>WBZL01000352.1_pt1 | contig 51182 bp, 35 predicted proteins | sample 5204291 | NCBI WGS metagenome assembly WBZL01 (sample SAMN12344345, study PRJNA552823) | activated sludge metagenome | biome: Activated sludge suspended growth; feature: Nitrification reactor; material: Wastewater; isolation source: activated sludge from nitrification reactor of wastewater... | reverse complement strand
GCAACTTCCGCCGAAGCTCGCCCACCCACTGATCTGCCAGGATCTTCTTGGGTACCACGATGACAACGCGGTCCCCCCTCTCCAACGCCCGCTCGATGATCGAGAGTGCCACACGGGTCTTCCCTGTTCCGGTCGCAGCCGCGACGATTCCCCGGTTGCCGGCTGACTTCCACGCCTCGAGCGCCTCTTGCTGCCAGAGGCGAAAACCACCGTAGAGGACCAGCACCAGGAGCACCAGCGCCGAGCGCAGCTCGAGCTTGGTGATCGAGGGCTCGCGGCGGAACTCCAGCCGGTCCTTGAGCATCAGGCTGATGATGCCGGCGGCCCAGCCGGCGAGGTAGGCCAGCCACGCCGCGAGGCCCGCCATCACCACCGGGACTGCCAGGCTCAAACCGGCGGAGAACGGCCGGCCGTACCACAGGCGGTAGGCGGCAAAGGCGAGCATCAGGGGAAAGGCGACGGTCGCCGCCAGACCACCCCAACGCGACGCCACGGAGACTTCCTCGTCGGCCTTCGGCCGGCGGAAGAAGCGGCGCCAGACGAGAACGCCGAAGCTCAGCAGGGCAAGCGCGGCGAAGAAAGGGGCCTTCGGCCCGAACAAGGTCTGGGTGAGAAGCGAGGTCCCCATGCCGGCAAGCCTACCGCAAGCGCTGGCCCGAGAGACTGCCTTGCGAGCGCTCGCGGCGGGGCGGCCTTGTCACCGCCGCATGCTATGCTCCCAACCCTCATGGCGAGCGTAACCTTTTACGGTGCATGCGGTTGTGTCACCGGCAGCGCGACGCTCCTGGAATGGGGAGCCACCCGCATCCTGGTCGACTGCGGGATGTACCAGGGGGACGAGGAGCTCGAGCAGCGCAACTGGGCGCCGTTCCCCTTCCGCCCCGCCGAGCTGACGGCCGTGCTGCTGACCCACGCCCACCTCGACCACAGCGGACTGCTTCCCAAGTTGGTCCGCGAGGGCTTCACGGGGCCGATCTACACTTCGCGTCCGAGCCGGCGCCTGACCCAGCTGGTGCTCCTCGACTCGGCCGGCATCCAGGAAGAGCAGGCGAGCTACGCGCGGCGCAAGGGCTACAGCCGCCACCGCGAGCCGCACGCCCTCTACACCCGCGAGCACGCCTCACGGACCCTCAAGCTGATCCAGACCCTACCCTTTGAGCGGCCGCAGGAGATCGCGCCCGGCATCACCGTCAAGCTGCGGCGAGCCGGCCACCTGCTGGGCGCCGCGACGCTCGAGGTGAGTGCGAAGGGGGCCGACGGCGAGCGCCGCAGCTGGTGCTTTTCGGGTGATATCGGGCGCTACGACGTGCCGATCCTGAAGGACCCCGAGCCGCCCGCCGAGCCACCGGCGGCGCTGCTGCTGGAGTCGACCTACGGCGACCGCCTGCACCCGGGGGAAGACCCGGGGGGACGGCTGGGCGAGATCGTCGTCAGCACGCTCAAGCGGGGTGGGTGGGTGGTCATCCCCGCTTTCGCCCTCGGCCGCACGCAAGAGGTGCTCTACCACCTGGGTGCCCTCGCCGAGGCCGGCCAGCTCGATCCCAAGGACGTCTTCATCGACAGCCCGATGGCGATCGAAGCCACGGAGATCTACCAGCAGGCGCAGAGCGAGCATGACGAGGAGCTGGCGCAGCTGGTGGCGGAACGAGAGAGCCCGCTGGCGAGCGACCTCTTCCGCCGCTGCCGCAGCGCCGAGGAGTCCAAGGCCCTCAACAGCCGCCGGGAGCCGGCGGTGGTGGTGGCGGCGAGCGGCATGGCGAACGCCGGCCGCGTGGTGCATCACCTGCTGCATCGCCTCGGCGATCCACGCAACGCCGTCGTCTTCACCGGCTACCAGGCCGCCGGCACTCGTGGCCGCGCCCTCCTCGAGGGCGCCAACGTGGTCGGCATCCACGGCCGGCAGGTGGCCGTGCGGGCGGAGATCCACGCCCTCCACGGCCTCTCCGCGCATGCCGACCGGGACGAGCTCCTGCGCTGGTGCCAGGCCCTGCCGGCTGTCCCGGGGCGCATCTTCCTCAACCACGGTGAGGACCCGCCCCGCAAGGCCCTCGCCGCCGCCCTCGTCGAGATGGGTTGGCCGCGGCCGGTGTTGCCGAGCTCCGGCACCAACGTGCCCTGGTAGGGGCCGGTTTCCAGCCGACCCACCTTCCTGCTGACAGAACAGCGTCCCGCACGAGGTCCGGGGCCTTGGGGACCGGCCCCGACCGAGCCGTCCTGGCACCGGCCTACAGCGGCGGCTCGCCGGCGCTCTCCAGCAGGTAGCTCACCGGCACCACCTCGAAGCCGGCAGCCCGCGCTTTCGGCAGCTCTGCCTGCAGGACCGCGAAGGTCTCGAGGTAGGGATGACCGATGGCGATCGCGGCGCCTCGCTCGCGGGCGAGCCCCAGCAGGCGCTCGAACTGGGCACGGATCGCCTCCTCGCGGCGCTCCGGGTCGAGGAAGACCTGGCGCTCGGCCGCCGGCAGGCCCATCTCCCGCGCCAGCCGGTAGCCGACGCTCGCCGCGCTGGTCCGCGAATCGAGGAAGAAGAGCTGGCGACCGGCCACGACCTGGAGAATGGCTCGCATCGCTTGCGGATCGGCGGAGGTGCGTGAACCCATGTGGTTATTCACCCCCACCGCTCCGGTCACGGCGTCGAGGGCACGCCCGGCAGCGGCGGTCAGCTCAGCCGCCGGCATCCCGGCGGTCAGGGCACCGGGGCCGGGGTTCGCCCCGCCGTCCGGCTCCATCGGCAGGTGGCAGAGCACCTCGGCGCCGCGCTGCTCGAGGGCCGCCACTACCTCCGGCGTGTGGGACTCGAAGGGCAGCACGGAATAACTGAGGGGGACCCCCAGCGTGCTCAATCGCTCGATGTCCGCGACGCTGCGACCGAGGTCGTCGATCACCAGGGCGATGCGCCCCGCCGAGCCCTGCCCACGCGGTGCCCCGGCCTCTTGCGCCGGTCCGGCCGGCCAGCGGTCGGGCTCGGCCGGCGCACCCTGGCGGCCCTTCGTCACCGGTGGTTTGGGTTGGCGCGGGCTCGGCTTGGCCTGCGTAGTGGGCGGCGCGGGATTGGCCGCCGGCTTGCGCTCCAGCCACACCGCCACTGCCACGGCGGCGAGGGCCACCAGCGCGAGGAAGGCCAGCACGCCACGCGAGGCGCCGGCTCCGCCGCGGCCTTGCCGGGGCCGCGCGCGGCCCGGCTTGCGAGACTTGGGGTTACGGGCTGCCACGAAGCGGAAAGGGCGAGCGCCGGCGGCTCAGGCCGCCTTGCGGGCGGACTCGCCGGGCGGCGAAGCCAGCAGCTCCAGAGCGCGCTCCAGCACCGGGTCGGCACCCGCCGCCGACTCGTCGTCGCCGAAGCCGGCGTCGACCCGCACATCGGGCACCAGGCTCTCGCGCAGCAGCTTGCCATCCGGCCCGGCGTAGAAGGCCGAGCTGAAATAGAGACGGCCGCCGCTCGACAGGCTGACGCTGTCCTCACGGCCAGCGTGACCGAAGGTACGATCGCCCACCAGCTGCGCCGAGAGCGTTTGCCGCAGGACCGTCGCCAGCACCTCGCCCGCCCCCTGGGTACCGCGGTCGGCGAGGACCACCAGGCGACCCTGCCAGAGAGGCCCGCTTGCCGACGAATACGTCTGCAGCACCTCTTCGCGGTGGCGCAGGCTGCCGAGCTCACCGCGGCTGAACAGACCGGCGAGCTGGAAGGCGACCTCGGGGCTCCCGCCCGTGGCCGGCCGCAGGTCGAGGATGAGGGCCTTCTTGCTCGCCAGCTGGCCGGACTTGAGCACCTTCTCGACCTGCGCCAACGAGGTCGGGCCGGGCGCCCCCAGGCGTAGGACGCCCACCTCGCCGCGCTCGCTCGCGCCGGCGACCAGCGGTTCGAAGCTGCCGAGCTTGATGGTGATCGGCTTCATCTCACCCAGGCGCACCACCTTGAGCGCGACCTCGGTCCCCACCGGCCGGGCGACGAGCTGTACCGCCCGCCAGAGCGGCATCACGCGCGTTGACTCACCAGCGAGCTCGGCGACGATGTCGCCGGGTTCGAGGCCCGCCTGCTCGGCAGGGCTGCCCTCAGCCACCGACACCACGTAGAGCACGCCCAGCTGCTTGAGCAGCTGCATGCCGGTCCGCCGCGGAGCCAGCTCGCGGGCCGCCTGGTAGGCCGCCACCTCGTCGGGTGGCACATAGAGAGCGAAAGGGTCCAGGGCGTCCACGGCGCCGTCGAGGGCGCCGGTCATCAGGGTGGCTGCGTCCGTGCGGTCGACGTAGTTGTCGCGCACCCGGCTCAGCACCTCGGTGAAGACGGTCAGGTACTTGAAGAGAGAGTCCGACTCGGGGTCGGCCTTGCCGGCGGCCGCCAGCAGAGTGCCAGCGAGGACGGGCAGGACGAGCAGCAGGGAGACGAGGAGGAAGAGCTTGCGGTTGCGCGTCATTCTGGGTTCCCCGGTGTTGCTCGCTCGATCTTGCTCGCCCGGCAGGCTCTCCGTGCATCGCGAGGTTGCGAACCACACGGGCCACCTGCTCGCGGTGCGGACCATGCTCGAAAGCCGCCCCTAGCGCAGCCAGCTCAAGGGATCTTCAGGCCGGTTTTCGACCCGCAGCTCGAAGTAGAGGCGATCCGCGACCACCCCCAAGGGCTGGCCCAAAGATAGCACATCGCCCTTCTTCACCCGGAGCTCGGAAAGGCCGGCATAGAGCGAAAAAACCTTGCCGGCATGCAGCACCACGACCGTCGGGCCGTAGCCTTCGAGGGGGGCGGCGAAGAGGACCTTGCCGGGGTAGATCACCCGCAGCTCACGCCCGCCGCTCGGCTCGATCTCGATGCCGTGGTGGGGCACCGTCGTGCGGTAGCGTGGGTCGAGCCGAGGCCCGAAGCCCTGGGTCACCCGGCCGGCGAACGGCCACTCGAGAGCACCGCGCAGGTTCTGGATGGCGGTGCCGGCGAGCGGCGCCTGACTCGCCCCGTAGAGCTCGTCGAGCAGGCCGGAAAGCCGCTGCTCGCGGGCCGCGAGGTCCACCGCCCGGGTCGCCACCGCCCGCCGCTCTGCCGCCGCCGCCGCCAGCACCTCGCTCTGCCGCCGGCGCAGGTCGGCCAAGGCGCGGCCGCGGGCCGCCTCCTGGGTGGTCCATTCCGCCACCTCGCGCCGGCGCGCCTCGAGCTCGTCGCGCTTGCGTGCGAGGCCGTCGCGGGCGGACTCGTAGTGCGCGATCGCCTGCCTGTCGCGGCGGGCGAGGAAGCGCACCAGGCGTACCGAGGAGAGCACGTCGGCGCCCGGCTCGGCGGCGAGCAGCAGGTGCAGATAACCCTGGCGGCCGAGCCGGTAGAGGCCGATCAGCCGCCGGCGCAGCGCCTTCCGCGCATTCTCGAGGTCCGTCTCCAGATCGCTCACCGCCTGCTCGGCCTGGGCCACGGCGGCAGCCGCCAGCCGGCGCGCCGCGACCGCCTCGGCCGTCCTCTTCTGCTGCAGCTCGAGCGAGAGGTCGATCGCCGCGAGACGGTCCGAGAGCTCGCTCTCGCGGTCGCGCAGCGCCGCGAGCCGCGTTTCGAGACCGGCGATCTCCCGGCGCAGGACCTCGAGGTCGCCCGCGGTGTTGGCGCTCGCCGCCGCGGTCGAGGCGGCCGGCTGTGGTCGGAGGGGGGACGCGACCAGCGCCAGGCCGCAGACGAGGCAGGGGCCCCACCGCCCAAAGACCCACCGCCGCTGGCGCGCCCGCAGCATGGGTCGATCTTATCCGTGTCCGGGCTGTCTGCCGCCGCCGCGCGCGGCCCTCCGGCGGGCGGCGCGAGTAGACTCACGGCGCCATGCGCCCTGAGTGCGGCCGCGCGCCGATCATCTGGATGCCAGCCTTGCTCGCCGCCCTCAGCCTCGGCGCCTGCAGCGCGCCACATCAGCCGCGCTGGCCGGCGGACAATCGGCTCGTGGTGGCGCTCGAGAGCGCGCCGAGCCACCTCGATCCGCGCCTCGGCACGGACCAGGCGGCGGACCGCCTCTACAACCTGCTCTACGCCGGTCTCTTTCGTAAGGCCCCGGACGGCGCGCTCGAGCCGGACCTCGCCGAACGCTACGAAGTGCTCGACGGCGGGCGGCGCTACCGCTTCCACCTACGTCCGGGCGTGCGCTTCCACGACGGTCGCTCGCTCTGCGCCGCCGACGTCGCCTGGACCCTGGGCTCGATCCTCGAGGACCGCGTGTCCTCGCCGAAGAAGGGCGTCCTGCACGCTGTCGAGCGGGTGGTGGTGATCGATCCCCAGACCGTCGATCTCCTTCTCCACGCCCCCTTCGGCTCGCTCCTCGTCGAGCTCACCGAGTCGCTCGGCATCGTGCCCGCCGGTACCACGCCGGAGCAATCGAGCCGCTCACCGCTCGGCTGCGGTCCCTTTCGGCTACTCCGCCAGGCCCCCGATCGCTATGAGCTCGCGGCGTTCGACGGCTATCACCGCGGCCGGCCCCACCTCGATCGCGTCATCGTGCGGGTCGTCCCTGACGCCACTGTCCGCGCTCTCGAGCTGCTCAAGGGCTCGGTACAGCTGGTGGTCAACGACCTGCCGCCCGACCTCGTACCGATGTTTCGCGCCAACCCGGCCTTCCAGGTGAGCGAAAACCCGGGCGCGAACTACTCCTACGTCGGCATCAACCTCGAAGACCCCGCGCTCGCCGATCGCCGGGTGCGGCGCGCGCTGGCGTTGGCGATCGATCGCCAACGCCTCGTCGCGACGCTCTGGCGCGGCCTCGGCACGGTCACCGAGACGATGCTGCCGCCGGGGCTGTGGGCGCGCCACGACGCGCTCGCCCCGCTGCCACACGACCCCGCGGCAGCCAGCGCGCTGCTCGAAGAAGCGGGATTTCGTGATCCCGACGGCCCCGGGCCGCTGCCGCGCCTGCGCCTGTCGCTCAAGACCTCGACCTCGGAGATCGCGGTCCTCCAAGCGCAGGTGCTGCAGCAGATGGTTGCCCAGGCCGGCATCGAGCTCGACGTTCGTTCGTTCGAGTTCGCGACCTTCTACGACGACGTGCGCCGCGGTGCCTTCCAGCTCTTCACGCTCGTCCGCACCGGCATCATCGATCCCAACATCTACAGCTTCGTGCTGCACTCCGCGAGCCTGCCGCCGCGCGGGCAAAACCGCGGCCGCTATCGCAACCCGCAGCTTGACCGCCTGCTCGATACGGCGGCGGGCCTGAGTGATCAAGACGCCCGCCGGCCCCTCTATCTCGCCGCCCAGGAGCTCATCGCCGAGGACTTGCCGTACATCAGCCTGTTCACCCGCAGCAACGTCGCCGTGATGGCACGACCGCTCAGCGGCTACCGGAACTACCTCGGCGGCGATCTCACCTCGCTCGCCGAGATGCGCTGGCGCGCGGCCGGAGAAAGTCCGTGAGCGTCCGTGGGGCCCGCAAAACCCCTTGGAACATGCTGCCGCAGCGAGCCGCGAGCCGCAGGCCAGGCTTTTCACCGCGCCAAATCGCCACAGCATCGCCACCGCCTGGACTCGACAGGGATTTTCCCGTATGATCCAGCGCTAGCGAGAGCACCCATAAGACGCGCGTGACCACCACTCCGAGTTCCCGCCACCGCCGCTTCCGCATCGCGTCCGAGATCCCACTGAGAGGGCGCTGGGGGCTTCGTCCCCCAGCAGAAGAATAACGAGGCAGCCGCTTCCGGCTGTCCGAGTTCGACATGCACGGAGGAGAAATGGCAACCAAGAAAGCTGCTCCCGCGAAGAAGGCTGCGGCCAAGCCGGCCGCTCCCAAGAAGGCCGCGGCGCCGAAGAAGGCTGCGGCACCGAAGAAAGCTGCTGCTCCCGCGAAGAAGGCTGCGGCCAAGCCGGCCGCTCCCAAGAAGGCTGCGGCGCCGAAGAAGGCTGCTGCTCCCAAGGCGGCCCCGGCCGAGAAGAAGGCTCCGGCGAAGCGTCCGGCCGTCGTCTCCGAGGCCTACACCAAGGCACAGGTCCTTGCTTCGATCGCCGACGACACCGGCCTGGCGAAAAAGCAGGTCACTGCAGTCTTCGATTCCCTCAACGACCTCATCGGCCGCCACCTCAAAAGCCGCGGTGCTGGCGTCTTCACGCTGCCCGGTCTGGCCAAGATCTCGGTGACCAAGAAGCCGGCCACCAAGGCCCGCAAGGGCGTGAACCCCTTCACGGGCCAGGAGATCACCATCGCCGCCAAGCCGGCTCGCCGCGCCGTCCGTGTGCGTCCCTTGAAGTCGCTCAAGGCGATGGCCGACTGAGCAGGCTCCGGCGACCGCTCTCGCGGCGGCGCCGGGCCCTTCCTGGCGGGCACGGCTCGTACCGTGCCCGTCCCTTCTCTCCCCCTCCCTCAGACCTCCTCTTCCCGCCCGCTGCGAGATCGCTCCCGCCAAATACTTGACATGTCAACTATTGCCTGGTAAGCTAACCTCATGTCGCAGCGAGCCCGCTCCGGGCCGAGTCGGATTCAGCGCGAGATCAAGCAGACGCGGCCCTTCGCGTCGGTGGGCCAGGAGGCCTTTCTCGCCCTGCTACGGACCACCGACCTCCTGCGCCGTGGCCTCGCGGCCATCGTCGAGCCGCACGGCATCACGCTCCAGCAGTACAACGTGCTGCGCATCCTGCGCGGCAGCAGTGAGACGGGCTTGCCCACCTTGGAGATTGCCAGCCGGATGGTGGAATCGACACCGGGGATCACCCGCCTGCTCGATCGCCTCGAAGGCAAGGGCTGGGTCCGGCGTGAGCGCTGCAGGAGCGATCGACGCCAGGTGCTGTGCTGGATCACCCCGACAGGCCTGGAGCTGCTGGGCCAGCTCGACGGACCGATCGAAGGTGCCGACGAAACGGCGCTCGGCATGCTGAACGAGCCGCAGAAGATCGCCCTGATCGACCTCTTGGATCGCATTCGCGCCGCCCTTCCGGGCTGCGAACGTCTTTCGACCCGTCGCCCACAAACCCAGAACAACCCAACCAGAACCAAAGGAGTACGCCCATGAGAAAGGTTTTCATCGCTGCCGCCGCGGCCTGCTTGCTCGCCCTCCCGGCCACCGCCCAGGAGTTCGCCATCGACGCCGCTCACTCCGACGTCTCGTTCTCGGTGCGCCACCTGGTGAGCCGCACCAGTGGCCACTTCGACAAGTTCGAGGGTGTAATCAACCTCAACGCCGAGAAGCTCGAGGCTTCGACCGTCGAGCTCAAGATCGACGCCGCCAGCATCAACACCGGCGTGGGCGATCGCGACAACCACCTGCGTTCACCTGACTTCTTCGACGTCGCGAAGTTCCCCGAGATCACCTTCAAGAGCAGCAAGATCGTCAAGGCGGGCGACACCTACAACGTGACCGGTACGCTGACGATGCACGGCGTGGCCAAGGAGATCACCCTGCCGGTGACCTACAACGGGCAGGCCAAGGACCCCTGGGGCAACACCCGCGCCGGCTTCTCTCTCTCGACCGTGCTCAACCGCAAGGACTTCGGCATCGTGTGGAACAAGACGCTCGACGCCGGCGGCCTGATGCTCGGTGAGGACGTCAACGTCTCGATCAACCTCGAGACGATCGCCAAGAAGTAGGCGGGCAGCAACGAGCGGACGAAGGCGGCTGGCCGGAGGCCAGCCGCCTTACTTGTTGTTCCTCGAGCCGATGCCCCTACCTATCGGAAGACGAGCAGGGTCACGCCCACGAAGAGCGGCAGGAGGATCACCGCCGAGTAGGCGATGTAGCCGAAGAACGACGGCATCTGGACCCCGTTCTCCTCCGCGATCGCCTTGACCATGAAGTTGGGACCATTGCCGATGTAGGTGTTGGCCCCCATGAAGACGGCGCCGCAAGAGATCGCCTCGAGCGTCGTTCGTGCCGCCGGCCCGTGGGCGATCACCTCCGCGAGGTAGCGCGGCCCGTCGACGCTCACTCCCAGCTGGCCGGCAGCGGCCGAGGCAAAGGAGAGGTAGGTGGGGGCGTTGTCGAGGAAGCTCGACAGCAGGCCCGTGGCCCAGAAGTAGTGCCATGGTTGCGTGAGCCCGAGGCTCGCACCCCGCGCGTTGAGCATCAGCATCGGCGCCGTCATGGTGATGAAGATGCCGGCGAAGAGCACCGCCACCTCGATGATCGGTCCGAAGGTGAAGCGGTTGGCACGATGGATCTCGTGGCGGGTGAGCTTGTAGCTCGCCACCGCCAAGAGCCCCATCAATCCCTCCTGCACGCCGAACGGCCAATGGCCGCTCGCCGCACCCCAGCCGGCGCCGCGGCCGAGGATCACCAGCACCACACCGGCCAGCAGCAGGACGTTGAAGACGCCCTCCACCCGCAGCGGCTTGTGTTCGATCACCTCGTCGAGCACGTGCTTCTTGCTCTCCTTCTCCTCGCGGTCGAGCACCGCCTGGTCGAGGAAGTTGAAGATCACCAGGAGCAGACCGTTCACCAGCAGCCACTCCTTCCACAAGCGCAAGGTCCAGGCGAACGGCACGCCCTTGAGAAAGCCGAGGAAGAGGGGTGGATCGGCGAGCGGGGTGAGCAGCCCGCCGCAGTTCGACACCACGAAGATGAAGAAGATCACCAGATGGACGCGCTTCTGGCGCTTCTCGTTGGCACGCAGGAGCGGCCGGATCAGCACCATCGAGGCGCCGGTGGTACCGATGAAGTTGGCGAGCAGGGCGCCGATGCCGAGGATCGCGGTGTTCGAAAGCGGCGTCCCGGCGAGCGATCCCTTGATGTGGATGCCGCCTGAGATCACGAAAAGCGCACCAAGGAGGGCGATGAACGAGAGATAGTCGAGCACGAAGTGCTCGAGGTGGTGCGCCGCCTCGGCACCGTAGCTGCGCAGCAGCCAGCCGGCGAACGGCAGCGCCAGCCCCAGGCTGACGATGGCACGGTTGCGGTTGCTCTCCCAGAAGTGGGGCGCGGTCAGCGGCAGCACGGCGATGGCGAGCAAGAGGAGGACGAAGGGGAGGGCCGAGGCGAGCGGCAGGATCGCGCCCAGCGACCCCTCGCTGAGCGGCCCCTCGGCGGCCAGCGCGGCGGTCGGGGCCAGGCCGCTGACCAGCGCGACCAGCGCCAGGAGCCACCGCCGGCGCGACGGCTGTGGTTGGCAGTCGAATTTCGCTCGCAACATCCCTCTTCCTCCCTGGAAGGGCTCCATCGAGACGCGGTTCAAGGGCCAGCCGGCGCCACGAGCTCCAAGTGGTGCACCGTCGGCCCGGGCAGCAACGGGGTCGGCTCGCCGCTCTCCCAGGCCGCGTGGCCGCGGCGATAGTACGGCGAAAGCGGGTGCCCGCTCTGGCCACCCGGCATGTGAAAGAAGCTCTTTTCTTCCTGGCCCGGCGACACTACCAGGCGTTCCGAGGCCCCGAAGGTCGGCGCCTGCACCCGGGGCATGGCGTCGTCGCCCGGCAAGGGCCGGGCCGGCATGTCGAGCCAGCGGCCGAGGAAGGGCACCGCCGCCGACAGCGGGTGACGGATGCGCGCCGTGTTGCGCTCGCCCCAGCTGCGGTCGGCGAGGTGGCTGCCACTCCGGCGCAGGTCGGCGAGCGCCGCATCGACCGCCGCCAACAGCTGCTCGCGCCAGCTGGCGTGCTGCGGGGCCAGGAGGTGGGCCGGCTGCTCGCTCACCAGCCGCCAGAGCGGGCCCTCGAACTGCGGCGTCGGCTGATAGCGCTCCGCGGCCGGCAGCTGGTCGTCGCCGACGATGCTGCTCAGCACTTGGTGGCGCAGCGTGGTGCGAAAAGCGCGCACCAGGCGGTGCGCCACCGACCCCACCTCCGCCCGGCCCGTCCAGCCGTCGGCGACCAACCGTCGCATCTCGGTGCGCTCCGCCTGGCCCGCCAGGGCGGAAGCGTCCAGCGTGCGCAGCAGCAACTCGCGCCAGCGCTCGAGGAAGAGGGCACGGTCGTCGAGCTGGATCGCCAGCAGATCGCGCGGCGTCGCCCGCTCGAGAGCGAGGAGGTCGTCGCGGATCTGGCGCGCCCGCGCCCCGTGGTCATAGCCGCCATCACCCAGGCGGGCGAGCTCTTCACCGCCCACCGTGCGGGCGTTGGCCGTCCACAGGCGGCCCAGGGGTGGATCGAGCAAGGTCGGCACCTCCGCCGAGTCGAGGAGGCCCTCCCAGCGCCGGCTGCCGTCAGCCCAGGACTCGGGACTGCGCCCGTCGAAGCCGACGCGGCGGGGGAGACGCCCGGCGATCGTCCAGCCGATGCGGCCCTCGGCGTCGACCATGGTGAAGTTCTGCGGCGGCATGCCACTGCGATGGGCGATCTCCGCCGCCTCCTCAAGGCTTTCCGCGGTCTCGAGCGCCAGGCCATCGAAGCTCACCGCACCCGGCTGCCGGGCCGTCCAGGCCAGGACGCGCAGCCGGCCACTGGGGTCCTCGTCGACCACCGGGCCCCACTCGGTCTCGCGCACCAGCAGGTGGAGGTCCTCGCTCGCCTTGACGTGAATCACCTCGTCGTGGCGCTCGAAGGCCTTCCAGCCCGCCGGCGTGCGATAGACGTCCGGCCGCGCCGGATCGCTCTCGAGCAGCACCCAGTCGGTGAAATCGCCGTAGCTGTTGGTGAACCCCCAGGCGATGCGGCCGTTGCTGCCCACCACCAGGGCCGGCACGCCCGGCAGGGTCACGCCGACGATCTGCCGCACGGCGCCGTCGCCGTCCCGCCAGCGCAGGACGGCGCGATACCAGGTGTTCGGCACGCCGAGGCCGAGGTGCATGTCGTTGGCGAGCCAGGCCCGGCCATCGGCGCTGTGCGCCCCGGAGACTGCCCAGTTGTTGCTACCCAGGCGCTCGCCGGCCGTCTCCGGCGCGCGCCAAAGGCCCGCGAGGGCGGGCAGCGCGGAAGGCGACCAGCGCGCCGCCTTAGGCAGCGGCGGCGCCGTGCGCAGGTCGTAGACCTCCGGGCCCGGCACCGGCGGCGTCGGCAACGGCTCGCCGGAGAGCGGTGCGTCGAGCTCCGTGCCCCAGGGGGCGAGGAAGTCGCGCAGCGCCGCCGGCAGGCGCGGCGCCAACAGCGCGAAGCGTCGCTCGGTGTCGATGCTCTCGCCGTGCAAGAGGATGAACATGGCGAGGGGGCCGAGGTAGCAGTCTTCCGCCTGCCAGGGCGCCGGCGCGGCGCGCGCCAGCACGTACTCGAACGGCGGCGCGCCAAGGGCGGTGAGGCCGGCGTTGACACCGGCGGTGTAGGCCTCGACGACGGCTCGCTGCGCTGCCGGTGCCGCCGCCAGGGCGCGGCGAGCGACAGCGCGGAACCGCTGCACCCGCACCTGCGCGTCGACGTCGAGAGCGGCCTTGCCGAAGAGCTCCGCGAGCTCGCCCGCCGCCGAGCGGCGCAGCAGGTCCATCTGGAAGAAACGCTCCTGGGCGTGCAGGAAGCCGAGGGCGCGGGCGGCGTCGAGACGGTTGGCCGCGGTGATCGTCGGCACGCCGAGCTCGTCGCGCTCGACGACGACCGCGGCGGAGAGGCCGGCGATGCTGGCGCGGCCGGCGAGCTGCGGCAGGCTCGCCAGGAGGCGGCCGCGCAGCCAGAAGCCGGCAGCGACCGCGGCGAGTAGCAGCGCGAGGCCAAGCCAGGCGAGGGCGCGACGCCAGCGGCGGGGCTTCGGCGGTGGGGACGGCGGCGCGGCGGGGCTGGTCGGCACGGTCACTCCTCGGTCGGGCGGATCGACCCGATGCGGCAGTGGAAGCCGGATCGTACCGGGGGCGGCGCCGGAAGTCACACCCCGGCCGCCCCGGCTCAGGGCCGCCGGATGCCCAGCGCCACCGCCTTCTGGTGCAGGTAGGTGCGCTCGATGCCGAGGGTGGCGGCCGCCGCCGTGAAGTTCCAGCCACAGCGCTCGAGGATGCGCTCAATGTACTCGCGCTCGCAGCGAGCCCGAAACTCGCGCAGCGGCAAGGGCGTTTCCGCGTCGGCCGCGGCCGTGCCCACCGCCAGCACCGGCCCGGCGTCCGCCTCCGGCGTTGCCTTGAGGCTCGGCGGCAACCGTTCGAGGTTGATCGGGTCGCCGCCGAAGACCACCAGCCGCTCGGCGATCGCCTTGAGCTCGCGGACGTTGCCCGGCCAGGGATAGCGCTCGAGGTAGGGGAAGACGGCCTCGTCGATGCGCCGCTTGCCGGTCTTGTGACGCACCCGGAAGAGCTCGACGAAGTGGGTGAAGAGCATCGCGATGTCGTCCCGCCGCTCGCGCAGGGGCGGGATCCGAATCGGCAGGTTGGAGAGCCGGAAGTAGAGGTCGCGCCGGAAGCGGCCAGCGTCGACGGCGGTTTCGAGGTCCTGGTGCGTGGCGGCGATCACCCGCACGTCCACCTGGCGGTCGCGGGTCTCGCCCACCCGCCGCACCAGACCGTCTTCGAGGATCCGCAGCAAGCGGGCCTGGAGCGGCAATGCCATGTCGCCGATCTCATCGAGGAAGAGGGTGCCGCCGTCCGCCTCTTCGAACAGGCCCGGCTTGGCGGTGCGGGCGTCGGTGAAAGCGCCGCGGGCATGGCCGAAGAGCTCGTCCTCGATCAGGTGGTCGGGGATCGCCGCGCAGTTGATCTTGATGAACGGCCGCTCGCGCCGCGCCGAGCCACGGTGGAGGGCGTCGGCGACCAGCTCCTTGCCGGTGCCGCTCTCACCCAAGATCAGCACCCGCGCATCGGTGGGCGCTGCTTTGGCGATCAGCTCGCGCACCTGCTCGACGCCCGCCGAGCTACCGAGGAGCTGGCCCGAGCCGCCCAGCTCGGAGCTGAGAGCGGCGACCTGATGGCGCAACCGGGTGTGCTCGAGGGTGTTGCGGATCGACTGCAGCAGGCGCTCGCGCGAGAAGGGTTTCTCGATGAAATCGTGGACCCCGAGGCGCAGGGCCTCGACGGTCTCGCTGATCGAGGCCTCGCCGGAGACGATCACCGTCGGCGGCAGACGGCCCTCGGCCGCCAGCGAGCGCACCAGCTCGACGCCGCTGAGACCCCCGAGCCGGACGTCCAGGAGCAGCAGGTCGGGCGGCCGGCCGCCTCCCTTGAGCGAGGCGTAGGCCTCCTCGGCCGAGGCGTGCCCCTGGGCATCGAAACCGTCCTCGCCCAGCTGGAACAAGAGCCCCGCACGGATCTTGGGATCGTCCTCGACGACCAGTATTCGACTCATCGCTGCCCCTCGGGGAAAGGAAACCACAAACGGAACGTCGTGCCGGCGGCGGAGGTCGCAACCAGCTCCAGGTCGCCGCCGTGGTCGAGCATGATCTTCTTCGAGATGGCGAGCCCAAGCCCCATCCCCTCCCCCACCTTGCGGGTGGTGGCGTAGGGCTCGAAGACCCGCCGCCGCACCTCGGGGGCGATGCCGGGGCCGTCGTCCGCCACCTCGAGAGCGACTCCCTCGGGCCCCGCGGCGAGGGCGAGCGTGACCCTGCCGCGACGCTCGCCGGCGGCGTGCGAGCTGTTGTCGCAGAGGTTCACCAGCACCTGCCGCAGCATCTCGCGGTCGACGTCCACCGGCACGGCGCGGCCTCCCTCCTCACCCACGGCCAGCCGCAGGTCGAGGTTCGGCCAGGCCTGGGCGAAGGTCGCCACGAACTCGCCGGCCACCTCGCGCAGGTCCTGGCGCTGCGGCCGCGGATGCGGCAGGCGGGCGAACGAGGTGAAGCTGCGGGTGAAGACGGCCAGCCGTTCGAGCTCCTGGCCGAGACTGGCGGCGAGGCCGCTGACCTCGCCCTGCTCGGCACCGAGCTGGCCCGCCACCTGGTGCAGGCGCTCGAGCTCCAGCCGGGCGGCGGTGAGCGGCGTCCGCATCTCATGGGCGTGCCGCCGCGCGGCTTCCTGCCAGGCCGAGAGGTTCTCGAGCGCCTGCAGGCGGCGGCGGTCGCGGGCCATCACCTTGGACGTGCTCTCGATCATCTTCGCCACCCGCCCGATGGCGTCGCGGCCGCCCTCGTCGAGATGGATGTCCACGCGGCCGGCGCAGAGGTCTTCGAGCGCCACCCGCAGGCGGGCCAGGCGCTGGCGATCACGCATCTCGCGCAGGCCGTAGGCGGCGACCGCCCCCAGAAGCACCAACCCGAAGAGGGCGAAGAGCAGCATCTCGTAGCGGCGGATGATCGCCTGCCGGTTGCGCTCCAGGATGCGCAGGTGCCGCCGCAGTGCCTCGAGCTCATCGAAGCGCTGGCGGTAGAGGGGCTCGGCCGCCGGGTTGGCGTGGGCCAGCATCTTCTGGTCTTCGAGGCTCTGGTCGAGCATGGTCAGCACGTCGGGATGAACGCCGAAAGCGAACCAGGTGCCCGATAGCTGGCGCTCGAAGACCAGCCAGGCGCCGACCGTGATCACCATCAGCACGGCCAGCACGACGAGCGCCGACCGCGGGCTCATCGGCGCTCCTGAACGGGCTTCGCCGCGCTCGCCGGCGGCACGGTGAGCCGCCAGTCGAAGCTGGTGAGCGAGCTGCGCTGGATCGAGGTCGCGAGCAGCAGGTTGAGCACGTCGGAGATCGCCAGGCCCGGCGGCTCCGCCGTCGCCTCCGTGGCCGCCTCACTGCCCTTGACGTCACGGCGAGCCGCATCGAGCGAGCGCGAGACCCAGCGCTGCGTCTCCCGCTGCTCGGCGCTCGAGAAGGGCACCACCGAGAGCTCCACCCGCACCTGCCAGCTGTCGGCCGCCGCCAGCTCCGGCCAGTTGCCCACCTCGATGCGCGCCGACCGCCACCAGTCGAGAAGCTTGCTGCGGGGCTGGACCTCCAGCTTCTCGCGGCGCCCCAGCGCGTCGGTGACGGTCACCAGGTAGACCTCGTCCCAGAGCTCGTAGCGGATTTCGACGAGGGCTCCACCGAAGGTGCGGGTGCCACGGCCGTCGCGAGCCGAGACCTCGAAGAGAAAACCGGTGGTGAGGCCGCTTTCGAGGGGCTCGTCGAGCTCGGCCTGGGGCAGGATGGGGGGGAGGCCCGTGAGGATGGCCCGCGGCCCTTCCCGCGCCAGGCTCACCGCCGTCTGCGCACGGGCGGGAGCCAGGGCGAGAAGCAAGCAGGCGACAAGGGCCAGCGGGCGAGCGCGGTGCGCTCTCGCGGTGCTCATCACCCCTCCACCAGCTCGTAGCCGAGCGTGAAGCGGAAGAGGCCCCAGCGGTTGCGCAGCACGAGCCCCACCGACAGCCCGACACCCAGGAACTCGTTGTTGTCGTCGAGCGCTTCGGCCTGGCGCAGGCCTACCCCGCTCGACAGCCGAGTCTCCAGCCGCAGATCGCCGTAGCGACGCGCGGCGAGCGGCCCCCACAGGTTCACGAAGTGGCTGGCGGTGACCACCAGCCGCTGCTGATTGGCGCTGAACTCGCTCTTGATCGGTCCCAGTTCCTGGGCTTCGACGGCAGAAAACTCGAGCGTGGTCTCGGCGCGGGCTGCCGCCAGATTGGCGCTCAGTCCAAGCGTCTGCCGGCTGTCGAGCGCCCAGTACTGGCTGGCCGCGAGCACCACCCCGGCCTCGTGGGAGCGCACCGCCGAGCGCTGGTCGGTGCGCACGCCCTGGCTCAGGGTGATCGTGGCGCCGGTGCTCTCGACGTGGTTGCGGTCGGCGTTGGCCCCCACCGAGACCACCCGCCCGCGCCGCGGCACCACGGGATCGTCGGTGGTGTCCCACACCCAGCGCACCTCCGCCGTCTCGGTCGTCGAGTCGCTGTGGTTCTCGAAACGCAGCCGCTCGCCCAGGATGTCGAGGTCGAAGCGCGACTCACTTTCCACGGAGATCGAGCTCACCCCGAAGCGCACCGTCTGGTTCGGCCCCAGGGGGAAACCCAAGAGCAGCGACCAGCTCTCCTGGTCGCCGCTGACGTCCGCCGACGTCAGGGCGTTGTCGAAGCCGTAGTCGAAGGTCAGGCCGCGGCAGCAGCTCGCCGAGCGGCCGTAGTCGACGCTGGCGAAGACGCGACGCCCGAAGAGGTTGTACTGCGTGTAGCCGAGCCGCGCCTGGTTGCCTTCGACGGCGGCATAGCCCACGCCGTGCGGCCCCAGGAAGAAGCGCGCCCCCACCGCACCGGACCCGTAGCCCTCCAGGCCATGGTCGAGCTGGGCGGTCGAGTCGAGCCCGAGGAACACCTGATTGATCTCCTCGACGGTGATCACCAGCTCGTAGCGACCACGCGCGCTGCCCTTGCGCAGCGAGAAGTGCGCCCCGAGGACGAAGGGGAGCCGCTTGATGCGGTAGGCAGCTTGCTGCAGCTCGGCTTCCGAGTAGGTGCGGCCCGCGGTCAGCAAGGACTCTTCGAGGATCAGGTCCGGCGAGGCACGCCGCACGCCTTCGACGACGATCCGCTCGATCAGGAAGGCGACCTCGCCGTCCGCGTCGGCAGCGGCCGGCGGCGCCTCGAGCGCGGCTGGGGCCTGGAGGTTCGCCGGCAGCGCGGCGGCGGCGGGGACCATCGCCCTGGCGGCAGTGCCTGCCACCGAGGCCAGGAAGAGGGCGAGCCAGGTGGCGCACGCCGCCTGGCTCCGAGCGAGGTGTTGGTGTTCCATCGGCGGTATCCTCCGCGCATCATCGCGCCTCCGGGCCTTGCGCTGCAGGCGACCATCGTCCGGGGCGATCCCGAGGGGCTGTTGCCCGGCCTTGGTGCAACCCCGGTACCACCGGGCCCGGAATTTTTCTCGACGACCTAAACAGCTCTCTCAGAAGCGGTTAAACCTCCAACACGGGAGCCGGCCGAGGTCGGCCGCCGACGATCGTCGGAGATCGCCGACAGCCGTCGAGGGTGAAAGCCAACGCCCGCAGGGCGGCCGGCGGCAGGCCCCTGCAACGATCTCGCAGCCGTCCCGTATGATTTATGACGCTTGTAGTAGATGCTCGCCTCTCCTGCCGACCGGCCGGTGGGGGCGGCCCGCCGAGGATCGCCCGTGACGATGGCCCACGAGGACCGCATGAAGAACGTGATCGCGCCCCCGCCCAGACCCCTCGCTGCCCGGCGAACCCTGCCCGCCCGCTCCTCCCTGGCCCGCGGGAGGCGGTTCGCCCTGGCCTGCCTGGCCCTGCTCCTGATCACAGTCTCCGGCGGCCGGCCGGCGCGGGCCGAGGAGCCGGCGGCAGGCGCCTGGACCGCCGCCGAGCGCCACCCGCAGTTCGAGGTCCGCGCGAGCAGTGGGCCCGTCGTCGTCGACGGCCGGCTCGACGACGAGGCCTGGCAGGGGGCGACGAGAATCCCCCTCGTCTACGAGACGACACCCGGCGAGAACACTCCGGCCCGGGTCGCCACCACCCTGCTGCTGACCTACGACACCCACAATCTCTATGCCGCCTTCCAGGCCGCGGACCCCGAGCCCGCGGCGATCGTCGCCCACCTCTCGGACCGCGACACCATCTTCCACGACGACATCGTGGGCATCATCCTCGACCCCTTCAACGACGAGCGGCGGGCCTTCGAGTTCTTCGTCAACCCGCTGGGCGTGCAGAGCGACATCTTTTTCGACGGCGTCACCGACAACGAGAACGAGTCGTGGGACGCGATCTGGGACTCGGCGGGCCGCATCACCGAGACGGGCTTCGAGGTGGAGATGGCGATCCCGTTCTCCTCGCTGCGCTTTCCGGCGAGCCAGGGTGAGCAGACCTGGGGCCTCGACGCCGTGCGTTGGCAGCCGCGCGACCTCGCCCGCCGCACCGCCAGCCAGCCGCGGGACCGCAACATCGCCTGCCACCTCTGCCAACTGAGCAAGGTGACGGGCTTCGCCGGCATCTCGCCGGGGCGCAACCTGGAGATCGCTCCCACCGTCACCGCCAACCGCACCGACCGGCGCGAGAGCTTCCCCGCGGGACCGCTCGCCAGCGGCTCGGTGGACTCCGAGGCGGGCCTGTCGCTGCGCTGGGGGATCACCCCCAACGTGAACCTCAACGTGGCGGTCAACCCCGATTTCTCGCAGGTCGAGGCCGACTCGGCGCAGCTCGGCGTCAACGAGCAGTTCGCGCTCTTTTTCGCCGAAAAGCGGCCGTTCTTCCTCGAAGGCGCGGACTTCTTCGCCAGCGATCTCGACGCCGTGTTCACCCGCAACGTGGCAGACCCCAGCTGGGGCGTGAAGCTGACCGGCAAGGCCGGCAAGAACGCCTTCGGCCTCTTCGCCGCCGAGGACCAGGTGACCAACCTGCTGCTGCCCGGCAGTGAGAGCTCGAGCTCGGCCAGCCTCGACATCGGCTCGAAGGATGCCGTGCTGCGCTACCGGCGCGACCTCGGCGAGCGCTCTTCGCTCGGCTTCCTCGCCACCCACCGCGACGGCGGCGACTTCTCAAGCTCGCTCGCCGGCGTCGACGCCGTCTTCCGCCCCACCGGTGCCGACCGCATCGGCCTGCAATGGCTGTCCTCGCGCACCCGTTACCCGGAGGCGGTGAGCCGGGAGTTCGACCAGCCGGACGAGCCGCTCGACGACTGGGCCGGCCGGCTCGCCTACGACCACATGGGCCGCGACTGGCGCGCCTACGCCTCCTACACCAGCCTGGGCCGCGACTTCCGCGCCGACATGGGCTTCCTGCCGCAGGTCGACTACCGCCGCTCCGTCCTCGGCCTGCGGCGGATCTGGAACGGTGACGACGGCGACTGGTACACACGGATCAGCTTCGGCGGCGACTGGGACCAGACGAAGACCCAGGCTGGCAAACTGCTCGAACGCGAGACCGAGTCCTTCCTCGAGATCAACGGGCCCCGCGACAGCTACCTCTTTCTCAACCTCGGCCAGCGCGACCGCGCCGCCGACGGCCGGCTGTTCACCGAGACCTACTACGCGACCTACTTTGAGATCCGCGCGACTCCCGACCTCAGCCTGAGCTTCGAAGGCCGCGGCGGCGACCAGATCGACTTCGCCAACACCCGTCTGGGCGAGATCGTCCGCCTCAAGCCCGGGCTGCGCTACAACCTGGGACTGCACCTCCAGGCCCGGCTGGACCACGAGTACCAGCGGCTCGACGTCGACGGCGGCACTCTGTTCACGGCCAACCTCTCGCAGCTGCGGCTGGTCTACCAGTTCAATCTGCGCGCTTACGTGCGCGCCCTTTTCCAATACACCCGCATCGAGCGCGACCCCGACCTCGACACCTTCGCCGTCGACGACCGCTTCGAGAGGCTGCTGACCCAGTTCCTCTTATCCTACAAGCTCCACCCACAGACGGTGTTCTTCCTCGGCTACGCCGACACCTCCTTCGCCGATGCCAAGGTGGACCTCACGCGCACCGACCGCACCTTCTTCTTGAAGATCGGCTACGCCTGGGTGCTGTAACGGCAAGTGCTTGGGAGGGTGAAGGACCGTCGAGCGGATCACCATTCGCCCCGACCAAGGCCGCGGAGAGAAGCGGAAAGAGATGGAGGGCAACGGGTAGGATCGGGCCGCTGGGAGGCCACCGAACGATGAAGCTGTCGGTCTACATCCCGGTGGAGCTCGAAAAGGCCCTGGCCCGCGAAGCGGCCGCCGCAGACGAATCACCGTCCCTCTTCATCCAGCAGCTAGTGCGCGAGCGCCTCGCCGCCCCTCAGCGGAGCTTCTCCCCGGCGTTTCTTGCGCTCGCCGAGCTGCACTTCGGCGCCGAGCGTTTCGGCCGCCTCAAGGCGGGGCTCCTCGCCCGTGGCCGTCCCATCCCAGATTTCGATCTCGCGATCGCCGCCACCGCCGCCGTATTCGGCCTCACTCTGCTGAGCCGGGATCGCCATTTCCGCGAGATCGACGAGGTGCCGGTCGAGGATTGGACCGCACCGTAGGGTGCGAACCATCCTTCGCCCCGACAACCTCTCCGCTCCGCACCTTCTCCACGGAGGCCCTCGATGCGACGTTCAGCCCTTCTGGTTGCCTTGCTCGCCCTCCCTGCCGTCGCCCAAGCTCCCCCCGACCTCCCGGGCTGGGCGCCGGAGGACTTGCTGGCGGTCCGCTCCGTCGACGGCGCCGACATCTCACCCGACGGCCAGTGGGTGGCCTACCAGGTGACGGAAGCGCGGACGGGGGCCGAGCAGAGCGAGCTCGTCACCCAGCTCTGGCGGGTGGCGGCCGACGGTGCTCACGCTCAGCAGCTCACTCACGGCGAGCACTCGGCCTGGGGGCCGCGGTGGTCGCCGGACGGCCAGACCATCGCCTTCGTCTCCGACCGCGGCAACCCCGTCTGGGCCCGCGACTGGCGCCTCTGCCTGGTGCCGGCCGCGGGTGGGCCGGTGACCGTCCTCCCCCGCACCTTCGACAGCATGCCGGGCGAGAACATCACCGCCGAGCTGGTGGCCTGGGCCAAGGACGGCAGCGGCGTCTACTTCACCGAGAACAACCGCACCAGCATCGACCTCTTCTTCGCGCCCAAAGACGGCGGCCCCTACCGTCAGGTGACGCAGCTCGCCGGCTTCAAGGCGGGCCTCGGCCTGAGCGCCGACCAGCGCGCCGCCGTCTATTCGTTCGAGGACTTCGACCGCCCGCCGGAGATCGTCCGCGAACCGCTGGCCGGCGGCGCCCCGCGGACGCTGACCAGCCACAACCGGGAGCTTCCCGCTCGGGCGCTCGGCAGGAGTGAGGTCGTCCGCTGGCCGGGGCCGGGCGGCGAGATCGAGGGCATCTGCCACCATCCCGTGCAGGCAACGCCGGGGGCCAGGCCTCCCCTGCTGCTCGCCCTCCACGGCGGGCCGACCTACGCCTTCTACCGCAACTTCACGGCGACGATGTTCAACCCGACGCAGATCTTCACCGCCGCCGGCTTCGCCGTCCTGGAGGTCAACCCCCGCGGCAGCAGCGGCTACGGCAAGGACTTCCGTTTCGCCAACCTCGGCGATTGGGGCGGCGGCGACGTGGCGGACGCCCTGGCCGGCGTCGATTGGGCCGTCGCCCGCGGCTGGGCGGACCCCAAGCGCCTCGGCGTCTTCGGCGGCAGCTACGGCGGCTTCTTGACCGCCGCCACCATCGCCAAGAGCCGGCGTTTCGGCGCCGCGGCGATCATCGCCGGCACCACCAACCCGATCAGCATGGCCGGCACCTCCGAGCTCGACGGCTTCAACGCCGGCTTCCTGCAGTCCGAGTTCTGGGAAAGGCCCGCCCTCTGGCTGGACCGCTCGGCGGTGATGCACGCCCCGGAGATCAAGACCCCCACCCTCATCCTCTTCGGCGAGAACGACCGCCGGGTGCCGCCGTCCCAGGGCTTCGAGCTCTACCGCGCCCTCCAGCATGAGGCACCGAAACGGCGATGGTCCTTTACCCTCGCTCCGGCCACGGCGTGGGCGAGCCCAGGCTCAGCCTCGACTTCCACCGCCGCCAGCTGGAGTGGTTCCGCCGGCACTTGGGCGCTGCCCAGGAGAACTGACGCCCCCTACCCGCTCGTCACCCGCAGCAGCTCGCGGTGCGCCAGCGCGCCCAGGCGGTCGCTCGCCGGCGACGGGTTGGCGCGAGCGGCAAAGGCCACGGCGTGGAGGAAGGCGAGGGTGTTGTGCCGGCGGGCCAGGCCGGGCCGCGCGGCGAAGGCGCTCGACCAGTCGGCGAGCGGTGCGGGGTCTCCCACGGCGGCGAACCAGCCGTCCCAGAAGGCGGCATCGAGGTCCGCGCGCTGGTGCAGGAAAAAGACGGCGCGGGCCAGCCGTTCGGGCTCGCCGTCGATGTAGGAGGTCGCTTCCGGCGCCACTTGCCGGGCGAGGGCGGCGAGCAGCGTGCGCACCTCGGCGGCCGAGAGCCGCGGGCTCAGCCCCAGCTGCAGCACGAGATCGGCACCGTGCGCGACGCCGTGACGCCAGCCCACCTCGGGGTCGAAGCCGCGGTAGTCGCGAATGCCGGCGAGGAAGCGCCCCGCCGCCGTCACCAGCTCGCGCAGCAGCGGCTCCGGGAGCATGGGATCGAGACGGTCCGCCCGCGCCACCTCGGAGAGCACCAGGGCTGCAAAGGGTCGCCCGAAGCCCTCTCCCGCCGGGCCTTCGAGACGGGGCACGAGGTCTCGCGCCAGCGCAACGAGCGTGGCGGGCGCCAGCTCCTTGGCCCGCAGCCAGTGCGCGAGGGCGGTGAACGCCACCTCGTCGCGCAGGCGCGGGTCGGGGTTGTCCAGGCAGCTCGCGAGCCCCAGCGCCAGCTGGTTGCGCCGCGCCGGCTCGGCGACGGCGAACTCGGCGGCCGGGAGCGCGAGGAGCTCGGCGAGCGTCCACGACTCCGGCGGGCAGCCGGCCGCCACCGCGGCAGGTCCGGGCTCGGCAGCCGGCGCTCCCAGCGGCAGAGCAAGGGCGCAGAGCAGGCCGCACAGCACCGAAAACGACCTACGAGACTTGACAGCTCCCATCGCGTCCTCCAAGGTTGCGGCCACCGTAGCACGGAGGTCTGGAGCACCGAGAGCCACCGACGGAGGCCCGGGAGGGCCCCTGATGAGGAGCCAAGCATGAGCCTGCCCTTACCGCGAACGACCCGCCGCCGCCCTCTCGACACCTCCCTGCTGGCGTTCCTCGTGGCCCTTCTCTCTGCCGGCTGCCAGCCCAAGCCGCTGCCAGAGGACCCGCTCGCGCGGCTCAGCCAGGCGGGGATCGATCACCATGTGCATCTGCTCGGCGAAGACCTGCTGCGCGACTGGCAGGCCCTCGGCGCCACCTTCTCGAAGCCGCCAGAGGCCTATCTCACGGCCGAGCGACTGCTCGGCGCGCCGGGTGGCGCGGCCGGAAGCTCGCCCGTGGCGCGCGCCGTGCTCGTCTCGATGGCGCATTTCTATGGCAGCGACGAGATGCGCGAGGGGCTGCAGCTGACCGCCGAGGAAGAGCAGGCCCGGGTGGCGCGGGAGAACGACCACGTCGCCCGCGAGGCGGCCCGCTACCCCGGCCGCGCCGTGGCGCTCTGCTCGGCGGCCCTCCTGCGCCCCTACGCGATGGACGAGCTCACCCGCTGCCAGCGCGACAACGCCGCGGCCGGGATCAAGCTCCACCTCGCCTCCTCCGGGGTCGACCTCCGCGAGCCGGCCCACCTCGAAGCCGTCGAGAAGGTCGCGGCCTGGGCCGAGGAGAAGGGGCTGCCGATCCTCCTCCACCTCGACACCCAGCGGCGCGGCACCACGGTCGACCACGTCCAGCAGTTCGCCCAGGCCGTCCTCGCGCCGCACCCGCGGCTGACGGTGATCGTCGCTCACCTCGGGGGTAGCGGCGGCTACGGGCCCTGGACGCAATCGGTGTATCGCACGCTCACCGCCTGGTTGGCCGAGCGCGCGGCGGCCGAGGCGGTGGCGCGCCCCGTCTACTTCGACCTCTCGGCCGTGCTCTTGGAAAAGCCCTCCGAGGGCGTGCCGGCGACCACCGCCGAGGAAGCTCGGGCCCTGGCGGCCGATCTCCGCGCCGCCGGCCTCGAGCGCCTCGTCCTCGGCAGCGACTACCCCGTCTTCGACCCGCGGAACACCCTCACCGCCCTCGGCGAGCGCGCCGGCCTCACCGCCGCCGAGCTCGCCACCATCGCCAGCCGCACGCCGCCGGGGCTGTTCTCCTAGCTCCGCGCCCGCACCGGCGACCACACCGCGCTGAAGCCAGCGCTCGCCACGCCGGGCCTGTTAGGCCTCCTGCCCCGGTCATGGCGGGCGCCCCTTGGGCAGCCGCTCGGCCAACGCGGGAAGGAGGACGAACCACTGCCAGTAGCCCAGCAGGCCGGCGATGAGCGTTTTGGAGGATCTGCAAGCCCGCGCTGAGGGGGCCGGTTGTCACCGCGTCTCCGCCCAGGCCAACCTCGAGCTGCCCCATCGTGTAGAGAGCAAGCGGGCCGAGAGGCGCAGTGAGGACCGCCAGGCCAGAGAGAGGCAGTAGCAGCCCTTCGGTGGTCTGACCCATTGGGTTGAACCAGAGGACGACGAGAAGGGCTGCGCAGACCAGGGTCCAGAGGACGCGCACCGCCGTCGGGCGAAACCAGACCGCCGCGGGGCGCCAAATCGATGCCCTGGTTCCCACCGAGGATTGTCCTCGCATCCTGCCTTCTTCAGCCGCAACCATTGCCTGCGCCAGGCCGACGAAGCAGGCGCCCTCGGAGGCCGGGAGCGGCCCCTCCGGGCTCCGGAGTTCGCGTCTTAGGGAAAGCCCGCATCACGTTCGGAGGTCACGATGATCCGAGTCCGCTCTCTCTCCCCGCTCGCCTTCGGCTTCATTCTTTTCTGTTTCGTACTGCCCTTCATCACCGTCTCCTGTCCGGGCGCAAGCTACACCATGAGCGGTGCCCAGCTGGTCACTGGAACGACCCTCTCGACCCCAACGGCTTTCGGGCCGCCGAAGCAGCAAACGGTGGAGGGGGAACCACTCGCGGCGCTCGCGGCCCTCTGCGCTCTGGCGGGGCTGGTGCTCGGCCTCCTGCCCGGCGCCCGGTTCCGGGTGCCCGGGGCCGTCCTCGCCGGCCTCGGCGCCGTGCTCCTTCTCGCACTGCGGTCGAAGCTCGTCGCTGACGCGGCCCGCGAGGGCCAAGGGATGCTGCAGCTGTCTTTCGATCTCGGCTTCTGGCTGGCACTCCTCGGCTTCGTGGCCGCCGCCGTGCTCACCTGGCGAACGCGGGGCAGCGAGACGGGAGCACTGGCCCCTCCTCAACCGAGCCCCGTGGCCCCCCAGGCTGATGATGGCCTTGCCGAACCGCCCCCCAACCCTTAATCGCAGGACGCACAGAAGGAGGCAGCACGATGTCGTCGAATGAGCAGGTGACCGTCCAGCTCAGCATGAGTCAGATCCTCACCATCACCTATTGGGGCCTCCTCGGCGTCGGTGGGCTCCTCCTCCTCCTGGGCTCCTCCAACGAGAAGTTCGGCTATCTGATCGCTGCCTGCTTCCTGGGGATCGCCGCTCGGATCGTGCAGGCCGAGCACCACCACCGAAGCGCCCACAAGCTCGACGACTGAGAATCGGCCACCTGCCGCGACAGCGGAGAACTGCCACCCGAGCGGCCGGCGTCACAGCTCCTCCTTGCCGCTCGCCGGGTTGTGCTTGATGGCCAGGTTGGCCAGCGCCTGGAGTCGCATCGGGTTGCTCCAGACCTTGGTGTTGAGCCCATCGACGAGCTGCAGGGCGCCCCCGGTCTCGACGTAGTCGACCACCACGAAGTTGGGGACCAGGCTGAACGTACGGGCGCAGGATTGCGCTCGTCTCAGCAACCTGCCGAGACGGTTCGCATAGCCATAGAAAGTGGTGACACTCGACGCCGGGAAGTGGTTCATGCGCAGCAAAGTGCGGTTCGGGCCCCGGGGATCGAGCCCTGAGCGCTGCGTGCTCTCGCCACGCTCGTCGCAGCTCGAGTCCGAGTACCAGACGTTGAGGTGGTCCTGATTGGAGTAGTCGCTCTCGCGAACGTAACGCCAGGTGAAGGGTAGGTTGGCCCACGTGCTGCCCTGGCCCTGGTTGCGGTCGATGAACAACACCAGTCGTTGGCCCTTGTTGATCATTTGCTGGATGGTCGGCCAGTCGTAGCTACCGCGGGACGGGTTGAGGTCCCACGACAGCCCAGGAGCGAGGGTGAGCTTCGAGTCCTTCGGGGCGTCCGGCCAAAAGACGAGACTCGAGGTGACCCGGGTCCCCTGACCCCACACTGGGGAGACTTGGATCGCGCCGCTGTCCTCGAGCGCCTGGAGGATCCTGCCGTTGAAGTAGTGGTCGGGGTTGTAGCCCGCCGAAACCTCGAGGAAGACGGTGACGACCTCGCCGGCATTGGCCGGGTCGTTGAGGAAGAGCACGACTTCCGCCAGCGCGTCGGCCAACCGGCGCAACGGCCGCAGCCCATACATCGAGCTGAGGCCACAGCTACCGTGGCAGAGGTAGAGGTCCTTCTGGCCGTTGTGGTCCTCGAGCTCCACATCCAGCTCCAGGCCGCGGACCCCCTGGTTCTCGAGCAGATTCGAGATATTGAAGGACTGTTGGGAGTAGGTCCAGCCGTCCTCCCTGTTGGCGTAGGCGTTGTGGGCCACCAGGAAGGTGTGCTCGTCGTAGCGCCGGTCGGGGGTGACCTGCCGCTTCATCACGTCGTCCATCGGGGGTAGCGGCTCGGGGAGCTGCGAGGTCGGAACGGGGTCGAACGCCGCGGCGCTGTCCTGGGTGATGGTGTAACTCGGATCGGCCTCGTCGACCATGATGTAGGAACCGACAGCCTTGCCACTCTGCGTACGGAAGACCGAGGGTCCGCCCGAGTAGGCGCCAATCTCTTCCTTGCCGTTGGCAGCCACCTCTTGGCCTAAATGCTCGAAATGGGAGGCGTCGAACCAGTACCTCCACACCGGTTCGCGAAGCTGGTTGTCGAGCCGGAAGGAAAGCTGTTGGCTAGTGCGGTGCCAGAGGAGCTGGTCGAGCCTGGCCGTGATCGGGATACGCAGGCTCGCTCGTCCGTCCCGCCAGCGGTGAGCGGTCACCATCCAGTGCTGATCGACAACCCAACGATCGTCGCGATGATCCAGCCTCAAGACGGCGCCGCCGTCGAGCGGGACCATGAGCTCCGCGAGCGGGGTACCAGACCCTCGCGCTCGTAAGTGAGCGTACTCCTCGCTCCTCGCGATCTCGTCCCAGTCGAGTCCCGGCTCACCTCTGCGGTCGTACTGCTGCCAGCGGTCGGGCCAGGCTGAGAAGTAGCCCTCGGGGCCTACGTAGCGGTCGTAGCTATCGAGGCTCACCTTGGTCAGCTGGTAGCCGCTGGCCGCGTCCACCAGGCTCCAGTCCTGGAACTGCCGCAGCTGGAGGTCTACCTGCGCTCCGGGCGCCAAGACTAGGGGCGGCCTCTCGTAGACCTCCGGTCCACAGGGTTTGTAGGGATCGACCTGTAGGTACATGCAGTAAAAGTCGATCGAGGAATCCGGTACCGCGAGCTTGAGGTAGAAGAAGGTCTCGTTCTTGATCGTCACCGGGACGAGCGGCGGCTCGTCGGCCACGGCGGCGGAAGCAAGCGCGGAGGCAAGAAGGATGAGAGCAGCCGGCACGAGCGGGCGCGACGTAGTGGAGTGGGCTGGTCGCACTATCATCAGGAGACCTCCTCGTCTTGCGGAGAATTTGGAAGACTTGCATTGTGATACTGCAAAGTCGATTCCACGGCCAAAAGACCCACCCGCAATCTTCCGAAGTCACTGAGAAGAAAGTCAGCCAGGAGCCACGGGCGCACGAACGGCGAGCCCAACGACCCGAGACAGCAACTGTCGCCAACTCTGGCGCCGACAGTCGGAACAGAGAGGGGGCCCGGTGCACTTGGCCGAGGTCAGGATCTACGCTCCTCAGGCCAGCTCGCGGTGCAGCCAGGCGCGGGCCAGGGGCCAATCGCAGCGGCGCACGGTCCGCTCGGAGAGGGCCTGGGTGCGGGCCGTCTCCCGCTTGCCGTAGCCGGCGAAAAAGCGGCACTCCGTCACCCGTGCCAGCCGGAGCGAGCGCTCGTGGCACACGAAACGGAAGGGGGCCTTCTCGATCGCTCACCGCTGCCCCAGGTCCCAGCGCCGGGACCGCTCGCGGCTCACTTCCCCAGGGCAGTGAGGCCGCCTCAGAGGGTCAGCGCTTCGCCTCCACATACCGCCCGAAGTTCTCCAGGATGGCCTGCCAGCCGGCCCGCTGCATCTCCGCCGGGTGCTGGGCCTCGGCGTCGAAGACGGTCTTGATGAGCACACCGCCCTCGCGCTCGGCGCCCTCGACCTTGGTGAACGTGACCGCCACCTCGCGGCTATCGCCCAACTGATACTCGATGGCCTCGTGCGGGACGACGCGGGTGTAGGTGCCCGCGAAGTCGAAGCCCATGCTGCCGTCCTTGGCTTCCATCCGCGAGAGGAACTTGCCGCCTTCGCGCAGGTCGACGGTGCTGTGGGTGGTGTGCCAGTCCTCCGACGCCGTATTCCACTGCTGGATGTCCTCGGGGTTGCTCCAGGCATCCCAGACATCGCTCAGGCTGGCGTGGACGACCGTCTCGATGGTGATCTTCACGCGGTCCTCCTTGATGATTCACTTGGGGTCGTTCGTTTGGGGTCGTTCGCTCGGGGTTCTTCGCTGGCGGTGGTGCACTTCGTGCCGGCCCCTGTGCGTCCTTCTTCCCGGTGCTTCCTTCTTCCTGGTGCGTCGCGCGGGAAGGGAGCGAGTCCGGTTCCTTCGGCCGATCAGCTCGCTGTGCTGCGCCGCGGTCTCGGCGCTGGAGCATGGCATGGGTCGCCTTGTCCGAGGCCGCGGACTGCACACACTCAGAGCCCAGGCTGCGCCTGTCGACCCCTTCGAAGAGGCGCTCGCCGGCGCCCAGCACGACCGGCGCGATGGCGAGATGGAGCTCGTCGACCAGGGCCGCGTGGATGCCGCGCCGTCCCGTGAAACGGCGAAGCTCTCTACGCGCACCCTGGTCAACGACGGGCCTGCCGGCGGCTCAGGCCAGCTCGCGGTGCAGCCAGGCGCGGGCCAAGGTCCAGTCGCGGCGCACGGTGCGCTCGGAGAGAGCCAGGGTACGGGCCGTCTCCCGCTCGTCGTAGCCGGCGAAGAAGCGGCACTCGACCACCCGCGCCAGCCGCGGCGAGCGCTCGGCCAGCCGCTCCAGGGCCTGGTTTAGGGCCAGCAGGGTCTCGTCCTGCTCGAAGGCGGCGTCGAGGCCAGCATCCAGGGCCTCGGCGGCGTTGACGTGGTCGGCGCCGCTGCCCCGTTTCGCGGCCAAACGGGCCGCGGCGTGATTGACCAGGGCGTGGCGCATGGCGAGAGCGGCGGCGCGCAGGAAGTGCGTGTCGTCGTTCCAGCCCTTGGCGCCCCGCAGCTTGAGATAGGCCTCGTGGACCAGGGCCGTGGTCTGCAGGGTCAGGCCGGCACCGACCCGCGAGCGCTCGCGGCGGGCCAGCCGCTTGAGGTCGGCATAGAAGGTCGGCAGCAGCTCGTCGGCGAGGGCCCGAACCTCGGGGGTGACGGCCCCGTTCGCGCCGGCGGGCTCCGGCGACGGGGAGCTCGAGGCAGACACCCCGGCATCCTAGCGCGGTCTGGCCATACACTCTGCCCCCAAGATCGGGCTGGAGATTCGCCCGGAGATTCGAGGATCGGCATGCCCGAGGCCCCTTGGCAACGCCTGGAGCAGCTCTTCGCCGCCGCGGTCGAGCTGCCCGCGGCCGCGCGCCGTGCCTTCCTCGACGCCGCCGCGGGCAATGACCCGGCCTTGCGCAACGAGGTGCTCTCCCTGCTCGCCGTGCACGAGACGGAAGGGGGCATCCTCGATCGCTCACCGCTCCCCCAGGGCCCAGCGCCGGGGCCGGCCGCGCCACCCGAGCCCCGGCTCGGCCCCTGGGCGCTCGCAGAGCTGATCGGCCGCGGCGGTGCCGGCGAGGTCTATGCCGCCCGCCGGGCGGACGGTGCCTTCGAGCAGCGGGTGGCCATCAAGCTGTTGCGCCGCGAGGCCGTGGCCGAGATCGAGCGCTTCGAGGCCGAGCGCCGCATCCTCGCCCGGCTGGAGCATCCCGGCATCGCGCGCTTGATCGACGGTGGAGTGGCGGCCGACGGTCGGCCCTACGCGGTGCTCGAGCACGTCGAGGGCACGGACCTCTGCACCTACTGCCAGACCCATCACCTGGACCTCGAGGCCCGCCTCGCTCTCTTCGAGCAGGTGCTCGAAGCCGTGGCCTACGCCCACCGTCACCTGGTGATCCACCGCGATCTGAAGCCCGGCAACATCCTGGTGACGGCGGACGGCCGGGTGAAGCTGCTCGACTTTGGCATCGCCAAGCTGCTGGCGCCGGCGGCCCCTGAGCTGACCCGAGACGCGGTCACCTTCGCCCCGCTGACCCTGGGCTACGCCGCTCCCGAGCAGGCGACCGGCGACGCGGTGACCACCGCCACCGACGTCTACGCCCTGGGGGTCGTGCTCTTCGAGGTGCTCTCGGGCAGCCGCCCCTGGCGCGACGCGGAGCTGCCGATCGCCCACGCCGTGCGCTGGCTGCTGGAGGAGAGCCCGCCGGCGGCGAGCACGGTGGCGCAGCTGCCGGAGGTGCCGGCGAGGAGGCTCGCTGGCGATCTCGACGCCATCCTGGCCAAGTGCCTCAGGAAGGAGCCGGGCAGCCGCTACGCCACGGTCGAGGCCCTGCGCTCCGATCTTGAGCGCTTCCGCCGCCTCGAGCCGGTCGAGGCGCGGGAGAAGGCGCGCCTCTACGTGGCCCGCCGCTTCCTGGCGCGGCACCGCTGGGAAGTGGCGAGCGCCGCCGCCCTGGTGCTGTCGCTGGCGGCCGGCCTCGCCGGCTTCGCCTGGCAGGCTCGCCGCGCCGCCCTGGAACGCGACGCCGCGCAGCATGCCGCCGCCCGCGAGCAGGCGGTGCGCGATCACCTCGTCGGCCTCTTCCGGGGCTCGCTCGCCGCCGGCAACGGGCAGGCGGGCGAGGAGCCGCTCACCGCCAAGGCCATGCTCGACCGCAGCGCCGGCCGGGTGATCGAGGGGTACAAGGACGATCCGCAGCTCGCCGGCCAGGTGGTCGAGACGCTGGCCGACCTCTACGCCGCCCTCGGCGACGTCGAGGGGCAGGTCCCGCTGCTCGAAGGGTTTCTTGCCGCCGCCAGCCCCAAGACCGGCGGCGAGCCCGGAAGCGAGAGCGACCCGCGTGCCGTGGCCCTCGCCCGCCAGAAGCTCGCCAACCTCGAGCTGGTCAAGGGAAACGGCGAGCGCGCCGCCGAGCTGCTGGCCGCCGCCGAGGAGGTCTGGCAGCAGGACCCCGCACGATTTCGCGAGGAGCGGCTCGAAGGCCTGCTGGTGCGCGGTCAGCTCGAACGCTCGCGTGGCGAGCTCGAAGCCTCGATCGCCACCTACGGCGAAGCCATCGAGGCCCGCCTCGCCCTCTCCGGCCGCGTGAACCGTGAGACCGCCAACCTCTACAACTCCCTCGCCATCACGCTGACCGCCGCCAACCGCATCGAGCCGGCGCTGGCGGCCCATCAAGAGGCGCTGGCGATCCTCGAAGCTCTGGGCCGGGGCGAAGACCTCGAAGCCCTGGTGATGCGGGCCAACACCGGCGCCCTGGCGCTGCGCAACGGCCGCCGCCGCGAGGCGGAGGAGATCCTCGGCGAGATGGCGCGCCGGCAGCAGACGGCGGGCGGCGACTCCGCGCCGCTCGCCGCGGCCCTCGGGCTCTACGGCGTCGCCTTGAGCCAGCGCGGCGACCCCGGCGCCGCGGCCATCCTCGCGCAGGCACGGGCGATGGCCGAACGCTACAGCGGCGCGGCGAGCCCCCTGAGCCTGCAAAACCGCCTGTTCCAGGCCGAGGCGCTCGCCCTCGGCGGCGACCTGGCCACGGCCCGGCGCGACCTGGCCGAGGCCTTGGCACTCTGCCGCGCCAAGTTTGGCCCCGAGAATGCGCTGACCCTCCGCCTTGGCCTTGCCCTGGCTCGCCTCGCCCTCTCGGCCGGCGAGCCGCAGAAGGCCGAGCGCGAGGCCCGCGCCCTGCTGCCCGCCCTCGCCCAGCTGAGGGGGCCCTCGGCGGCCTTCCTGGCCCAGGGGCAGATGGTGGTGGGAGAGGCCCTGCTCCGGGAAGGGCGTGCCGCCGAGGCCGTGCCGCTCCTCGGCCAGGCGGTCGCCCAGCGCGAGCAGCTGCTGTGGAACGGGAGCTGGGAGCTCGCCCAGGCACGGGCTCGCTGGGGCGAGGCGCGGCTCGCGGCCGGTGACGCCGGCGGCCGCGAGCCACTGACGGCAGCCCTGCCCGCCCTCAAGGCCGAGCTCGGCCCCGATCATCCTGAGACCCGGCGCGCCGAAGCGGCCCTCGCCGCCGCCTCTCGCTAGACCTCCCCGCTCCACCCTGGTTCTCTTGGTGGCCGCTGCCGCCACCTTTTCCTGTTCTTCAGAGAAGAGGCCGGTGCGGGACTTCCCCGCCGGACCATTTGCCAGGGGGCCCCGATGATCCGCAAGCCCGTGTTGCGCGCCGCCATGCTCCTGCCCGTGGTGTTTCTCTTGGGGGCGCTCGCACCAACTCTTTTTGCCGCCACGGTCACCGTCACCGGGACGGGTGACAGCGTGGCCGTCGACGGCGCTGTGACGCTGCGCGAGGCCATCACCTCGATGAACGGTGGAGCCAACACCAACGCCGACGTGGTCGCCGTGGGCACCTACGGCACCGCCGACTCCATCGCCTTCAACATCCCGGGCGCCGGCCCGCACACCATCACCGTGGGCGCCACGCCCTTGCCCACCTTGAATGTGCCGGTGACGATCGACGGCTACACCGAGCCGGGGTCCTCCGCCAACACCTTGGCGGTCGGCGACGACGCCGTGCTCAACATCGTGCTCCAGGGCTCGACCCCCGGCCTGCATGGCTTGACCCTCTTTCAGGGCGCCAGCGGCTCGGTGGTGCGCGGGTTGGTGATCGCCGGCCACTTCTTCGGCATCCAGCTCCAGGCGAGCAACGTCACCGTGGCCGGCAACTTCATCGGCACCAACCGCGCCGGCACGGCCGCCGCCGGCAACAGCGTCGGCATCAACGTCACCAACGGCAACCTGGGCAACAACGTGATCGGCGGCAGCTCGCCGGCCGATCGCAACCTGATCTCCGGCAACAGCGGCACCGCCATCATCCTGAACTCCCAGCAGCCGAACACCGTCCAGGGCAACTACATCGGGGTCAATGCCGCCGGTACGGCGGCGCTCGCCAACGGCGGCTCCGCCCTCCAGGTCGCCACCCTCGGCGCTCTCGCCATCGGCGGCGTGACCGTTGGCGGCACCACCGCGCAGCCCGGCACCGGGGCCGGCAACGTGATCTCCGGCAACGGCCTCAACGGCATCGTCATTCAACCGTCCAGCGGCACGACCGTCGGCAGCAGCTCGATCCAGGGCAACCTGATCGGCCTCAACGCCACCGGCACGGCGGCGATCCCCAACGTCGGGGCCGGCATCCTGCTCAACGACCAGGACCTCGCCAGCTCCGGCGTTCCTCGCCTCGGCCCCGTCGTGATCGGCGACGTCGGCGCCGGCAACGTCATCTCCGGTCACGGCAACGGCGTCATCAGCCGCGCCGTGGGGACGTCGTTCAAGGGCAACTTCATCGGCACCGACATCACCGGCACCTTGGCGATCCCCAACACCTTCGGCATCGAGATCAGCACGGTCGGCGCCTTCGAAGCCAGCGCCAGCGTAGGCGGCTCGAGCCCTGGCCAGGGCAACGTCATCGCCGGCAACCTCAGCGACGGCGTGCGGGTCTTCCTCGCCTCCGCCACGCTGCTCGGCAACCGCATCGGCGTAGCGGCTGACGACAGCCCCCTCGGCAACGGCGGCTTCGGCGTCTTCGTCGACAGTGGCGCCGCCTTCCTGGGTGGCACCCTGCCCGTGGACGGCAACGTCATCGCCCACAACGGCGACACCGGCGTGCAGGTGCGCATCGGCTCGCCGGCGGTGCGCAACGCTTCCGACGCCTACATCCGCAACAACCGCATCTTCGCCAACGGAGTCGGCCCGGTGGCGGGCATGGGGATCAACAACTCGGCTCCCGACCTGGTCACCCCCAACGACCCGGGCGACGGCGACAGCGGCCCCAACGGCCTGCAGAACTTCCCGGTGATCACCAGCGCCACCGTCGCCGGCGGCAACCTGACCGTCTCTGGCACCTTGAACAGCACCGCCAACACCCTCTTCTGCGTCGAGATCTTCGCCAGCCCCAGCTGCGACCCGCTGGGGAACGGCGAGGGCGAGACGGTGCTGGGCGAGTTCGACGTCACCACCGACGCCGCCGGCAACGCCAGCTTCGGGCCCGTGGTGCTGGCGATCCCGGCCGGCCAGACGATCATCACCTCCACCGCCACCAACCCCAACGATCAGACCTCGGAGTTCTCCGCCTGCGTCACGGCCACCGGCGGGCCGGGCCTGCCCACCCTGGCGATCGGCAACGCCATGGACGCCGAAGGCAACGCCGGCACCACGCCGCTCGCCTTCGACGTGACGCTTTCCGCCCCCAGCGCCACGCCGGTCACCGTGGCCTACACCAGCGCCGACGGCACGGCCACGGTGGGCGATGTCGACTACGCCGCGGCGAGCGGCGTACTGACCTTCAACCCCGGCGGCCCGCTCACCCAGCAGATCGTGGTCGATGTCTTCGGCGATACGACGATCGAGCCGGACGAGACCTTCACCCTGACCCTCTCGAGCCCGAGCGGCGCGACGCTCGGCACCGCCGTCGGCACCGGCACGATCTTCAACGACGACACGGACGGCCCCAGGCCAGAAGGCGAGGTTCCGACGCTCTCTGAATGGGGGCTGCTGCTCTTGGCGGTCGGCCTCGGGTTGGCGGCCCTGCGGCGAATCCGCGGCTAGCGTGCGAGAGAACGTAAGGCCGCGCCCTACCTGGACGGGGCCTTACGAAAGTCCGGAGCTGGCTTGATCTTCAGTGCGATGCGCTCGCTAGGGAGCGGCGAGGGAGACGTGGTAGGCCCGATCGGACTCGAACCGATGACCTCTACGATGTCAACGTAGCGCTCTAACCAACTGAGCTACGGGCCTGTATCGCGGTCGGGCGCCGGGCGGCGCTGCAGCGAGGCGGGGAGCGTAGCAAAGGGCCTCGGCGAGCGTCAACCAGCGGCCGGCGCACCACCAACGGCCCGCCGTCGAGCCTGCCGCCAGCTCCGAGGTCTAGCCGAACCTTCATCTGGCGCCCGGGCGGCGGCGTAGTGATGGCGAGCCCGAGCCGCTGCCGGTCGCCGCGCCACAAACAGCGCACCACGAGCGCACCACCGTCCGTCCGGCCTCCGGCGATTCTTCCTTGTGTGGTCATTCCTTTGGTCTCCGGCGGCCGGGCCGTGCCCGCGTCGCGCCGGGGCTTGCCTGGCGCCATCGCGGCGCTGCCCGACAACCCATGGAGGTGGGCTGGCTTCCCCTCGCGGGAGAGAAGGACGTAGGTGTTCCATGGCCCACCGCAGGTCACTCCAACGCAGATCTCGCTTCGGCTCGCAGTCCGTCGGCTGGCTCCTGGTGCTCGTCGCCTGGGCCGCCCTGGCGTCGGCGGCGAGAGCTCAGCTGCTCGATGAGTTCCTGTTCTGTTCGACGTTCCAAGGCCCCACGGCCAGCGCCCAAGTGCCGGCGCTCCCGGAAGGGCTTCGGCTCGTCGCTCCGCGCCCCGAGGCCGTTGCCGATCCCGCCGCGCTGAGCGCCCAGACGCCGTTTCAGTTCGTCCTGCGCTTCGGTGACGTCCTGCCGAAGTTCGTCCTCCTCGACACCGCCGATCGGGCCGACGCGGCGATCGGCTTCGAACCGAACAACCCTCCCCCCGGAGTCATCATCGACAAGGTCGCCGGCACCATCAGCTTCTCCGTGCAGGCCGCCGGGCCGTGGTTCATCCAGACCTCCTACCAGGGTGACGGCCAGACCGTGCTCACCTACCGGGTGCTCTCCGGGGCGACGAGCATCGTGGCCGGCCAGCCGCGGCTGGTCGACATCTCGCGCGCCCTCGCCACGCGCGCCGTCACCTTCGCCCCGGTGGATGCGCAGGGCGCGCCCATCGCACGCGTACCGTTCGATATCAGGGCCCCGCTCCTGGTTCGCTTCACCCACCGCGCCACCGGTCTCGGCTGCGCATCGCTCCTCGGCGGCTTCGGCCAGGGTGCGCGCATCATGGTCTCCGACACCACGGCCGACTACAGCCTCGCAGCCATCGCGGCCGTGGGGCGGCGGCTGGGCCGCTCCATCCACCTCTATCAATACCTGTTCCGCAATGGCATCCGCAGCGACCTCAACCTCGCCAACAACGCCGCGCAGCTGGTGCAGAAGAGCCTCACGGTCTACCCGGGGGTGAGCACCCCAGGCGTGACGGTGGCCCCGGGCCTCGGTTACATCGACTATTCGCAGGCCCGCGGTCCGACCTTCCAGGCCCGCATCGACACCTTCTTCGCGGCGGACAGCTTCGGCGTCGGGCAGCCTGCCAGCCTGTTCGTCCTCAGCCTCGGGGACAGCGTCGTCAGCCTCGACGACCCGGCGGAGGCACAACGGCCCGACTTTCCCGTCTTCCTGCTGAGCGGTGCCGCCACCAACTCGACGGTCGGCGCCGACAGCAAGATCGCCTTCACCTCGCCGAGCTTCACCGGCACGGGGGACTACGCCCAGAGCTTCTTCTTCGTCGACCCCAACCGGGGCACCTTCGACCGGCCGAGCGTGCCGGCGAACGGCCAGATCACGCTGGGCAGCAACCCCCTCCTCGACGCCACCCGGCTGGCCCAGAGCTGTGACGACTTCGCGGTTCGCGTGGTGGCGCAGCACCAGGTGCAGTCCTGCTTCGTCGAGGGCGGCGCGCCGATCCTCGAATGCGCGGTCTCGGCGTTGGCCGCCGACGGCTCCAACCAGGGCTCGGCCCAGGACCTGGCCGCCGGCTTCACGCCCACGCTCAAGCTCAAACGGGGGGATGCGCTCGTCTTCCAGGGCCTGCTCAAGACGGCCGCGGTCACGCCCCTGCTGTTCCAGGCCCCGGTGCCAAGCCCGGGGAACTATCGCCTGGTGATCACCAACCCCGGCACCAACATCGGCGGCACGCCCTTCCCGGTGCGCAGCAAGTCGTTCTTCCGGCTCCGCGCCGGCGTGGACGGCAACCCGCCGGCGCTCACCAAGCTGCAACTCCTCGACGCCGGTGCCCTCGTCAACGCGATCACCCCGGGGACGGTCCGTGACGTGCTGCGCTTCCGCATCGACCCCGTTGCTGGGGCCGCCGGCTGCACGCCCCTGCGGGACTCGCTGACCGCGACGACGGCCGAAGCGAGCGTCGACGGCGGAGCCTTCCAGGCCCTCACCGTGAGCTCGCTGCCGAGCGGCGACCTCGAAGCCCGGTTGCCGGCTGCCGGCAACGCTGCCCGCTTCGATCTCAAGCTCTCGGCCACCGACAGCGCCGGCAACCGTCTGGTGACCCGCTTCTCGCTCGGCGTGGGCTCGCGCGGCCCCGGCCCGGCTGCGATCCCGGACACGGCCTTCACCACCAGCCCGGCGAGCACGGCCTTCAACCTGCCGCAGGGCAGCGGCACGCAAACGGCGAGCGTCTCCCTGGGCAGCGCCGGCGAGCCGATCGACTTCACGGTCAGCGAGAGCTTGCCTTGGCTGACCGTCTCCGCGGCGAGCGTGGTGACGCCCACGACCTTGATCCTCACCGCCTCGGCCGCCGGCCTCGCTCCAGGCACCTACCAAGGCACGGTGACGATCGCCGGGGAGGATGCCGGTGTCGCCGCCACCCTGCTCTACCCGGTGAGCCTGACGGTCACCGGCGCGCAGGGGAGCAACCTCACCGTCTCACCCACCGCGCTCAGCTTCGCGGCCAACGCCGGTGGCCCCAACCCGGCAAGCCGCACCCTCACGCTGGGCACCACGGGCAGCGCCCTCGCGGTCACTACCAGCGACAACGCCAGCTGGTTGACGGTGAGCCCCGCGAGCACCACGACACCGGCCACCCTCACGGCGGCCGTCAACGTCGCTGGCCTCGCCGCCGGCACCTACAGCGCGGTGATCACCCTCACCGCGGCAGGAGCGGGAAACTCGCCCGTGGTGGTGCCAGTGAGCCTGACGCTGAGCGCCCCACCACCCACCGCCGGCCTGACGGTGTCGCCCGGCTCGCTCAGCTTCTCGGCGCCCCAGGGTGGGCCGGCACCTCCCCCACAGGTGCTCGCCATCGGCTCGAGCGGCGCAGCGCTGAGCTGGACGGCGAGCGACAACGCCGCCTTCGTCGGTGAGTCACCAGCGAGCGGCGTGACCCCCGGCGCGACCAACGTCTCGGTCAACGTCGGTGGCCTCGCCGCCGGCACCTACAACGCGGTGATCACGGTGAGCTCACCCACGGGCGGCTCCGTCGGTGTTCCGGTCGGCCTCACGGTCACCGCGGTCAACGCTGCCGCGCCGGTCGTCAACGGCTTCAACCCACCGAGCGGCCCGGTCGGCACCGGGGTCGAGGTCCTCGGCGCCAACTTCACGGCGGCAAGCGCCGTGAGCTTCAACTTCGTCGCGGCGAGCTCCGTACAGCTGCTCGCCAACGGCAACCTGCTCGCCGTGGTACCGCCAGGAGCCACCACCGGGTTCATCCGGGTGAGCAACGCGGCCGGCACCGGGGTGAGCTTCCAACCCTTCACGGTGACCTCCGGCAACGCGCCGGCGATCAGCGGCTTCAGCCCGCTGAGCGGTGCCGCCGGGGACCGCATCACCATCACCGGGGCCAACTTCCAGAACCCGTCGCAGGTCTTCTTCAACGGCAAGCCCTCGCCCTTCGTGCTCTTCGGCGGCATCAACTTCCTCTCGGCGGAAGTGCCGGCGGGAGCCAGCAGCGGCCCGCTCACCGTCACCACCGGCGGCGGCTCGGCGACCAGCAGCGCGAGCTTCACCGTCGCCGGCAGCCCACCGCCCACCGCGCCAGCCGTCACCGCGACGCCGGCCAGCCTCAGCTTCAACGGCACCCTGGGTGGCAGCAACCCTCCCGGCCAAGCGATGGGGATCGGCAGCACCGGCGGCGCCCTCGGCTGGAGCGCCACGAGCACCGCCAGCTGGCTGTCGTTGGTACCTGCCAGCGGCACCACACCGAGCAATACCACGGCGAACGTCAACCTCGCCGGCCTCGCCGCCGGCACCTACAACGCCAACCTCACGATCGCCGCCCCCGGCGCGACGAGCGCCCTGGTTGCCGTCAGCCTCAGCGTGGGCCCGGCCAACCCACCGCCGAGCGGCGGTCCCGTCATCACCCTCACCTCCCCCAACAGCGGCACCTTCCGCGGCGGTAGCCTGGTGACGATTCAGTGGTCGAGCAGCAGTGCCACCTCGCACCGGGTGGAGTTCTCGCTCGACGGCGTCACCTTCCAGCCGATCGCGACGGGGCTCGCCGGCACGCAGATGAGCACCACCTGGCGCGTGCCCAGCACGCTCGTGGGGCAGGGCGAGATCAGCCCCTTGACGCTGCGCGTCATCGCCCGCAACGACACCACCGGGGCCACCGCGCAAGACACCAACGACGGCCTGCTCACCCTCCTCGGCCCCTTCTGACCTGCCTCGGGCGCCCGTGGCCGGAATAGGCCACGGGCTTCCGCCTTATAGTCCAGCCGAGCCTCCCCGTACCGTCCCCGGTCCGGCGCCCTCCGGCGCCCCGGGGGGCGGTTCGCGGCAGGCAGAAAGGGAGGAACGGCATGGGCATCCTGCTCGGCTGCTTCAGCGGGTTCGTCGCCTGGTTTCTGGTGCGCTACCTGCTGGGCGGCCTCTACACGGTGGACCAAAACGAACGCGCGGTGAAGACGGTCTTCGGCCGCGCCGAACGCCTCGAGGGCGAGGTGACACCGGCCGACATCGGCCCGGCCGACGCCGCCGGCCTCGGCCTCACTGAGGAAGACCTCTCCCGCTACCGCTTTCCGCGGGTGCGCGTCATCCACCCCGGTGGGCCGTACTTCAAGTTCCCCTGGGAGAAGGTGCACAAGGTCTCCGTGGCCACCCAGACGGTCAACATGGCCTACGACCCGGAAACGCCGCAGGCCAACCACGGCGGCACGATGCTCGAGTCGGTCACCAAGGACCAGCTGATCACCGGCTTGAGCGGCCAGATCCGCTACCGGGTGGCGGAGTCGAACCTCTACGCCTACCTGTTCGGGATCAAGAACCCGATCGCTCACGTGATGGGCTTTTTCGTCGCCATCCTGCGCGAGCGGATCGCCAACTTCGAGGCGCCGCCGAAACCGCTGGACACCGAGAGCGGCCCGCCGCCGATCGAGGCCGGGATGGCCGGGGTGTCGATCAACGACCTGCGCAAGAACCTCCGCGACCTCAACGAGCACATGGACCGCGAGTGCGCCAGCTCGGCGCTGCGCTATGGCATCACCCTCGACGCTTCGCTGATCACCGGCATCGACCCGCCGACGGAGGTCGAGTCCGCCCTGGCGGCGATCAACACCGCCCACAACCAGGTCTCCTCGGACATCAGCCTCGCCCAGGCGGCGGCCGACCAGCGGATCGTCGAATCGAAGCGAGCGGTGGAGATCGAGACCCTCCGTGCCCAGGCCGAGGTCGAGCCGCTCACCGCCCTCGCCGAGCAGCTCGCCACCCTCAAGGCGAACGGCCCCCAGGCCCTCGCCGCTTACCTGCGCAACGTCCGCCTGGCGCTGTTCAACCGCGCTCAGAAGGCCGTCCTGGAGGCCCGCCGATGACCTTCCTGCCGAGTTTCCTCGCCGCCGCTCTGGTCACCTTCTTCGGCTCCTTCTTCGCCGTGCCGCTGCTCCTCGCCCTGCTGCGGCTGGTCGGCTTCTACGCCATCGTCTGGGAGCGCACCTGCCGGGTCTACGTGCTCTTCGGCAAGGTGGTGGGCATCCTCGACGAGCCGGGCCTGCACTTCCTGTGGGCGGAGCTCGGGCCGCGGGCGATCATCCTGCCCTGGCTCGGCAAGTGCTACGTGCTCGACATGCGCCTCGACCAGGAGTACCTGCGCAGCCAGCCCGTCAACTCGGAGGAAGGCGCGCCGATGGGGATCGGCATCTGGTACGAGATGTTCATCTCCGACCCGGTGGCCTACCTGTTCAAGAACGCCGATCCGCGGGGCTCGCTGCGCGCCAACGTCAGCAACGCCACGGTGCGCTGCCTGTCGAACCTGAGCCTGGAGTCGATGCTCGAGAACCGCCACGCGATGAGCCGCACGGTGCGCGCCGAGGTCTCGCCGAAGTCACACGAGTGGGGCTACAAGCTGGGCTCGGTCTACATCCGCAAGGTGCATTTCCGCGACGCGCAGATGATCCGCCAGATCGAGGACAAGGTGGTCAACCGCCTGCGCCAGGTGACAGCGGCGATCGTCCAGGCCGGCACCAACCAGGTGCACATCATCACCTCGACGGCGCAGCGCAAGGCGGCCGTCGAGTTCGCCAAGGCGCAGGCCTTGCGGCCGCGGATCGTCGGCGCCGCCCTGCAGCGCATCGCCGAGGACCCCGAGGTGATGCAGGCGATGTTCGAGGCCCTGGAGGTCGACAGGCTCCTCGACGGCAAGGGCGAGATCGTCCTCCTGCCGGCGGGCTCCGGCGGTGGGCTGTTGCCACAGCTGGAGGCGGCGAAGAGCTAGCGACGAGCGAGATCGCGCGGCCGGCTCAGGCCAGCCGCGCGATGCCTGGCCGGGAGTCGAACCCGGCGTCGAAGGAGAGAATCCTCGAGACGCCGCGCCGATGCATCGAGGCGAGATGGAGGGCGTCTCGGGCCGAGAGGCCCCGCAGGCCGCCGAGCAGCAGCTGCTTGGCCGCTTCCAGGTCTGCGAGCTCGACGGGAAAGACCTCGTCCACCAATCCGAGCAGAGCGTCGAAGGCTGGTTGGATCGCCTGAGGCCGGGCCAGCGCGTGGTAGCGATGGAGGATCTCCTGCAGCACCTCCGCGCTGGTCACCAGGCGCTCTTCGTTCTGGATCAGCGCTTCGATCCGCCGAAGTGCCACTTCCTTGTTGGGGTGCGGTGCACCCACGAGGTACCTCGGAACGTTGGAGTCAACGAGGATCACGACGCGGGCTCCGCCGCCGCGTAGCCCTGCTCAATCTCGGCCAGCATCTGCTCGATGTCAGCAGTAGGGAAATCGTGCGCGACGACTGCTCGCAAGGAGTCGAGCTTGGCCTGCCGCGCCTTGACGGGTTCCTCGCGAACGGCCCGCCGAAGAGCTTGACGCACCCACTCGGCCGTCGTCATTCGCCGGCTGCGTGCGACCTGCTGGATCTCCGCCAGCTCGGGCTCATCGAACAACACTTGAAGTCGAACGCTCATGGCCTGGAGGATCGATGACTCATGCCAAGGAGTCAACCCGACTCCAGCATAGAACCGATAACCCCCAGAAGGCGGCTCCCGAGCGCTACGCTTCGACGAACTGGAGCGCCAGCTCGGCAGCTGACCGCTCTACCCGCCTACCGCCCCTCACCCCTACCCCGTTCCCAGCCCCGTCACCCGCCGCAGGCTCTTCGGCATCAGCTCCTTGCCACGATGGGCGCGCGCCCCGTGGTAGGCGGCGTGGTCGGCCGCCTTGAAGAGCTTGTCGCTCTTGCCGGTGGTGATCCGCAGCGCCGCCGCCGGGGCGAGCACGGTGACTGCCGCGACCGCCTCCTGGCCGCCCTTCGAACGCGGGATGTTGATCAGCTTGACGCCCTTGCCGCGCGGCATCTGCGGCAGGTCCTTGAGCGGGAAGAGGAGCAGCCGGCCGGCGTCGGTGGCGACGGCGACGAGCTGCGTCTCGGGGTCCGTCACCGGCACTGGATGGAGCAGGCTGGCGCCGTCGTCGAGCGTCACCACGGCCTTGCCGGCCTTGTTCTTGGCGTGGAGGTCGGCGAGGCGGCTGACGAAGCCGTAGCCGGCCGAGCTGGCGAGAAGCACGAGGTCGTCGTCGCCACCCATCAGCACGGCGATGAAACCGGCGCCGGCCGGCGGCTGCAGGCTCGACGACAGCGGCTCGCCCTGGCCCCGGGCCGAGGGCAGCGAGTGCGCCGGTAGCGAGTAGGAGCGCCCCGTCGAGTCGAGGAAGATCGCCAGCTGGTTGCTGCGCCCGCGGGCCTGGTCGAGGAAGCCGTCGCCGCTGCGGTAGGCGAAGCCCGCGACGTCCACGTCGTGGCCCTTGGCGGCGCGCACCCAGCCCTTCTCGGAGAGCACCACGGTCACCGGCTCCGAGGGGATGAGCGCCGTCTCGTCGAGGGCCTTGGCCGCCTCGCGCTGGCGGAGGGGCGAGCGCCGCTCGTCGCCGAACTCCTCGGCGTCGGCCAGCAGCTCTTCCTTGACCCGCTTCTTGAGCCGGGCCTCCGAGCCGAGGATCTGGCTCAAGTCGTCGCGCTCCTGCAGCAGCTTGTCCTGCTCGCCGCGGATCTTCATCTCCTCGAGGCGGGCGAGGTGGCGCAGCTTGGTCTCGAGGATGGCCTCGGCCTGGAGGTCGGAGAGCCCGAAGCGGGCCATCAGCACCGGCTTCGGTTCCTCTTCGCTGCGGATGATGCGGATCACCTCGTCGAGGTTGAGGTAGGCGACCAGCAGGCCTTCGAGGATGTGCAGGCGAGCGAGCACCTTCTCGAGCCGAAAGGCTAGACGCCGGCGCACCGTCTCGGTGCGGAAGGCGAGCCACTCACCGAGCAGGGTGCTGAGCTCGTACTGGCGCGGCCGGCCGTCGAGGCCGATCGCCGTCAGGTTGACGCGGTAGGAGCGTTCGAGCTCGGTGGTGGCGAAGAGGTGGGCCATCACCTCGTCGGCGTCCACCCGGTTCGAGCGCAGGCTGATCACCAGGCGGGTGGGGTTCTCGTGGTCGGACTCGTCGCGCAGGTCCTCGACCATCGGCAGCTTCTTGGCCTGCATCTGCTGGGCGATCTGCGCCAGCACCTTCGAGCCCGAGACCTGGTAGGGCAGGGCGGTCACCACCACGTCAGTGCCCTCGCGCTCCCAGGCGGCGCGCATCCGCACGCTGCCGGCGCCGCTCTCGTAGAGGGCGAGGAGCTCTTCGGGCGGGCTGATGATCTCCGCCTCGGTGGGAAAGTCCGGCCCGGGCAGGTGCGTCACCAGCTCACGGGTGGTGGCGTGCGGGTGGTCGAGCAGGTGGACCGTCGCCGCCACCAGCTCGCGGACGTTGTGGGGCGGGATGTCGGTCGCCATGCCGACGGCGATCCCCGAGGCGCCGTTGAGCAGCACGTGGGGAAGCCGCGCTGGCAGGTTCTTGGGCTCTGCGAGCGTGCCGTCGAAGTTCGGCCCCCACTCGACCGTGCCCTGCTCAAGCTCGGCGAGCAGCACCTGCGCGAAGCGAGTGAGGCGCGACTCGGTGTAGCGCATGGCGGCGAAGGACTTGGGGTCGTCCTGCGAGCCCCAGTTGCCCTGGCCGTCGATCAGTGGATAGCGGAACGAGAACGGCTGCGCCATCAGCACCATCGCTTCGTAGCAGGCGCTGTCGCCGTGGGGGTGGTACTTGCCGAGCACGTCGCCCACTGTGCGGGCGGACTTCTTGAACTTGGCGCTCGCCGACAGGCCCAGCTCGGACATCGCGTAGACGATGCGGCGCTGCACCGGCTTCAAACCGTCGGTCAAGTGCGGCAGGGCGCGGTCGAGGATGACGTACATCGAGTAGTCGAGGTACGCCTTCTCGGTGAAGGTGGCGAGCGGCAGGCGCTCGACATCGGCGTAGATCAGGGGCTTGTCGGTCTTCTCGGAGCGGCGGGAATCGGATCGCTTGGCCATACTGGGGCGGCATCTTAGCGGATGCCGCGGCGGCTACGGCCGACCCGCTTGGCAGCGCGGCTGAGCCCCGGGCTGGCGGGCGCAGAAGCCGTCGCGGGGCCGGCCACCGCCGAAGCCCGCCGGGCAGCCGCCGGCCTGGCTGAAATAGAAGCAATGGCAGCCCACCTGGCCGAGGTAGCAGCGGGCGTTCTCGAAGGCCGGGGGGCGAGGCACGGCCGCCGGGTTGAGGTAGTTGGTGGCACCCACCACCTGGGGCGGCACCGGCATGGTGCCCGCCAGGGCCTCGAACACCACCTCCACGCATTGCCGCCAGCGCAGGCCGGAGTCCAGCAGGCGGTCGGCCACCGGCCGCAAGGCCCGCTGGCGCTCGTTCTGATGCAGGGTCCAGGAGAAGGTGTTGCCGGTCAGCACCACGTCCTTGAGGCTGCGGCCCGCCGCCATCAGGTTCTGCGTCACGTGCGCCACGGCGCGCGGCGCGTCGAGGCCGACGACGGCGAGGTCCGGCCCGCTTTCGAGCAGCAGGTTCATGGCGAGGACGACGACGTCGTGCTGAGCCCGGAAGGTGGCGCGGTCGGCGGCGTTCGAGCGCAGCGGGTCGGCGATCACGAACGGCGAGTAGGCGCCGCGGCGCACGCTGCCGCGTGGCCCGAAGAGGTTGTAGTCGGCGGTCGTCCCGGCGGCGGCGTCCTGGAGACGGGCGACCTCGCGGCGCTCGATACGCTCCAGGCGATCGCGCAGCACGAAGTCATAGATCGCCTCGACCCGGGTGCGAAACGCCGCCTGACCCGGCTGCCCCGGGGTGAGCTGCGGGGCGAGCTGGGCCGTGAGCGCATCGACGTCGCGCGGGCGTGCCCCGCTCAACGGCTGGCTCGCCGCGGCGTCGGCGAAGCCCTGGGAGGTCCGCCGTTCGAGCTCGGCCTTGTCAGCCGCCGCGAGCTGCGGCGTCTCGGCCAGCACGGCGGCGACACGGGGCCGCATCGCCGTGTGCTCGGGGGTCCCCCGCACGGCGCCAGGGAAGGCACAGAACCCTCCCCGCGGCGAGTCCAGGACGAAGCTCGAACGGCTGCACAACACCCCTTCGGTGATCAGATCGAGGTCGGCGTCCGCGTTCCCGGAATGCTCCACCAGCTCCGGGCCGAGAGGGGTGCGGCCGATCGCCTGCTCGCGCCGCACGCGGTCCTCCTCGGCCGCGCTCAGCGTGGGGTCGAAGGGGGCCTCACCGGCGACCGCGCCGAGGAAGACCTCCACCCGGCGGTTCTGGGCCTGCCCGTCGGCGGTGGCGTTGCTGGCGACCGGCGCCTGCTCTCCCAGGCTGACGAGGTGGTAAGTGACGGCGGCAGTCGCAAGGCTCGGCTGGAGGGCCTCGAGCTGGGCCGCCAGCGCCTGCCGCACGGCCTCGGCACGCTCCTCACCCAACCGCTGGTTGTAGGCGTCGTCGCCGCTAGCGTCGGTGTGGCCGACGAGGCAGACCAGGTGCAGGGGCCGCGGTGAGCTCTGCGAGCTGGCGATCCGTGCCGCGAGGCCGGCCACCGCGCCGTGATGCTCGGGAGTGAGGGCGGCGCTGCCACGGACGAAGCGCGCGAGCACCGTGGGCGGCCCTTGGCAGGCCGCCGGCAGCAGGGCCGGTGGCACCCCCGGCGGAACCAACGCCGGCGGCGGACCGAAGCCGGGCGGTGGCGAGAAGGCCCCTCCCGGGCTCGGTGGCGGCGCCCCGGCGGCAACCAGCGCCTGCTCGGTGCGCGGCCCGACGATCCCGTCGGGCGCCAGGCCGTGCTGCCGCTGGAAGCTCTGCACGGCCTGGCGGCTACGCGGGCCGAGGATGCCGTCGACTTGGAGGCCAGCCGCCGCGACCTGGTTGAGGGCTGCCTGGACCCAGCGGCCATACGCGGGCCCGCGCCGGTCGTCGATCGCCTCGGCCACCCACTCGGCCGCGAGGTCGTACCAACCGCCACCGCCGCGACGTACCAGGGCCTGGCCCGGCGCCAAGCGATCACCGGTCTCGAGGCCCGTCTGCGCGAACGGCAGCCAGCGCCCGAGCCCACCCTCGCCGAGCGCCCGCTCGAGGAGCCAGGTGCCCTCGGGGATCACCGCTTCGATCTTCGCTTCCGGCCCTAGCAAGAGCTCGGCGTCCACGACGCCGTCCCCGCCCTGCCCGCACCCGCCGACGAGGGCGTCGAAGAGGGCGCCAGCGGCGAGGGCCGCTTCGAGGTCGCAGCCCTCGGCACGAGCTGAGGTGGTCTCTCGGTGGTCCATGGCAGCTCCTCGTGGCGAAGTTCGGGCACCTACCTCAGCTCGGCCGGCCGCCTCCCGGCCTGCGTGGGCCGCGGACCTGGGCCACCGCCGGGCCGGTCGAGAAGCGGAACGGGGTGGCCGTCAGACGCTCTGGATGGCCAGGCCAGCCCCAGCGGACGGCGGCGCCCTCGCGCAGCTGGTCCGGCTCGAAGGCCACGAAGCGGTAGCGGTTGGCACCGTCCGGCTCGTAGTCGGGGACCACCGTGTCGCCGACCACCAGCACCGGGGTGATCGCCCGCACGGGCAAGGGCGCGCTGGTGGTGGCCAGCAGCTCGACGATCTCGCGGGTCTGCCGCCGCTCGGTGCCGACGTAGTAGGTGCGCGGCTCGTCCAGGTGCACCCGGCGGGCGGCCAGCGCCGCCAGGCGCGGCAGCCGCCAGAGGTTCACCCGCGGCTCCCGGCTCTCTCCTCCACCGGACGGGCGGATCGGTCGGTTCGAGATCACGCTCATGGCATCTCCTCTCGGCTCAGACGATCTGCAGCTGGTCGAAGGCGATGGCCCGGCCGTCGCCACGGTCGAGGCGGAGCAGCACGGCCCTCACCTGGGTAAGGTCGAGGCCCGGCCGGGCGAAGCAGGCCGGGGCGAAGCGGTGGGTGCGCAGCATCGTCTTGGTGAGGTCCACCCCTACCCGGGCCAGGTCGTCCGCCCTTCGGTCGAAGGGGCGGGGCAGGCCGCCAACGTCGTTCGAGTCGGCAAACGAGCGATTGCCACCACTGTCCTCGATGCCGATCTGGTAGCCGGTCCCAAGGCTGGGCACGGAGGCACCGTTGTAGACCTCCGCCACCCGCACCCAGAGCTCGCGGTTGGTGAGGTTGGCGGCCGCCGGCAGCTGGGAGCGGAAGAGGCCGCCGGCCGCCGAGGTCTGCGCCACCATGCCGACGGTCTTGCCGAAGAACGAGCGGTTGAAGCTCGACAGCAGCCCCTGCTGGAAGTCGAACTCGGCGGCCGTCAGCCCGGCCGCCTGGGTGGTGGGCTGGCCCAGGGCGTTGACGCTGATGTTGCGGTTCTCGTGGTCGTCGACGGTGGTGACCCCGCCGGCTTCGAAGGAGACCTGCACCTTGTCGATCGGGATGCCGGGCGGCAGCACGTCCTGGCGCAGGAAGCGCAGGGTGTTGTGGCCGAGGAGCACCGCGCGGAAGAAGGCGCAGGCGTAGGCCGCGAGGATCTCCTCATGGGTGGTGCGGGCGAGGCGCACGGCGCCGTGGCCCTCGTCGAGCGGCCAGTTGCGGTTGAAGAAGTTGTGGTTGGCGCCGTGCACGTAGACCTGGCACTTGAAGGGCGCGGGCGCCGCCTGGTCGTAAAACTTGGCGCCGTCGTTGGTCACCACGTCGCCGTCGGCCGCCGGCAACACGGCCATGTAGGCGAAGCCGTTCGGGCGCCCGCTGGTGGCACCGGCGTCGGTCGGCGCCAGCGAGATCACGCCGAGGACCCGGGCGGCGGCCAGGCTCGGCACGGTGGGCAGGGTCTCGGCCGCCACCAGCACGGCCTCACCACCCCGCGAGTGGCCGAGCAGGGCGGTCCTGGCAAGGTTCAGCCGGCCCGTGAAGCGGGTCGTGCCGCCCGCGTTGAGGTTTGCGAGGTGCTGGATGGCAGCGAGGACCAGGGCGCCGCGCAGCTGGATGTTGGTCGGTGAGAGGCCGGCGCAGTTGGTGACGTTGGCGTCCACCGAGATCGCCACCATGCCCATCCCGGCGAGGAGGCGTTGCAGATAGTCGTAGCCCTGGTGGTTGGCCAGGGGCACGAAGCCGCCGCCCGGGCCGCAGCGCTCGCGGAAGCGGTCGGTGGGATGGCGGAAGGTCGCGTGGTTGCCGTGGGCGAGCACGACGACCGGCGCCGGCGCGGTGACACCCGTCGCGAACGGGGTGCCGCTGCCAGCCGTCTCCGCCGGGTAGAAGACCGTGCCGGAGACCGGGATGCTGCCGCCGAAGAGGCTGACGGTGGCGGTGAAGGTGTCCTCGCCGACCGCGAAGGGCGTGGGCGCCGTCGGGCTGTCGGCCGCCACCGCCACCACCGGGCAGGCGCCCACCGCCGGCGCCGTGCGCAGCCACCGGCGGTTGACGAAGACCTCCACTCGCCGGTTGCGGGCCCGGTTCGCCGCCGAGGTGTTGGGCAGGCCGGGGGACTCTTCGCCGCGCGACAGGACGGACCAGCCAAGGGTCGCGAGCAGCCCCGGACGGCGGCTATTGAGCTCACTCTCGAGCTGGGTGGCGACCCTCAAGGCCCGGCGGGCGCCGAGGTCCTGGTTGTAGTTCTCGTCCCCGCGGGCGTCCGTGTGGCCCACGACGCAGACGCTGTGGACGGGGTCCGCCGCCGTCTGGCTGTCGACGATCTGCTGGGCGAGGGTGGCGATGCGGCTGCGGTGCGCCGATTTCAGGGCGTCGCGGTCGAAGTCGAAGCGGTCCAGCACCAGGGGTGGCGGCGGGCAAGCCACGGCCGCGTCCGGGTTGGCCCCGGCGACGGTGATGGTCGTCGCCCGCGGCGGCGGCAGGGTGACGGGCACCGACTCGGCGTCGAGGGCCTCCCAGGGGCCGCCATGACGGGGCCGCAGCAACAGCTGGTCATAGGGCAGGGACGCCAGCTCGGCCAGCTCGTGCCCGGAAGTGAGGCGGCGCGCGCTGGCGATGCCACCCTCACCCAGAGCACGGCTGAGGAGCACGTCCCCCGCGAGGGGAGCTTCCGCGAACCCTTCGCCGGGGAGGGCCACGACCTCCAGCCACTCGCCGTCCGCGCCCAGCTCGCCGGCGAAGACCGCGGCATCGAAGAGGGCCGCGGCACGGCCGCCATCGGCGTCGAGCAAGGCATCGACGGCCAGGGCCGTGGCCTCGGCCTCGTCGAGCCCGTCGTCCACCGCCTCGTTCCAGGCTTGCTCCCAGGCTTGCTCGATGGGCGGCCGGCCGCCACAGGCGCAGGGCGGCCCCGCGGGAGCTTCCAGGGCCTCGTCGCCGCTGGCCTCGTCGCTACTGGCCTCGTCGCTGCTGTCCTCGCCGGGCAGCGGCTCGGC
>WBZL01000350.1_pt1 | contig 51288 bp, 39 predicted proteins | sample 5204291 | NCBI WGS metagenome assembly WBZL01 (sample SAMN12344345, study PRJNA552823) | activated sludge metagenome | biome: Activated sludge suspended growth; feature: Nitrification reactor; material: Wastewater; isolation source: activated sludge from nitrification reactor of wastewater... | reverse complement strand
TTGCGGTTAATAAGCACTCTCAATACTACGCTGCAAAAATCAATAGCGAAACCGCAGAGGACACAAAGTTTTCGCAAAGGACGCAGAGGTTGAGAAATTTAGACATGATTGCAAACAAAAATCTCCGCGCACTCTGCGCCTTCCCTGCGCACTCTGCGGATAAGAAGCACTCTCAATACTAAGCTGCAAAAATCAAGAGCGAAACCGCAGAGGACACAAGGTTTTCGCAAAGGACGCAGAGGTTGAGAAATTTAGACACTGATTGCTAACAAAAATCTCCGCGAACTTTGCGCCTTCTCTGCGCACTTTGCGTTTAATAAGCACTCTCAATACTACGCTGCAAAAATCAATAGCGAAACCGCAGAGGACGCAAAGATTTCGCAAAGGACGCAGAGGTTGAGAAATTTAGACATGATTGCTAACAAAAATCTCCGCGCACTCTGCGACTACCCTGCGCACTTTGCGGTTAATAAGCACTCTCAATACTACGCTGCAAAAATCAATAGCGAAACCGCAGAGGACACAAAGTTTTCGCAAAGGACGCAGAGGTTGAGAAATTTAGACACTGATTGCTAACAAAAATCTCCGCACACTTTGAGGTTAAGAATCTTCTGATTGAAAATTTCTACGAGATCGAAGCAGGTTTTTGTGACTTAAGATGATACGGCAATTATTTATCTACACTTATACAAGCGTAAAGTAATCTTCCCTGCCTGTTGTGTGATGCCTGATAACATTAGCCCTGACAAGATTTACCAAAGTTCTGCTGGCACGCCTTTCTGAGATGTTCACGAGTTTCTTGAATCCTTTAACCGTGATCTTTTCATTGGCATCAAGATATTCGAAAAGTGTTTTCTCAATATCGCCGATGGTAAGTTTTAAAGGATGAGATGATATGTTTGTGTCTTTGAGGATCTTAACGGTTTCCTTTGACGCGATAATGCTCTGATCTTTATGGCGAATGTAAACACGCGGACTCTCAACAGGTTCTTCATCGCTTACAAGTCTGTGCGGCTTAACTTTGCTTTCTTCAATATGAACAACCACAATGTCCTTTCCCTTGAAAAGAAGCACCTCCCATTCAAACTCAAGTTCCGGTTCACAGTAAAATCTGGCGGCTGTCGAGATCAGTTCGATTTCACCCTTCTCGCTCTCCACGCCCACAATGCTTTTATCATCATCTATCCCGAAGAGAATCTTTCCGCCCTTTGAATTTGCAAATGCGATCATCTCTTTTGCTATCTTTTCGGGAGATGTAAATTTTCTTTTGAATTCTACGAGATCATTTTCTCCGTTCTCAATGATCTCGTTAAGCTCTATTAGGTACATTCTCTTTTATGATCTGAGATTTCTTTCCCTGTCGAGATAGTTCTGAAGAATTATCTGCGCAGACATTTCGTCAACGAGTCCCTTTTCCCTTCTCTTGCTTTTCCTTGCAACTGTTCTTATGATCTCTGCGCCGGCCATCCTGCTGGTAAGTCTTTCGTCAATAAAATCTATATCGGCATTGATGCCATCCTTTTCCAGAAATTTTCTGAGCTTATCTGAGAAGATCTTTGTAATCTCGGTTTGATCGGAGTTTTCACCTGACATGGCAACCGGCATTCCGATAACAATCTTCTTTATCTCCTCCTCCCTGACAATTGTACTCAGTTTCTTTAGAAGCATATTATCATTCAGGATATGATCTCTTGGAAAAGAAATTGTAAGTCCCGCATCACTGATCGCGATTCCAACACGTCTGATTCCATAATCAATTCCAAGATATTTTGACATTACAGGTAAGTTATGAATGACCGTTTTAGCCGGTTACTTTATGTCGCTTTGTCCGGCATCTTTCTTCAGATATTCCCTAAGCAACTTGCCCGGTTTGAAGTGGATCTTTCTTCTTCCGGGAACATAAATGAATTCTCCGGTTTTTAGGTTCCTTGCCTTTGGTTTTGGCTTTGTCTTTTTTATTTCAAACACACCAAAGTCTCTTATCTCAATCCGGGCAACCGGATCAGCTTCCATTAGCAGTTCTCTCAAGGAATCAAACAAAGAATCAACGATCAATTTCTGTGTCAGCCGTTTGCCGATGAGTTTGTCATCAAGCTTAAGCTCGATGTCACGGCGCGTATATGTCTTTACTCTTGGTTTATCCGACTTTGTCATTTATCGCCTCAAGATATCGCTTGAAATATAGAAATGATGAGTACAGTATCAATGCAATTGAAACAAAGTACAGTATGTAGATAATTGAAGTAAGCTTATCGCTGTCAATCAACGTGAACAATATAACAAGTCCTATGCTGAATACAGCAGCCTTTCCGGGATAGTTAGACATGAGCCGCACATCCTTGCTGCTGTTGAGATAGATCCCGAATCCGAGAATAAGTACATCCCGAAGTGCAATTATGAGAAAAAACCAGAGCGGGAGTTTTCCTATGTAAAGCAATGCAAGTGAGATTGATACAACTGCAATCTTATCGGCCAAAGGATCAATGATCTTTCCGAATTCTGATACCTGTGAATTCTTTCGCGCAAGATAGCCGTCAAGCAGGTCCGAAAAATACATACATAGAACTAATACAATGATTAGAGTATTTTGCGACTCATAAGAATTTACGATCAGATAGCAGACCGGAAATGTCAGAAGAAGCCTTGCAAAGGATATCAGATTTGGAACGAGGAAAAATTCTTTGTTTAAATGCACCGGTCAAAATATGAAATCAGCAACAAAAGTAACAATCAAAAATCATTTCTGTGGAAAGAATTTATCTGGATAACGCATCAACAACAAAGACAGACCCTGAAGTGCTTGAAGCAATGATGCCGTATCTTACTGACAAGTTTGGGAATGCTTCATCTGTGCATGCATTTGGCAAAACGGCCAAGGTAAAGCTTGAAGATACCCGGGATCTTGTAGCTTCATTTATGGGCGCATCTTCATCGGAGATCTTTTTCACATCAGGTGGAACTGAATCCAACAATTTTGCCATAAAGGGAATCGCCTTTGATCAACTTGGTTCGACAAAGAATCACATCATATCATCTAAGACAGAGCACTCGGCGGTACTTGATACTCTTGCGTTTCTTGAATCAGCATTTGATTTTGATGTGACATATCTTGATCCTGCTGAAGGCGGAGCAATTGCTCCGGAAGATGTCAGAAGTTCAGTTAAGCGTGAGACATTTCTAATTGCTCTTATGCACTCGAATAATGAAACAGGAGCAATCACCGATATCAAATCAATATCTGAAATAGCAACTGAACACGGAGCAGCGCTTCATTCAGATACTGTTCAGAGTTTTGGCAAGACATCACTAAGTGTAGCTGAACTTGGCTCCGACACTGCAATAATTTCTGCTCATAAGATTTACGGTCCAAAAGGAATATCAGCACTCTACTTGAAGAAAGGATTGCATGTGATGAAGTTCATTCACGGAGGTAAGCAGGAGAGAGATATGCGCGGCGGAACGGAAAACATTGCAGCTGTTGCAGGTTTTGGGAAGGCAATAGAACTTCTCACCGAAAGGCAGAAGGAAGATGTAGCAGCATATGAATCATTAAGAAAGAAACTTGTAAGTGAGCTGAGAAGAGAATTCGGAAATGCAGTAAAGTTCAACAGTGTACCGGACAGCAAGCAAACACTTCCGAATATTCTTAATTTTTCATTTGACAAGGACAGAGCAGAGTTTGATAATGAGATGCTGCTGATAATGTTAGACCTGAGAGGCATTGCGGTTTCCGGAGGTTCTGCCTGCACATCAGGAACACATAAGCCGTCTCATGTTTTGCTTGCAATGGGAAACGATCCAAAGTCTGCGCTTGGAGCAGTAAGAGTTTCTTTCGGCAGGGAGAATACAGTGTATGATGTGGAAAGACTTGTGTCAGCTTTGAAGGAGATCGTAAAAATCAGATAGACTTTTTTCCCGCTTCAATTGACTCGTGAAGAACATCATCACTCTCATGATGTCGTTTTCTACGGAAGAGTTTGTTCTTTAGTGTTTTGAAAATTCCGGTGAAAATATAGAACAGGCAGAATGAGAACGAGCCTTCGCCTTCTGTTATGATTATCAGGACGGCAGCAAGGGCGATCACAAAATATGGGATGAAATTCTTTCGTATTGAAGCGAGTGACGGTCTGGGAAGAGTATCATACTTTATCCTGCTGACCATCAGGATTGGAAGCAGAATGGCAAGAATGATTAGCACCGTAATGCTTTGATCATGCGATAGAATCTTGTCGAAGTAGAACAGTACAAACGTGCAGATCGTGAAGGCAGACATAGGTGCTGGCAGTCCGCTGAACTTATCCTTGTCAAGTCCAACAAGCTGAACATTGAATCGCGCTAAACGGAGCGCTGAGAAAATCATCAGAAAGGAAGACAGAACAATTCCAACATCCCCAAGCTCTTTCAGATAAATGCTGTATATCAGAAATGAAGGTGCAGCACCGAATGATATGACATCGGAGAGTGAATCCAGTTCAACGCCAAACTTGCTTGCTGAGTTTGTGAGCCGCGCGGCTATTCCGTCAACAGCATCAAACAATGACGCGTAGATAATGAACAAAGCCGCATTTGTGAAATCGCCGTTTGAAGAATGAATAACCGACAGGAATCCGCAGAATGCATTGAGGACCGTAAACAAACTCGGTATGAACTTTCGGGTCATTGGCATATCAGAGCTGTGCTATTATGGTTTCACCGGCCGTAACCAATTGACCCATCGTAACTTTGATCTCGTAATCTTTTCTCAAAAGCATATCAACCCTTGAACCGAATTTTATCATGCCAAATCTCTCTCCGGCAATTACATCACTGCCTTCGGATATATCATAGACTATTCTTCTTGCTACAAATCCTGCTATCTGCTTGAACAGAATCCTCTCCTTCTCGCTGCTGCCTGCGATTCCTATCTCACTTCTTTCATTGCGCTCGGATGATTTATGATCAAACGCAACAAGATATTCGCCTTTAATGTATTTCAGAAAAGTGACCTTGCCGCTGAACGGAATCCTGTTCACATGTACATTGAGAGGCGACAGGAAAATACTGACCTGATTGAGAACCTCGCCTTTGGGAAAAATATTATCCTCTTTGTTTACAACTTCTTCTATTACAACAACTTTGCCATCGGCAGGAGAAATTATATCACCTTGTCTGTATCCAGCGGGGATCTTCCTGTCAGGATCTCTGAAGAAGTAAAGTGTGAACAACCAAAGAAATACAGTAACGAATGACAGCAGAATCTTTACTGCCGGGTTATCGAAAAAGATAGCCATGGCTATGAGCAAAAGCCCTGCCATAAACATCTTCAGGATTACATCTTTGCCATACGGTGTTAGTTTGATCAACTTACTCTTTCCATTATTTCCTTATATGCTTCTTCTACATCGCCCAGGTCAAACCGGAATCTGTCCTTGTCTAATTTCTTGCCGGTTGCCGCATCCCAAAGCCGGCACGTATCAGGGGATATTTCATCCGCTAGAATTATCCTGCCTTCTTTGTCGCGTCCGAATTCAAGTTTAAAATCAATGAGTCTGATGCCCCTGTCCAGAAAGAATTTTTTCAGGATTGAATTGATGCGCAATGCATACTCACGAATTGTCTTAAGCTCCTCTCTTGTTGCTATTCCAAGTGCAAGAATGTGATCATCCGTAAACAGCGGGTCGCCGAGTTCATCGGATTTCAGGTACATCTCAATAATTGGAGGATCAAGCTCAATCCCTTCCGTAAATCCAAGCTTCTTAACAAGGCTTCCGGCGGCAACATTTCTGCAGACCACTTCAGCCTTTACAATACTTACTTTCTTAACAAGCATTTCAGTGTCAGAGATCTTTCTGATGAAGTGAGTAGGGATTCCTTCTTTGATCAGATGTTCAAAGATTATGGAGGAAATCTGATTATTTAACTCGCCTTTGTGAGGGATCTTGTCTTTTTTGAGTCCGTTAAATGCGGTTGCGTCATCCTTAAATTCCTGAAGAAACTCGTCAGCGTTTTCGGTTGTGTAAAGCCGTTTGGCCTTACCTTCGTAAATCAGGGTCCTTGGCATTGTTTTTTCTGCAAATTACTCAATTTGGCTTAAAGAAACTATAAACACAGGATATCATTTGAATGCATTGTAGCACATCTGTCCAAAACGTTTTACATAGAGAGAAGTTGGCTTGAACTATTTTCTAAGAATAAAATCATTTCCGCTTTCTTTTGAACGACTCCTCGCACGCTTCGACAGGCTCAGCGTGACTATGGACAGGCGCCAGAAAGCTTGGCAAAGAAAAGTCGCCCGCCCGCCTGCGAAAAGTGTTGAAGTTCAATATTCTTCGGGCAGGCTGCATCCTAATTGCCTAAAATTGCTCGCTTTGGCTACGTGAATTTCAACTCCTCACACGACAGAAGAGCACTGTCGTGTTCGTCAAACAGGAAATTCACGCCCGCCTGCGAAAAGTGCTGAAGTTCAGTATTCTTCGGGCAGGTTTACGCCAAAGCTCACAATTTCTTAACGGCAATTAGGATGAGGCGGGTTGTTCCTGCAACATCTGAAAAAGCATTTACTTTTGTGATGTATTTACCACATTACTGAAATTTGGAAAACGTTTTGGACGGCAATGGTTCCGAATCGTAATATGTTAATTGTCATGCTTGGGTTTTTCATTTATAAATTTGTTATGTTTGCTAATATTATATCAATGAGAATCCCCCCCGAAAAGCTCGAAGAAATTTCTTCAGCAAGTGACATAGTTGAAGTTATATCCGAATACATTCCTGTCAAGAAGAGAGGAAAGTCATTTCTTGCGCTTTGTCCTTTTCATCAGGACAAGAATCCGTCGCTTCATGTATCTCAGGAAAAACAGGTCTATCATTGTTTTTCGTGCAAGGCGAGCGGGAATGTCTTTTCGTTTGTTCAGAATTTCGAAAAGATCGGATTCATTGATGCGGCTCAGAAGCTGGCGGAAAGGGCGGGAATCAAGATCTCATATTCAGGAAAAGGACACGATACTTCTAATGAGTTGTCTGAACTGTTTGAGATAAACCGGCTTGCAGAAGATTATTTCCGCAAGACGCTTAGCAATATCAACGGTAACGAAAGGGAGTTTGTCTATACATATTTGAAGCAAAGGAATATAGACGAAAAACTTGCGGCGGAATTCGGAATAGGATATTCACTGAAGAGATGGGATGGGCTGTTGAATCATTTTCTTGAAGAGGGGACATTCGAGCCGGAAGATCTTGAAAAGGCAGGGCTGCTTGTCAAGAAAGATAATGAGAAGGAAACTTATTACGACAGATTCAGAGGCAGACTGATATTCCCGGTCTATAATGAAAGCGGGAAAGTCGTAGCATTCGGTGCAAGGAAATTGTATGATGATGATCCCGGCGGAAAATACATCAACTCGCCTGAGACAAGATTATACAGCAAGAGCCGTGTTTTGTACGGACTGAATTTTGCAAAAGACAATATCCGGTATGCAGATTCTGTTATCCTCGTTGAAGGTTACATGGATCTTATCTCTCTTCACAGGCATGGAATAAAGAATGTTGTGGCATCAAGCGGAACTGCCCTTACTGAAGAGCAGGTAAAATTGATTTCACGTTACACCAAAAAAGTTCATGTGCTGTTTGATTCTGATACGGCAGGCATATCGGCAGCAAAGCGAGGAATAGTAACAATTCTTCAGAACGGTCTGGATCTGAATGTAGTAACGCTTCCTGAAGGAGAAGATCCGGACAGTTTCATTGGAAAGGAAGGCAAGCCGGAATTTGAGAGACATCTGAAAGCGGGGAAGTCGATAATAAATTTTGTCTCGGAACTGTATGAGAAGGAAGGAAAGCTTGAGGGTGTTGAAGGAAAGTCCGAGTTCATCAGAGAGATCATCTCTTACATAGCAGTAATTCCGGATAAACTCAAGCGTTCGTTGTACATCAAGGAGCTTTCCTCAAAATACTCTCTGTATGAATCCGATCTTCAAGATGAACTCAGCATTATACTGAAGAGCAGCAAGACTGCGTCATTTCCGGTATCATCATTGGTGATTCCCGATTCCGGGCGGCCGGTCATCCGGCAGAAAAAGTCGGACGGAATCTCTGTTCACGAAAGAGAACTTCTAAAGGTATTTCTCCGCGGTGACAGTGAAGCGATATCATACATTGAGAACAATCTCGAAATATCCTTCATCAATAACAAAACAGTGTTGAGGATAATCAAACATCTCCTTGATGAATATATAAACAACGGGAATATTGATCTTGCAGGTATAATAAATAATTTTGATGATGAAGAATCGGTCGCAATGTTGCTTGATGCGTCAACCGACAGACATGAATCTAGTGAATTTATGGATTCAACTTTTGACAGTCTTCTCGATGAAAAAATCTCACCTGTATTTGATTTGAAATATGCAAAGAATGTGATCAACAGTCTGATGATTGATTCATACAGCAAGCAAATAGAAACGCTGAGAAGAGATCCCGAGAATCTGAACGAAGTCTTTGAACTCACAAGAAAAATTGCAGAACTAAAGAAGAAACCAAATGAGCGGAAAGATAGTGATTGCCGCGTACAGGGCTAAGCCCGAGAGAATGGAAGAGTTGATTGAGATCATGAAGAAAAAGAGAGGGTTCATGCTGAAGGAAGGATATTACTCTACAAGAGCACCGATTGTCATGACTTCATCGATGGATCCTGATCTTGTTATAGAAGTAATTGAATGGACAAGTGATGATGCAATTTCTAAGGCGCACAGCGACAACAGAGTCATGGAGATATGGAAGGAGATGGAGGAGATATGTTATGAGATAGGCAGCAAGCCTGAATCTTTTCCGGAAGCAGGCCATTCATTCCCTAACTTTGAACCGCTGAATTTGTATTGAAACACATAACCATTAATGCGTATGTACAGTATTGAACCGATAGGATATGTAAGGAACAACCGAAAGAAGCCCGACGATGATTTTTGGGGAGGAGTGGAATCGGAAATCATAATCAGTGAGAAGATCTCCGAGGAGAGTCTGGTTGGTATAGAAGATTTCTCTCACCTTGAGATAATTTTCTATTTTCACTTGGCAGACCCTGCAAAGATCAACATTTCATCTTCTCATCCGAGGGAGAACAAGAAGTTTCCAAAGGTCGGCATATTCGCTCAGAGGAAAAAAGCCAGACCGAATCTGCTTGGCTCGACAATAGTGAAGCTCAACGCTGTGAATGGCAACACACTAAAAGTAACAGGACTGGATGCAGTTGACGGAACACCTGTAATAGACATAAAGCCGGTTGTAAGGGAATTCTTACCGGGCAACGATGTTGTTCAGCCCGAATGGGAGACAGAACTAATGAAAAATTACTGGGCGAAGGAAAAAACTTAATCAAGTATTGACAATTTGTTGTGTTAAAAGTGCAAATAAATTATTAGCTTTATCAAAACCACAAAGACCTGAATGTCTCAACTTAAGCGCCGTGATCTCAGAATTGCCGTAATGCAAGTTCTTTATGCTCATGAGATCTCCAAAGACCCGATAGAAAAAGTAAAGAAAGATCTTCTCCCTGAGATTGGTGAGGAAGAAAGTTCCGTGTTTGTGAATCAACTGATAGACCTTGTACTGAAGAACGAAGAGAATCTTGACAAGATGATTCTTGAGAAGGTTGTTAACTGGGAGCTGGAAAGAATGGCGTTGATTGATAAGATTGTTCTCAGGATGGGAGTAACAGAGCTTCTTTATTTCCCGGAGATCCCGCCAAAAGTTTCAATCAATGAAGCAATCGACATCTCTAAAGATTATTGCACGCGCAACAGCGGCAAGTTTGTGAACGGAATTCTTGATGCAATTCTTGATGATCTCAAAAAGGAAGAAAAGCTGAATAAAACAGGGCGCGGATTGCTGAACCTTAAGAAGAAAGGCGGCGGTGTAGTTCAGGAGAAAGGTGTAGTGCAGGAGAAAAAGGATCACACTGCCTGAATTGCATTCGCATACAATCCTTCAAACTAACGGCTTCGAATGACAAACAGAAAAAATGTTTTCATTTGGTCACTGTTTGATTTTGGGAATTCATCGTATGCGGTGATAATCGTTGCATTTGTTTATGCCGTGTTCTTCAAGAAGGTCGTTGCAGGTGGTTTGCCGGTTGCAGATTTCTACTGGGCACTTGCAATAAACATTTCGATGATAATATCCGCAGTTCTGAATCCTGTCTGCGGGGCGATTGCTGATTACACATTCTCCAAAAAGAAATTTCTTCTGGCTTTTACGCTTCTCTGTGTCGTATCCACTGCTCTTATGTATTTTACCGGTGAAGGTACGATCATGCTTGCGCTTGTCCTGTTCATATTCTCAAACATCGGTTTTCAGACAGGACTGACATTCTATGATGCTTTCATGTCTGAAGTGTCCGAGCCGAAAGATTACAACAAAGTTTCATCCACCGGATATGCTGTCGGCTACATTGGTTCTCTTGTTTCAGTGCTGATGGTATTCCCTCTCAAGGACAATCCGAATCTGCTGTTTATACTCTGCGCATTATTCTTTCTAGTTTTCTCAATGCCCTTCTTCCTATTCATAAAAGAAAAGAAGGGAGAGCAAAGGCATGCCGGAAACCTTATCAGATACGGATTTTCGAAGGTTGCAACCACGCTTCGGCACATTAATGATTATCCAAATCTCAGAAATTTTCTTCTTGCATTCTTCTTCTATATTGATGCTGTTAACACGATCATTTTCTTTGCGGGAAATTATGCAAGCACAACCCTGAACTTTGACGTAACCGAACTTGCAATTTTCTTTCTGATTGTTCAGATCACTGCCATGCTGGGCTCATTGCTGTTCGGATTCATTGGGGGAAAGCTCGGAATATTGAGATCCATCTTCGTAAACATAATAATGTGGATCCTTCTTACATTTGCAGTTTTCTTCACTGAAGACAAGATGTCCTTTTATATTATCGGCGGATTTGCCGGGACATTTCTTGGCTCCACACAGAGTTTGTCAAGGACGCTGATGACAACACTCACTCCGCTTGAGTTTAAGGCGGAGTTCTTTGGATTTTATGCCCTGCTTGACAAGACATCAACCCTGCTTGGACCGCTCACTTTCGGACTTGTTTCATGGATTTCCGGTTCCCAGAAACTTGCCGTGCTTTCTTTAGGACTTTTTTTCGTTGTTGGTATGTTACTATTGGCAAAAGTAAAAGAAAAGGAGAATTTAAAACTTGCTTAACTTAAAAGAAGAAGTAACACCTGACTCAGAGCTTAATCATCTGATCAAACTTCTTGATGATGAAGACGAGAGTATTTATTCAAACATCAGAGAAAGATTCCTGTCATACGGAGATCTTTCCTCAAATTTCCTCAAGGACTTTGCCGAAGACGACAACTCACTTCTCAGAAAACGAGCCAATGAAATTATCTCCACTATCAATCTCGAAAGACTTGAGAAGAAATTCGGAGAGCTCGCCGGCAAAAAGGATTTTCTTGAAGAAGCGGTTTTCCTCATAGCTGAATTTGGTTACCCCGGCTACAACAAGCAAAAATACAGGGACAAGCTGAATCTCATGGCAGAGGATGTGAGAAAAAATCTTGCGAAGATAAGTAATGATTTCAACAGCATCAGCGCTATTTCTAAATTGAATGCACTGAATGCGTATCTGTTTGAAGAGAAAGGATTTTCCGGAAACAAAGATGACTATTATGATACAGACAACAGTTATATAAACAGAGTCATTGATACCGGACTCGGAATTCCGATTACATTGTCTGCAATCTTTATTTTCATAGCAAGGCGGCTGAACATGCCTGTTTTCGGAGTCAATCTCCCGGGGCATTTCATAATCAAGTATATGGATGAGGAAGATGAATTCTTCATAGATCCGTTCAATCAGGGGATAATCGTTTCCCGGCCCGAGGCAACAGAATTCATAAAGAACCTTGGCATGACGGATGAAGAATTTGAAAAGATCCCGTATCTCAACATTGCAGAAGATAAAGACATAGTATTAAGAATGTTGAGAAATCTTTCTGATATATATGGAAAAAAGAATGATGAAGTTAAAGTGAAACAGCTTGAAAGACTTATGTTAAGCCTTGTATGATGATCCGTAAGAATTCCTTGTTTGCATATTTCATAATTGCGGCGGCGATCCTGTCGCCGCTTTTTTTTCATGCAGATGATTGTTTCCCGCAGAATAAGATCAGACTCGTTGAAAGCACTCCCTCGGAAACGGAAATTGGAAAATCCGGAATTGAAAATACAATTGATGTATGGCTTGAGATTGTCGGTAATGCAAAGAGAACCATTGACATAGAAACTTTCTATTTCGCAGATCAGGAGAATTCCCCGTTGAATGAGTTCATGGCTTCACTTAAGTCGGCTGCAGGCAGGGGAGTCAGAGTGAGGATCATTGTTGACTCATCATTTTATTCCTCAAATGACAAGTCAGTTGATCTCCTTGAAGGAGTGCCTAACATTGAGATCAGGAAGATTCCGATGAGAAACATTTCCGGCGGGGTCATGCATGCGAAGTTTTTTATAGTTGACAATGAGACAGTCTTTGCCGGCAGTCAGAACATGGACTGGCGCGCGCTTATTCATATTCATGAGATCGGCGCGGTTGTAACGGACAAGAAACTGGCGGAAACATTCACAGAAATTTTTGAAACTGACTGGAAACTCTGTGAAGGAAATCTGAGCGGAATAACGAGCATGCGGGTCAACCTCTTTGTTAACAGGGAAAACCCGGTTATCTTGAACGACAGCGAATCAGGCGACGTTGAGATATATCCTGCTGTGAGTCCGTATGAATATTCTATGAACGGCCTGAATTATGAACTGGACGAACTTCTCAGGCTTATAAACGAATCAAAGCAAAGGCTGAACATTCAGGTCTATTCATATTCTGTAAATGATAAATCATCCGGCGGGTTTTATGCAATTGACAGCGCATTGCGAAACGCTGCAGCCCGGGGCGTGAAAATAAGGATGATCATTCCTGACTGGGCGACAAAACCGTCAGCAATAGATGCGATCAAAGAATTGTCTTTGGTAGAAAACATTCAGCTCAAGATATCGTCAATTCCAATACATAGCGGAGGGTTCATACCATACGCAAGAGTGGATCATTCAAAGTATTTCACTGCTGATGATGAAATGTCATGGATCAGCACAACCAACTGGGAAAGAAACTATTTCTATAACTCGAGGAATGTATCATTAGTAGTTAAGAGCAAAGAAATCAACAAGAAGCTTTCCGGAGTTTTTGAACTTTGGTGGAACGGCCCGTATTCTGAGTTTATAGATGTGAATAAGCAATATGAAGAAGTTAAGAGAAAGTAGATGTAAAATATTTTGCTCGTTCCCAAACTCCCAGTCTGTCCCAATACATGTCGTCCCCGAGTATTTCTATCGGGGACAACTCTTATATGGTCGAATTTCGGTGCAGATTCCCGCTAGGAGCACGCGGGAATGACAAACTCTTTGTTTTCGGACAGTCTGTCCCGTTTGGGAACGCACTTGTTTAAGAAGCTCTGCTTCGATGCTTACAAGCAATAAGTTCTATTCCAGATTTTGTTCCTGCTCGTTCCCCAAAACAGGAGTTTGGGAACGAGCGGAATTAGTTTTCCCGCTGAATAAGGTGAAGCTGAGATTAAGCCGAGACAATATACTTTTATAAAATGTCAGAATGGTTCAGATGCGTCACTTTGTCAAAAGCATTTTCTTAACGTCAGAAAACCCGACTTCACTGATATCGTCAGCAGAAGCGTTATGCTGCCCTGATGAGTTCACAACAATCTGGTAAAGGTAAATTCCGCTCACGGCCTGTCCGCCGTATATGCTTGCATCAAATACTGTCTCGTAACTGCCCTGTCTTAAGTACTCATTCACAAGCACCGTAACTTCCCTTCCCAGCACATCAAACACTCTGAGAAGTACATTGGCTGAAGTTTTCAATTCAAACCTGATGGCGGTGGTTGGATTGAACGGATTTGGAAAGTTTTGCATTAACCTGAACTCAGCGGGAGTTTCTGAATTCGTTTGAATTATGCTGTTTGTCTTTTCATATCTGTAAACATACTTGCCGCAGGCAAATCCGAGTGTGTCTCCGAAGAATTGAAATCCAAAAATAAACTGTCCGATGTTTGCATTAAACCAGGTTTGCCCTCCATCGGTTGTTCTATATGTTGGATTGTAGTCTCCGCCTACCCAACCCGTATTAGCATTGATGAACCCGATTCCGTGCTCGTGAAAGTTAGGAAAAGGAAGTTCTACCCAGTTCAATCCTCCGTTTGTTGTCTTCAAGACAAATTTCTCCGGAAAGGTTATTCTCTCAACAGAAGCATAGCCTGTGAGATGGTCAATGAAGCAGATTTTTTGAACCGCTTCAATCACTCTGTTTCCTTCATAAACCTTAATCCAGTTCAAACCACTGTCCGAAGTGTACAAGATAACTGCCTCTCGGTTGTTTCCGGAACCCAGGCCACCTGCAACCAAACCTCTGCTCTCATCAAAAAAGTAGGAATCACGGAGTCCGGTTGCCATTTGTTCAAGGCTCTTTGTAGTCCATGTATTACCACCGTCAGTGCTCTTTACAAAGTTTGCAAGTGCGTCATATCTGCCACAGCCATAAATGAACTGATTGTTGAGTATATGAATACATTCAAGTCCACCGGGTACAGGATTGGGAAAGTTTGTAATGCGCACAAGGTTAGCTCCGCCGTTAGTTGTTTTGAACAAATTGTAACTTCGGGAAGATATCCATCCTGTATTTTCATTGATGAACGTTGCATCTGTAAATCCCCCGATTACTATTGAATCAGTTTTTAACCAATTGTATCCACCGTTTGTTGTTCGATAAATATTTCCGTATGTATGTATCAGCCATCCAGTATTCGGATTGATGAAATAGAGATCATGAAAATTTGCAGAACTATAAATACCGTTTAGCTGATGCCACAAAGCGCTTTGCGCCTCTGCAACTGAAGCCGAGGATGTTAACATCATTGACAGAAGCAGACATTTACAAAAAAACTGCCTCAATTGAATTCTAAAATTCAGTGCTTTCATTTCTTTAAATCCCCCTTTCTAAAAATGATCGCTCGCCTACAATATCAGTCCCTCATTTTGACTCAGGACATTGAATGCCGATTACCGAACAATTCATTGACGGCGGCGGCGGACCGTCAAAGAAGTCTCATAAATTGACGCAACATTGACTATCTATCTGAATGTCACCACCTGAACAATAAACATGCCAGGTTGGCCCTGTTGTACTATCGGGATTATTCTGATCACAGCAAGGATCAAGGAGTAGAGCATAACCCCTTTCATAATTCGCGGATGCTATCAGGTGAGGAACGTTATTGCTGCAGGATTGAATGCAATAATTGGCAGTAAGCAACAAGACCAAAAGAATGGAAATTATATTCCTCATAATTATACCTTCTTCTTTTATGAAATTACCCTTGACACTTATTAAATAATATCCATTTTTTTCCCCAATAATAATTTTGCTGCTGTTGGTCTTAGCCCGCATCAACAATATCTCCGACCCTGATGTAAATCTTCCGGCGGGCGAGACCCCGCCTTTTGTCTCCGATGAATCCCTCTGCAAAGATGCAGCCTATTACCTCTTACTTCAAGCGGGAGACTCCACCAAGTGGCAGGCCACCAAGTGGCAAGCCACAGAGTGGCAGGCAACGGGGACGATAATAAGTTCTATTCCAGATTTTGTTCCTGCTCGTTCCCAAACTCCCAGGCTGTCCGAATACATGTCGTCCCCGAGTGTTTCTATCGGGGACAACTCTTATATGGTCGAATTTCGGTGCAGATTCCCGCTAGGAGCACGCGGGAATGACAAACTTTTTGTTTTCGGACAGTCTGTCCCGTTTGGGAACGCACTTGTTTAAGAAGCTCTGCTTCGATTCTTACAGGCAATAAGTTCTTTTCCAGATTTTGTTCCTGCTCGTTCCCCCAAACAGGACAGGCTGTCCGAATACATGTCGTCCCCGAGTGTTTCTATCGGGGACAACTCTTATATGGTCGAATTTCGGTGCAGATTCCCGCTAGGAGCACGCGGGAATGACAAACTTTTTGTTTTCGGACAGCCTGGGAGTTTTGGAACAAGCGGAAAAATTTTGTCCTGTACATAGTGATATTTGATAATTGACAATAGATAGTTGATAGTTGATAGTGTGAACATTATTTTCTTTCACAAAATACACAATACTTAATACCTAAATGAAACCAACCGGCAACGTAACCTTCCTCTTCACTGACATCGAAGGCAGTACCAGGCTTTCTCAGGAGTTTCCGGAGAAGCTTCCTGCAGCTCTGGAAAGGCACAATGTGATATTGAAAGAAGCCCTGGAATCCAATAACGGATTCATATTTGATACGATAGGAGACTCATTCTTTTGTGCTTTTGAAAATGCAATTGACGCTGTGAAAGCTGCTGTTGAAATTCAGAGAGGGCTAAGAAAGGAAAACTGGGATGAAGCTGTGATCAGAGCAAGGATCGGCATTCATTCCGGAAATGCTGAATGGAGCGGTGAAAGATACATGGGTTACATTACGCTGGCAAGGACTGCAAGAATAATGGAAGCGGCTTACGGTGAACAGATACTTATTTCAAGCAATACACATTCTCTTAGCCTCGAAGCCTCAAAGACTCCAAGAATTAAAGAGTCTGATAATATTTCTTTGAGCCTTAGAGACTTTGAGGCAGAATTCCGTGACCTGGGCGAGAGAAGATTGAAAGATGTCATTGAGCCTATAAAATTATTTCAGATTAGATCCGAGGGTTTACGTGAAGAATTTCCACCATTAAAGACGCTCGATGCGCGTCCGAATAATCTGCCAATTCAGCTGACAAGTTTTATCGGACGTGAAAAAGAGATGAAGTTTGTAAAAGATGAACTCAAAAATAACCGGCTGTTAACACTGACCGGAACAGGCGGAGCAGGTAAAACAAGATTTGCCCTTCAGACGGCTGCTGATGTTATTGATGAATTTGAAAATGGTGTATGGTTTGTTGATCTTTCAGCATTAAAAGATGTTGCATTGTTATCAACAACGATGATGAATGCTATCGGCATTAAAGAGGAATCAAAGAAAACTTCAGATGAAACATTGGTTGATTATCTGAAGGACAAAGAAACTTTGATTATACTCGATAACTGCGAACAGTTAATCAATGCCTGTGCTTTGCTGACAGAAAAATTATTGTCTTCTTGTCCGAAGCTTAAGATAATTTCAACAAGCCGGGAATCAATGAATTGCAGTGGAGAGTTTACATACAGAATTCCTCCGCTGACTCACCCTGATCCGAATCAAAAAAACACTCCGGAAGAGTTGACTCATTATGAATCAGTCAGGCTCTTCATCGAAAGAGCGCTTTCTGTAAATCCTAATTTCAGAGTAACAAATGAAAATGCGCCTGCGCTGGCTGAAGTGTGCTTGAAGCTTGACGGGATTCCTCTTGCATTAGAACTTGCTGCAGCAAGGACAAAAGTATTGTCAGTAGAAAAAATACATGAACGGCTGGATGACAGATTCAATCTTCTGACGGGTGGCAAGAGAACTGCTTTGCCAAGACAGCAGACTTTGAGAGCTTTGATTGACTGGAGCTATGATCTGCTTTCAGAAAATGAAAAAATTCTATGGTCCAGACTTTCAGTATTTAACGGAGGATGGACACTTGAGGCGGCGGAAGACGTTTGTTCTGATGGTACCATCGATAAGAATGAGATTCTTGACCTTCTGAGTCAGCTTACAGAAAAGTCAGTTATAATTTATGATTTTTCAAAAAACAGATACAGGATACTTGAAAGTCTGAAACAATACGGAATCGAAAAATTATCAGATAGTAAAGAAATATTCTTACAGCATCTGAATTATTTTTTAAAGCTGTCTGAAAAAGCAAAACCTGAATTGATAGGCGAAAATACAAAATTCTGGATGCATTTAATTGAAGCTGATCATAACAACTTTTTATCTGCTATAGAATGGTCTGTCAATAATGAGAATACAGAGAAAGGCGCTGTTATTTCAAATGCAATTGGAAGTTTCTGGAGCAGAATGGGGCAATATTCAACCGGAATAAGACTTATTGAAATTATTCTGGAGAGTTCGGGTAGCCTGAGTAAAATTTTAAAAGGAGATATTCTTAACTGGATTGGCAGTTTTAGAATTTCCCTGGGAGATAATGAACAAGCTAAAAAATATTTCGAAGAAAGCTTGGATTTAAATATAGAAATTGGTGATAAAAGAGGAATTGCTGAATCCATGCTCAGGTTGGGAAATGTTACAAACGCTTTGGGAGCTTTTGAACTGGCAAAGAATTATTACGAAGATAGCCGGGATGCTTATAAAGAAATTAGTTCCAAAAGTGGAATTGCGGCAGCCACACTTAGCCTGGGACAAATTGCATGTTATCAGGGAGATTATGGACTGGCTAAGAAATATAACGAAGAGAGTCTGGCTATTTTCAAAGAAATTGGTCACAAATATGGAATTGCTATATCAGTTAACAACCTTGGAGATGTATCATTATTTCAGGGAGATTATGAGCTGGCGAAAAAATATCTGAAAGAAAGTCTGGAATTATTAAATGAAATTGGCAACAAAAAGGGAATGGCTTTCTCCATAAACACTTTAGGAAACATAGTATTAAATCAGGGGGATTATGAACAGGCAAAGAAATATTATGAAGAAAGCCTGGTTATTTTTAAAGAAATTGGTCACAAACATGGAATTGCTCTATCAATACTCAGTCTGGGAATGGTAGTATTCAATCAGGGATATTCTGAACAGGCAAAGAAATATTATGAAGAAAGCCTGGATATCAGAAAGGAAATCGGAGACAAGAATGGAATTGCTGAATCAATTAAGAATTTAGGGAATGTATCATACGCTCAGGGAGATTATCAGCAGGCTAAAAAATATTATGAAGAAAGCATGGATATTTACAAGGAGATTGGCAGCAAGAATGGAATTGCTAACTCCATAAATGGTCTGGGAAATATTGCATTTTGTAAGAGAGAATTCGGACAGGCCAATAAACATTACAGAGAAAGCTTGGTTATCTTTACAGAAATTGTTGATAAAATTGGAATCACTAACTCCATAAACAATCTGGGAAAAACAGCGTACGGGCTGGGTGATTTTGAAAAAGCAATAAAATTGATAAGCGCGGCAGAAAATTTATTAGAATCAATGGGGGTCGTGTTTGATAAATATGAACAAAAAATTAAAGATGAAATTATTGAAAAACTTCATGAACAGTTAACCGAAGATGAATATGATAAATACCGCGAAGAAGGTAAGAAGCTGACTATGGAAGAAGCGGTTCAGTTGATATTTGATAATTGATAATAAATAGTTGATAGTTGATAGTGTGAATATTATTTTGTTTTGCACAATACTCAACACCAAATGAAACCGACCGGCAACGTAACTTTCCTCTTCACCGACATCGAAGGCAGCACAAGGCTTTCTCAGGATTTTCCCGAATCGCTTCCGTCTGCTCTTAAGAAACACAATGAAATTCTGAATGAAGTTGTTGAGTCATTCAATGGTTTTGTATTTAAAAAAGTAGGTGATGCATATTGCTGCGCATTTAAAAATGCTTCAGATGCTGTTTATACTTCTGTTGAAATTCAGAAAAGACTGAAAAATGAAAAGTGGGATGATGCTGTCATCAAGGTCAGAATGGGAATACATTCGGGAACTGCTGAATGGAATGGAAATGATTACATGGGTTACATAACGCTTGCAAGAGCAGCCAGAGTAATGTCAGCTGCTTATGGTGAGCAGATACTAATTTCTAATGATGCATATATACTTTGCCTAGAAGGCAACAAGACTTTGAGTGAAAATAAGTCTGAGATAAATACTGTGAGTCCTAAAGTTTCTGAGTCAAATGAAATTTCATTCCGTGATCTCGGTGAGCGCAGACTGAAAGATGTTATTCAGCCGATCCGGCTTTATCAGATAGCCTGTCCCGGACTTCGCGAGGACTTCCCGCCTTTAAAGTCACTTGATGCTCGTCCGAATAATCTTCCAATACAACTGACTAATTTTATCGGCAGGGAAGATGAAATTAAAAGCGTTAAGGAATTATTGAAGGCAAACCGTTTATTGACAATATTCGGTACAGGCGGTGCCGGAAAGACCAGGTTATCACTTCAGACAGGAGCTGACCTTATAGATGATTTTGCAAACGGAGTCTGGTTCTTGGAACTGGCATCAATAAGTGATCCTGATTATGTTCCAATTGCCCTGATGAATATATTCGGTCTGAAGGAAGAAATGAATATTGAACCGGAAAGAACTTTAACTGACTATTTAAAAAACAAAGAGATTTTAATCATACTTGATAACTGTGAGCATTTGATTGAAGCATGTGCGGAAGTATCTGCAAAACTGCTATCTGCGTGCCCGGGACTGAAGATAATTGCTACAAGCCGCGAATCTTTGAACATTCCGGGAGAGCGTTTATTTACAATTCCGCCGCTTACACAACCGGATCCGAAAAAGAATAATACACCTGATCAGTTAACTCAGTATGAATCAGTCCGATTGTTTGTCGAAAGAGCAATTGCAGTAAACCCGAAATTCAGAGTAAATAATAGGAACGCTCATGCAATTGCCGGAATATGTTCAAGTCTTGACGGAATCCCGCTGGCAATTGAACTTGCTGCAGCGAGGATCAAGATACTTTCACCGGAAAAGATATTTGAGAGACTGGATGACATGTTCAATCTACTGACAGGAGGTGTGCGAACAGCATTGCCAAGACAGCAAACATTAAAAGCGCTTATAGACTGGAGCTATGACCTTCTCACAAAAAAAGAAAAGACATTATGGAGCAGGCTGGCTGTATTCTCCTGCGTGTTTACTCTTGAAGCTGCAGAAGAGATTTGTTCCGATGAAGTCATAAAGAAGAATGATATTCTCGATCTAATAACTGCACTTTGTGAAAAGTCAATTGTAATTTATGACGAATCAAAAGAGCGGTACAAACTTCTTGATTCAATCAGACAATACGGAAGAGAAAAACTTCAGACGGAAAATAGAATATTCTCAAAGCATCTGGATTATTTTTTAGAACTTTCGCAATCAGCAAAACCTGAATTAAAGGGTACCAATCTCAAGGAATGGCTGGACTTACTTGAGGCAGATCATAATAATTTTATATCAGCAATCGAATGGGGAATAAAGAATGAAGAAGCAGAAAAGGGAGCAATTGTAGCTTATGGCATAGGTAAATTCTGGGAAATTCGCGGACAATATTCAACAGGAATGAAAGTACTTGAGAGCATACTGAAAAAGCATGATCGTCTAAGCAAGAACACAAAAGCAAACATACTTAACCTTTCAGGTAATCTGAACAGATATCAGGGCAATTATGAAAACGCCGGAAGATATTTTAAAGAGAGTCTGAATTTATTCAGGGAAATTGAAGATGTAATGGGAATTTCTACAACTGTCAACAACCTGGGAAATCTGGCATACACTCAGGGAAAATTTGATACAGCAAAGAAATTTTTTGAAGAAAGCATGGCAATAAAGAAAGAGATAGGAGACAAGATGGGAGTTGCCGGCTCTATGAACAACCTCGGCGGTGTGGCATTCTCCACCGGAAAATATGAAGAAGCAAGGATGTATTATGAAGATAGCCTGGCTATCAGAAAAGAGATCGGAGATAAACATGGAGTTTCTGCTTCTCTGAATAACCTGGGTGGGCTGGAGTTATACCGGGGGAATTTTGAGAAGGCTAAGAAATACTTTGAAGAAAGTCTTGATATCAAAAGGGAAATTGGAGATAAAAAAGGAATTGCTGCTTCACTTGGCAACGTAGGTTCAGTTGCGAAGACTCAGGGAGATTTTGAACTTACGAAAAAAATCTATGAGGAAAGTCTGGCTGTATTCAGGGAAATAGGTGACAAGCAGGGAATTGCCAATTTCCTCAATAACCTGGGTGATCTTGTTAGCTTACAAAAAGATTATGAACAGTCGATCAAATTTTATGAGGAAAGCCTGACAATTTTCAGGGAAATAGGTGACAAACAGGGAATTGCAACTTCACTGGGCAACCTCGGAAAAGTTTTGATCTCCACAGGAGATTTTGAACCCGCCGGGAATTATCTTGAAGAAAGCCTGTCAATTTTCAGGAACATCGGTGACAAACACGGAATTGCTTTGTCGTTTTACGGACTGGGAAATCTGGCATTTATTCAGGATGATAATCTAAAGGCCAAAAGATTCTTTGAAGAATGTGTGTTGATCAGAAATGAGATTGGCGACAAAGCGGGTATTACTGAATCGATAAACAAACTGGGAATTGTTGAATTCAGAATCGCAGATTTTGTAAAAGCGATAAAACTTCTCAGCGTTACAGAAAAATTCTTTGATTCATACAGAGATGTTTTTGATAAACATGATGTAGATTTAAAAGATGAAACTATTGACAGGCTTCGTGTGAAGTTAAGCAATGAAGATTTTAAGAAATACTGGGAAGAAGGTGAGAAGATGACAATGGAAGAAGCTTGCCAGATGGTAGTTAATAGTTAGTAGTTAAAAAGAGTCAGTTATTTATTTTACACAATACACAATACAATTGTCCGCTCTGAGTCTCCCGCATTGAACAAAGTAAATCTTATCTGCCTATTCTGCGGGGACTCAGAGCCTTGATACTGGAATAATCATCCCGCTGAGTCAAGTGAAGCTGAGACTCAGCGGGGACGGAAAACATTGCAAGAGCATTAGAGGGTGTAAATTGGAAACACAAAGAGTTGTATGAGAGAAAGAAAGCAGTGATGACTGCAGTTGATTAGGGTAAGCTGTTGCCTGCCCGCAGTCGGCTAAACAAGTACACTCTCTACAGGCGGGGTCTCGCCCGCCGGAAAATTTATATCAGAATCTGAGATGTTGTTGATGCGGGCTAAGACCAACAGCGGCAGAATCAACTTATTTCGCCGCTTATATCAGCGACTTTTTGACATAGTATTTTTGAACATTTCACTTGATCGATCAGCTAACGCACTGAACGATTCTACTTACACAAACTTTTAAAAGACTCTCACTTAATTAAGACAAATTTCTTACTTGCTGAAGAATTTGCTGAGCTTATCCGGTATATATAAATACCAGTTGGTAAGTTTCCTGCATAGAAATTGATCTCATATATACCCGTACTCAGTGAGGTGTTGAATATTTTAGAAATTTCCTTTCCCAGAATATCAAATATCTCAAGTCGATAAACTGACCTTTTTTCTACTCTGAATCTTATTACAGTTGACGAGTTAAAGGGATTAGGATAATTTTGAAACAACTCAAATGAACCAGGTGTATAAGAATTAATCGTAATACTAGATGCTCCTCCATTATCGGTATGCCAGATTCTGCCTCCGTTTCCGCATGTCCATACTATGGAATCACTGCAAGCATAAATATCGTAAACCAATCCTGTCATTACTTGCTGAACCCAATTCCTGCCACCGTTTGTGGACCTGTAAATTCCATGGGTTGTTCCAGCCCAACCTTTCATACTATCTGTAAATTCCAAACCATACACTGCTTGCAGTTCCGGGCTTACTCTTCCTATACTGTCCCAGGTCACACCAAAATTAACAGTTCTGAAAACAGCCCTACTGCTTGAAACAAATCCGGTCAATGCATCAATAAACGAGACTCTGTAAAAATCCCCTGCAAACGCAATTGGAAACCCAATCCAATTCAATCCGCCATTGACTGATCTATATATATAAGATGATTCAGACACACCGATGCCTATAGAATCATCCTTGAAGTAAATATCTTGAGGAATTCCATTGAAGAAAACGGTTTTCAATGTTACTCCACCATCAGTTGTTTTCCTAATTCCATATGCACCACTTTCAAAATTCCCAAGCCAGCCTGTATTTTGGTTAAGCAAGAATAGAGATACATATGTTCCTGACCCGACTGAACCAGAGTCTAGACTAATCCAGTTGTTACCACCGTTGGTTGTCTTTATGAAGGTCCTGTAGAATCCATTAGCATATACAATGTTTGAGTCTACCACATACATTCCAAATAGAGGTTCCGAAGGAATGCCTACTGTTTGTCTGAACCAGTTCAATCCACCATTTGTCGTTTTGATAATCCCATCATCCCCACAAGCCCAGCCAGTATGGCGGTTTACAAACTGAATTCTGTACAGAGCTCCTGAAACCCCACTTTGCTGAACAAACCACTGTGGGTAGGACTCGGAAGAGATAAACACCACTAGGGCAGTTAGGAGTATTTTATACATTATGTGAAGGATTTAATTTCACTTGAAATTTAGAAACTTCTAACATGGATTGCTGTCCAATAAATTTGTAACTATTCTTGTGATGAAGAATAATAATCTGTTCAGATTCAAACTAATTAATACTCCTGATACAGAGAAATTTAACAAATGCCTGTTGCAAGTTTTACATCAAGTTTTGCCCAGGCAGAATCCAGAATACGATTCATGAATATCGGCGGATTATTGATCGGCCATTCATATGTATCAGTTGTTTCATCAGGAAACTGGACAAAAACGAAGAGCATGTTAAGAGTTGCATTTTGCCCGGAGGGAAGCCCGTTGCTGATATCAGTTCTTTGAGGCTTAAGATAACCTCCAATGAAGTTGTTATCATATGGAGCTTGCCCCTGCTGAAAATCCTGTGTACCGCATTCCGATTGCGAAGTGGAAATGTTACTTACACCAAACAGAATCGAGAGAAACATCACTGAGGATAGAATTAAGGTTTTCATTTCTGTTGTAATTTATGTGTTAATAATTTGCAGAAATCCGGAATCACTCTGAAATTGTATCTTCTTTCTTCCAGTTCAGGAACTCCTGTTTCCGCCTTACCTGATTATGTTTCAGGTAAACTTATGCATGGTTTAAAGTCTCATTTACGTTTGCTTAGTAATTTCTGCATTAACAAAACTCATTTTTCTACAACAATCTTCTCCATGTTATTTAAGCACCAGCATCTTTAGTGTCATTTGTTGAAGATTATTTGACAAAGTGTAAAAATATATGCCGGAACTTAACTCTCCCGCATCATATGTGATTGAATAAACTCCACGTGTAAGGCTCATATTAAATAATTCCCGGATTTCTTTGCCCCTTAAGTCATAAACCTTCAGCGAATACATCCCAGGTTCGGCTATTTCATAGTCAAACCGGGTGAATGAATTGAATGGATTGGGATAGTTCTGATGCAAAGTTAATGATGAGGGTATTTGTGTATTGTAGTTTCCAATGAAACTTATCCCGCCATTTGTTGTATGCCAAATTCTTCCGCCGTTTCCGCAAGTCCATACCAAATCCTCATTGTATGAGAATATGCTTGTAACAACTCCCGTAGATACTTGAAATGTCCATGTAGCTCCGCTGTCATTACTTTTTAGAATTGAATATGATGTTCCCGCAAAACCCACTTGGCTACTTGCAAAATCTATGCTCCGTACAATTGCAGGAATATTTCCGATGCTGTCCCAGGTATTTCCGAAATCTGTAGTCTTATAGACCGCTCTGTGACTTGCAGTAAATCCGGTATTGTCGTTTATGAAACTTACTCTATAGAAGTTTCCGGAAGGGGCAATTGCGAATGTCTGCCAGTTCTCTCCCCCATTTGATGTTTTGTGTATCAGTGAAACTTCGCTAACTCCTATACCATTCAAGCTGTCTTTGAAGTAGAGATCCTCCGGATAGTCAAGATACGGGCTTGAAAATATCGTCTGCCCGCCGTCTGTGGTCTTTCTGACACCGTATTCCGGACTGTCAAAATTACCGAACCAGCCGGTATTCTCGTTGATGAAAAAAGTGCAAGTGTAGTTTCCGTCGCCGAGCGCACCGCTCTGAATCAGTATCCAGTTTGCCCCTCCGTTGGTTGTCTTTACAATGTCCCTGAATAGTCCGGCGGCATACACAATGTTCGAGTCAACCGGATGTATTCCGTACAGCGGCCTGGAAGTTACTCCCTGCCCCTGCCTTATCCAGTTAATTCCGCCGTTTGTAGTCTTGATTATGTATCCGCCTTCTCCGCAGCACCAGCCCGTCTTGTCATTGATGAACTCGATATCGTAGAGCGGTGATGTTGTCCCGCTCTGCTGTGTAAACCACTGCGCGCCGGATTCAGCACAGAAGAAGAGAATTAATGCAGTTAAAATATTTTTCATAATTTTGTTTTAATGTATGTCGGTTTGTACCGTGTTTGCGCCGAAGCACACTCATTGAAGAATAAAGATATGGTTGTTGAAGGAATTTCAATTGCAATTATGATTCTGATCTCTTTCATTGCTTTCAGATTTTGGTTGTACCAGTTCTGTCCATATTTTTTGCTTTGCTCTGAACTATAAAATTACTTTAGCACTACCATCCGCAAAGTCTTCTCAAATCCAGTCGCCTTCAGTTTGTAGAAGTAAATTCCTCCTGCAAGTTCAACAGCCTCAAACACCCGCTCATAACTTCCCGCACGCAGGTATTCATCCGCAAGCACAGCAACTTCTCTGCCCAGCACATCAAACACTTTCAGCGAAACATTGCCTGAAGTTCTTACATCAAACCTGATTGTTGTTGTGGGGTTGAAGGGGTTTGGAAAGTTCTGATGCAGTTCAAACTTCTCCGGCACAACACTACTGACGGGCTGAATGCCGACCGGCTCATCCGGCGGGATGAAGCCGTATTGGTTGGTGCGATAGCGGTCGTGGGAAGTCATAGACCACGGGAAGTTCTCTATGCTAAACGGTATTCCGCTCAATTCAAGAACATGCAGATACGTTTCATAACTTGTTATCGATGACAAGAACACAATCTCTGACGAGCCATTGTTATCGAGATCGGCTAATGACACTGCATTCACAAGACCAACCGGTCTGAACGGTGACCATGGCAACTCGTTCCCGTCTGATTCATACGCAAAGACATAGCCGACTCCGGAACTAGCGTGCCAGTTATTATCAACAATATTCAGTCTGTTGAAATATGTCAGCTTGCCTATGCACGGAATCGCATCATGTTCTCCTACCCCTTCCTGCGGCCAGTAACCGGGAATCCTGATCATTGAGTTTGTGAAAGCAAAAAGATGAGTTGGGTTTCCCTGATTGCCGTTTGTGAATTCTACTTTTCCATCTCTGTTAAGATCACCTATAGACAGTGTACCGGCTCCGTGCATTACATAGCTATAGCCGCGGGCAATTAAATCACCATGTATGTTATATTTATTTTCCCTGTTCATTGTAAAAGCTCCCGCTTCTCTGCGCTTTGTTGCCATCATTATGTATGTTGAATCCGGATTGTTCTTATTGATCTGAATTGAAACCATTGAACCCCAGTTGTAATAAGTGGAGTCGGAATATACCGGCCAGTCGGATGAGAAATTCTCACCATTGCTTCGATAGATCCTAATTGCTGAGGAATCCACATAACCTGTTGTGTACCACTTGAAAGTGGGAACAAGTACTTCAGCATCTCCCGAATTGTCGATATTGCCAACTGCAAATCCGGACTGGCAATTACCGGCAATGTATCTCGGCCAGCCTTGCCTTATCGCTCCGTCAGAGTTGAATACACATATTTCTGCAGATTTGCAGGCAATAATCTCCAGCAGTCCGTCATTGTCAAGATCATAGATACTTATGGGATTGAAAGAAAGTACATCGCCGGGAGGATAAGATATCGGAAATCCGGGCAGATGGTTTCCCGTTATGTCAATCGCATCAATTGTGTTTGTAAACCTCATGACAAGATCCATATTACCGTCATTATTAACATCTCCAGATGTCAGGTGAATCACAGCTTCATCGTAACCTCTAGGAAAACCAGGTAAGTCATTTCCTTCATGATTTACGGCATGGATCCTGCAGAATGGTGCAAACTGCCCCCAGTAATCCGTGACAAAGAAGACAATGTCCTTCAAACCATCATTGTTCAGGTCAGTTATAAGAGGTGTTGAAGAGTTCATAAGTGTATGGCACCTGGAAGAATCAATCATGATAGGAAATCCTTCCGCATAGTGCGGTGTCTGCCCGTTTATGCTAGTGACAAAAGCCAAGCTGATCAACAAAAAATACAAAAGAAATGGAGCAGGCGTAAACCGCCTGCCCCAAATTGAGTTATTTGTATTCCGGCCCAAGAACAATTGTCTCGTTGTCATTGCTGTCATGATAATAGTTTAAGAGTGAGCCGGAGCGGCCGTCGTTCGGCTGAGGTGGATAGTAAACATAGACATTGTATGTACCTGTCTGCAAAGTCTTGTAACACCACCCATTTCCATCTGTCGTACCTTCATCTTCTAAAGAACTCCCCAGGTAGTATTTCACCTGAGCACCCGACTGCGGAGTAGTTCCCCCGTACTGCATTACTCTTATGTTGAATGCAGGAAGCGGGTTGCTGTTTGCATTTACATCCTTCAGAGTTGATACAGCCAGAATTGCTGTTGCAAGAATCAACAACAGACCTGTTATTACTTTGAGCTTTTTCATTTCTTACTCCTTTCAAAATTAAGTTGATTGTTTCTAATTGTTAATTGCAGAACCTCTGCACCACACAACTTGGCAGATTGTCTGCAATCAACTTTCTTATGTTTGCTGTCCATATCGTTCTATCTCTCTTCATCAAGATACATGTCTATCCATATTCGGTTGCCATAAACAAACACTACCGTCTTAAATGCGCGTCATCCTCATGTGGCGTCTGGACTTTCCTGCCTGCAGCAGGCAGGCCTGCCCGCCCTAAGTGCTATTCAACTCATTCGTACTATTAGCAGGCGGGCCTGCCTGGCGTCAGACAGGCGTCCTGACGAAAATTGCTAAGTGTCGGGACGAAAATCCCGACACCACACATGTATCAGCCGGAAGGAAGCATCAGCGGTTTTGATCATTCGGCAATATCATCTTTAATGATGATTCCGAATTCAGGTTGAAATCCTTTCTCTCAGTGCGTTTCATCCTACCCGATTTACCGGGATAGAATGCATAAACATCGTAAGTCCCTTCAGGTAGTTTTGTGTGGAAGTAACCGTCTGCGCCTGTAATGCCAATATTTACAAGCACATCGCCTGATTTAAACATCACTTCTGCGCCGCTTACAGGTGTAATGCCGTCTTCATCTGTTACAAGTACGCTCATAAGATAAGCCGGTTTGTCCGCTGTTTGCCCCAAGGCACAATCATTAAAGAATAAAGATACGGTTGATGCAAGAATTGCAATTGCAATTATGATTTTGATCTTTTTCATTGCCTTCAGATTTTGGTTGTATTGGTTATGTCCTGATTGTTGCTTTTGCTCCTAGCTTCAGAATTACTTCAGCACCACCATACGCAATGTCTTCTCAAATCCTGCTGTTCTTAATGTGTAAAAATAAACACCGCTTGAAAGATCACTCGCATTGAAAGAAAGAAGATAACTCCCTGCAGTCTTGAACTCATTCACAAGTGTCTTCATCAGTCTTCCGGAGATGTCGTATATCTTGAATTGAATATTTCCGTCAACGGGTAGATCATATTCAATATTGGTTACGGGATTGAATGGATTGGGGGAGTTTTGATACAATGCAAAGTTTTCCGGAATGTTTTTTCCATTTTCCGGGCTGTCCGGACCTATAGGGTCAGCGTTTACTGTCCCGCGTACGCAAACCCCTGATGCAAAGTCAGACATTACCGAACTGTCTTCATATTTGTCAACCGCCTCAACTTCATACCGTACGGGATACTGAACCTGATCTCCAAATCCAGCCCAGTATGTTCCCATTCCGTAAACAGTCGTGTCAATGTATGTCGGAACTGTTCCTGAATCTATCAGCACTGAATCAATTAGAAGATAGCCCACAGGCACGTAATTCATGTTTGTATAAGTTGCACGCCAGATCCTGTACTTCTTCCTTGTATCAGCCCTGAGCATATCCGGTTCTTTGTTATGATTCCATGTTATCATCGGGTGGGTAATGTTTTCTGTTTCGACATAGTAGTCAAGCGTTAGTCCCATAGGTCTTGATGGAGGAGTGATTGCAAGAATGCTTGAGTCATTATGGCCGTTGAACCCGGCTCTGTAAACTTTCAATTGTGCAATACCGTTTGCTAGATTGTGGTAATGTATGTATATGCCTGTATAGTTATTGTTTACATCCTTTGTATTAGGATTTGAGTATGGTGAGAAAATTTCATTATAACCTACATTCCAGGCATCCCATCTGTCACCCCATCTCTCCCTCGAAGTCCAGTACTCCGTAAGGTTTGTGAACACTTTGTCTGTACCGGTCTGTCCAACGCTTGCATGTTTCTTGCCAATACTGAACCACGGTCCTGCGGATATTCCGTCTGCATTACTGTAGTTGTTGAAAACAACTGATGCAGCATCATTATTGACTATAGAAGGCAATGATATTCTTAGTTTAACAGGAACAGTATCGGCATTTGTCCAATCAGGATGTTCGTATCCGAAATCGCCCCAACTCCACAATCCGTCTGCGCATTCGATGTCAACATTCCCGGCATAAAGAATTCCAATGTTATTGGAATGGTAGATGTATATTCCCTTTCCATAATCACCGGTAAGGCGGAAGGGATCATTCCTTGAAGTATCTCCAAGCATATAAACATCCCAGTCTGATATCTTTCTTCTGTTTTCAATAATGAAAAAGTCTGTCGAAGTAATAGGTACTTTAAGAATCTGAGGAAAATCGGGAGTCTGCGATGAACCGTTTCTGCCGGAGATGTCTCTTACAGAGAAGTCATTTGTAGTAGCATAGTCCGCAGTAAGCGTGTCCAGCAATCCGAGTTTGTACTTTTCGTATCCTGACATGAACATATCGTTTATGCTAAGACCCCCGTTTGAAGTCATTATACCCGATGTGGAGTGATTATTTCCAAACAAATAATGACCATATTCATGTATTGCAATACAGAGCGAACGATTGTAAACTAAAGGACCAAGGTTGCCTTTTACAATGAATCCTGAGCCGTACTTGTTCCTGTCTGCCCCTACTTTTACAGTATCATCTTCATCTGCATACATTATGTATCCATTAGGACCATGAAGAGGAACGAATCCCGCCGCTCCCAGCGCCTGACCATAACCTATAAAATCAATTCCGAACAAATGCCTTACAAAGATTCCCATCATGTCGAGATAACCGTCTTTCTCATTCACATACAAGTTGTTTGAGTCGTTTCTTGACCATCTGTCTAAAATCGTCCAGTGAATGGAAGTATCTGTCTTGAGCCTTTCATAGATTTCAGTTAGAAAACCGTTATGGCCAGCTGTATCCTTGTAGTAATTCCATGTGTGATTCATTTTAATGCTACGTGTGACTCCTGTCACGTGGAACGCTCCTCCGCTGATTTCCTGATAATAGTCAGATAGTGAAGAGTCCCTATAGCGATTCCAGAAATCCCCGGTGCTGTTCTTGGCGGAAACGAGAATACGATTCAAGAATGTAGGCGGATAATTTATCAGCCATTCATATGACTCTGTGGTTTCATCCGGAAATTGGACAAAAACGAAAAGCATGTTAAGAGTTGCGTCTTGTTCAGATGGAAGTCCGTTACTGACATCAGTTCTTTGAGGCTTAAGATAACCTCCGAAGAAGTTGTTATCATAAGGAGCTTGCCCCTGCAGATAGTCCTGTGTGCCGCATTCCGTCTGCGAAGTGGAAGTCGCACTAACACAAATCAGAATCGAGAGAATCATGATTGTGGATAGAATAAGAGTTTTCATCGCTGTTGTAATTTATGTGTTAATAATATGCAGAACCTGGAATCATCCTGACGTTGTAACCACCATCCTAATCTTCAGGAAATCCAGCTTCTGCCTGATCTGAATTATATTTCAGCAAAGTAATTCATGTTTTTTGAGTCCGGTTTACATCAAACTTTCAATACCTACATTTTCAGAACAAAATTTCTTAGAGCCCACCTTATGAGGAGCTATTTCAGAACCAGCATCTTGAGTGTATTCTTTTGAAATCTATTTGACAAAGAGTAAAAGTATATCCCTGAACTCAGTTCACCGGCATCAAAGGCAACCGCATAACTTCCCCTTGAAAGATTCATGTCAAATAATTCCCGAATCTCTCTACCGTTCACGTCATAAACTTTCAAATTGTATCTGTCTGATTCTGCTATTTCGTATTCGAACCGCGTGAATGAATTAAACGGATTAGGATAGTTCTGATACAAGGTGAAGGATGCCGGCACATTCGCACCATGACTCATAACAGAGCTAACTCCGCCGTTAGTGGTATGCCAGATTCTGCCCCCGTTGCCGCATGTCCATACAAGGTTCTCATTAAATGAATGAATGCTTGAAACAACTCCCGTTGAAACCTGAAGCGTCCATGTAGCTCCGCTGTCGTTTGTTCCCCAAATGGCAAAAGATGATCCTGCAAATCCCTTTCTGGAATTAGCGAACTCTATACTCCATATTCCTTCAGGTTGCTCAATTTGGCCAACGCTGTCCCAGGTATTTCCGAAATCCGTGGTCTTATAGACTGCACGGTGGCTTGCAGTAAATCCTGTGCTGCCGTTTAAGAAGCTGACCCTGTAAAAGTTTCCGGAAGGGGCAATTGTGAATGTGTGCCAGTTTAGTCCCCCGTTTAATGTCTTATGTATTCTAGAACCCTCTCCAACCCCGATACCATTGATACTGTCTCGGAAGTAAAGGTCTTGCGGAATAGCTAAATAAGGACTTGAAAGTATCGTCTGCCCGCCGTCTGTGGTCTTTCTGACACCGTATTCCGGACTGTCAAAATTACCGAACCAGCCGGTATTCTCGTTGATGAAAAAAGTGCAAGTGTAGTTTCCGTCACCGAGCGCACCGCTCTGAATCAGTATCCAGTCTGCCCCTCCGTTGGTTGTCTTTACAATGTCTCTGAACAGTCCGGCGGCATAAACAGTATTCGAGTCAACCGGATGTATTCCGTATAGCGGCCTGGAAGTTACTCCCTGCCCCTGCCTTATCCAGTTGATTCCGCCATTTGTAGTCTTGATTATATATCCGCCTTCTCCGCAGCACCAGCCCGTCTTGTCATTGATGAACTCGATATCGTAGAGCGGTGATGTTGTACCGCTCTGCTGTGTGAACCACTGCGCGCCGGATTCAGCACAGAAGAAGAGAATTAATGCAGTTAAAATATTTTTCATAATTTTGTTTTAAAGTATGTCGGTTTGTCCGCTGTTTGCCCCAAGGCAAAATCATTAAAGAATTGTGATATGGCTGTCGCAAACAAAGCTATTACAATAATGCTGTTGATCTTTTTCATTGACTTAATTTTTGGTTAAATTATTCACATTCTGTTTTTTCCTTAGAACTGAGCTGCAAATTTACTTCACCACAACCATACGCAAAGTCTTTTGAAAATCTGACTGCGCTGAGCCAGCCGATCCGGTTACACTCAGAGTAAAGAAGTAAACTCCGCTCGAAAGATCTGATGCATCAAACACCCGCTCATAACTTCCCGCCGTCAGAAATTCATTCACAAGCACTTCAACTTCTCTTCCGAGCACATCAAACACTTTCAGCGAAACATTGCCTGAAGTTCTTACCTCGAACCTGATGGTAGTGGATGGGTTGAAGGGGTTGGGATAGTTCTGATGCAGTTCAAACTTATCCGGCACAACACTATTGACGGGTTGAATACCGACAGGCTCATCCGGCGGGATGAAGCCGTGTTGATTGGTTCTGTATCTGTCATGTCCGTATTGCGGCCAGGGGAAATTTCCATGTGAAAATGGAATTCCGGGAAGGGTCCAGACATGGAGATAAGATTCGTTGTAAGTCTGTGAGGAAGTTGCAATGATTTCTATTGAGCCGTCATTATTCAAATCAGATAAAGAAATTGCCCTGACCAATCCGATAGGTCTCAGGGGAGACCAGGGTAAAGAATTGCCGTCATTGTAGTATGCAAAAATATATCCATACCCAATTGGATCCCATGCGCTCCAGGTATTATCTATTACATTTAGGGTATTAGAATATGTCAACTTTCCAATCACGGGAGTAGCTTCATGTTCGCCAACGCCTTCCTGAGGCCAACCTGAAAGTTTTGAAAGGTTACTTGAATACGCAGTCAAGTAAGGATTTCCCTGAGCGCCATTTGCAAACTCAATTGTCCCATTCCTGTCAAGATCACCGGCAACCAGAGTTCCCAATCCATTAAGAACAGAATTATATCCGATATCTACAATCTCACCCATGAGATTGTATTTTATGAGACGATTCTTGCTAATACCTCCGATATCATTCTTTTTCTTTATTGACATTGCGATCACAGCAGAGTCGCCATTGTGTCTATTTAAAATGATAGTAGGTGAGGCTCCCCAGTTGTAATAACCTGAATCGGAATAAACGGGCCAACCTGAAGAGAAATTATCTCCGTTCTCTCTGAAAATTCTAATTGCAGAAGAATCAATTGCTCCTGATGTAAATCTCTTATGAGTTGCAGCGACTATCTCCCCATATCCGTCATTGTCCAAATCACCGACGGCCGGATTAGTCCGCATAACACCCGCAATATATCTTGGCCAGCCTTGCCTGAGAACTCCGTCAAAATTGTAAACTGCAATTTGATTATTCTTACTTACAATTAATTCAAGCTTGCCGTTATTATCAAGATCATACAGACTTACTGGTTTGGAAGGATTATAATCACCATCACTGTAAAATATCGGAAATCCGGGCAAGTGATTTCCGTATCTGTCAATTACATCTATTGAATTTGTAAGCCTGATAGCAATATCCAAATACCCGTCTCCATTGACATCTCCGGATGCAATGCAGAGGAGAACTTCATTAAATCCTTTCGGAAAACCGGAATAGTTCGATCCGTCACTTCGGATCACATACAAAAAACCTGCAGGAATAGCAACGCCGTTATAATCAACCGAAAAAAAGATTATCTCCTTCTGATTATCCTTGTCTAAATCAGTTATCAGCGGTATTCCGGATTTTTGGAAAGGAGTTCTTATAGAATCTAAGATCACGGGATATCCTGTATAATAATAAGGAGTTTGCCCTGTTACATTCTGAAACATCAAAAGTGCAAATAATATGTAGGTTTTAATTCTCATGATATTTAAGAGCGAACAGATTAAAATTATCTGTTCGCTCTATTGAAGTTTTAATAATTAGGTCCAAGTACAATTGTCTCATTGTCATTACTGTCATGATAGTAACCTAACAAACTTCCTGACTGACCATCGTTAGGCTGAGCCGGATAATAGACATATACATCATAAGTTGCTGTTGCCAAAGTGATATAGCACCAACCGTTTTCATCCGTTCTTCCATCATAAACGGTGCTTCCGCCAACCTTATATAACACTTGCGCATTAACCTGAGGACTGGTTCCCCCATACTGCATCACCCTGATGTTGAACGCAGGGAGTGGAAGCGGATCTGAATTTGCTTTCGACGAAATTGATTCATTGAAAGCCAGCGCTGCAATTAATGCAAAAACTAATACTGCCGTGATCGTTATCTTTTTCATCTTAGTTCCTTTCGTAAAGTTTAGTTTTTAAATTTCAATTGAAATGTAAAACATCTCATCTTTTACAATTTGAAGGCTTGTAAGAGATTCTTATAAACCTATGAAGAGATCATGTGAGATTCAAAGATATTTTTTGCTTGATATTGCTTGAAAACAGGAGTTGGAATTCTGAATATTCATTAAGAACCTCAAATCCATCAATTTTTTTAATGTTTTTAGCTAAAATATCTTAGTCTGAAATTGTCTGAAATCAGGTACTGTTAAGTTTAAAATCTTTATTCGCGTTTGAGTATCCGGCGCTTTTCCGTGACTCCACGAAGTGGCAAGCAGTTTGAACAGGAAAATCAACCGACATGGAGATTGAGCGCCGGATGCGAAGATTTAGTAAGACTAAGTAAAATTAAAAACACTCTGAACATCTTGTCTCGAAAATCTCATTTTATCAAATTCATTTTCATCGTATATATATAATCTTCACTTTGCAGACGGCAAAAATAAATCCCGCTCGATAGTCCGCTGCCGTCAAAGCTTACCTGATACGTTCCTGGACTTAAAATTTCATTTATTAAGGTTGATAATTCTCTGCCAAGCATATCAAAGACAACAAGTTTCGCATTGCCTTTTTTTGCTATATCGAACTTAATGCTCGTAGCCGGATTAAACGGATTAGGGAAGTTCTGATAGAGTTTGAATGCTGCGGGAACATTCGTATTCATGGGTTGAATGCCCACCGGCTCATCAGGCGGGATGAAGCCGTGTTGATTTGTTCGGTAGCGGTCGTGAGAAGTCATAGGCCACGGGAAGTTCTCTATGTTAAAAGGGATTCCGCTCAATTCAAGTACATGCAGATACGTTTCGTAACTCGTATGCGATGACAGGAATATAATTTCTGCAGATCCATCGTTATTGAGATCTGCCAATGACACTGCATACACAAGTCCGACCGGCCTGAACGGTGACCAAGGTAGTTCATTGCCGTTTGCTTCATACGCGAAGACGTAACCGAATCCGGTCACTTGCTGAAACCAGTTATTGTCGATTATGTTCAATCTGTTAGCGTAAGTAAGTTTTCCTATGCACGGAATAGTAATGTATTCTCCCACTCCTTCTTGCGGCCAATACCCGGGTATCCTTATCATTGTGTTTGAGTATGCATTAAGATAAGTCGGGTTTCCCTGACTGCCGTTTGTAAACTCAACTTTTCCGTCTCTGTCAAGATCTCCAATTGACAGTGTACCGGCTCCTGTCATGACGTAGCTAAAACCTCTCGCAACCAGAGTGCCGCTTAAATCATATTTGTTTGCCCTGTTCATGGTAAAGGCACCTGCTTCTCTTCTCTTTGTTGTCATCAGTATGTATGTTGAATCCGGATTGTTCTTATTGATCTGAATTGAAACCATAGAACCCCAGTTGTAATAAGTGGAGTCGGAATATACCGGCCAGTCAGTCGAGAAATTTTCACCATTGCTTCTGTAGATCCTTATAGCTGAGGAATCAACAAAACCTGTTGTGTACCATTTCAAAGTAGGTGCAAGAATCTCTGCGTCTCCCGTATTGTCAATATTTCCTACGGCAAAGCCCGAACGGCAATAGCCGGCGACGTATCTCGGCCAGCCCTGCCTTATCGTGCCGTCAGAGTTGAAAACACATATCTCACCATACTTGCAGGCAATTATCTCCAGCAATTCGTCATTGTCGAGATCGTAGAGACTGATGGGTTTAAACATTCCGGCATCGCCGTCAGAATAGAATATGGGAAATCCCGGCAAGTGATTTCCTGTGATATCAATTGCATCTATTGTGTTTGTAAGCCTCATCACAAGATCCATCTTACCATCGTTGGTCAGATCTCCGGATGCTAAAGATATTATTGACTCATCGTATCCTCTCGGGAAACCCTGCAGCTCATTCCCTTCATAATTCACCGCATGGATCCTGCCGAAGGGAGCTGCCTGACCCAAGTAATCCAAAACGAAAAAGACAATGTCATTCTTTCCGTCATTGTCCAGATCGGTTATCAGAGGTGTTGAAGAGTTCATCAGTGTCGGTCTTCTGGTAGTGTCTATTACAAACGGAAATCCCTGCCTGTATTGAGGCGTCTGCGCAAAAGAAGCCATAGCGACAGTAAGTATCACAATCAACTGAGATAAGAGCAATGGAGCAGGCAACAGAAGCCTGCTCCACGAATGCATCTTAGTATTCAGGCCCGAGTACGATAGTCTCATTATCATTGCTGTCATGATAGTAGTTTAGAAGAGAGCCTGAGCGGCCGTCGTTAGGTTGCGGAGGATAGTAAACGTAAACGTTGTAAGTTCCGGTTTCCAAAGTCTTGTAACACCATCCAACCCCATTTGTTAAGTCCTCTGTCACGTAAGTACTTCCTAAATAGTAAATCACCTGAGCACCTTGCTGAGGTGTTGTTCCCCCATACTGCATAACCCTTATATTAAATCCAGGAAGCGGATCTGAATTTGCTTTCGATGAAATTGTTTCGTTGGAAGCCAGCGTCGCAATTAATGCAATTACTAATATTGCCGTGATCGTTATCTTTTTCATCTTAGTTCCTTTCGTAAAGTTTAGTTTTTAAGTAACAATTGAAATGTAGAAGGTAATGTCCTTTATGACCCTGAGTTTGTTAAGGCGCTCTGGTCATTTCAAATCTTCGTTCCCATTTGTAAAAAATAGAATTCATGATCTGTATCAGATTGGTTATTTAGATCCTGCGACCTGACTCAAGATTGATCTTCCGGATATGAATCAACCAAGACATTTCCGTCATAAACATATATCCACCAGACACCATCCACTAAGACTCTTACATAAGTGTACACATCAATGATTCTATCTGATGTTGAGATAATTGCTTTTGTGCTTCTATCCAGTCTTTCCGCAGATAAGGCAACCTGATCGGTACCGCTAATTACTATTGTCACTAAAAGTAATAGTGAAAGAACTAAGTTTTTGATTTTCATAATATGTTTAATGTTTAAAATTAATTTCCTGTAAAACTATATTGATCATATCGAGGGATCAAAGAAACTTTTTGGCTAAAAGTGCTTGATTTGAGGTAGTTGAGATTCTGATTTGCCGTTAAATACTTGATATTCGCCGAATTCTTAAATAATTTGATTCAAAATATCTTAGTCCAAAATTGTTTCAAACAAGGTACTTTCAGATTGGTAAATAATGCTATAGACATACTAAAAACTTTTTCAAGGGAAGACGTTAAACAGTTTGAAGTTTTTCTGAACTCTCCTTTCTTCAACAAGAGCAAGAAACTTATCAAACTTTATAAGACATTGACAAAGTTTTATCCGCATTTTAATTCGAAGTTCTTATCGGAGCAAAAGCTAAGTGAAGCAATCAGCCCCGGTCTGGACTATAACAGATATACTATAAACAGATTATTTCATGACCTGTATAACTGTGAAGAAAAATATCTTTTGATAAAAAGCCTGGAAAGAAATTCACTTCAATCTCAGGATCTTTTAAGAGGGGAGTTTTTCAGAAGAAGACTTTACAAGTTAGTTGAAAAGAATATAATGCACGTCAAAAACAATTTGGAAGCACATAACAGTATTGATGCAGATCACTATTTAAATATGTTCAAACTGAGCACAGATGTCTGCAATCTATTCACTATTACATCATCCAAGAACAATTCATCTCAGATCAAAAAGAAATCTGAAGACATCTCGGAACGGGCTAAGTTCATTACTTACTTTTTCGTAACTGAAATGATCAGGGAATATGAAAATCTTTTAACGCACGAAAAAACCTACAATACGGAGAAGGATTTAGTCTTTGTCAAAGACATTTTTGCAGTATTTGACTTTGAGGAAGTATTGAGAAAGTTGATCTTAAGCGCCGAGAATTCATCTTATTCTGCCAATTTGAGCGCTTACCTTTCAATGTTGTTAACTTTCTCTGAACCCGGGAATGTAGCTAACTATTACAAATATAAAAGAAGCCTACATAACAGTCTTAACGACTTAAGCGCAGATGAGAAGAGATTTCATTTTGGCAGATTGATCCGATATTGTATGTTGAAAAGAGAAACCGGCGATATGCATACTAAATTCGATCTTGAGTTATTTAACATTTATGAATTCATTCTAAAGAATGAAATCTTTAAGTCTAGTGTCACGAATTACATGCCGGTTGAATTATACAGGAGCATTCTATTGAATGCTTTGCGATTGAAGAAGTATAAGTGGACCATTGAGTTTATAAAGAAGTACTCGAAATCTCTGAAACCTGACAAGAGTAAAAATATTTTTTACTACAGTAAAGCCGAGTATTATTTTCATCGCAGAATGTACAAAGATGCGAGGCACAATCTTCAGAAGATTACTTTTGATGAATTTATGTACAAGATGGATTACAGGAATTTAATGCTGATTGCAAGCTACGAGTTAAAAGAATATGAAAGCGTAATTGATATGATCGATTCATATAAACATTTCTTAAGTAATGATGATAGCTTGTCCGGCAACTCCAGGAAAAGACATAGAAGATTCATAAATTTAATTCGTACTCTTGTTATGCATAAGACATCAGCAAACAAAGTGTCATCATACTTCATGAAAAAAGATCTTGTCTGCGACTTGCCACATAGCAATTGGATTACAGAAAAGTTCGCCCAATGCGGTATTGAGATAACACTGAAGAAGAGTTAAGTTTAATGTTTTTCAACGTCGCTCTCAATTGCTCCATTGGGAGCGTGACGTTTGAACTTAACAGCACCCAATCAACTCAGTGCAGACATGGAGACCAGGCGCCGATGCGAAGAATTAGTAAGACTAATTGAGATTAAAAACACTCTGAACATCTTGCCTCGAAATTTCATTTTATCAGATTCATCTTCATCGTATAAACGTAATCTTCACTTTGCAACCGGCACAAATAAATCCCGCTCGATAGTCCGCTGCCCTGCCCGTGCAGGCGGGCGTCAAAGCTTACCTGATACGTTCCGGGATTTAAACTTTCATTTATTAAGGTTGACAATTCTCTTCCAAGCAAATCAAATACAACAAGTTTCACATTCCCTTTTTTTGCTATATCGAACTTTATTCTCGTAGCCGGATTAAACGGATTAGGGAAGTTCTGATAGAGTTTGAATGCTGCGGGAACATTCGTATTCATGGGTTGGATACCGACCGGCTCATCAGGCGGGATGAAGCCGTGTTGATTGGTTCTGTACCGGTCATGACCATATTGAGGCCAGGGGAAGTTTATCTGTGAGTAAGGAGCTCCTGGGATTGTCCATGCGTAAAGAAAAGAACCTTCTCTTGTGAAAGTAGTAGCTATTAATTCTACGTTACCGTCGTTATTTAAGTCAGCAAATGAAACCGCCTTTGCTATCCCATAGGGTCTTAAAGGAGACCAAGGCAAATTATTTCCATTTAATGAGTAAGCATAAATATAACCCTCGCCTGTCATTGATGCCGCAGACCATGAATTGTTAACGACATTCAAATTACTTTGGGGTGTTAATTTCCCAATAACTGCAGTTGCGTAATGTTCACCATTGCCCCAGGCAGGCCATCCCTCTATTGTATTTAAACTGTTGTTGAATGCAGAAAAAGTAACGCCATATTGAGTTCCCGAGGAATATTCTAAAGTATTATTATTATCAATATCTCCCATTACTAATGTTCCGAAATCCATATGTGCTTCATAATATTTTACATCCATTATATTACCTTGGGTGTCAAATTTTATAAACTTATGTAGTTTAAACGATGAACTTGAACTTTTGTCCAACGGAATTGTAAAATATGCGAGCGAAGGGGATTCTTTATTTACATATAGTGAAGGTGAAGAGCTCCATGAACAGTAACCAGAGTCAAGATACTCAGGCCAATTATTTGAATACAAATTACCGTTGTGCCTAAAAATGTTTATCGATCCTGAATCTATAAACGTATTGTTCATTTTAAACGAACTGATAATAATTTCCGCATTTCCATCATTATCTAAATCACCAATTGCAGGATTGTAATTTGCTCTTCCCGGAATATATTTTGGCCATCCCTCCCTTAAGCTACCATCAAAATTAAATACTGAAATATTACCAATCTTATTTACAATTACTTCAAGATTTCCATTGTCATCTAAGTCATATAAGCTGATAAAATTAATCGGATCAAAAGTTCCATCAGAAAAGCTCACAGGAAAACCCTTCAAATGATTTCCAAATCTATCTATTACATCAATTGAAGATGTCATTCTTATTGCAATGTCCAGGAATCCATCACCATTAACATCACCAGAAGCTATATCTAAAATTAATTCATTATAACCTTTAGGAAAGTTTTCAAATCCAGTTGCATCACTTTTGATCACATAAAGCTGGCTTAGAGGATTAGCTGCTCCTTCATAATCGACAGCATATGTTATAATTTCTTTTTGACCATCTTTATCTAAATCAGATATAAGAGGAATGCCTGCCTTTCTAAACGGGTCTCTTATACTATCAAGATGAAGTGGAAAATTGTTATATAAGTAGGGGGTTTGAGAAAACGCATTCATCGCACTTAGTATTGTGTTTAAAACAATTACTAATATACTAATTTTCATTTCAGATTAAATATGGCAGGAAAATTTGGGTTCCCTGCACATTTTAGTTGTTTTAATAATTTCGTCCCAGAGTCAGCGAAGTGTAAGTGCTCGAACCCGAATAACTAACCGAGGTCTGTCCACTCTGTCCATCGTTTGGCCTGGCAGGATACCAGGATTTTACTGTATAGTTTCCATAGGGTTGATCCCAAACCCAGCTTACGACTCCACTACCGTCAGTTGTTCCTGTCTTAACAGGAGTTCCGCTAGAGTTTACAACTATTACTTCAGCATAAGGTTGTGTGGGTGATCCTCCTGTTTGGTAAACCGTAACTTGAAATGTCGGATAAGGCTCCACATTAGCTTTTGAGAAAATTGTTTCATTGGCAGCAAATGCAGCAATCATTGCAATCAAGATTATTGCCGGGACAATTAGCTTCTTCATTTTAAAACTCCCTGTTTTTAAGGTTTAGTTTTTAAATTACAATTGAAATGTAAAACATGTCATCTTTTACAATCTGCAGGGTTGTAAGAGATTCTTATAAACCTAAGAAGGGATCATCTGAGAATCAAAGAATTTTTTTGCTTGATATTGCTTGAATATAAGGAGTTGGAATTTGGATTTTACATTAAATACCTGAATTTCATCAAATTCTTCAATGTTTTGAGCTAAAATATTTCAGTCTGAAATTGTCTGAAATCAGGTACTATTAAGTTTAAAATCTTTATTCGCGTTTGAGTCTCCGGCATTTTACCGTGACTACACGAAGAGGCAAGTAGCATAGATAAGAACATCACCCAACCTATTTCACAAGCAACATCTTCCTTGATACTACATAGTTCCTCGTTCCCGCAGCATCACTCGGCGATTTTCCGAGGACGCTGCGGGATAGAAGATTTTTACTTTACAAGAGTCATACGCTTCACGTCAATTTGTATTCCGTCAACATTCATTGAGTAAAAATAAACGCCGCTCGAAAGATCACTCGCATTGAAAGAAACAAGATAGCTACCTGCAGTCTTAAACTCATTCACAAGTGTCTTTATCAATCTTCCGGCAATATCGTAGATCTTCAATTCTATATTTCCGTCAACGGGAAGGTCATATTCAATATTGGTTACGGGATTGAAGGGATTGGGGGAGTTTTGATACAATGCAAAGTTTTCCGGAATGTTTTTTCCATTTTCCGGGCTGTCCGGACCTATAGGGTCAGCGTTAACTGTCCCGCGTACGCAAATGCCTGATGCAAAGTCAGACATTACCGACCTGTCTTCATACTTGTCAACCGCCTCGACTTCATACCTTACCGGATACTGAACCTGATCTCCAAACCCCGCCCAGTATGTTCCCATTCCGTAAACAGTCGTGTCAATGTATGTCGGAACTGTTCCTGAATCTATGAGCACTGAATCAAGCAGCAGATAGCCCACAGGCACGTAATTCATGTTTGTATAAGTTGCCCGCCAAATCCTGTACTTCTTTTTTGTATCGGCCCTGAGCATATCGGGCTCTATGTTATGATTCCATGTTATCATCGGGCGGGTGATGTTTTCAGTTTCGACATAGTAGTCAAGCGTCAGTCCCATCGGTCTTGAGGGCGGAGTGATTGCGAGAATGCTTGAGTCATTATGGCCGTTGAATCCGGCTCTGTAGACTTTCAATTGAGCAATACCGTTTGCCAGATTGTGGTAATAAATATAGATGCCGGTAGTGTCATTGTTTACATCCTTGGTATTCGGATTTGAGTATGGTGAGAAAATTTCATTATAACCTACATTCCAGGCATCCCATCTGTCACCCCATCTCTCCCTCGAAGTCCAGTACTCGGTAAGGTTTGTGAATACTTTGTCTGTACCGGTCTGTCCAACGCTGACGTGCTTCTTGCCAATATTGAACCACGGTCCTGCGGATATTCCGTCTGCATTACTGTAGTTGTTGAAAACAACTGATGCTGCATCATTATTGACTATAGAAGGCAATGATATTCTTAGTTTAACAGGAACAGTATCGGCATTTGTCCAATCAGGATGTTCGTATCCAAAATTGCCCCAACTCCATAATCCGTCTGCACATTCGATGTCGACATTCCCGGCATAAAGAATTCCAATATTGTTAGAATGATATATGTAGAGTCCTTTCCCATAATCACCTGTAGGACGGAAAGGATCATTTCTTGAGGAATCTCCAAGCATATAAACATCCCAGTCAGAAATCTTTCTTCTGTTTTCAATAATGAAAAAGTCTGTCGAAGTAATAGGTACTTTCAGAATCTGCGGAAAGTCCGGAGTCTGCGATGAGCCGTTTCTGCCCGACACATCTCCTACAGAGAAAGTATACGTGGTTGAATAGTCCGCAGTTAGAGTATCCAGCAATCCGAGTTTGTACTTTTCGTATCCTGACATGAACATATCGTTTATGCTAAGACCCCCGTTTGAAGTCATTATACCCGATGTGGAGTGATTATTCCCAAACAAATAATGACCATATTCATGTATTGCAATACAGAGCGAACGATTGTAACCCAAAGGTCCGAGGTTGCCTTTGACAAAGAATCCGGAGCCATATTTGTTCCTGTCTGCTCCCATTCTTACATTGCCACCTGCACCGGCATACATTAAATAGTCATTTGGTCCATGAAGCGGGACAAATCCCGCAGCTCCCAATTCCGGGCCGCTTCCTATGAAATCATAGCTGAATAAATGCCTCACAAATATTCCCATCATGTCTAGATAACCGTCTTTAGTATTCGAATACAAGTTGTTTGTGTCATTCCTTGACCAATTGTCAAAATTTGGCCAACGGATTGATGTGTCTGCTTTAAGCCTTTCATAGATTTCGGATAAGAAGCCGGCATGACCAACAGAGTCTTTGTAATAATTCCATTCACGATTCATTATAAAGTGTCGTGTTATACCGGTTACGTGAAAAGCACCACGACTTATTTCTTGATAGTAATCAGACAAGGAGGAGTCTCTATAGCGATTCCAGAAATCTCCGTTGTCGTTTTTCGCAGTATCCAGAATACGATTCATGAATATCGGCGGATTATTGATCGGCCATTCATATGTATCAGTTGTTTCATCCGGAAACTGGACAAAAACGAAGAGCATGTAAAATGTTGCATCTGGCCCTGAGATCGATCCGTTACTTATGTCAGTTCTTTGAGGCTTAAGATAACCTCCAATGAAGTTGTTATCATTTGGAGCTTGCCCCTGCTGAAAATCCTGTGTACCGCATTCCGATTGCGAAGTGGAAATCTCACTTACACAAAGCAGAATCGAGAGTGTCATTATTGTGGATAGAATAAGAGTTTTCATAGCTGTTGTAATTTATGTGTTAATAATATGCAGAACCAGGAATCATCCTGATCTTGTAACCAGTATCCTAACATTCAGGAAATCCAGCTTCTGCCTGACCTGAAAAAAATTTCAGGCAAAGTCATTCATGTTTCTGAGTCCGGTTTACACTAAACTCTCAATACCAATATCTTGAGAACTAAATTACTTAGAACCAACCTTCCTGGGGCTATTTCAGAACCAACATCTTCAGTGTCTTCTGTTGAAGATTATTTGACAAAGTGTAAAAATAAATGCCTGAACTTAATTCACCGGCATCATAGGCGATTGAATAAACTCCACGTGTAAGACTCATGTTAAATAATTCCCGGATTTCTTTGCCCCTTAAGTCATAAACCTTCAGCGAATACATCCCAGGTTCGGCTATTTCATAGTCAAGCCGGGTGAATGAATTGAATGGATTGGGATAGTTCTGATGCAAAGTGAAAGAGTCCGGCAATTTTGTGTTGTTGTTTTCAACGAAACTCACTCCGCCGTTTGTTGTATGCCAAATTCTTCCGGCGTTTCCGCATGTCCATACCAAATCCTGACTGTATGACTCAATACTGTATACTACACCGGTAGAAACTTGAAATGTCCATGAAGCCCCACTGTCATTACTTTTCAGAATTGAATATGATGTTCCTGCGTAACCCACTTGACAATTTGCAAAATCTATGCTGCTGACTATTGCCGGAATATTTCCGATGCTGTCCCAGGTATTTCCGAAATCTGTAGTCTTATAGACCGCTCTGTGACTTGCAGTAAATCCGGTATTGTCGTTTATGAAACTTACTCTATAGAAGTTTCCGGAAGGGGCAATTGCGAATGTGTGCCAGTTCTCTCCCCCATTTGATGTTTTGTGAATCTGTGAAGCTCCGCTGACTCCAATACCATTTAGGCTATCTTTGAAGTAAAGATCCTCCGGATGGCCAAGAAACGGGCTTGTAAATATCGTCTGTCCTCCGTCTGTGGTCTTTCTTACTCCGTATTCCAGACCGTCAAAGTTCCCGAACCAGCCTGTGTTCTCATTGATAAAGAACGTACAGGTATAAGTTCCGTCTCCAAGCCCACCGCTTTGTATGAGTATCCAGTCTGCCCCTCCGTTGGTTGTCTTTACAATGTCCCTGAACAGTCCGGCGGCATAAACAGTATTCGAGTCAACCGGATGTATTCCGTATAGCGGCCTGGAAGTTACTCCCTGCCCCTGCCTTATCCAGTTAATTCCGCCGTTGGTAGTCTTGATTATATATCCTTCCTCTCCGCAGCACCAGCCCGTCTTCTCGTTTATAAACTCGATGTCGTAGAGTGGTGATGTTGTGCCGCTTTGCTGTGTAAACCATTGTGCATCAGCTTCGGTGCACAAGAATAGAATTAATGCAGTAAAAATGTTTTTCATGATTTTGTCTTAAAATTTGTCTATTTGTACCGTGTTTGCGCCGAAGCGCAATCATTATGAAACAAAGATTCCGAGGTTGCAAGAATTACAAAGGCGACATTGATTCTGATTTTTCTCATTGTCTTCTGATTTTGGTTGCATCAATTATGTTTTGAATTTATGCACTTACTTTTACGTCCCCGCAGCATCACTCGGCGATTTTCCGAGGACGCTGCGGGAGTGGAATTTCTACTTTACAAGAGTCATGCGCTTCACGCCAATCTGCTTTCCGTCAACACTCAGTGAGTATAAGTAAACTCCGCTTGGAAGATCTTTTGCATCAAACACTTGCTCATAACTTCCCGCACGCAGATTCTCATCCAATAGCACGGCAACTTCTCTGCCGAGTACATTAAACACTTTCAGAGATATATTGCCGGATGTTCTGATGTCAAACTTTATAGTTGTTGAAGGATTGAATGGGTTGGGATAATTTTGATGTAAAGAAAATTTATCCGGAACAATTGTAGAAGTCGGTTGAATACCGACGGGCTCATCAGGCGGGATGAAGCCATGTTGATTGGTTCTGTATCTGTCATGCCCGTATTGCGGCCAGGGAAAATCTTCGTGAGTGAATGGAATGCCGGGAATGGTCCAGACGTGGAGAAATGTTTCATTTCCGGTTCGAGTAGAAGTCGCAATAAGTTCAACCGATCCGTCATTATTGAGATCTGCTAATGATATTGCATTAACTAAACCTTCTGGTCGAAGAGGTGACCAAGGTAAATTTTCTCCAGACGGTGTATAGGCATAGATATATCCATAACCATTAGGATTAAACGCGTCCCAAGTATTTGAAAGTATGTTTAAATTGCTACCGAATTGAACTTTCCCAAAATTTCCGGTGGCCCAATGTTCTCCCTGTCCGTGATTTGGCCATCCTATGAATCGTTTCAATGATTTATCAAATGCCGAAAAAGTTGTTCCATATTGGGTTCCCGTTGCAAAATCAATTTCTTCATTTCGGTTTGCATCTCCTATTACAAGTGTTCCATAATCCATATATGCGCTATAATATTTAGTGAATAGTTTGTTTCCCTGAAAATCCAGTTTTATAAATTTGTGCAATTCAGAACCTTGAGTACTAAATTTATCTAAGACAACAGTAAAAAAAGATAAACTCGGATCGTTGGGGTGAATGAATAATGAAGGTGACGAACTCCATGAATAATATAGTGAATCAAAAAATAAAGGAAAATTGTTTGAATAAATTTCACCATCATGTTTGAAAATATGCACTGTGCCGGAATCAACAAATTGATTAACAAGCTTAAATGATGTAAAAATCATTTCGCCATATCCGTCACCATTAATATCTCCAATTGCCGGATTGTAATTTGCTCTGCCGGGGATATATTTAGGCCATCCTGCTCTTAGTGAACCATCATGATTATAGACAGTTACTTCATTTGTTTTACTTAAAATAATTTCAAGTTTTCCGTTTAAATCTAAATCATATAGACTGATGAATTTGGTCGGAAAAACATCTCCATCACTATAACTTACAGGAAAACCGGGAAGTGAATTTCCAAATCTGTCTATTACATCAAATGAAAAAGCCATTCTCAAAACAATCTCCATAAAACCATCTCCATTAACATCACCAGATGCTACATCATGTATTAGCTCATTATATCCTTTTGGGAAATTGGCAAAATTTGTTCCGTCATTGTTCAATACATAAAGATAAAGAGGCGGACTCGCTGCACCTTCATAATCAAGAGCAACAAAAATTATTTCTTTCTGACCATTTCTGTCAATATCAGAAATTAATGGAATCCCGGCTTTTTGAAAGCGTTTCCGCATGTCATCAACTATAATGGGATAATTATTGTAATAAACCGGAGTTTGAGACAATGTAATCTTTGAAATTAGAAACAGAAATAAGATCAATGCTTTCTTCATGCCAATCATATTAAAAGCAGGTAATTGAATTATTACCTGCATTTTGTCAAGTTAATAGATCAATAATTTGGTCCCAAAGTTACGGATGTGACTATGCTTGATCCGGAATAAGTGAACCCGTTTTGTCCATTTTGCCCGTCATTGGGTCTTGCAGGATACCAGGCTTTAACAGTATAGTTTCCTAAAGAACCGGGCCATTCCCGAGAATAAATTCCACCGGTTCCTGTTGTTCCGGAAAACAACTCATTATTTCCTGAATCATAAACTACAATCTCTGCACCCACTTGAGTCGAACCACCTCCGTACTGAAATACAGTTACCTGAAAATTGGGTAGAGGATTTTCAGAATTTGAAAACAAATTCCCGTTGATTGCAAGAGCCGATACTACTGCAATAAGCAGTACTGCAAACATTAAAACAATTTTCTTTTTCATTTTTCCAAATTAAGTTAGGCTAATAAATAGTGAATTGAAATTGTAAAGACTGAAAACATTTGGCGATCTTTTTATGACTAGCACCCTCCTTCTGTGTTTGATTTTATCTGTAAAAGTTTATTGAGGTAAATCCCAAACATAAGGAACTATCTTAATCCGTTTACTTAATGTTTGAGCTTCACAAATTTTCCTCCAGAATTCTTAATAACCTATAGAAATGATATAATTGATTCAAAGAAATTTTTTGCTTGATATTGCTTGAAAACAGGGAGTTGGAATTTTGATTATACATTAAGAACCTGAAATTCATCAAATTCTCAAATGTTTTGAGCTAAAATATTTCAGTCTGAAATTGTCTGAAATCAGATACTATTAAATATTACTGCCGTCGGTAAATTAGCAAAGGGCTCACTTTCATTTAGAGTTAGCGCCAATTATTTTGGCGGAAAGTTGAACTTCATAAAATGAAAGGAGCCCTTCAGATGCAAAATACAAATTTCCAAATTTACAGGCACTACATTGCTTTGGACTGGTCAATGGATTGCGCAGCTGTAGCGAGCATGCGTGATTCGGCAAACAACCCGGTCGTCAGGATGCTTCCGGCTGATACTCGTTCTGTTAAAGATTATCTCAAATCTCTGGTCGGTAGAAAGATCCTGACATTTGAAGAGACAACTACTGCACAATGGCTGTATGCTGAATTTCGTGACTATGTTGACAGAATAATAGTCTGCGATCCTTTCAGGAACAGCCTTCTGAAAGATGGACCGAAGAATGACAAGATTGACGCCGTTAAGCTATGCACATTGCTGAGAAACAACTCACTTAAGGAAGTATATCATACAATGGACGAAGCTTATGAGATAAGAAAACTCGTTAGCGCTTATGATGACTTCGTCAAGGCTTCGGTGAGATTTAAGAATCAGAGATCGTCATTGTTCAGATCAGAAGGCAGGAGTTCACAGAAGGAAGAGATCCTTAAAGGCAGCAGCATTAAAGAGTTCATCAGCCAAACGCAGGTAGCAAGCATTGAACATCTTGACAGGATAAGAAAGGAATTTGAATCGCTTTTTTATGAGATCAGAAGACGTGAGGATAAAGTAAGGCTTCTTACCGGAGTATCCGGAATAGGAATAATAGGAGCAGTAAAGATATATGCTGTAGTAATTGATCCTCAGAGGTTTGAGACTAAGTACAAGTACTGGGCATACTGCGGACTGGCAAAGCATCAGAAAGAAAGCGGAGTACAGACGTACGGACTCAGAAGAGTGAGGCATAACCGTGTATTGAAATCGGTTTACAGGACGTCAACGATAACAGCGGTAAATGGAAGAAACGACATAAGAGAATATTTTGATCATCTTCTTGAAAACAACTACAACATATACGATGCAAGAAATGAGGTAGCCAGGTACACGGCAACATCAACACTGGCAATGATGAAGCACAAGACAGAATACCGGGCATATCAGTGGAGAGAGACTAAGAGCTGAAAATTGTTCACTGCCAAAGCTGTCTTGACTCAGGAGTGATCTTGATTAGGGAAGAAAGGTTCAGACACCAACATGCTCCAGCGGGAAGAAAGGTTCAAAGACCAACATGCTCCGCAAAGAGAGCCAATTTCCGTCGGTTAACCTCTTCCCCTCTAAAAATCAGAATTTACAATAGCCCCTGAGGCTCAAATAGACGTATATTGCAAAGAGAATGTAAAGTAAGATCAATCAAACACTGAGAAAGCAACAGCTTTGAAAAGACAGAGAACAAGAAGAGTTTCAACACTGATGAAAGTGAGCCCCATAAGTCAGGCGGCAAAAAAACAAAATCATTGCCGGGGGGAAAGTATGCTATTGACTTATTTGCTAATAGATGTTGGTGTTCCCGAACGTAGTGAGGGTCACCAACAACTTACCCTTTACTATACCTTTCATCTCCTCAGTGAATTTCATTTTTCATTTAGCATTGCTGTTCAAGTTTAATGCGTGCGGTGGTTATGTGATTCGTTGGCTGGGGTAAATAGCACTCGTAATATGTTCATTAGGAAATTGCGGGAGACACAGCGGGTACAGTAAAAACAAAAGGGAACATGCGACATACTACATCGACTCCCTTATTCGTGTTTTTTCATATAAAATAATATT
>WBZL01000349.1_pt1 | contig 51368 bp, 48 predicted proteins | sample 5204291 | NCBI WGS metagenome assembly WBZL01 (sample SAMN12344345, study PRJNA552823) | activated sludge metagenome | biome: Activated sludge suspended growth; feature: Nitrification reactor; material: Wastewater; isolation source: activated sludge from nitrification reactor of wastewater... | reverse complement strand
CCCGGTTTGGGAGTCGAGGTTGCCGGTGGGTTCGTCGGCCAAAATCAATGCCGGGTTGGTGACGAGGGCACGGGCGATGGCGACGCGCTGCCGCTGGCCGCCGGAGAGTTCGGTCGGTTTGTGGCTCATGCGGTCGGTTAGCCCCACTTGTTCGAGGGCCGAAACGGCCGTTTCCCTTACCACGCCTCCCGCCAATCGCCCCCGATATTGCAGCGGCAGCATCACATTTGCCAACGCCGACAGTCGGGGCAGCAGGTTAAACGTCTGAAACACAAAGCCAATTTGCTCATTCCGCACCCGCGCCCGCGCCCGCCGCGAAAGCCGCCCCACGTCCTGCCCCGCCAGCTCATAACGGCCGTTTGTGGGCGTATCCAAACAGCCCAGCAGGTGCATCAACGTTGATTTGCCGCTGCCCGATGGCCCCATCAGGGCCACAAACTCGCCGCTGGCAACGGTAAAGCTCACCCCGCGCAGGGCGTGAACGGTGCTGTCACCCATCTGGTAGGTTTTGGTCAGTTGGTGAATATTGATAAGCGTTATCATTGATTTTAGCTGCTCAAAATAGGACGCAGATTCACCTGATTCGCCTGATCAGGAAAATCAGGTAAATCTGCGTCCTATTCTTCTCACTTATTCCGCGACCACCTCATCCCCCGCTTCCAGCCCATCCACAATCTCTACATACGCATCGCCGCGCAGACCGACGGTGACGGTGCGGGGTTGTTCCTGGCCGTTTTGCCAGAGGGTAACGGTGGCAGTGCCGTCGCTGCGGGTAGGAACCAGGGCGCGTGGCAGCCGCAGTACATCGCTGTGGCGGGCAATGATGATGGCGGCATCGGCGGTCATGCCGGGGAAAACGCCGGGCGGGATGGGGTCGTTGAGGGTGAGATAGACGTGGTATAACGGCCGTTCTTCCCCCACCACCCGACGCGGCACCACCCGCGCCACCGTCCCCTGCACCCCAATTTCCGGCTGGGCATCAAAGAAAATGTCGGCCGTTTGCCCCAGTTGGGTCAGCGGCAAATCCTCCTCAATCACCGTCGTCCGCACCTCCCCCTGCGTGGGGTCGGTGAGCAGCACCATGCCTTGCCCGGCGGCCACCGTCTCCCCCGGTTGCACCAGCACCTCCAGCACCACGCCGTCAAACGGGGCCACAAGGCGGGTGGCGGCAAAGTCGGCTTCGGCCTGGGAAACGGCCAGCGTCAGCAGCGGATCCACCCCGTTTTCTTGCAGATAGCCTAGATTAAGGGTGGCTTGTTCAACCTGGGTGCGGCGGCTGGCAATGGCTTCCCCGGCGGCCCACTGCTGGTTGCGAACGGCCGTTAACTCCGCCTCCGCCACCGCCCGTTCCCGCTGCGCCGCCACCAGCCCCAGCCGATAGCTCTCCGTCACGTCGTCCGGTTCCCAGGGGCGGTTAACGGCTTTGTCATACTCCACCGCCGCCCGCTGTTCCGCTTCAACGGCCGTTTGCAGCCGCAATTCCGCCGCAGTGATGGCCGGAACCTGCGCCTGCGCCTGGTTCACCCCCGCCTCCGCATCGGCCACCGTTAGTTCGGCGGCGGCAACCGCCTGCTGTTGTTCTGCCTGCGCCTGCTTCAGCCGCAGCCTGGCCGCGGTGAGGGCAACGGCATACGGGTTGGGGTCAACCTGGGCCAGCACGTCACCCGCCTGGACAACGGTGCCGGGGCGCACATTAAGCTGGATCAGCCGCCCGCCGACGGCCAAACTGAGTAGTTCGTCATGGGTGCTGACCAACTGACCGGGGGCGGTGACGGTTTGCTCCACGTCGCCCTGGCTGACGGGGATGGTGACGGGGGGAGAAACGGCCGTTTCTGCCGCTGGCCTGCTGATTTTGGTGTATAGGTAGAGGGTGAGGGGGAGAAGAACGGCCGTTAACCCCACCACCAAAAATATCCAGATTCGCCGCATACGCACCTCCAATCAAGCGAATGGTGGCAGTATGGCGGCGGCAGGTTTCGGTTTGGTTTCAATGGGGTTACAGTTTTGTAATGTGGTAGCCAGAAAAAGTTAGTTGGCTCAAAGCTGCCACACAAAATGATGAATAGGCCTTAATCACGTATAATGGGTTTATGCCTGAAAAAAAGTTCTCTTTTATTGATTTGTTTGCTGGAATTGGCGGCTTTCGGTTGGGTTTAGAAGCTATAGGGGGCGATTGTATTGCTTCATCCGAAATTGATCGTCATGCAAACCAAGTGTATGCTAATAATTGGCCTAATGATTCTGAGCAACATCATTTAGGTGATATTTGCCAGGTCGGTCAATTGCCTCCCCACGATCTGATGGTAGGTGGTGTTCCTTGCCAAGCTTGGTCTATTGCTGGTAAAAATCGGGGCATTGAAGACCCACGGGGTAAACTATGGCTTGAGGTTATTCGCCTCCTAGGACAAAGTACGCCAACCGCTTTTATATTTGAAAATGTCAAAGGCCTTCATGATCAGAGGCATCGTGCTGCTTTAGATTATTTGGTAGATTCATTCACATCATTCGGTTATGAGGTACATTATCGCTTGCTCAACTCATTCGATTTTGATGTTCCTCAAAATCGAGAGCGTATTTTTATTGTGGGAATACAGAAGTCGCGTATCAAGAAAGCGTTTGTATGGCCCAGGCCAGTGGAAAACCATAAACAGTTGTTTGAAATCCTTGATGATTTAGAAAAGCCATGTTTTACGGAACAGCCTGCACTCATTCAAAGAAATTTGTTTGGCGAAAGGGTCAATGTCAGCCACAATAAATTGACACCTATTGGCGCAAAAAATCAATTTTTTATTTTGACAGACCTCCGCGACGGTCCCACCAGTATCCATAGTTGGGAACTATACGATCATGTTTCAGAGTATGAAAAAGAAATTTGCTTAACAATTTTGCGTAATAGACGTAAACCCCAATACGGACCTCAAGACGGAAATCCTATGTCTTTTGCTGATTTAAAAATGCTTATACCGGGATTGAAAGAAGAATATTTGCAACGGTTAATGCAGAAAAGGATATTACGGCAGTATGAAGACAGTGGTAAGTATGAATTTTTTAATCGTAAACTATCAGGGGGCATTGATGGCATCTCCCGTGTTTATTTGCCTACAGCGACGTTTTTCCCAACGATTATGGCTAGTGGAACCCTAGATTTTGTAGCAACTGTGAATGTACATGGCGATACAGACGAAGCATATAAAGCTGATTTTATTCGTAAGGTCTTGCACTTGAGAAACTATCGTGCATTGAAGTCATCAGAATTAGCACGATTACAAGGGTTCCCATCTGATTTTAAACGCCACGATAACCCGAGACAAAATATTAAATTGTTTGGCAATTCGGTGGCAGTACCTGTGATAACGGCTGTAGGTAAGGCCATTATGAATACCGGGTGTTTTGATAACGAGAGGTAGTACGATGTCGCAGTCAAAAATGAAGCTGGATATTCAAACTGAGATTCAGTCTTTGATGGATCGTGTTATGCAACGTGTTTTGGTAGAAGACCCTTTTATTCCAGAAAAGCATTGGGCGGCTAAACCACTTTATGCTGCACTTGTTCCCGATGAGATATTTAAGGGGTCTCATTTTGAGCGTCGCTTTGTAACACCATTTGGGCATGTTTGGGAAAATCTAGCTTTGATTGCGGCTAAACATGGCTTTGGTCATGGTAGCCGGGAATATATGCTTACAGGAACGGTAAAAGACGGCCGTTTACGACGCATTTCAGAGGTACTGAATCAGTTAGAACATAAGGCACAAGGGGGAAAGCGGCAGAAACCGGATTGGCATACTGAATTAGCCTATATCTTGGAAGGGAGAGGAGCAGAGATTCCAGTGAATGTTATTTGTGATCTTTATGTTGAAAACAAACAAACAGGTGCGCGAGTTGCTTTCGAACTGAAGGGGCCTTTACCCAATAGCGACCAAACCAAGGTAAGCAAGGAAAAACTGCTGAAGCTATATGCAATGACTATACCTCAAGTAGATGAAGCGTATTTCGCTCTTCCCTATAACCCATACGGGAAAAAGGAGAATTATGATTGGTCTTTTCCAAACAGATGGTTCAATATGAAAACAGATGCAGTCGTCTTGGTTGGTAATGAATTCTGGGAAAGAGTTGGGGGCTTGGGTACATATCAAGCATTTATTGATGCTGTAAATGAGATTTCGACTGAATATAAGCTTCGCATTTACCGCGAATATTTGGGAATTGAACCGTCTGCCTATGTTGACAGGAGCCTGTAACTTTTATTGTTATTAAATGTTTTCTGGAGGGGTCAGGTGGTTGATATGTGGGAGTTTGAGGGGGAGAAGAACGGCCGTTAACCCCACCACCAGAAAAATCCAGATTCGCCGCATACGCACCTCCAATCAGGTGGTAGTATGGGGGCGGCAGGTTTCGGTTTGGGTTCAATGGGGTTACAGTTTTGTAATATTGGTGAGATTGACAGAGAAACGGCCGTTGTCTACACTACTACACAGGCAATAGTCAAGTTATAAGGAGCAAAAAATGGCTGTTTCAACCCTGGAAATGAGCTTGCCCGTCGCAACCAGTGACCAGTCGTGGCCGGAGCAAGGAGAATGGACATACGAAGATTACCTGCGCTTGCCCGATGACGGCCGTCGTTACGAAATTATTGGAGGCGTACTTTACGTGGCTAACGCGCCATCCTATGATCATCAGTTTGCAGCGGCAGAAATCTTGCGCCGGATTGCTAATTTTGTTATTCCAAACAAACTCGGTGTTGTCATCTCAGCACCATTTGAAGTGCATTTGCCGGGGATTGCGAAACCGGTGCAGCCAAATGTGCTGTTTATTGCGGCCGACAAGTTGCCTGACCCTGGCATTCAGATGTTTACCGGTGCGCCAGCTTTGATTGTTGAGGTGTTGTCGCCGTCCAGCCTGCGGCGCGACCAACATATCAAGTTTGGGGCGTATGAACAGGCTGGCGTGCGCGAATACTGGATTGCTGATCCCAAAACGCGGTCGGTGATCGTCTACACGCTGCCGGAGGATGGGCAAGCGTATTTGTTGCTGGGGCAGTTTACGGCCGGCGAGATTGTGCGCTCGAATGTGTTGGCCGGGCTGGAAATTGCGGTTGATGGCTTGTTTCTGTAGGCAGCTAGGCGGTAGGTTGGGTGGGGGCAGAACGGCCGTTTTCCTCAACCACATAATCCCGTTCAACTTCCCCCGGATGAACCCGTAACCCCCCCGTTCTATCCGTAAAAAAGATTAGTCCCCGTTTGTCTAGGCGCAAAATATCATAGCTGTAGATTTCGCGTACCAGTGTAATGACCAGTGCCAGCAGCGGAATTGCCAGCAATACCCCCAAAGCTCCCAGTGCCGTGGCTGCCACCACCTGAAACAGGAGCAGCCCCCCAGCGGGAATGTCCAGCTCCAGTTTGACAATGTAGGGGGTCAGAACATTGCTTTCCAGCAGTTGGATCATGAGATAGGCTGGAACGATAATCAATAATTTGCCGGGGTCGTCGGCTGCCGTAAAAATGACAATGGGGATGAGGGGGATGATGGAGCCGAGGTTGGGGATAAAAGTAGCAACCCCGGCAAAGAGAGCCACCGTTAGCGAGTGGGACATACCCAGCAGCACGCCTAGAACAAACCAGACGAGAAAAACGGTAATTGAGATGGAGATGATTTGGGCTGAGACCCAGTTGGTCATCGCTCGATATAGCTCATCCCAAATTTCCAGTGCCCGCGCCTGGTAGACGTGTGGTACTAGCATCAAGCTGGCTTTGACATAGGTAGCGGGTTCAACTAAAAAGAAGATGGAGACGAAGATGACAATGGCGAGGTTGGCAATTAGGCCAAAGACGACGCTGCCAACGCCTTGTAAAACGGGCAAGGTTGAATTGACCAGGGGCATGACGATGGCACTTATATCGCCTGCCTGAATGCCAAGTGCTTCAAGTGCCGCCCGGACTTCACTATAGTTGAGGGCAGGGAGGATGGCGCGTAGATTGTCGCTACTGAGCCGCCACAGTTCGTAGGATTCGGCGGCACGTAGCAGGGCGGTGGGGAGGCTGGCAAACAGGTTGCTGGCTTCTTCGATGACGGTGGGGAAAATGGCAAAACCAAGCAGAATGGTAAGGCCGAAAAAGCCGATGACAGAGATGATGTTGGCGGTTCCACGTCCCAGGCCTTTTTGCTGTAGCCAGCCGGCCGGAACGCTGAGGGCAACGGCTACCATAGCGGCGGTGAAGCCCAGCATCAGGATGTAGCGCAGATACCACAGGCTGATGAGGAGGAGGATGAGAAAAACGGCCGTTAGTAACCGCTTCAAATACTCACGATAGGTCATATACTGTATTATAGCCAAGATTATCGATCTGGTAATAGAGTCAGCAATTCTCAATTTAACCAGGGGCGAGGCGGTTGGCTGTAGCCTGATGGGAACAAACGGCCGTTGCTGCGGGCAAGAGCGGGCAAGGCAATCGGTGAGTAGGCTACCTGTTTGGGCTGGCGTTTTGGCCGATTGTCTCGTCCCCACTCTCCTCCATTTCAAACTGAGAAATGCTGTAACAGAGTTCCCTCGTAAGCAAATGGATTATGTCTTTATCGTATCCTGCTTACTACCCTTGTCGCTGTTATAATCCTCAAACATAACAAAAGAAAACTTGCATAACCAAAGGAAACTTGAACATGTCTCATAAACTGCTCGATGGCAAACGCATTGCTGCCCCCATTAAAGAAGAAGTCCAAACTCGCGTCATCGCTGCCAAAAGCAAAGGCTGGGCACCCTGCCTCGCCTCCATTGAAATTGGTGACAATCCAGCAGCATCGCTCTACATTCGCAACCAGAAACGAGCTTGTGAAGAGGTGGGTATCTTGTTTGAGAATCGTCGTTTTTCCACCACCATTACCCAGCGCGAGATGCAGGCAGCTATTCAGTCTATCAACGTAGACCCCCGTGTGACGGGCGTCATTTTGCAAAGACCGGTTCCTTCTCATCTTAATCTGAGATTGCTGCAATCGGCCATTCACCCCAGCAAGGATGTGGAAGGGATGAACCCCGCCAACATTGGGAAGGTGGTCTATGGCGATTTTACGCTGGGGCCGTGTACATCGCTTGCATCAATGGAGATTTTGCGTTCAACAGGTCTGGATTTACGCGGCTTGAATGTGGTTATTGTGGGTCATTCGGTAATTGTGGGTAAGCCGATTGCACTGCATTTGTTGGAAGAATTGGCAACGGTGACGATTTGTCACCACGGTACACGCAACCTGGCTTACCATACCCGCCAGGCCGAGGTGATTTTTGTAGCTGTGGGCAAACCGAAATTGATTACAGGTAACATGATTAAGCCGGGGGCTGTGGTGATTGATATTGGCATTAACCGGGTTGATATGGAAGATGCCGAAGGGAATGTGCGGCAAAAAACGGTGGGAGATGTGGATTTTGAGAGCGTGCATGAGATTGCCGACTGGATTACGCCCGTGCCGGGTGGGGTTGGTCCTGTTACCTTGAGCATTTTGATGCGTAATACGGTGACAGCACTGGAGGAACAGATGGAGCGTTATGAGCGGGAAATGCGGATGCCGCGCTAGAGTTTATTCGGGGCGGTAGAGGGACGGGCGCAGCAATTCGCTGTCGTCGTAGCCATTGTCGGCAAGGCAGCGCACGCGGTATACGTTTGCCAGGGCGCGTACCTGGTGCAGAATACGGACGAGTTGGCGGGGGGTGGTGATTTCCAAATCCAGCACCATGTGGACATGACCGGGCTGGTCGGCTTTTGGTGTGTTGATGTTGGGGATGTTGATTTGCTCGCGTTCCATTAACTGGGTGATCTCGAAGAGGAGTCCATATCGGTCGTAAACATCAATTTGGATGCGTACCACACGTGCTAATCGGTCAACGGCCGTTCCCCAAGCCAACTTCATTGTTCGGCCAATATCGTTGTGCCGTGTTAATAAATGGCATCCTTCCTGATGCACTGTAACCTGGTGGCTGCGCCGCACATACCCCACAATTTTGTCGCCCGGTGCTGGTTTGCACGCGCCACAAAGGGTTAGAGAACGGCCGTTTGCATTGGTAATAATATATTTTTCCCCATTGGGCGCATATACAATCGTGTCCAGTGCCTGCGCCGGATTTTCATCCCACACATTTTCCATCAGCCGCGTAGATAGTGTAGTTGGCAGCATCTCCGCCCGGCCAAGCTGATTGTATAGCTCCTCTGTACTGCCCAGACCCATTTGTTGGGCAATATCTTCATGGGCATAGTTGCTTTTGCCCAGCATAGACAGCTCGTTACGCAAAATGCGTTCGCCATCTGCCAGTGCCTGGGCAGGTGGCAGGCGACGAAACCAGCGTCTAACGTGAGAACGGGCGTAATTGGTGTTTAGATAGCCCAAATCCTCGTCCAGCCAAGCTCGCATGGGGCGCGCACTATCCCGTTTGTCAATTTCAACCTGGTCGCCCTCACGCAATGCGCGGTTAAGCGGAAAGCGTTGACCATTCACCGAGGCCGAAATACACCGATCCCCCAGGCCGGTATGAATGGCGTAGGCAAAATCGAGCGCGGTTGCGCCTTCAGCCAATTCCTGCATGTCGCCCTTGGGCGTGTAAACACGAATTTGCTTCCGCAGCATGTCCTGCATAACGCTCTGCACACCCACAGTGAAGTCATGCGGTTCAATGCGAATGTTAGAGCCGAGGACATCCTGAAAATTAGCGACCCGCTGCTCCATTGCGGCCGGCCAAATTGAGGTTCCGGCATGAAGCCAGCGCGTTAAAATGCCCAGTGCTGAGACTTTGTCCATGTCATCGGTGCGAATGCGTATACGCATAGGCTGCCCATTGCTATGGACAACAGTGGTGTGGAGAGATTGGTAAAGATTGTCACGTGGGTTAGCAATAAAGTCGGCAAATGTGCCAGGCACCGGTGCCCATAGCTGATGGAGATACCCCATGGCTTTGTAGCAAGCAGGCCACCCCCCAACGAGAACGACGATGCGCAGGCGGTTGTCAATGCCATGAACAGAACGGCCGTTTTCCTGCAACTGCCGATAAATCGTATAAATATTTTCCCGCGCAACCACCACATCCCGCACATCCACTAGCTGTTCCAAACAGCCAACAATTTGCCCGCGCACCTCTTCAAAAGCCGTCTGGTTCTTCTCGCGCAGCATCTGTAAATGAGACGTAATGTCATGGTATGCCGTAGGATCAGCAACCTTGAGTGACAGCCCCCCCAACTCATTCATCAACCGCCACATACCCAAACGATTGGCAAGGGGAGCATAAATGGAAAGCGTTTCAGACGCCGTTCGCATCTGGCTCTCGTAGCGCATCGCTTCAATCGTGCGTAAATTGTGCAGCCGGTCAAACAGCTTGATGATAATTGCCCGCACATCGTTGGCTGTCATATCCAGCAGCTTGTGGAGCGTTGCTGTTGTTAGCTCCTCCTTGGTAAATGGCTTGGCTCCATTTTCAATGTCTGGCGAAACATCCTTGAATTTGGTAACGGCATCTACCAGCGTCGCAACTTTTTTGCCAAACTTTTTACGGATGTCCTCAATGGAAACGCGGGTGTCTTCAGCCACATCATGCAGCAGAGCTGCTACCAGCACCTCATGATCCAGCTTGTATTCAGCCAGATAATAGGCAACCGTCAGCGGGTGGGTAAAAAAAAGCTCGCCGGATTTGCGGCGTTGGTCGCCATGTTCCCGACGAGCGAGTTCCAGTGCGTCGCAAACAATGCGACACTCCTCATGCTTAAGGTAGCTATGTATTCGTTCAAAAAAACGTTCTTCGCTAACGGCCGTTACGTCTGAAGTCATCATTCTTCATACAGCAAAGTGCACCATTACCCGTTTACCAATGCCGCCGTGCTCTTCGCGCCCCCTCAAATTATAAACGAGAAAATCACAAGAAGCCTAACAGAACTATGACAAATCCATGTTATTACGAAAATCCCAGAACCGATAGCCAACGCCCCGTTCTGTCAGGATATATTTGGGTTTCGTTGGGTCAACCTCAATCTTCTTCCGCAGGTAGTTGATGTAAAGACGCAAATAATGGGTTTCATCCCGATATTCATACCCCCACACCTTTGCCAACAGCGTGTCATGTGGCACAACCCAACCCGCATTTTGAATTAAATGATTGAGCAGCCGATACTCCGTAGGCCGCAGTTCAATGCGTTCCCCATCCACAATTACCTGATGCCGATTAAAATCAACCGAAAGCCGATCATCAATACGCAGCACCGTGCGGGGCGTTGGAGACGGCCAACTGGCTCGCCGCAGCACCGCCGCCACCCGGCTACTTAGCTCCCGTGGGCTAAAGGGTTTGGTTACATAATCGTCGGCTCCCAAATCTAACCCGCGTGTTTTATCATCCTCATCGCTTTTCACGGTGAGCAAAATAACGGGTACCGTGGAAATTTCACGCACCAGTCGCAGCGTTTCAAACCCGTCCATTTCGGGCATCATCACATCCATAATAATTAAATCAGGGTTGTGCTGCCGGATTTGGTCAAGTGCTTTAACACCATTATCAGCTTCGATAACCTGATACCCTTCCAATTCCATGTTCATGCGAATAAAACGCCGCATCCGCGACTCATCATCCACAATAAGAATCAGCTTGGGTACAGAATCTTCAAGGTTAGAGGGAACAGTTTCAACAACGGCCATAGTCTATTTTAGTCGCGTACAAAACCAACAATTTCTTCAGCGTCACCTGACGGCAACACTTGCACCAAACCAATGCGGTGCCAGGGAAGAATAATGGTGTTTACTTCTTCATCTACATAGTGAACGTCTTTACCATCACGTCGCCGGGGGTTGTGAGCCACAATAACCTGGTCACCATAATCGGGCATTTTGTCAATTTCGCAGACGATAGGATCTTCATTTATGAGGTGGATTATAACCGAAATACGCATAGAGTGTCTCGTATCAATAAGCTTTTATTCAGTATACTGCATTATTGGGAATCATCCGAACAAATTATTCAAAGTAGACGTTGATTTCCAAACTGCCTAGCGTGATCTGGTCTCCCTGCCCCAACAAATAAGGCTTTTCTGGAACGAGCTGATAGTTATTGATGTAGGTGCCGTTGGTGCTGGATCTGTCAATAAGCTGCACGCCCCCTGACCCCTGTTGCAAAGTGGCGTGAAGCCGCGACACGCCTAGCTCCATGCCAAAGTAGGGCGTGAGATCAATGTCGGGGCGAATGCCGGTTTCGCTGTCCGCACGGCCGATCAATAGCTGCTTGTTTAGCGTGACTTGCAGTTCGCGCTGGTCGGAAAAACGGAGGGTGACTTTTAAGGGGGCGGTTGCTGGCGCAGGTGCCGAGGCTGGGGGCAGGGTTGTTGTGGGAGCCGCTTTTTGGCGCAAATAGCTGCCGCATTCGCTGCAAAACAGGGTACCCGGATATTGTTCAGCCAAACAATCTGCACAGATAATCATTCGAACTTAAATTTTCCTGTTTGGCTGATCAAAGCGCGAGTGCCGTATTTGAGTCGTTTGCGGCCTTCGCTAGAGAGGGTGCCTAGCTTGGAGAGACGGTCGGCTTCCTGGTTGGCTTGCTGGGCGAGCTTGGTTTGCCCGGCTTCGAGCAGTCGGGTGGTGAGGTAGCGCATCCGATTAACGGCCGTTTCCACCCGCCCATCTTCCAACTCCGACCACACCTTCTCATTCATCCGGTACAAATTCAGCAGCCGCACCGCCTCCACAATCGCCGTTGGTGGCTCCTCTTCCGGCGGGTCAGACAGCACAAAAAGCTGTAGCCGATTGGTAAACGTTTGCTTACGCACATTTTGCGACGGCACATCGGCCGTAATGGTGAGTGGCACACTTAGCCGCGTCGGAATGGCCTGCGGCGCAACCAGAAATTCCAGCAGCAGCGACAGCGGCGCCCGCCCTTCAATGTCCCCCAGGCTGATGTCGCCACTGCCACCCAGCGGCAGCGGCTGGGCAAAGGGCGTTAGTTTAAAGCCATATTTTAGCAGCAGCCCGGCCGGGAAATTTTGCCGCAGCCGCACATTTTGGGCATAAATCTTGCCCAGGCTAGTAATGCGGCTTTGCAAAAATTCAATAATTTGCCCCGGTGTCTCGATAAAGCTGGATAATCCTCCCGACGGCGACACCAAATCGTCCAGAAACCCATCGTTCCATTCGCTGCCCAAACCAAAGGCGGTGAAGGTGATGCCCCATTCGGCTGCTTCGGCCGCCAGTGACAGGCATTTGTCGGCATCGCCATAGGTATGGCCGTCAGTTAGCAGGATCAGGTGGTTGCTGTACTCGCTTAATTCAACGCCACGCAGTTGTGCGATGCCACTGTCTAGCCCCTGAAAAATCTCGGTGCCACCAGAGGCACGAATTTCCCGAATTTTGGTAAGAATGGTTTGCTGGTTTGTAATTGGCCCACGTGGCACCACAACCTGCGCCCGGTCGCTAAAGCTAATGATGGAAAGCAAGTCGTCGGGGCCAAGCTGTTTGACGATGAGTTCAACGGCCGTTTGTACCTGCTGTAGCCGCACCCCACCCATGGACGTACTGCGGTCAATCACCAAACACAAATTAAGCGGCAACTGCTGCACATCCTGCTCCGGCGGCTTAATATCCAGCCGCAAATAAAACACCTGCTCCGATTCCGACAGCGCAATTTGGGTGCGGCTGGCGTGGAGCGACAAATCGAGTACCGGCTCCTCAATTTCCCCCAGCAGCGAATCATAAATGGCACGGCGTTTAGCGTCGCTCAATACCTCATAGGCATATTTAATTTGCTGAAAGTCTGGCTCGTCTACACCGCTCCCCTGAACATACCCCTCCCGCAGCCGCATATAGGCCGCCTGAATCACTTCAGTAGGAGCCTGGCGGTCAATCCCCAGAATCGTATAATGATTGTCTGTGTTCAAACTCATGGGTGACAAAGAGGCCGTCGCTGGTTAACTGCCCCAGCCGAGAAACAACCCCTTGTGAACGGCGACCTATGCCAAGATAAAAATCAGAAGGCAAACTCAACCACAATGGCCGTGATGTTGTCATAACCACCGGCGTTCATGGCTGTTGCCACCAGCTTGTCGGCGATTTTTTCAAGTGGCACCTTCTGCTGCATGATCTTTTGAATGACGGGGTCTGGGACAAAGCCACATAGCCCGTCACTGCAAAGCAGCAGCCGCCCCGACTGCGGCAAGCGTCGGGTGTAGGTGTCAATTTCCAGCTCCTCGGTTTGCCCCACTGCCCGCAGCAGGACGTTGCGGTATTGGTAGGCGGCGGCCTGTTCCGGTGTCAGGTCGCCCACATCTTGCAGATGTTGAACCAGGGAATGGTCATTGGTAATGGCCTCAAATTTGTCGTCCGCCAGCAGATAGACGCGGGAGTCGCCGACGTGGGCGACGTAGAGCCGGCGACTGAGGATAAGGGCGACAGAGAGGGTTGTCCCGCTGTCGCTGATGGATTCGGGGTCGTAAATGGCTTTGTGGGCGGCCAAAACGGCCGTTTCCATCACTTCCTGAATCGGCTCCTGGTTGGCGGCTGAATCATCTTGCAGCAGGGGCAAATAAATATGGTTGAGGATGTGGCGGGCAGCCATGCGGGAGGCAATGCGGCTCGCCATGTGGCCGTTTTCATGCCCCCCCATCCCATCGGCAACCACATACAGCCCAAAGGGCATCATTTGAAAATGCCCACCCGTTTCTGAGGAGAAGATGAGGCTGGAATCTTCGTTGCGCTGGCGCACAGCACCAACGTCGCACCGTTGGACGACATGAAGATAGGGGACGCTTGGGACAGAAACGGCCGTTTCGATTTGCGTCTTCTCCTCCGTTGTCACCAGCGGGGAGGTCTGTATTTCGGTGGGTGCGTGCAGCTCATTATCCATCGAATTTACCATTGTTTTGATGTAGATCCCTGTTGTGCCTAGTACAACAAGCACCGATTAAGCGGGTAACGCATACAGGTTGTGATCCGTAGACCCAACATAAACGACCCCATCTACGATAGTTGGTGCGCCAATAACGCGCCCCTCCGTTTCAAAACGCCAGCGCAGCTCGCCGCGCTTAAGCGTTAAACTGTAAATATTGCCATCTGCCGACCCAAAATAAATCGCGTCATTCCAGATGGCTGGAGATGAAGCAATTTGCCCCCCCGCTTCATATACCCATACCTGACGACCCGTGTCCATGTCAATAGCATAAAGGTTATTGTCGGACGATCCGATATAAACAACCCCTTCGTGTACCAGGGGTGACGAAATGATAGGACGGCGGGCGCGGAAACGCCAGATAGCCCAGCCAGAGCCAGCATCAAGGGCATAGACAGTGGCATCAAATGAGCCAACAAAAACAATGTCGTCGGCAACAATAGGCGAGGAGGTAATGGCACGTTTGGCCTGGGTATGCCACTTGGTCTTGCCGGTTGAAATTTCCAGGCAGTAGATGTAGCCTCCTTCGGTGCCAAAATAGACGCGCTCTTCGGTCAGAAATGGGGAGGAGCGGATGGGGCTATAGGCGTTGGTTTTCCAGGCCAGTTTGCCGCGCTTGGCGTTAACGGCATAAAAATAGCCGTCGTCAGAACCAAAAAAGACGTGGTCGAAGCGAACGGACGGTGAGGAATAAATGGCACCATCGGTGGGGAAGCGCCATTTTATATCGCCGTCGTGTTGCCGGATGGCGTAGAGGTGGCGGTCAGAAGAGGTGATTAGCACCAAATCATCATAGATACAGGGTGTGGAGGCGATGCCGTCGAGGGTGGGATATTTCCATAAAAATTCTCCCTTGTCGCTGCTGACGGCATAAAGGTTGTTGTCGTAGGCTCCCACAAAAACGCGCCCGCTCATGATGGTGGGTTTCGAGCGTATTTCGTCTTCACAGCGGAACGCCCAGATGGCTTCGGCCTTGGTGGCACCTACCTGAATGGCGGTGGTAACGGCCGTTATGGTGGGATGGTGGCCTGTTGGGGCGGAAACGGCCGTTGGCGGGGCTACAAGCTGTTCAATCTCTACCCGCGACGGGCTGGTTTGGGTAATCAGCTCCAGTGCCTCTTTCAACGCTGTGGCGTCGGGGAAGCGGTCGTTGGGGTTGTAGGAGAGGCAACGCATGACAATGGCTTCCAGCGCAGGCGAGATGGTGGGGTTGACGGCGCGAATCGGCCGTTCGCCAAAGGTAAAGGGCGGCTCCAGGCGTGGATCCTGGCGCGTCATCAGGTGGTGGAGTGTGGCTCCTAAAGCATAAACATCAACGGCCGGCGTGGCCTCGCCCCGGTATTGCTCCGGCGGTGAATATCCTTCCGTGCCGATCATGGTCCCTCTGTTTTCTTCAGCTTCAAAAATCTTGGCAATGCCAAAGTCAATTAGCCGAATCCGGTTGTACTGATCCAGCATGATATTGGATGGCTTAAGGTCGCGGAAGACGATGGGCTGTGGTTTTTGATTGTGTAAATAGGCCAATGCTTCGCAAACTTGCAGCGCCCAGTCCAGTGCCAGGTCTTGATCAACGAGGGTATCATTTTCTTCTAGCCATTCCTGCAAATTTTTACCCCGAATCAACTCCTGCACCAGGTAGCTGCGGTTGCCCTCGGTAAAATAGTCGGAGACATCGGGAATGGCCGGGTGATCCAGCATTGCCAACATGCTGGCTTCGCGCTCAAAGGATTTGATAGTAAGCTGCCGTAGCTGCGGATCAGAGGTGGCAATGACCATTTCTTTCACGGCACACAGCTTGGTAACGGTTGGGAACCGCATGTCCCGTGCCTGATAAACAGAACTCATGCCGCCAATGCCCAACATGCCGACCACGCGATACCGCTCTTGCAGCATGTCGCCTGGTTGCAGCTCTGCTCTCGGGTTGAATCTGTTTTGCCGGTCACGTTTCCGTGAAAGTTGTCTGGTTGTTAGTCGCCCCATAATAAAAAAGTTTTGCCTCTAAGATGATCTGGTCAATCTTGTATAGTGTATTATAAGTTTATCCGCTGCGAATAATCAAGCGTTTTGTGAGCTGCCTTTGCCTGTCGCCTGGGATTTGGGTGATGGTGCGCTTGTTTTGGCCTGCAAAACGGCCGTTTCTTTCCACCTTCTACTATACTTCCCTGTTCGTTTGCATGTGAATTCAGGGAGCGTGAAAAGGAGTTGTTTTTCTCCCTATCCTTACCATTGTTATAATACCAATATGTCTAAATTAAAATTAACGCATCTGGATGAGAGCGGCCAGGCCCGCATGGTAGATGTTGGCGGCAAGGCCGATACCGAACGAGTGGCGGTGGCGCGTGGTAGCGTCCATATGGCCTCGGAAACATTGCAATTGATCATGGCGGGAAACATGAAAAAGGGTGATGTGCTGGGCGTGGCGCAGTTGGCGGGCATTATGGCCGCCAAGCGCACCAGCGATCTCATTCCCCTGTGCCATCCGCTGCTGCTGACCAGGGTGGATGTTACCTGCATTCCCAACCCGGCGGCAAGCTGTGTGGATATTGAAGCGACGGTGCGGCTGCGGGGCAAAACGGGGGTGGAGATGGAGGCATTAACGGCCGTTACCGTTGCCGGACTCACCATTTACGATATGGCTAAAGCCGTAGACCGCCAAATGCGTCTCAGCGACGTGCGCGTTGTTCGCAAAGAAGGCGGCAAAAGCGGCGACTGGCTGTTTGAGGAATAACACATGGCTCAATTTACCATTAAACTGTTTGCCACCATGAAAGACAAAGCGGGGCGGCCGGCCATCACCGTTGATGTGGCCGCCCCGCTAACAGTTGCCGAATTACTGGCCGACATCGGGAAAAACTATCCTGCCCTGCGGCCGGCTCTGGGCACTGTCCTTGTTGCCGTCAACAGAGCCTTTGCCTTTGGCGAAACGATCATCAGTGAAGGGGACGAGATCGCCCTCTTTCCCCCGGTCAGCGGCGGCACCTTTCCGCATCCCACCTACTTTGCCATTACCGAAGAAGAACTTGACCTCAACGCCATTCATGCCCGCCTGCGCCAGCCCGATGTGGGGGCTATTGTCAGCTTCACCGGCTCGGTGCGTGGCGCAACCAGCCGTGAAGGGTTGCCCACCCAAACCTCTTACCTAGAGTATGAAGCCTACACCGACATGGCAACCCTCAAAATGGCACAAATTGCCCACGAAATATGGGAACAGTGGCCGCTTGTCAAAGGCATTGCCATTGTGCAGCGTATTGGCAAGCTGGATGTGGGCGAAACCACCACTTTTGTTGCCTGCGCCAGCGGTCACCGTGACCAGGGCGTGTTCGATGCGGCTCGTTATGGCATTGACCGCCTGAAAGAGATTGTCCCCGTTTGGAAAAAAGAGGTTGGACAAGACCAAAGCGTGTGGGTCGAGGGTAGCTACCAGCCAACGGCTGAAGATAATCTCTAAAACCATAACTTACCCTTGGAGAGGGTGTTAAGTAATCTGAACCTCTTTCAGAGAAGATTAGGAGAAAAAAATGGAAAACGGTTTTATTTCCAAAAAACGGGTTGTCATCACCGGCACGGGTGCCATGACCCCGCTAGGCCACAATGTGCCTGATACGTGGGCTAACATTCTGGCGGGAAAATCAGGTTTTGGCCCTATTACGCAATTTGACAGCGAAGGCCATATCTCTGGCGGTGTGTGCGAGATAAAAGAGTTTGACCCTGATGAAGTGCTGGGGCGCAAAGAGGCGCGGCGGCGTGACCGCTATCAGCAAATTGCGACCGTTGCGGCGGCAGAAGCGATGGCACAGTCGGGGTTAAAAGTGACCGATGACAACCGTCATCGAATTGGCGTGATTCTGGGGACAGGTGTGGGGGGTATTCGCACGTTGGTTGATATGGAGCTGACGCTGCTGGACAAGGGGCCACGTCGGGTAAGCCCATATGGCATTACCATGATTATGCCCAATGGCGCGGGCGGCATGTTGGCGATTGATTATGGCATTCATGGGCCAACCCCAACGATTGCCACGGCGTGTGCGGCCGGTAGCGATGCCATTGGCCACGCCTTTCGCCGCATTCAATATGGCGAAATTGATGTTGCTCTGACTGGTGGCTCGGAATCGGTTATGGCTGGGGTGGCGGTGGCTGGCTTTGAGCGTGCTGGAGCCACTTCCGGCAAAACCAGCACCACGCCACAGCCATTTGACAAAAATCGGGATGGGCTGGTGGTTGGTGAAGGGTGCGGCATTTTGGTCATTGAAAGTTTGGAACATGCCAAAGCGCGGGGGGCAACCATTTTGGCCGAACTGGCGGGCTATGGGCAAACAACCGATGCCTATCACATCACGGCACCGTCAGAAGGCGGTACGGGGGCGGCAGGAGCCATTAAGCTGGCGCTGGCCGATGCCGGGCTGCGCCCGGAGGATGTGGATTATGTCAGTGCCCACGGTACGGCTACCCAATTGAATGATGCTTCGGAAACGGCCGCTGTCAAACTGGCATTGGGTGAACACGCATACAAGGTTGGGATCAGTTCAACCAAATCTATGACAGGCCACATCATGGGTGCTACTGGTGCTATCGAAAGCATTTTCTGCACCCTGGCAATCCGTGACCAGATGATGCCGCCTACGATTAATTATGAAACCCCGGATCCGGCTTGCGATCTGGATGTGATTCCTAACCAGGCGCGGTCAGCCCCGGTACGGGTTTGTGTTAACAATGCGTTTGGCTTTGGCGGCCACAATGCGGTGCTGGTTTTTAAGGCATATCAGGATTAGTTTTTGTGTTGGTTCACTTTGAATGCGCTTGTGTACCAGGGTGAACCAACCTTGTTAATTTAATGGAACAGTTGCGTGAATTGGAGGGGATTCTGGATATAGATTTTCAGGATTATTCTCTGTTGCTGCGGGCGTTGACACATCGCTCTTTTTTGAATGAGAACCCGGATGAGCTGTTGGAAGATAATGAGCGGCTGGAGTTTTTGGGGGATGCGGTCTTGAGTTTTGTGGTGGGGGCTTTTCTCTATAACCGCTTTCCGGAAAAGAAAGAGGGGGAATTGACCAGTTTACGGGCGGCTTTGGTGCGGGCGGAAACATTGGCGCAGTTTGCCCGGCAAATTGAGTTGGGGCGGTTTTTGCGTCTGGGGTTTGGTGAGGCGGAGAGTGGGGGGCGGGAGCGGACGCCGTTGCTGTGTGCGGCGTTTGAGGCGGTGGTGGGGGCGGTGTATTTGGATCGGGGATTAACGGCCGTTAAACCCCTTGTCGAAAAACTGGTTGGTCCCGCCCTTAGCACCATCCTGTCCGCCTCACTTCACAAGGACGCTCGCAGTGAGTTTCAGGTGTGGGCACAGGCAACCCACAGCATTACACCCCATTATGAAGTGATTAACACGGAAGGGCCAGACCACGCCAAAGTCTTTAAGGTGCAGGTGCTGGTTGGTGATACTGCCTGGGGGGAAGGGACGGGGCGCAGTAAGCAGTTGGCATCACAGGCGGCGGCTACTGCCGCCATGAGCCGTGTGGAAGAGATGGGGTGATTGGCGTGGTGTGGGCGGGAAAACGGCCGTTTTTTGGGGGGATTTAACGGCCGTTAGAACCCTGTTTTCGCCAAACGCCATTTATTTGCGCCACAGCCCAAAAGTAAATTACTTTACACTTTTCTAGCAACCTGTTTTACGAATACCCCATTGAACACGTGTGCAGAGCCATTTATTTGCCTCTTGACTTTTAAACGCCGAATATGCTAGACTGCCTACCGGTCGAACAAAAAGAGGAAACGGTTGGTGGAGGGCCGTCATTCCCCGATTACCTAAAAAATTTGCGAGGATAAAGGAAGGAAGCCGTTTATATTATGAGCGATTTAAATGGTTCTTACGTTGACGACACTGAAGTAATCAACGCGCTAATCAACGATGGGATTGAGCAAGGCTATTTGACATATGATCAAATCCTGGAAGCTTTGCCAAATATAGAAAACAATATTTTGCTGCTGGAAAATCTCCTGGAAGAAGCGCAGACTGCAGGCATTTCCGTCTACGAAAGCGAAGACGACATTGGTATGAACGGTGAAGCGATGGGTGAGGATGGGGAGCTTGTTGATGACGACGACATCTTCGCCGATGAAGCCCATGCAGCCCCTTTGTTTGATTTAAGCAACGTTCCGATTGATGACTCCGTTGGCCTTTATTTCCGTGAAATGGGTCAACAGCAGCTTCTTTCTGCCGAAGAAGAAGTGCAGTTGGCGATGGAAATTGAAGCCGGCCGGGAAGCCGAAAAAGGGCTGCAAGAAAATATTACTGACCTTAATGAGTTGGACGAACTGTATCGCGTGCGGGAAGTGGGGGATGCTGCCCGCGCCCATCTGATTCGCGCCAACACCCGTTTGGTGGTCAGCATTGCCAAGAAATATCGTGGCCGTGGCCTTCAATTTCTGGATTTGATTCAGGAAGGCAACGTGGGTCTCATGAAGGCGGTGGAAAAGTATGACTACCGCCGTGGCAACCGCTTTAGCACCTATGCTACCTGGTGGATTCGCCAAGCGGTAACTCGTGCGCTTGCCAATCACGGCCGCACCATCCGTATTCCGGCGCATTTGGGTGGGCGCATTAGCAAGCTCTATCAAGTTGCCCAGGAGTTGGAACAGGAATTCGGCCGGCAGCCTACCGCTGAAGAAATTGCCGAAAATATGGATCTGCCCGCTGATCGAGTGCGCTGGATGCTGCGCACCAGCCGCCAACCCGTTCATTTGGAACGACCAGTTGGTGACGAATCTGACGCCGAGTTAGGCGACTTCATTGAAGACATTGAGGCACCACCGCCGGCCGAAAGCGTTGCCCAAAAGATGCTAACCGAAGAAATCGGGGTCATCCTCGATCAGCTTACCCCCCGCGAGGCGCGTATTCTTCGCCTCCGCTACGGGCTGCAAGATGGCGAATCACGCACCCTTAAAGAAGTGGGCGAAATGTTTGGCCTTTCGCGTGAACGCATTCGCCAGCTGGAAAAAGAAGCCCTTCGCAAGCTACGCCACCCCAACTTTGCCGGGCACTTACGTCAATATTTAAATTGACCCTTCCAAAATAATCGCAAAATGACAGGCCCCGTTCAACGGGGCCTTTGTTTTTTACGGCCTCTTCACCCCAGATTTATACCTCATTTACACACAATTTAACGTAACCCCCTTATCTTACAAACGGGCATATGGATCAGTGGCACTATATAAGCCCGAATGGTTGGTGTCTTTCGCTTTTTGATCCCAACGCAGTGATAAGGAAACTTTAATGGAAATTCGGCAATATTTATATTTACTTCGCCGCTGGCTGTGGCTGATTCTTCTCGTGGCTATTGTTGCTGGCTCCACCACCTACTTTGTCAGCCGAACGCAGCAGCCAGTTTATCGGGCAACCAGCACGCTGCTCATCGTGGAAGATAACAGCAGTCGTGATAATGCCTACAATACGCTGTTAACCAGTGAACGCCTGGCTTCATCCTATGCAGAGCGCCTGACAAATTTTTATGTACTCCAAACAGCTATTGACAGCCTGGATATTGATCTGACCCCGACTGAATTAGAGGAAATTCTGTTTGTAGACACGGTTGGGCAAACAAACTTGCTGGCCGTTAGCGTAGAACATAGCGATCCACAGCTTGCAGCAGATCTTGCCAACACCGTGCCACAGTTTTTTATTGAGCGCACCCAGGCACAACGGCTAGATCGGTTAGCAAACACAAAGTCCAGTCTGGAAGAAGAATTGATGGGGGTGGAGAAGGAAATGGCCCTCACAGAGCAGCAATTAGCAACTGAGCAACAACAAGCCGAGCGGGATGAAACGTCGCTCAATCAATTAAATGAGACGCTATTGCGTTTGCGAAATGCCCAGGCACGACTTGTGCAGAGCCTGGAAGATTTGCGCCTGACCCAGGCTAACCAATTAGAGACGGTGGTCATTGATGAATATGCCCGCCCGCCAGAAAAGCCAATACGCCCCCGTGTTTTGACCAATACAATTCTCGCCACCATAGCTGGCATCATGTTGGCGGTAGGTGTGGCGTTTCTTATGGAATATCTTGACGATACCGTGAAAGACCCTGAGGAAGTCGAATACGCGACTGGATTGGGCACGCTTGGTATTTTGGAGCAGCTAGATGCTAATATTCCCAGTGAAGCCCTGGTGGTTGCACGTGAGCCTCGTTCCCCTGCTGCGGAGGCTTACCGGCAGGTTCGTACCAATATTCAATTTGTCAATTTAGACCAGAAGAGTAAAACGCTGCTAATTACCAGTGCGCAGCCCAATGAAGGCAAAACGACAGTCGCTGCTAATTTGGCGATTGCCCTGGCACAATCTGGGCGCAAGGTTCTCTTGGTAGATTGTGATATGCGTCGCCCAACGCTGCACAAGCTGCTGGAAGTGAACAGTAGTCGGGGCTTGTGCGATCTGATCATTCGCGGGCGGAATGACACCAGCTATCTTTCTGGTACATTAGTTCCTAATTTGCGCCTGCTTCCGGCCGGCCGTATTCCCCCCAACCCTGCTGAACTGCTCGGCTCAGAACGGATGCGCTCTGTCATTGCCTGGTTGCAAACGCAGGCCGATATTGTGGTATTTGATAGCCCGCCCGTTTTGGCAGTTACAGACGCTGTGGTTTTGTCGCAAATCACCGATTTAACCCTGTTTGTTGTGAGTGCGGCTGCCACACGCTACCCTTCCTTTATTGAAGCCTTGGAGCGAATCGCCGCTGTTGAGGCACCTATTGCCGGGGTGGTATTGAACAAGGTTGATCCGCAGCGGGATGGCAGCTATTACGCAAATTACTATAAGATTGATTATCAGCCCGGTGTTGTGTATCCGCCAGGCTGGCGGCAGCGGCTGGCGAAGTTGGGCTTTACCACGCTTTTTCACTAATTTTACGATTCGTTCACAACCCCTTTACAGGCGATTTACAGCCAAAAAAGCGTCTTGATGGTATGGTGTGTGATGCCTTTAGGCATAAGAATGTAGCGGTAGCACATAACTGAATAAGTAGGAGTTTATTATTAATGGAAGTCAGGCAATATTTTTTCGTTGTACAGAGGTGGTTGTGGTTGATTATCCTGGGAGCTGTCTTAGCTGGGGTAACGACGTTTTTTGTTAACCGGGCGCAGGCACCTGTCTACCAGGCCACGGCTAAGCTTCTCATTAATGAAGCTCAGGGTACATCAAGCCGGGATGAGTATACGGCGTTGTTGACAAGTGAGCGGCTGGCTCTGTCGTATGTGGAGCGGCTGAAGAACCGCGAGGTGCTGCGTGAAGCACGGGAGAATTTGGGGCTGACGATGACGCTGGACGATTTGGATGAAAGCGTGCAGGTGAGCCTGATTGGTCAAACGCAGTTGGTGGCACTGAGTGTGGAGCATACGAACCCGGAAACGGCCGCTTCTATTGCCAACGAAATCCCCAAAGTATTTGCGGAACGTAATTTGGAACAACAGTCGCAGCGTTTTTCAACGTCAAAAGAGAGTTTGGCAACCGAGTTGGCGGAAATTGAGAAGGAGCTTTTGGCGGCGGAAACGGCCGTTAATGAGCGCATGAGTGAAGCCAAACCTGATCAAACGGCCGTTGATCAAGCCAACGACAACCTCATCCGCCTGCGCGAAACCTACTCCCGCCTGCTGCAAAGCTACGAAGACATCCGTGTGGCCGAAGCCGGTAGCCTCAGCAACGTCATCATTGACGAAAAAGCCACGGCCCCTGTTTTCCCCATTCGCCCCCGCACCCTCAACAACACCATTTTGGCGGTTATCGCCGGAACACTGCTCATGACCGGGCTGGCCTTTGTCATTGAATACATGGACGACACCATCAAAAGCCCGCAGGATGTGGAACGCATTGCCGGGCTAAGCACCCTGGGCGGCATTGAAATGCTCAAGATTAACCGCCGCACCGAAGGGTTGGTGGTTGCATCCGAACCACGTTCGCCCGCAGCCGAAGCGTACCGCCAGATTCGCACCAACATCCAGTTTGTGGATGTGGATCGCCAGGTAAAGACAGTGCTGATTACCAGTGCCAACCCCAGTGAAGGGAAGTCAACCGTGGCCGCCAACCTGGCAACCGCGCTGGCTCAATCTGGTAAGCGCGTCATCATTGTGGATTGTGATATGCGGCGGCCGGCGTTGAGCGAATTTTTGGAAGTTAACAGCTCGCGTGGGTTGAGCGATATGATTATTCGCGGTCGCCACGACCCCGCTTTTGTTAAAGGCACCCTTGTACCCAACCTGCGGCTGCTTCCGGCCGGCCGTCTCCCCCCCAACCCAGCCGAACTACTTGGCTCCGAACGGATGCGCGAACTGGTGCAATGGCTGGAACAGCAGGCCGATTACGTCATTTTTGACAGCCCTCCCATCCTGGCCGTTACCGACGCCGCCGTGTTGTCGCAACTGGTAGACATTACGCTGTTTGTTGCCAGTGCCGGCGAAACCCGTTCCCCAGCCATGACCGACGCCATGAAGCGGATGAAAGCCGTGGACGGTCGGATAGCAGGCGTGATTTTGAATAAAGTGCCGCCAACCGGCCGTTGGGGTGCCTACACCTATTACTATCGCATCAACTACGAACCGCACGCTGCCAACACCACTCGTCGCCGTTCCTGGCGGCAGCGGCTTCAAACCAGCCTGGGTGGTTTGTTCAACTAAACCCAACCAGCCAGCAAGACCATGTTTCTGGCAGAAGCCCGGTTCTGCAATGGCTTTTTCACTATAATCCCCTGAAGATTGACGACAAAAGTTGCGCAAGACCTCTGAGATTTTTGCAATCTCAGAGGTCTTGGCTATGAGAGATAAACCATGTTAGAGATACAAGGGCGTGTGTTTTCCAATGGTCACTGCCTGATTGTGGCCGAGATTGCCCAGGCGCATGATGGCAGCCTGGGACAAGCCCATGCCTATATTGACGCTGTTGCCAACGCCGGAGCCGATGCCATCAAATTCCAGACCCACATTGCCGCCGCCGAGAGTACGCCGGCCGAACCGTGGCGGGTCAAGTTTAGTCAGCAGGACGAGAGCCGCTATGATTATTGGCGACGCATGGAGTTTACGCCTGAGCAGTGGGCAGGATTAAAGTGCCATGCCGACGAGCGGGGGCTGATTTTTCTGAGTTCGCCGTTTTCGCTGGAGGCGGTGGAATTGCTGGACAAGCTAAACGTGGCGGCGTGGAAGGTGGCTTCGGGCGAGGTAACTAATTGGCCGATGCTGGAACGGATGGCAGAATTAAAACGGCCGTTTCTCCTCTCCACCGGCATGAGCAGCCCCGCCGAAATCAACCAGCTTGTCGGCTGGCTGCTCCAGCAAGAGTTAACCTACGTCCTGCTGCAATGCACCACCGCCTACCCCTGCCCCCCGGAAAAAATTGGCCTGAATCTGCTGCCGTTGTGGCAACAGCGGTACGGCTGCCCCGTGGGGTTGTCCGACCATTCTGGCACCATCTACCCCAGCCTGGCCGCCGCCACCCTGGGCGCAACCGTGCTGGAAATCCATGTCACCATGAGCCGCGAAGTGTTTGGCCCCGATGTGGTTGCCTCAATTACCACTGCCGAATTAGCGCAGTTGGTGGAGGGGGTGCGTTTTATTGAAACAATGCGCCGCCATCCCGTTGACAAAGACGCCATGCTGGCCGAAATGCAGCCACTGCGCCAGCTTTTTACCAAAAGCGTGGCTCTGCGGCGCGATTTACCTGCCGGAACCACGCTGCAATATAGCGACCTGACGCTAAAAAAACCGGGGACTGGCTTGATGCCAAACCAGTTATCCGCCCTGCTAGGGCGGGTGCTGCGGCATGACGTGGCCGCCAACCGGTTGCTGTGCGAGGAGGATCTGGCCGATGCGTAAGGTGTGTGTGGTGGTGACGGCACGCCCCAGCTATTCGCGCATCAAAACGGCACTGCAAGCGATTGCCGCCCACCCGGAGCTGGAGCTACAGCTTGTGGTGGCAGCCTCGGCGCTGCTGGATCGGTATGGCAACACGGTGGCCTATATTGAAAAAGATGGCTTTGAAATTGCGGCGCGAGTCTATATGGTGCTGGAAGGGGAAAATTTGGTTACGTCGGCCAAATCAACCGGGCTGGGGCTGGTGGAACTGGCAACAGTGTTTGACAATTTGCGCTCCGATGTGGTGGTGACGATTGCCGACCGCTACGAAACGCTGGCAACGGCCGTTGCTGCTTCCTACATGAACATTCCCGTAGCGCACGTGCAGGGTGGGGAGATCACTGGCTCGATTGACGAGAAGGTGCGCCACGCTGTTACCAAATTGTCCAACCTCCACTTTGTCGCTTCAGCCAAAGCCGCCGAGCGGGTCATGCGCATGGGTGAGCCAAGCGACACCGTTTTCATCACCGGCTGCCCTTCGATTGATTTGACGCTGGATGTCGCACAAAACCCTGGCCTGACCTTTGATCCTTATGCCAAATATGGTGGGGTGGGCAGCCAACCCGATCTAGGCAACGGCTATTTGGTGGTGATGCAGCACCCGGTGACAACGGAGCATGGGCTGGCGCGGCAGCATGTGGAGGAGACGCTGTGGGCGGTGCAGGATTTGGGCTTGCCCACGCTGTGGTTTTGGCCGAATGTGGACGCGGGGGCGGATGAAACGGCGGGGGGAATCCGGGCGTTTCGGGAGCGCGAACGGCCGTTAAACCTCCACTTCTTCAAAAACATGACCTCCACCGACTTTTTGCGGCTGATCACAAACGGCCGTTGTCTTATCGGCAACTCCTCCGTTGGTATCCGCGAAAGTGCCTACCTGGGCATTCCCGTCGTCAACATTGGCAGCCGCCAGCAGGGGCGCGAACGGGGCAGCAATGTGATTGACGTGGGGCATGACCGGGCGGCGATTGTGGCGGCGGTGCGGCGGCAGTTGCAAAACGGCCGTTATCCCCCCAACCCCATCTATGGCAGCGGCAACGCCGGGCAGCAAATTGCCGACCTGCTGGCAACCGTGCCGCTGACAATCGAGAAACGGTTGACGTATTAAAAGAGGTTAGAGATTGGAGATTAGAGATTGCAAACCTTCAACAATCTCCAATCTCCAATCTCTAATCCCCAATCTCCATGAAAGTTTTTGCCCTCATTCCGGCTCGCGGTGGTTCCAAGGGGGTGGTGCGGAAAAATGTGCGGCTGTTGGGGGAACGGCCGTTAATCGCCCACACCATCGCCGCCGCCCAGCAAAGCCAAACGATTACCCGCTTCCTCACCAGCACCGACGATGACGAAATCGCGGCCGTGGCCCAGGCATATGGTTCCCCCGTGCTGCGCCGCCCGCCGGAACTGGCAGCCGACGACACGCCGATGATTCCGGTTATCCTCCATGCGCTGGATTTTTGGGGCGAATCTCCTGACTATTTTGTGCTGCTCCAGCCTACCACCCCCCAGCGCACCGCCGCCGATATTGATGCCGCCGTGCGGCTGCTGCACGAAACGGGTGCCGACAGCGTGATTAGCGTCTATCAGGTGGAAGACCATCACCCGACGCGGATGTATTTGCTGGAAAACGGCCGTTTGCACCCCTACGCCACCGAACCCACCAGCCGACTGCGACAGGCATTAACGGCCGTTTACCACCGCAACGGAGCCATCTACGCCTGCCGCCCCCAGCTTTTGCGCGACCACAACACCCTCATCGGCCCCGACACCCGCCCCTATCTCATGCCCCGCGCCCGTTCGCTCAACATTGATGATGAGATGGACTTTGCCTTTGCCGAATTTTTATGGCGCACCCGCTGACCATCCTTCGTCAGACGGGGGGGTAGAGATTGGAGATTAGAGATTGTGAACCCTCACCAATCTCCAATCTCCAATCCCCAATCTCCCATTCAACTACCACTCATTCCCTACCACATACCGCCACCAGTTATGAGCAATGCCAGCCGTTTGGCCGCCGACGTGCGGCAGGCGGCGCAGCCACCACAGGTGGTGCTGGCGCGTATCGCCATTGCCCCAATCGCGGCAGGTGACAAGCCGCTGCCGGCCGGTGAGGTCAGGGAAGTTGAGCCAGTCGTCACAGCTGCTGGGGACGGGCGTGGGGTTGCCCCAGTCATAATCGCGCACGCTGTTGGGGGCAAAATGGACGTTGCCGCAGGCGGCCTGGCCGGGATAGGTTTTGTCATAGCGAGTAAATTGCTGCCACAGGTTGGCATCCCCGCGCTGCTGGCGGTAAACATGGCTCATGATGGCCTCAACACGATGGCCGAGGTTTTCCAGCATTTCGCCCCCGCCGCGCTCATAGTTAAAACCCATGATGACAAAACGATGCTGTAAACGGCCGTTTTGCAGCGGCGGCGCATTACACCAAATAGCGTCCGCTCCCGCCATCATGGATTCGTAGTAGCCAGCATATGGGAAGCCAAACAGCCACACCTCGTCAATCTCACTGCTGTTGACCCGGCGCACCAGGTCAAACTGGCGCAGCAGGCCGGGGTAGTCAAGCAGATCGGGCTGATGAAAACCACCGTGCTGCTGCCAGCAGGCCAGATAGGTGGCGGCGTTGTAGGCAAAGCCATCGGCCTTGCGCGGGAATTCGTCCAGTTCAATCCTTTCCACAATTTGGTAGTTGGCATAGCCATAGCTGGCGTGTGCCACATCGGCCACATACTGTGCTGCTAACTGGTTGGGGTTGTGCCAGTGGAAATGGGCATGGAGCGAACGGCCGTTTATTTTCGGTGCATGGATGATCATCAACACCCGTGGCGAAACGGCCGTTGGCAGGTTGGCTGGGCTGGTTTGTGTTTTCGTTGCCCACAAGCGTTGCCAAAAAGACATAGCCAGCACTATAGCACCGGCTTATCTTCGACACAACCATCTTTACAGCCTTTCTAAAACCCATTACTATATGGCCGATGAGCAAGCACTATCGGCCGATGAGCAAACAAAAGCCAGCAGAAGCGTTGAGCGTTGCAGAACTGGAGCGGCTGCTGCGGGAAAAGAAGGCGGCTCAGCGGGATGGTCGGTTGGAACGGCTGCGGAAAAACGGCCGTTTAGTCCAGCATCCCACCCTAACCCCACCGCCCATTGCCCCACCGCCTCTGCCCCGCGTCAATGCCCGCCCCACCGGGGCGTTGCGCCACTATTCTCTCGATGACGAAGAAGCGCAGCCTGATGACATAGCCCCAACCCAGCGTGTTCAGTGGCGCTGGGTGTTCAACAAGGTGCTGCTGGCGGTGGAAATTCTGGCCGTGCTGGGGCTGGCCGTGGTGCTGTGGGGCTTATGGGATACCAACCAGGAGCTAAACCAGGAGCTGGCGCAGGTGCAGCGACAGGAAAGCCAGGCCGTTGCTCTGCCTACCCCTACGGCAACCCCCATCATTGACATTGTTGTGTTGCCCAGTGGTCACAAGCCGCCCATTGACGGCCGGCCGCCCGAACCCGGTGAAGCAGGTGACATTCCTGCCCATCTGCTGCCTGCTGTTCAATCGTACCAGCCGCCGCCCGTACCCACCCCCAGCGCCGAGCAAGCCCGCCGTATTCAGATTCCAGCGATTGGTGTAGATCACCCGGTGGTGCAGGGAGACGATTGGGAGCAGCTAAAGAAAGGGGTGGGGCAGCACGTTGGCTCGGCACAGGCTGGCGGTGAAGGAAACCTAGTGCTGTCGGCGCACAACGACATCTATGGCGAGATTTTCCGCTATCTTGATCAGCTTGCCGTGGGTGATGAAATCATTGTTTCAACCGAACGCCAAAGCTACATCTATGTGGTGCGTGAACTACAGGTGGTGGAGCCGACAGATGTGTGGGTGATGGCTGACAGTGACCACGCCAGCGCGACACTTATCTCTTGCTATCCCTTCCGGGTAAACAACAAGCGGATTGTGGTTTTTGCCGATTTGGCTGTGGGTGGACAGTCGTGATCTGGTTGCCGATGCAGCCATTTCTTGCTAACGTTATGGCTAATCTAAAAACGGCCGTTTTGCGGCCAAACGAGGAAATATGGCAAAAACAAAAAGAACTCAGCCCGTGCGTAAACCAGAGCCGGTAGTCGCTGAAGCCCAGCAAGCCGCAGAAAAAACCAGGCGGCCGTCTAGTGCCGAGCAGTTTCAGCAAGAATACGCCTATGTGCTAAAGGATTTACGCTTTATCTTTGCGCTTGCAGGCATCATGTTTGCCCTGCTCATCATCATCAACCTGGTTTTGCGTTAAATTACCCATGGATCAAACAAACGAGTAAACGAGATTAAGAGACCAAACGATTGACTTGGGGTAGTCTCGTAATCTCCAAGTCTCCTGATCTCGCTTCACTGCCCGATTAAATTGTTAATGACCAAAATGGTGGGGGAAAACGGCCGTTTTTCCCTAAATCCGTTTGACGCTCCCCCCTCAGTTGTGCTATTATTCGCTCGTATTTCGGCTCAATGAGCCGAATATTTTTGTATGAATTGGCCGGAAACGGCGCTAGTTACAAGAAAAAAGCGAGGCATTATTAAAAGAGCAAAGCGTAAACCTGTAAGCAAACCAACCGGCCCGGAATACCGCATCAACAACCAAATTCGGGTACGAGAGGTTCGCTTGATTGATCATACCGGTACCAATCACGGTGTCGTTGCCGTTGAAGCAGCGCGTGATATTGCGCGAAGTGCCAATCTCGATTTAGTCGAGGTGGCTCCTAACGCTGATCCGCCAGTGTGCCGTATTCTGGATTATGGTAAGTTCGTTTATGAACAAACCAAGAAAGAGCGCGAGGCACGCAAGCGGCAACAAAAGGTAGAAATCAAGACGATTCGCCTGACACCACGTACCGACGATTTTCACCTTGACATTGGCATCAAAAATGCTCGTAAATGGCTTGAAGAGGGCAAAAAAGTCAAGTTTATGGTGCGTTTTAAAGCCCGGGAAATTTCTTATCCCGAACTGGGGCAGCAAGCTTTGGAAAAGATTGCTCAGGAACTCAGCGACATGGCGACCATTGAGCAACAGCCCGTTCTTGAGGGGTGGCGTATGACGCTGCTAATGTCCCCAGGCAAGGAGAAGTAAACCGGTTTGTATAAACCAGGTTGAAAATGTGTGAGAAGAAGCCCTGCGGGGCTTTTTTCATGAGGGATGTATCATGCCAAAGGCAAAAACAAAAAAATACAAGATCAAAACCTATAAAGCGGCTGCCAAACGCTTCCGCGTGACGGGTTCTGGCAAAATTATGCGTACCAAGGGGGGCAAAAGCCATTTGCGCCGCCGCACCTCCAAGCGCGTGAAAGCCAAACTGTCAACGATGTTGGAAGTAACCGCAGCTGGCGACCGTCGCCGTATCAAGCGGCTGGCCCCCTACCTTGCCAGGTACAAGGCCAACCCACCGGCATAATAATAAACCATTTCAGGCACTCGCGTGCCTGAACCAATCGCTGCCTGGCCTCGGTCAACCGGCTTGAGTGTCCAGCGCCATCTAAAATGCGAGGTATTGCACTATGAGAGTAAAGGGCGGAACGGTTACACGCCGTCGTCACAAGAAAATTCTGGATATGACCAAGGGCCAATGGGGAACACGCAGCAAGCTGTTCCGCCGGGCCAACGAAGCGATGATGAAATCGTACTGGTACGCTTACCGCGACCGGCGCGTTCGTCGTCGTGAATTTCGCAGTTTGTGGATTGCCCGTATTAACGCAGCAGCCCGCGCTAATGGCATGAGCTACAGCCGACTGATTCACGGCCTGAAGCAAGCAAACGTACAGTTGGATCGTAAGGTCTTGGCCGACATCGCTGTGCGGGACGCTCAAGCATTTGCAGCCATCGTCGAGATTGCTAAAGGTGCATAGCGCCTAAGCTCTTTTTTTGCCCTCAACAAGCCGAAGCGCCACATTCGCCAATGGATGTGGCGTTTTTTTGTGCAATTGGACAAGAAGTTCAACTTCTCAAAAGAAGTTGAACTTCTTCTGTTGACCTTACCATTGAGCAAACGGTGGTTGGCCGTAGTTGTCGTGGGTTTTGCCATTGAGTATGATTTGGCCTTATGAAGGTAGCTTTCAAGCCACAACCGATTCCCTCCATCGTCTGGCCGCTTCTTGTTTTGCTTGTTGCTGCTATTTTGCGGCTGTATGGTTTGGGTCATATTCCCCCTGGCCTGACTCACGACGAAGCGGATCATGGGATTACAGCGTGGGGTATTGTGAATGGGGTTCACGCCATTTACTTCCCCATCGGCTATGGCCGCGAGCCGCTTTATGATTATGCAACGGCCGTTTTGATGCACATCATCGGGTCAACCTGGCTGGCAGGGCGATTAACGGCCGTTTTCTTCAGCCTCCTCCTCATTGCCGCCATGTACGCCTGGGTGCGCCGCGCCCTGGGTCGCCCCGTTGCCCTGCTCACCATTGCCAGCCTTGCCACCAGCTTCTGGCCCCTCATGACTGCCCGCCAAGCGCTCCGCTCCGCCACGCTGCCGCCGCTGTTTGTGCTGGCGGTTTTCTTTTTCTGGCAAGGGTTGCGGAAATTAGAGATTAGGGATTGGAGATTGGAGATTGATGACCGATCTCCAATCGCCAATCTCCAATCTCCAATCTTCTCTTTCGCTGTTGCCGGTTTCTTCCTCGGCCTCAGTTTTTATACCTACATCCCGGCGCGGGTGCTGTGGGGGGTGGTGCCAGCAACGGCCGTTTATCTGATGGTGGCGCGGCGGCAAACGCTGGGAGCCGTTTGGCGTGGCGTGGGGGTGACGCTGCTGGTGGGGCTGCTCATTGCCGCCCCGCTGCTGCTTTACCTGCGTGCCAACCCCGGCACCGAGGTGCGGATTGATGAGCTGCAAGCCCCTCTAACCGCTGCCGCTGATGGGAACTTTGCCCCGCTGTGGCGCAACGTCCGGGGTGCATTGCAACTGTTTACCATAGCGGGCGACCCCACTGCCCGTTATAACATTCCCGGCCAGCCATTGCTCACTCCGCTGATGGGCTTTTTCTTTTATCTGGGGCTGCTGGCGGCCATTTGGCAGGTGGTGCAGTCACTGCGGTTGGGCGAACGGGCGCGATTGACGAGTGGCACAACGGCCGTTTCTTTGTCCCTGCTCTGGCTGCTGGCCGGTCTGTCCCCCAGCCTTGTCACCGGCTCCGAATGGTCTATGACCCAGGCTATTGGAATGCAGCCCGTTTTGTATTTGTTTCCGGCGCTGGGGGTGGTGCAACTGGTGCGCTTTGGCTTCCGCGTTGGCCCATTGGAGCGCAATCCGGCGATTCGGTGGGGGATGATTGGGGTGCTGTGGGGATTAACGGCCGTTTTTTCCGCCAACGACTACTTCAACCGCTGGGCCAACGACCCCAACGTGCGCGTGCAGTACGAGGCCACGATGGTAGCCGCAATGGACTACCTCAACCAGCACGGCAGCGGCGATGTCGCCGTTTCAACCATCACCCCCCATGAACCCCACACGCCTGCCCTGGCGCAAATGACGCTTCACAACAGCCGCGTCACGCCCCACTGGTTTGATGGGCGCAGCAGCTTGCTGTTGCCCAACAGCGGCACCACCATCCTGATTTTGCCCGGTTTTACCCCGTTACCTGCCCCCCTGTTCGCTTTTCTGGCACAAACGCCGCCCACCGAGGTGTTGCCATTACGCGACACCGATTTGGATCGGCCGGTGGCAATCTATCAGCTAGACAATGCCGCCATTCTAGCTAACATTCAAAACCAGCTTGTACCACCAGCCGCGCCAACTCGCTTTGGTACAGCGTTGACCTTTCTGGGTTATGCCATGGAGCCAGAAGCACCTACGCCGGGGAGCGTGGTGCAGGTGTTGACGCTGTGGCAGGTGGAACGGCCGTTACCCCATGCCCAATTCTTCACCCACGTTCTCGACAGCAATAGCAAACCCGTTGCCCAGGCTGATCTGCTGGGGGTGCCGGGGGAGACGTGGCAGCCGGGCGACCGTTTTGTGCAGCTTCACGAGATTTGGCTGGGGGAAGAAACGGCCGTTGGCTCCTACACCCTCGCCGTAGGGCTTTACACCACCGACAATGAACAGCGTGAAGGTGTTTGGGTCAATGGACAACCGCAAGGAGAGTTCTTGCAGCTTGCGGCTTTGCAAATAATGGCATCTAATCCATGAGTTTGATTAAAAATGAAAAGTAGTTTGTTTACAGGCTGGTTGAAGCGTGTTACGCTACGCGCTGAAAAACAAAAACGCCTGACTATTCAGCCAGGCACCGTTTCGTTCAAATAAATAAATGGGCCATAGAGGACTCGAACCTCTGACCAAGTGATTAAAAGTCACCTGCTCTGCCAACTGAGCTAATGGCCCACTGCGGGCGGCATTATAGCCACCTGGAGGCTGGTTGGCAAGCAAATGGGTAGAATCGCTTGAATTGCCTCTTGCGTCGTTGGTTTGCCAGCCCTATGTGGCTCATCTATAATCACTTTTGTAGTTGACTGGCTCCTTTTCTTATGTTGAAATGAGCCTGATTTTGGAGAAATAAATGGCTGTAGCCGAATATCCCCCGCAACAACAGCAACCAGAAACGGCCGTTGATGAGATCCAGCCTGAACCCATTGAGGTGCGGCAGCCGACGGAAATACTGGTACGTGAAATCATCGAGACATTGCTGCTCACCTTCTTCATTTTTTGGCTGGTGAACTCGCTTGTTGGTCGCTATCGCATTGATGGCAGCAGCATGAACCCCACGCTGGCTGATAGCCAATACCTGCTCATCAACAACGTCACCTACTACCTTGATGAACCAGAACGGGGCGACATCATCGTTTTCCTCCACCCCCGCAGCGATCTTAACTTGATTAAGCGCGTGATTGGTTTGCCCGGCGATCATGTTGAAGTACGCGATGGGATGGTCATCGTGAACCAGGTTTCGCTGGACGAACCCTATATTGCGGCTCCACCTAACTACAGCGGCATTTGGGATGTGCCAGATGGGCAATACTTTGTTCTGGGTGACAACCGCAATAATTCTAGTGACTCCCATTCCTGGGGCTTCTTGCCAGTTGGCAACATTTTGGGCAAAGCGTCTGTTGTCTATTGGCCCCCCAGCGATTGGGAAATGATCCCACATCATTCATATAACCCAAACTAATAAACGGAAGGTCAGCTTATGGACAAGCGCAATGCAGGAACCCCACTCCATCTGGATTGGGCGCTTGACGTCAGAATAAATCGCAGTGCTACGCTGCGTCGTGCGCAGACGTTGGGTACACGCCGTTCTGTCAAGAAGGCTTATCAGGCAGCGTGGCTTCTTAAAGCCATTACGATGATTGATTTGACGACCCTGGACGGCATGGACACGCCCCAGCGTGTGGCACGGCTGTGTGCTAAAGCCAAACAGCCAGTGCGCCAGGATATTTTAGACGCATTGGGCATGGGTGATTACGGGCTGACCGTAGGGGCGGTTTGTGTCTATCCAAACCGGGTACGTGATGCGGTGGAGGCTCTACACGGCACCAATATTCCCGTTGCAGCCGTTTCCACCGGTTTCCCGTCAGGCCAAATGCCGGTTTCTTCCCAGCTTGACGAGATTGAAAAGATGGTGGAAATGGGAGCCAGGGAAATTGATATTGTGATCAGCCGTGAGCATGTCCACATGGGCAACTGGAAGGCACTGTATGATGAAATTCAGGCGTATCGTCGCGCCTGCGGCGATACGGCGCACCTGAAGACCATCATTGAAACGGGTGAATTGGGAACCCTGACCAATGTTTACCGTGCCAGTATGGTGTGCATGATGGGTGGGGCGGATTTCATCAAAACGTCAACGGGCAAGGCCAGCGTCAATGCAACGCTGCCGTTTGGCCTGGTGATGTGCCGCGCCATTCGGGATTATCACGCTCGTACTGGCTTTAAGGTTGGTTTTAAACCGGCCGGGGGCATTAGCAAGGCGAAAGACGCGCTAAACTGGCTCATTTTGATTAAAGAAGAGCTGGGAGATGAATGGCTTACGTCAGAGATGTTTCGTTTTGGGGCCAGCAGCTTGTTGGGAGATATTGAACGGCAATTGTCCCATTACATCACCGGCCGCTACGCATCCAGTAAATATATGCCAGTTGCCTAGGATCGGTAATCAGTAAACAGTAAACAGTAATCAGTGCGCGACTGATTACCGATTACCGATTACTGATTACTGCTACAGATCATGACTATTTTAGAGAAATTCAAGACGTTAACGTATGGTTCGGCACCGGAGTCGGCAGAAACGGCCGTTTCCTGGCTCAACGACCACGACCGCGAATTTGGCCTGTATATCAACGGTAGTTGGGCAGCCGCCCGCGACGAGCGTACCATTCCCGTCACCAACCCCGCCACAGGCGAAACGCTGGCTCTGGTGGCTGTGGCCGGAGCCGACGATGTGGATAAGGCGGTGAAAGCCGCCACCAAAGCATTCAAAAGCTGGAGCCAAACCAGCGACCATGAACGCGCCCGCTACCTTTACGCCATTGCTCGCGGCGTGCAAAAGCACCAGCGGCTGCTGGCCGTGCTGGAATCGCTCGACAACGGCAAACCCATCCGCGAAAGCCGCGACATTGACGTGCCGCTGGTAGCACGCCACTTCTACTACCACGCTGGCTGGGCGCAGCTGATGGGGGCCGAACTGCCCGGCTATGCGCCCGTGGGCGTGGTGGGGCAAATTATCCCCTGGAACTTCCCGCTGCTGATGCTGGCCTGGAAAATTGCCCCGGCGTTGGCAATGGGCAACACCGTTGTCATCAAACCTGCCCCGGCTACGCCACTGACGGCACTGCTGTTTGCCGAAATTGTGGCCGAGGCCGGGCTGCCGCCGGGCGTGGTCAACGTCATTACCGGCGATGACGAAACGGGCAAGCTGATGACGGCGCACCCTGGCTTTGACAAATACGCTTTTACTGGTTCCACGGAAGTGGGCAAGATTATCCGCCAGGTAACGGCTGGCCGAGGGGTCAAGCTGTCGCTGGAGCTGGGCGGCAAGTCGCCGTTTATTGTGTTTGACGATGCTGACCAGGAAGCGGCGATTGAAGGGCTGGTGGATGCCATCTGGTTTAATCAGGGCGAGGTGTGCTGTGCTGGGTCGCGGCTGCTGGTGCAGGAAACGATTGCCGAGCCATTTTTGGCGCGGCTACGGCAGCGCATGGGCAAGCTGCGGCTGGCGGACCCGCTGGACAAGAGCATTGACCTGGGCGCGGTGGTGGACAGGGCGCAGTGGGAGCGGATTGACAGTTGGGTGCAAAAAGGGGTGGCCGATGGGGCGACCTTGTTCCAACCCGCTTGCGAGCTGCCTGCCCACGGCTGTTTTTACCCGCCTACACTGCTAACCAACGTTGCCCCGGCCTCGGCCGTGGCGCAGGAGGAGATTTTTGGGCCGGTGCTGGTGGGGATGACCTTCCGCACGCCGGGTGAGGCGGTGATGTTGGCGAATAACACCCGCTATGGGCTGGCGGCCAGTATCTGGACAGAGAACGTCAATTTGGCGCTGGACGTGGCGACCAAAATCAAGGCGGGGTCGGTGTGGGTTAATTCAACCAATTTGTTTGATGCGGCGGCGGGTTTTGGTGGCTACCGGGAAAGCGGCTATGGGCGTGAGGGGGGTAAGGAAGGGCTGTATGAATATGTGCAGCCCGCCTGGGCAAAACACCGTCGCCAGGATGCGCCGGAGCTGGACAAGGGGTGGGGCAAATATGTCCCCGGCCGGCCGCGTCCTGGTGGCACAAATGGCGTGGGTGGCAGTCTGGTGGATCGCACGGCAAAAATGTACGTTGGCGGCAAACAGGCACGGCCAGATGGCAGCTATAGCTATCCGGTAATTAACCCATCGGGCAAGCTGGTGGGGTATGCCGGGGATGGCAACCGGAAGGATATTCGCAATGCGGTGGAGGCGGCGCACGCGGCCAAGGGGTGGGCCGACCGCACGCCGTATAATCGGGCGCAGATTTTGTATTTTATGGCGGAGAATTTGGCGGCGCGGGCGGATGAGCTGGCGAAGCGGCTGCGGGAGATGACGGGGGTGCGGGAGAAAACGGCCGTTTCCGAGGTCGAACAAGCCATTTCGCGCCTCTTTACCTATGCCAGCTATGCCGACAAATACGGCGGCGTGGTGCAGGAAACGACGCTCTATGGGTTGGTTGTTGCCATGACCGAGCCGGTGGGGGTGATTGGCATTGCCTGTCCCGAAGAGCTGCCGCTACTGGGTTTTGTGTCGCTGCTGGCTCCGGCTATTGCGCGGGGCAACACCATTGTGGTTGTTCCCTCCAGCCGCTATCCGCTGCTGGCAACGGATTTTTACCAGATTCTGGATACGTCTGACCTGCCGCCGGGGGTGATCAATATCGTTACGGGTGACCAGGCGCACCTGACGCAAACGCTGATGCGCCACGATGATGTGGATGCGATGTGGTATTTTGGCGACGCGCAGGGGAGTATGCAGGTGGAGTATGCGTCGGCCAGCAATATGAAGCGGACGTGGGTGAATTACGGCCGTTCGCCGGACTGGTGGAGCCGTGAGCAGGGCGAGGGCGAGCAGTTTTTACGCCAGGCAACCCAGGTGAAAAACATTTGGGTGCCAATGGGAGAATAATTCGCATGAGTTCACAACCATGCCCCAATTGCGGAATTGGTCGCTGCCAGTCAACGACAACGCCGTTTTTGCTGTGGGCGAACGAGCAGATGGTGACGGTTCCCAACGCCCCGGCGTTTAAGTGTGATTTTTGCTTTCAGGTGACGTTTGACCCGGCGTTTGTACGTAACATTGAGTATATGCTGTGGCAGGAGAGTGATACAGCCAAGGCGGCGCATCCCAGCCCGCCGTATTTTGAGGAAAAGCCGTGGTGGGGTTTGCTGCGAAAGGGATGATGATGACACCGGCAACGGCCGTTAAACGGGAGCAGTTGCGTCTGTTTATGGCGCGGGCGTTGGCGGGGGAAACGGCCGTTAAAGCTGTGATTGGCATTGGCAGCATCGCTACTGGGCGTATGAGAGCCGACTCTGACATTGATGCCATTGTTTTTTTAGAACCATATAGCGACTACATCGTCCCGGCCGAGGCGATTTGGCTGCCCGATGACGGCAGCTTTCATTCGATTTTTAGCCGGGATGAGCGGGTGCAGCGGGATGGGATTCAGCTTGATTTTGCCCGCTTTGACTGGGGGCAGTGGCGCAAACCGGATTTTGCCTGGCCGGAGGAACGGCTGGCGGAGCTGGGCAGTGGGTGGGTGGCGTATGATCCGACGGGGGAGGTAACGGCCGTTATTCAAACCCGCGTCGTCTACCCCGAAGCGTTACGCATTGCCCGGCTGGACGAGGCGGTGACGTGGCTGGATCAGCATCTTGAAGACGGCACGCCGGAGGAAAAGTGGGAGTCGTTGGGGCCGTTGATTGCCCACGACCGGCTACAGGCGGCGTATGGCTGGCTGGTGCAGGGGTTGTTTGCGATTAACGGCCGTTGGCGTGGCTGGCGCAACCGGGAAATGAGCGGCTTGCTCCAACTTCCCTGGCTACCAAATGATGTTGAAAATCGTTTGCTGCTGGCGGGCAATGCCCCCACGCTGGATTATGCGGGCTATATGGCGCGGGTGGCTGCCTTGCGCGGTCTGTTTGCTGACGTACTGCAATGGTTACAGGTGGAAGGCTTTTATGGCGACGACCCGATTGGCGAGGCGTTTATACGCGGGGCAGAAGAGCCAGGGCGAGCGTGGAATATGCTCGCCTGGAATGAGCAGCACAAACAGCAAAAGGTTTAAAACGGAATGGGTACAAGCCGCTATGGTCGCACATCTGCTGATTTAGATCTGTTTACCGATGCGTATCGGATTACAGGGCGTGTCCTGATTGGAGCCGGTGGGTTTCAGGCTGAGTTGGAGAACACAAGTTCATCTTATTTGGAGATGGAAGATGTCTATATCTCGCGCATTAACCAGCCGGGTGAGATTGTGGCAAGTTATCCAACGGCCGTTTTCCGCAAAGACAACATCAACTTTATTATGCTGCAAGATAAGCGGCCGGGCAGTGGGGGTGGTGGGGTGCAGTTCAGTCGGCCGCTTTTTACCCGTGGTCGCCCCGTAACCGTGTTTCTCACGGTGCCCTCGTTTGAAATTCGGGGCGAAGTGCAGCAAGAAGGCAAGGTCGTGCTGCGCGAACTTTTAGCAAAATCGCCGGGACAGTTCCAGCCGTTACAGGCTGCCCAGGCCTCGGCCTCGCTCTACCCCGATATTTCATATAGCAGCGATGTGCTGTTTGTCCACAAGGAACGAATTGGCATTTTTTGTTTAGCCAGTTAGAAGGAGCGGGACTTGGCTCGAATTTATGTCATTGATGACGATGCCCAACTGCTGCGGATGGTCGGGATGATGCTACAGCGCGGCGGGCATGTCACCACGCTGATTAATGATCCTACGGAAGGGCTGGACGCGATGCGGCGTGAACGGCCGGATCTGGTTGTTCTGGATGTGATGATGCCTTATCTCAACGGGCACGATCTGGCGCGGCAAATTCGTGCCACCAAAGGGCTGGAAGATTTACCCATCCTCATTCTGACGGCACGAACGCAGGAAGTGGATCGCCAGACGGCACTAAGCAGCGGTGCTGATGATTATTTGAGTAAGCCGGTTGCGTTTCAGGAGTTGATGGATCGCATTGATGCCCTGCTACAGCGACACGGTGGGGGAATGCCTGCTGTGCAGAGTGGGCTGGTGCTGGCTTTTTATGGGTTGCGTGGTGGAAGGGGACAAACTACGTTGGCGGTTAATGTGGCATCGGCTCTGCGGCGGTTGAGCCAGCAGGAAATCTGTCTGGCTGATTTTGGCCCTCTTGGCAGCCAAAGTTTGATGCACTTTCGTTTACCGGCTCCGTCAAGCTGGGTTGATTTGGCAATGGTGGGGGATTTGGACTGGGCGGGATTGATGGCGTGTACACGGGTACACAGCTCTGGAGTGCGGCTGCTGCCGGTGCCTGCCCCCTTGAATGCGCCCATTTTGCCAACGGCCGAAATGGTGCAGCAGGTGGTTGATGTGTTGCGGAAGCAAACGACGGTAACGGTTCTGGATTTGCCGCCGGTGGTGAATCCGGCTTTTCGGATGGCGTTGGGCATGGCCGATATGGCGTTTCAGGTGTTAACGCCGGATGTGGTGTCTGTGCAAACGGCCGTTCAGCTCAACCAGGTGCTAACCCAAAACCAGATCAAACCCAGGCAGCGTTTGTTTGTGCTCAACCACGTGGTGCCGGAAGCGCAGTTGCCAAAAACGGCCGTTGAGCGCGGTCTTGATGCCCGCATTGCGCTCGAAGTTGCCTACGATGCTAACCAAATGCTGGCTTTAACCCAGGGCATTCCGCTTGCTCTCACCAAAGCTGATTCAGCTATCCCGGCCTTTGCCAGCAAGTTAGCGCACGCACTTTGGCAGCACGCCGTTGCCAGTAGTTGATTTCAGCTTTGCCAACAACCACCTGCTACCTGTTACTTGCTACAGTCGTGGCTTAATTGTTTTCTTCGGCGGGGTCTACTTCAATCCGAATGGGCGTTGCCATTGTTATACCCCCTGAACTGTTTGTCATGGTGGCTTCCAGCGTTTGCGAGCCGCTGTTCAGGAAGGGGAATTGAGCGCGATGGGTGACAAAGGTGCTGCCTTTGCCGTCGGCGGTAGCAATAATACGGCCGTTTAGCTTGAGCTGTATGCTGGCAATCCCCTGAACATCTCTGGCGGCAACGATATATTCGATGGTGTCTCCCTGCGTAATGGGTAAATCCCCCGATGGTGCCAGAATCTCTACTATGGCCGGCTGTTCAGGAGCGGGGCTGTTTGGTTGGGCAGCGGCGCGGGTGCTGGCAGCATTGCTGAGGTCGGTAGCCAACCGGGTCACTTCAAACTGGAGGGCTTCCACCGTTTGCTGGCTTTGCACAGACTCTTGCACGAGTTTGAGCATGTCTTGCTGGGTGGTGGCAACAACGGCCGTTTGCTGAATCAGGCTCTGTTCCGCCGCCGTGCGTGTCCCATCCGAATTCGTCAGCCGCAGTTCCGACTCCGCCTGCTTTTGTTCAAAAGCATCGCGTGTTGTTTCATACTGCGTTTGCAGCGTCTGCCGCCCCTGGTAGAGAAAAACAAAGCCAGAGGTCAACACCAGCAGCAGCATAAACAGCGTAAGGGCAATTCCGGTTAAAGTAGATGGTTTCATACACTAGTCGCAGTGGGAAAGCATTTAGACATTGCTGGAATGCTACACGAGGATGGGGCTGGGGTCAAGCAATGTCTAAATGGGTAGCAGCTAGAGACAGCCATGACTTGATGCAAGCGCGGTTTGCCGGTAACAGTTTGCCAAAAAAGTCAAAACAGGCGCAGATGAACACGCATTGCTCTGGGCTGTTTGTATCATTTTACGAGGGTACTGCCTGATGGAATCCTTTCCGTAATCTGGTTTTTAACGTAGCGGCACTAATATAGCAGTACTTTGGTACTATTTATGCCGCATCGTTCTACGCGCTCAACGCCTGTTGGGCAGCACAATCCCCCAGGGCATACATGAATTTCCCGCATAAGGAGAATGCTATGTTTCGCCTGTCATTTACTCGGAAGCTTGTTCCCAAGCTTGTCATTTTTTTTGTTGTGTTCATGCTGGGCTGGCTGATTAGCCCACACCCGACCTATGCCGCTGATTGTGTGGTGCCAAGTGGTGGTTATTTGACGGTGCAAACGGCCGTTAATGACCCCAACTGCACCCTCATCACCCTCGAACCCGGAACTTACGTAGAAAACATTACCATTACCCATAACCTTGCCATTGTTGGCGCGGGCGACCAGGCCAGCATCCTTGATGGCAATCACGCTGGCTCTGTTGTCACCATTCAGCCCAACCTCACGGTGCAGTTAAGCAACCTTGTCCTGCAAAACGGGAGCGGGCTGTTTGGCAATGGCATCTACAACGACAACAGCTATCTTGAATTAACCCATGTTTTGCTGCAAAACAACATGACCGCCTTTGGTGGCCCCGCCCGTGGCGCAGGTATCTACAACAATCTGGGAACCGTCGTCTTGCAGCACAGTGCGCTTGTCCACAACGGCCAATTAGCTCTGGCAGGCGGCGGTGTATACAACAATCACGGTACGCTCATTGTGCAAGACACCGTTTTTGAAAACAACGGTTTTCCCACCAGCAGCGGTGGCAGCATTCACAATGAGTTTGGCACGGTGACGATTAAAAACAGCCAGTTCCACCTCAGCTATGCCAACGATGGTGCCATGATCTTTAACAATGGCGGCATCATTGATAGCAAACACTCCTCCTACGCCAATGGCAGTGGCGTTTCGGGGGCGGCTGTGTTTAACAACGGTGCCGCCGCCTTTAGCTCCAATGGCGACACCTTTGCCGATGGCCGCGCCATTGGCCGGTCTGGCGGCATTTTTAACAATGGCGGCACGGTTGACCTGAAAAACTGCCTGTTCGAGCGCAATGTTGCCTTTGGCAGCGGCGGGGCTGTGCATAACAGGGGCATCATGACCATCAAGCACTGTACCTTCCGCAACAACACGGCTGACATGAGCAACGGAGGAGCCATTTATAACAACGGTACGTTGAGCCTGAAGCAGGTTGAGATTGTGGAAAATACGGCCGTTTTTGGCGGCGGCATTGCCAATGATGGTACGCTGTCTCTTAGCCACACAACTTTTGCCAACAACACGGCACTCGCTGATGGCAATGATGTGTGGAACACGGGTCATTGTACCGGCTGCCCCTCATAAACCGCCTTGCCGCATTTGGGTTTTTGCCTTGCCTGATTTACAATCAGGAAACTAAATGACGCAACATCAATGACCAGGGAACTAGCTTTAGTCGTTTCCTGGTCATTGTTTACTGGCACGGAGGCATTATGCGCGTAGGAATGATGATTGGCTACTCTGGCCGCAAGGTAGAACTCCCGATGGATTTGATCCGCACGGCTGACGAGATTGGTGTGTATGCGGTGTGGGCGGCTGAAGCGTATGGTTCGGATGCGGTCACGCCGCTGGCGTGGATTGGGGCGCAAACAAAGAACATCAAGTTGGGGACGGCCATCATGCAGATGCCGGCCCGCACCCCGGCCAACGCGGCAATGACGGCGATGACGTTGAACCAGTTATCAAACGGCCGTTTTCTCCTCGGTCTTGGCTTGTCCGGCCCCCAGGTCGTCGAAGGATGGCACGGCATCAGCTACGCCCGTCCCCTCACCCGCACCCGCGAATACGTCAACATTGTGCGCCAAATCTTCAACCGTCAGGCCCCCGTCACCCTCGATGGACAAGTGTACCAGGTACCCTACATAGGCAGCGATGCCACCGGGCTGGGCAAACCGCTCAAAAGCATCCTCGAAGCCGCCCCCGATATTCCCATCTACCTGGCCTCCATTGGCCCCAAAAACGTGGAGCTAACCGCCGAAATTGCCGACGGCTGGCTGCCCATCTTCTTCTCGCCGGAAAAATACGCCGAAACGTACCAGGAATCAGTCGAGGCCGGGTTTGCTAAGGCGGGCAACGGCAAAAGCTTGGCAAACTTCGACATCGCCCCCACCGTCTCCGCCATCGTCACCGACAATGTGGAAGTGGGCTACAACATGCTGCGCCCGATGCTGGCACTCTACATTGGCGGCATGGGTGCCAGGGGCAAAAATTTCTACAACGACCTTGCCAGCCGCTATGGCTACGAAGCCGAGGCAGCGGAAATTCAGGATTTGTATTTGTCCGGCCGGCAGGGGGAAGCGATGATGAAAGTTCCGGCCGGCCTCATTGACGAAATTGCCCTGGTTGGCTCCAAGGAGCGCATTCGCGAACGGCTTTCCCTCTGGCGCAACAGCCCCATCACCACCATGAACCTCACCGTCTTTGACGAAGCCAGCTTGCGTACTATGGTGGAATTGGTGGGTGAAATGGCTTAGATGGGCTGGCATCCGCCTATTGATCAGGAAGCTGTGACACGAATTTCTGTACATGAGGTGACGATTGCGGTGACCGTTTAGTAAGAATAGGTTGCACATAATAAACCACTCATGTGACCCTTTATCCAGCACCGCGCAGTATAAACAAGTAGTTGGGTAGCTTTGCTAGCTGACTACGAAATTCATCCGCTGAATTGATTCTTAAAATAGCTCGTCATTTCGATGTTTTCACCGATCAGCTTATGAAAGATGAGCTGGAACTTGATGGAACTCAAGTTTATTGAGAAGAATGAGTAAGGCTATGGTAAAATGACAAATAGGTTATATAACTACACTGGCTCTTGGGGCTTCTGTGTGGTCTCCGCTCCTGGATGAATAGGGAGATACTATTATGATAGCTGACACACAAACTTTAGATAGACTCTTTGGCGAGGCCAAACATCTCTCAGCAGAATACCGATTGCGGCTTGTACAAAGGATCATCCAAACGCTTGTGCCATTATCACCTCTTCAAGAACCACAGCCATTACGTTTTGGGGAGTTTGGTGGTGATGAGCTGGCCATGTCCACTATGGAAGATTTTGCCATAGCTGAATGGCGACCGACAGATGAGGAGCTGGATGGCGCATAAGTATATTCTTGATACCCATGCCTTGATCTGGTTTGCAGAAGGTAACAAGCGACTGAGTGAACCGGCAAAGGCAGTACTGGCGGCAACCAATAGCCAAATGGTTTTACCGATTATTGCTTTGGCTGAGGCCGCCCTTATCATTGAAAAAGGTAGAACAACCATATCAGATGTATCAAGATTTCTAACCCGCGTATATGCGGACAGTCGCATTGAAGTTTTCCCGCTTACATTAGATGTGTTGGAACGTAGTTTAACGCCAGAAGGTTTGCAGATTCCTGAGTTGCACGATCGATTTATTGTTAGTACTGGGCTTCATCTTCAAGATTTAGGTGACACTGTAGAAATTGTTACGAAAGATGAAGCAATTACCAATGCTGGTGTGTTGTCAGTTGTTTGGTGATGCAGGTTGGGTTGCTGGTGAAACGGCCGTTTAACAAAGCATCAACCAGACGTGGCGAGTATAGCGGCGTGGTTAGAGCGAAGTGTGTTCTAATCATGCTGCGCTGGTTATGCGAGCGTTGGCTGTGAACAGGATGGCATCTGCCTGTGGATTAGGAAAATATGACGCGAATTTCTGTACATGAGGTGACGATTGCACCGGCCGTTCAGCAAGAGATTGATGAGCAGGTGGCAAAGTGGGAGGCGCAGCATCAGGTGGTGCCGATTGTGGGGCAAGAGGCGTTGCTGGTGCGGCTGGTGCAGCGGTTGGGGAAGGAACGGCCGTTAACCGGCTCCCGCTACAACCGCATCATGCAGCAATTCGTCCACAAAGGCGCACCCTGGCTCTCCAAAAGCCAGCTTCTGGAGGTGTACCAGCAGCTTTGCGACGGCGGCTGGATGACCTTCGACGACGAGCTACGCACCCACTTGCAGATGAAACCAACCCGCAGCCAGGCCGGTGTCACCGTTGTCACCGTTCTCACCAAACCCTACCCCTGCCCCGGCAAATGTATCTTCTGCCCCACCGACGTGCGGATGCCCAAAAGCTATCTCCACGACGAACCAGGGGCACAGCGAGCCGAACGCCACGGCTTTGACCCCTTTGAACAAACAAAATCCCGCATTGAGGCGTTGGAGCGCATCGGCCACCCGGCGGAAAAAATTGAGCTGCTCATTTTGGGCGGCACCTGGTCCAGCTATCGCCGCAGCTACCAGGAATGGTTTGTCAAACGCTGCTTTGATGCCATGAACGGCGAAGATTCAGCCACGCTGACCGAAGCGCAGGAAAAAAACGCCGTTGGCCTGCGCCGCAACGTGGGGTTGGTGGTGGAAACGCGCCAGGATCACATTGATGCCGATGAACTGCGCTGGATGCGCTACCTGGGCGTGACCAAGGTGCAGATAGGGATTCAAAGCATGGATGACCACATTCTGGCGCTCAACCAGCGCGGCCACGATGTGCAGGCCACGCGGGATGCGTTCCGGCTGCTGCGGCTGGCGGGGTTCAAGATTCATGGCCACTGGATGGCAAATTTGTTGGGGGCGACGCCGGAGAGTGATGTGGCGGATTTTGCGCGGATTTGGGCGGAAACGGCCGTTCGTCCCGATGAACTCAAGCTCTATCCCTGCATGTTGGTTGAAAACGCCGAGCTGTACGACTACTGGCAGCGCGGCGAATACACCCCCTACACCGAAGAACAGCTAACCGAACTCCTCGTCGCCTGCAAAGCCCAGGTTCCCCGCTATGTCCGCCTCAACCGCGTTATCCGCGATTTCCCCACCACCAATGTCGTCGAGGGCAATAAGAAAGCCAACCTGCGCCAAATTGCCCAGCAGCGCATGGCCGAGCGTGGTCTGCGCTGCCAATGTATTCGCTGCCGCGAAATCCGCCGCGACAAAGTAACCGAGGCCGATCTGTCGCTGCGAATTACCACTTATGACACCGATGCCACTGTTGAGCATTTTTTGAGCTTTGAAACGGCCGACGACCGGCTGGCTGGCTTTTTGCGCCTCTCCTTCCCTCGCCGCGACGTGGAATTGCCGCTGCCAGAGCTGGCCGACCACGCCATGATCCGCGAAGTCCACGTCTATGGCCCTGCCCTGAATTTGGGGGATGAAAGCTGCGGCGAGGCGCAGCACATGGGCTTGGGGTCGCGGCTGGTTGCCAGGGCCAAAGAAATGGCACGGGAAGCAGGCTACAGCCACATCGCCGTCATCAGTGCCATTGGCACGCGGGAATATTACGCCAAACATGGCTTTGCTCTCAATGGACTATACATGACGGCTCCTCTTAATTGGTAACAACTTACTGCGGTAGTCGCCACTCCAAACACATGGATCAGCAACTAATAGACCTCAGCCATACCGTGGAAGATGGCATGACCACTTACCCCGGATTACCGGGGCCGGTGATTTGTGATTTTTTGAGTCGGGAAGCGTCGCGGGCGCATTATGCGCCGGGAACGGAGTTTCATATTGGGCAGATGACGCTGGTGGCGAACACGGGAACGTATGTGGATTCGCCGTTCCATCGTTACCCCGATGGCAAGGATTTGGCGGAACTGCCGCTGGAGTCGCTGGCAAATTTGCCCGGACTACGGCTGCGCGTGCCGCCGGAGGTGCGGGCGATTGGGCCGGAATGGTTTGCCGGGCTGGATGTGGCGGGGAAGGCGGTGCTAGTGCAAACAGATTGGTCGCGCCATTGGCAAACGGCCGTTTATTTGCTGGGGCATCCGTTTTTGCTGGAAGAAACGGCCGTTTTTCTCCGCGATGCCGGGGCAAAATTAGTCGGTATAGATTCGCTCAACATAGACGACACCAGCGGCGGATCTCGCCCCGTCCACTCCACCCTGCTCGCCGCCGACATCCCTATTGCCGAACATTTAACGGGGCTTGACCAACTGCCCGACAGCGGCTTTCGCTTCTTCGCCGTCCCGGTCAAGGTCAAAGCGTTTGGCACATTTCCCGTCCGGGCGTTTGCCATTGTTGGAGATTAGAGATTGGCGCTAACAAAGCACCAATCTCTAATCTCCAATCTCCAATCTTCATTATGATACCTCCCTCCATCCGTTGGCGGTTGCCACTGAGCTATGCCGCCATTGCCTTGCTGACCACGCTGGCGTTGGGGCTGGTGCTGCTGCTGACCCTGCGGAATTTTTATGAGCAGCAGGAGCAGCACTATTTGCAAAATAATGCGGCAGCGATTGGCAGTGAGATTGTGCCGTTTTTGCGTGATGGGCTGCCGGTGGCGGCTCTGGAATCACAGTTAAAGGGGTTTGCCTTTTTGTCGCAGGCGCGGGTGCAGGTGCTGGATGCGATGGAGCAAGTGGTGGCCGATTCGGGGAGCGCGACGCTTGTGGGGGCCGACGCGCAGGTGTCGGTGCAGGTGGAAGTGGATGGGGTGCTGCGGGAGTTTAGCCAATCTATTGCCGAAGGGGCGGAGCAGCAGCAGTTTCGTTCCACCATTATCATTAGCGAAGACCCCCTGACCGCCAACACGGACGTGGAACTTGTTGGCGGGGCGGTGATTGAGCGACAGGTGCAGGTGACGGGTGGAGAGGATATTCGCGGGCTGGGTACGGTGTCGGAACTGCCGGTGGTGGGTACGCCGTTTGGTTTTGGGCTGGGCGGCGCAGCAGGCAGCGGCGAGGAACGGTCGGAACTGGTGGTGCAGCAGCCGCTGCGGAGCTTGACGGGGGAACTGCTGGGGTTTGTGGTGTTGTCGGAAGGGCCAGCGTATGGGCGGGAGATTGTGCGGAGCGTGGCGTGGGGGTGGGGTGTTGCCAGCGTGGTGGCGGTGGTGCTGGCGGCGGGGGTGGGCTGGCTGGTGAGTCGGCGGTTGAGTGGGCCGTTGGTGGCATTAACGGCCGTTACCACCCAAATGGCCGCTGGTGATCTCACCGTTCGCACAAATGTTGCCCGCAGCGACGAAGTGGGGCAGCTTGCCCAGGCGTTTAACACCATGGCGGGGCAGGTGGAAAACACCGTTGCCACCCTGCGCCAGTTCGTGGCTGATGCCGCCCATGAGCTTTATACGCCGCTGACGGCGTTACAAACGGATTTGGCACTGCTGGATGCCGCCGGGGAGCCGGTGGCGCGGGCGCGGGAGCAGGCGGTGCGGCTGCAAACGTTAACCACGGGGCTACTGGATTTGTCGCGGCTGGAGGGGAGCGCAACGGCCGATTTTGCGCCGCTGGATCTGGTGAGGCTGGTGCAAACGACGGCCGAAATTTATGCGTCGCGGGCGGAGCAGGCGGGGGTGGATTTTGTGGTGGAGATGGGGGAAAAACCTGTCGTTATTCACGGCCACGAAACGCAGCTTGGGCAGGCCATTGGCAACTTGCTGGATAATGCGCTTAAGTTTACGCCGGAAGGAGGGCGGATAGTCATTCGGGTGGTGGGGGAAAAAACGGCCGTTTTACTTACCATCCACGACAGCGGCATCGGCATCCCCGCCGAAGACATGCCCCAATTATTTCACCGCTTTCACCGGGGGCGTAATGTAGCCGCCTATCCCGGAAATGGGCTGGGGTTGGCAATTGCCAAGGCGATTGTGGAGGGGCATGGGGGAGAGATTCAGGCCACAAGCGAGGATCGGGGAACAACATTTACGATTAAATTACCGCATAAACCCGTGTTATAATCTTCAGTCGAGGTGCAAACGATGATTTTGGAAGCAAAGAGCAATCATTTTCAGGGGATTGAGGTGGATGCGGGGTGTTTGCCGGGAGAAACGGCCGTTTTTCAACAGCAGCTTGCCCACTCCCTCGCCATTTGGCGCGACGGCGGCTTCAAGCTCGTCTGGCTGCCCATTCCCATCACTCAGGCCAATCTGATACCCATCGCCGTAGACGCTGGCTTCAAATTCCATCACAGCGATGAAAACGAGCTAATGCTGGTCTACCAAATCCGGCCCGATGCCTTCATTCCCCCCTACGCGACCCACTACATCGGCGCGGGCGGCGTGGTCATCAACGACAAAAACGAGCTACTCGTCATTTGGGAGCGATCACACAGCCGCCGCTACTACAAGCTGCCCGGCGGAGCCATTCACGCGGGTGAACATTTGGCCGATGGCGTGATGCGCGAAGTGTTTGAAGAAACGGGCATCCGCACCAACTTCGAGTCGCTCGTCTTCTTTCGCCATTGGCATGGCTACCGCTACGGCAAATCCGACATCTACTTCATCTGCCGCCTGACCCCGCTGAACAGCGAAATCAACATGCAGTTGGAAGAAATTCAGGAATGCTTCTGGATGCCCGTAGACGAATACCTGTCCCACGAAAACGTTGGCCTCTTTAACCGACGCATTGTGGAGCTGGCAATCAGCGGGAAAGGGCTGGTGCCGGGCTGGTTTGACGGCTATGAACCCGATCCAATGTCGCGTGAACTGTTTTTGCCGCAAAACGGCAGTCATAAATGAGAGGTTCTCATGGTCAAGGTTTCCCAGGTTTTAGAAACTTTAGCGCGGGAAACAAATAAAAGTGAAGCGGAAGTCGTGGCTTGGGCATTAGAAGTAGGCTTGCTGCATCTCTGGCGTGAGCAGCTTCTTAGTCACTATTTGCATGGCGACATTGAGCGTGCAGATGTTATTGAGCGTATTGGCCTTGACTGGGTTGAGCTTGCCGAACGTCAACGTGATGCCATGCAAGAGGATATTGCCTGGGCATTTTCTATTCAATAGTTGTTTATGAGTACTACTTACGTAGCAATTGACGTGGAAACGACCGGGCTGGATGCCCGTAAAGATGCCATTATTGAGGTGGCGGCGGTGGCGTTTCAGGGGAATGACATTCTCGACGAGTACACGACGCTGCTGAATCCGATGCGGGAACTGCCGGAGTTTGTGATGCAGTTGACCGGGATTACGCAGGGGATGGTGAATGAGGCCCCGACGATGTTTAAGGTGCGTCCCCGGCTGAAGTCGCTCATGGCCGACCATGTGCTGGTGGGCCACAACGTGGATTTTGACCTGGGGTTTTTGACGGAGGAGCGGCTGGGGGTGGGCAACCACCGGATTGACACGCTGACGCTGGCGACGATCCTGGTGCCAAACGCTGGCCGTTATAACCTTGAATCGTTGGCCTACCACCTGAATTTGGCGCAGGTGGGGGACGG
>WBZL01000348.1_pt1 | contig 51378 bp, 43 predicted proteins | sample 5204291 | NCBI WGS metagenome assembly WBZL01 (sample SAMN12344345, study PRJNA552823) | activated sludge metagenome | biome: Activated sludge suspended growth; feature: Nitrification reactor; material: Wastewater; isolation source: activated sludge from nitrification reactor of wastewater... | reverse complement strand
CTCGAACTTGGTGTCGGCGATCAGGATGCCGCGGGTCGCGGCGAACTCGGCCGCCTCGGAATACAGCGCGATCGCCGCGGCGCGCGCCTCGTCGGCGAGCTGGGCGCCGGTCTTGCCGGTGCCGACCAGCGCGTCCTTCATCAGCGCCTCGCAGCGCGCCTGCGCCTGCGCGAAGGAAATGTTCTCGTCGTGCTCGCCCATGTCGGCCTTGGACGAGGGCGTGAAGATCGGCGCCGGCAGCTTCGCCGCCTGCTGCAGGCCCGCCGGCAGCGCGATGCCGCAGATCGCGCCGGTGGCCTGGTAGTCCTTCCAGCCCGAGCCGATCACGTAGCCGCGCACGACCGCCTCGATCGGCAGCGGCTTCAGGCGCTTGACCACCAGCGCGCGCCCGCGCACCTGTTCGCGCTCGTTTTCGGCGACGACGGTTTCGGGGTCGATGCCGGTGAGCTGGTTGGGCAGGATGTGGCCGAGCCGGTCGAACCAGAAGTTCGCCAGCGCCACCAGCACACGGCCCTTGTCGGGAATCGGGTCGGGCAGGACCACGTCGAAGGCCGACAGGCGATCGCTGGTCACGATGAGCAGCTTGTCGGCATCGACGGCATAGATGTCGCGCACCTTGCCGCGGCCGAGCAGCGGCAGGCTCTGGATGGAAGTCTCGAAAATGGGCGTCGCCACGGTGGGGCCTCGGGTTGCTGGCAAAGCCGGGATTATAGGGGAGGGCGCGGCAACGCGCTGAGCTCCTCCCGAGACAGCACCGTGTGGGACACGGACCGGCGTCTTCGACCGCAGCGGCGCCCATCTTGCGCGGATGGCGTAGCGCGGGGAAGCGCACGAACGCGTACCCAATAAACGTATTGCTGTCGGGTTCACAAGCTGCAATGCTAGGGCCGAACGCGTTCCCGCACCTCGTCGAGCAAGCGCAAGGCCTACCGCGGCGGGGCGGGCGGCTCGTTCCGAGACGAACACCGCGGTCCCCGCGGCGTTGCGCGATCGAGCCGCGCAGCGACGGTGACCACCATGTTCGATTTCTCAATCCTGCCCGAAGGAGCAAGCATGCGTAAGGTACTACTCGCTGCCGTTCTCACCTCCGCTCTGCCCGCTCTTGCGCAGTCAGGTCTTACTGTCGATTGGGAATGGAAGCGTGCTCATCGATGCAGTTCAACATCCCCAAGTATCGAGGTCGCCGGAATTCCAGAGGGTACAACGACGCTTTCGATTACGCTGGTTGATCACGATGCCCGCCATTTTGACCATGGGGGAGGTAGCGTGGCACATGACGGTAGCCCACAGGCTTCAATCCCTGAGGGGGCATTGAAGAACTACAGGGGTCCTTGCCCGCCCAATTTTTCCAGCTTCGGCCACGACTATGAATTTACCGTCCGTGCCATTGCAGCGGACAGCCAGGCAGAACTTGCACGAGGTAACAAGACAAAAACGTTCTCGGCAGCCGTAGTCAAGCCGTAGGTGGAATCAAATGCAGCGATCCGCGGGGCGCTACGCGATCGAGTCGCGCAGCGCCGCCGAGCTCGCAGGTTGGATCTTTGATTTTATTTTGAGGTGGTCATGATTCGAGCACTTGTCCTTTCCCTCATTGGCTTTTTCCCAGTTCTCGTTTTCGGGCAAGTGCCATTTCCTCCGTTACCACAGCCAATCACCGCCTTTTCCTTTGAAGACAAGGATTGGAACGTCGAACCCACAACGGAACCAAGGAGTGGTCGCCCTCATGCTCCCACGCCAACGTCCATTCCTGGCGCGCGGGTGATAAGGACACTCGAACTCAAGGCGCTTCTTGATGCAAGCAACAACGTTGTGGTGGTTGATGTGCTTGATTCGAAGACCAGAAAATCTGTTCCTGGAGCTTTCTGGTTATCGGGTGCCGGCGATGGGCGATTTTTCGCCGCGGAGAAAAGCAGATTTGCCGCAGCCTTGGAGAAACTGACTGGCGGTGACAAGACCCGTCCTCTGGTTTTTCTTTGCATCAGCTCAGAGTGTTGGCTGTCTTACAACGCGTCGCTGCATGCGCTCGAGGCGGGGTACAAGGATGTCATTTGGTATCGCGGCGGCACCAATTCATGGACGGGCGCCAGTCTCGAATGGAGCGAGCCCGAGAGTGTCAGCTGGTAGCCGGCCAAGTTCAATTGGGAACGCATTGGCCACGGCTCATGCCGTTCCGCCAGCGCCGACATTTGCTTGGTCCCATCCATCCGCCAAACTGCGGGTGCATTCCCGGCCGCATCAGTCGGCGTCGATGCAGAAGGAGCGCTGGAATCATCAAACGCCATAAACAGGGAGCTTCGCCATGGCAGGTTTCGACATCAGGAACGATACGATCTGGCCGCTGGAGATCTCGCTCGGAATGCTGAGTCCGCTGTACTGGGGCTTGACCGAGCCCGCGCAGACCTTCTCCAGAAGCACGGGCGCGGTCTGGTTCACCATTCAGGCCACGGTGGCGCTGGACCACAAGGAGCACATCACGACGGCCGGGGCGGTCTTCGATGTCTTCAAGAACATCCTCTTCCCGCAGGTGATGCTCGGTAATTGGCTCATCAATGGCGAAATGCTCGCCGGATCGCATGCCATCACCGAGGACGTGGCCCAGGCCCTGGGCGCAAAGCGGCCGATCACGATCAAGGGCCGGCCGCTCGACGAGATGTCGACCGAAGATGCGATCGCGGGTTTGCAGGGAATCTTCACCCATGACAGGTCGCGCGTCTCGAAGGCGGGATGCTATGCGGGCTGGAGCGGGCACAAGCAGTACGTCGTCAGCGGCGGGCCGACGCTGCAGGTCAGGGCTGGCGGTGTGGAACTCGTGTCGGGTACGCCGCTGTCCATCGTGAAGCTGTAGGCGCGCGAAGACCTTGGCACCGGACTGCGACGTCGTCACGGTGAATGTCGCGTGTGCTCGTAGCACGAGGACGAAAGACCGCGAACGGCCCGGCCTGCGGGTTTCCGGGAGGCCCTCAGGCCGTGCTCGCCTCGAACAGTCCCGCCAGCGCCGGCGCCAGCACGAAGTCGAACTCCGCCGCCAGCGTGGCGACCGGATCGTCCGCCGCGACGAAATCCGCCAGCAGCAGCGGGCGCAGCGCCTCGGGCACGCGCATGAAGAGGCCGTCGCGCTGGTTGAGCGGTTCGCCGGCGACATAGATCTGGGTGACGAAGGGGCGCCCGCCTTCCTGGAACACCGCGGCGTGGATGTGCGGCGTGCGTCCTGGGTAGGGCACCGGGCGGATGGTGCGGAAGCGGTAGCGCCCGTCGGCGTCGGTGAGGGTGTGGCCGAAGCCCTGGAAGTCCGGGTCCTCCTCCACGTCGGCGCGATCGCGCGGGTGGCGGTAGCGGCCGTTGGCGTCGCACTGCCAGATTTCCACGCGCAGGCCAGCCAGCGGGCGGCCGTCGAGGTCGAGCACGCGGCCCGACAGGTCGGCGATCTGCCCGGCGGCACGACCGCTGCGGCCTTCGACCCGGGTGAGGTCGTTGTCCTTGTGCAGCGGCGGGGTGACCGGGTAGAAGGGGCCGGGCATCTGGCTCGGCGTCAGCACGCGCTGCGCCGCGGCGAGCGGCGCGGAGAGCAGGGTGGCGCTGCCGCCGAGGACGAGGCGGCGGCGGAGTCCGGAATGGTGCGACATGCTTGCGGCTCCGGCTGTGGACATGCCGTGAAGACCGTCGCGGTGGGGCGCGGTTCCGCGCGTGCCCGGACGCGCGCGTCGGGCTTGGCGGGCGGTGGGGGCGCAGGCGGCGCAGGCGGTCTCGCGCCTGCCCGCAGGCGCGTCCAGACTGCCTTGGAGATTGGGTGGTCGGACGGAGGCGGGGCATGGAGCGAAGACGGTTCATCGGCGCCGCGGCGCTGGCCGGGCTGGGGGTGGCGGGCGGGACCGGCGTCCTTTCCCATCGGCAGAGCGTGGCGGTCTACGAGGCAGCAGCGGGTAAGACGTGGCGCCATGGCGAGCCGGCGCAGCGGGACACGCGTGCGGCACTGCGCGAGCTCGTGCGCTACGCCACCCTTGCGCCGTCCAGCCACAACACGCAGTGCTGGAAGTTCGCGCTGGCGGAGCGGTCGGTTTCCATTCTCCCCGACTACTCGCGGCGCTGCCCGGTGGTGGATCCCGACGATCACCACCTCTTCGTCAGCCTCGGCTGCGCTGCCGAGAACCTCGTGCAGGCCGCGCCGGCGATGGGTTTCCACTGCGAGGCCGCCTTCGACGGGGAGGCCGCCGAGGTCCTGAACTGCGCGCTGGCGCCCGCGCCGAGCCGACGAACCGCCTGGTTCGAGGCCATTCCGCAGCGCCAGTCGACCCGCGGCGAGTTCGACTCGCGGCCGCTTTCGAACGAGGAGCTGCGGCGGCTCGAGGCGGCCGGCTCGGGCAGGGGCGTGAGCGTGCGCCTGCTCACCGGGGCGCAGGCGCTGGAGCGCGTCCTCGAGTTCGTCGTCGCGGGGAACACGGCGCAGATGCGGGACCCGGCGTTCCTGCGCGAGTTGAAGGCGTGGATCCGCTTCAACGGCAGCGATGCGGCGCGCACCGGCGATGGCCTGTTCGCAGGGGCGTCCGGAAATCCCACGGCCCCCGCCTGGCTGGGCGGCCTGCTGTTCGATGCCTTCTTCACCGAGGCGGCCGAGAACGACAAGTACGCGCGGCAGATCCGCAGTGCTGCGGGGATCGCGGTGTTCGTCTCGGAGCGCGACGATCGCGCGCACTGGATCGAGGCGGGGCGTTGCTTCCAGCGCTTTGCGCTGCAGGCGACCGCGATCGGCGTCCGCACGGCGCATCTCAACCAGCCGGTCGAGCTCGCCACGCTGCGCCCCGCCTTTGCCGCCGACCTGGGCATCACGAACGGCCGGCCGGATCTGGTGATCCGTTTCGGCAGGGGGCCGGCGATGCCCCGATCCCTGCGCCGTCCGCTCGACGCCGTGCTGCTGTGAGGGGCGGCGCCCGCCGCCGGCCACCTTACGGGTGGGCCTGGCCGTCCTCTTCCGTGCCGAGCAGCTTGCGCATTCGCCGCAGCCCCATGTAGACGATACCGGCGATGACCGGGATGGACACCGCGGTCAGCACCTCGGGCGTCAGCGGCTCGATCAGGTGCTTGGCGCCCTTGGACACGTAGTTCACCAGCTGCGAGGCGTAGTAGGTGATCGCTACCACCGACAGGCCCTCAACCGTCTCCTGCAGGTGGAGCTGGATCTTGGCGCGGCGGTTCATCTGCGCGAGCAGCTCCTGGTTCTGGCGCTCGATCTCGATGTCGACGCGGGTGCGGAGCAGCTGCGAGTTGCGTGCGATGCGGCCGGAGAGGTCGTCCTGGCGGCGCGCGATCGAGGTGCAGGTGTCGATCGCGGGGACGAGGCGGCGGTCCATGAACTCGCCGATCGGCGAGAAGCCGGGCAGGCGCTGTTCGCGCAGGTCGTCGATGCGCTGGCGCACCAGGCGGTAGTAGGCCGCGGCGGCGCCGAAGCGGAAGGTGGTGCGTGCCACCGAGCGCTCGACCTCGGCGGCCAGGCGGGACAGGCGGGCGAGCACCGCGCGGTCGTCCTCGGCGCTGCGCGACCGGCCCATGCCGTCCATGAGGTCGGCGAGCTCGTCCTCGGCGCGCGAGACCAGGCGGCCGGTGTCCTTGGCCACCGGGAAGGCGAGCAGCGCCATGACGCGGTAGGTCTCGATCTCGACCAGGCGCTGGGCGATGCGGCCGGCCTGGCGCGGGGTGAAGCCCTTGTCGAGCAGCAGGAAGTGCGAGAAGCCGTCGTGCAGGTGGAAGTCGGTGAGCACCCAGCCGGCGCCGTCCGAGACGCCGGAGGCAACCAGCGCCTGGCCGTGGCGCGACTGCTGGTGCAGCACCGTCTCCAGCGGCACCTCGCCGACGTCGCGCAGCTCGATGTGGGTGGCGGCGATCAGCAGGCCGGGGATGGCCTTGCGCCAGGCCGCGGGCACGTGCAGCAGGGCGTAGTCGTCGGGGCTGTCGTCGGGCTCGATGCGGCGGAAGAAGCAGTAGCTGGAGAACTCGTTGTGGCGCTCCCACTTCAGCCGGAAACCCTCGGCCTCGAGCAGCACGTGGCCCGAGTCGATGTCCGGCGCGGACTGGCCGAGCTGCCCGGCCAGCGCCGCGAGGTGGTCCGCCTCGCGCCCGGCGCTGCCTTCGTGGTGCAGGAAGGCGAGGTAGGTGACGAATTCCGGGGTGTCCAGCGGCACCGGCGGGCGCGCGTGCACCTCGTCGCTGAGCGTCTGGCGCAGGGGGTGCTGTTCGAAGAGGGAGGACATGGTGGCTCGCAGAGCAGTCGGCGGCGGGTTGGATGAGGGCGACGCGATCGAAGACAATGGATCCACGGCCGCTTGAAGCGACGACCGCGCCAGCTGGCGCGGTCGTCGCTTCAAGCATGTGCTCCGCGCTGGTTCAGCGCACGATCTGGCTCAGCTCGCCGGCCTTGTAACGCGCCGCGATCTTGTCGAGCGCGACGGGCTTGATCTTCGAGGCCATGCCGGCGCAGCCGAAGGCTTCGTAGCGCGCCTTGCAGACCAGCTTGGCGGCCTCGCGCGCGGGCTTGTTGTACTCGCGCGGGTCGAACTTCGACGGGTTCTCGAACATGAACTTGCGGATCGCCCCGGTCATGGCGAGGCGGATGTCGGTGTCGATGTTGATCTTGCGCACGCCGTACTTGATGCCCTGGACGATCTCCTCGACCGGCACGCCGTAGGTCTCCTTCATGTCGCCGCCGTACTGGCGGATGATCTCGAGGAGCTCCTGCGGCACCGAGGAGGAGCCGTGCATCACCAGATGGGTGTTGGGGATGCGGGCATGGATGGCCTTGACGCGCTCGATGGCGAGGATGTCGCCGGTGGGCTTGCGGGTGAACTTGTATGCGCCGTGGCTGGTGCCGATGGCGATGGCGAGCGCGTCGCAGTCGGTCTGCTTGACGAAGTCGGCGGCCTGGTCGGGGTCGGTGAGCATCTGGCTGTGGTCGAGCGTACCCTCGGCGCCGACGCCGTCTTCCTCGCCGGCCTGACCGGTCTCGAGCGAGCCGAGGCAGCCAAGCTCGGCCTCGACGCTGACGCCGATCGCGTGCGAGAACTTGACCACCTCGCGGGTGACGGCGACGTTGTATTCGTAGGAGGAGGGCGTCTTGCCGTCTTCCAGCAGCGAGCCGTCCATCATCACGCTCGAGAAGCCCGAGCGGATCGCACCCATGCAGATCGCCGGCGACTGGCCGTGATCCTGGTGCATGACGACCGGGATGTGCGGATAGGCCTCGATCGCGGCATCGATGAGGTGGCGCAGGAAGGCTTCGCCCGCGTATTTGCGCGCGCCGGCCGAGGCCTGCATGATCACCGGAGCGTCGCACTCGGCGGCCGCTTCCATGATCGCCTGCACCTGTTCGAGGTTGTTCACGTTGAAGGCGGGCAGGCCATAGCTGTGTTCGGCGGCGTGGTCGAGCAGCTGGCGCATGGAAACGAGGGGCATGGAATCTCTCCGGAAAAGGCCGCCGGGCGGGGCGGCCGGACGATCGAAAATTCTATTTTAGCGTGTGCGCGGGGACGCTGACCGTGTCTCCCGTCGCGGACGGGTATTCAGACGGGGTCGTCGAGCGTGCCGGGGCGGTGGTGTTCGCCCACGCGCACGATCTTGAGCGTGTTGGTGCCACCCGCGCTGCCGATCGGCTCGCCGATGGTGAGCACGATGAGGTCGCCGTAATCGACCACGCCCTGCTCGAGCAGGACCTGCTCCGCCTCCCACAGCAGCACGTCGCGGTCCTGGTGGGTCTGGCTCATCAGCAGCGGATGGACCTCGCGGTAGAGCGTCATCTGGTTGCGCGCCGAGACCTCGGGGGTGAGCGCGTAGATCGGCACGCCGGCGATCAGGCGGCTCATCCACAGCGCGGTCGAGCCGGTCTGGGTGAGCGAGGCGATCGCCTTGACCTTGAGATGGTAGGCGGTCCAGATTGCCGCCATCGCGATCGACTGGTCGATGCGGGTGAACACGCGGTCGAGCATTTCGCGGTCGAGCCCGGTGTCGTAGGACTTCTCCGCCTCCAGGCAGACCCGGCTCATGGCCTCGACCACCTCCACCGGGTACTTGCCGGCGGCGGTCTCGGCCGACAGCATCACCGCGTCGGTGCCGTCGAGCACCGCGTTGGCCACGTCGGAGACCTCGGCGCGGGTGGGCACCGGGCTGGTGATCATGGATTCCATCATCTGCGTGGCGGTGATGGTGAGCTTGTTGCGGTCGCGCGCGGCGCGGATCATCTTCTTCTGCAGCGCCGGCACCGCGGCGTCGCCCACCTCCACCGCGAGGTCGCCGCGCGCCACCATGATGCCGTCGGAGGCGTCGAGGATCTCGTCGAGGTTGGCCACCGCCTCGGTGCGCTCGATCTTGGCGATCAGCAGCGCCGAACAGCCGGCGGCGCGCATGAGCTGGCGCGCCATGTACATGTCGGCCGCGCTCTTGGGGAAGGACACCGCGACGAAGTCCACGCCGATGAGCGCGGCGGTGCGGATGTCGTCCATGTCCTTGGCGGTGAGCGCGGGCGCGGTGAGCCCGCCGCCCTGGCGGTTGATGCCCTTGTTGTTGGACAGCTCGCCGCCCACCTTCACCGTGGTGTGGATCTCGTGGCCGAGCACGCGCTGCACGGTGAGCTTGAGGCGGCCGTCGTCGAGCAGCAGCACGTCGCCCGGCTTCACGTCCTTGGGCAGGTCCTTGTAGTCGAGGCCGACGCGCTGGGCGTTGCCGAGCTCGCAGCGGGCGTCGAGGATGAAGGGCGCGTCGCGGGTCAGCGTCACGCGGCCTTCCTCGAACTTGCCGACGCGGATCTTGGGGCCCTGCAGGTCGGCGAGGATGCCGATCGGGCGGCCGGCGCGCGCGGAGGCGTCGCGGATGGTCTCGGCGCGGGTGACGTGGTCCTCGGGCTTGCCATGGGAGAAGTTCATCCGCACCACGTCGAGGCCGGCGTGCACCATGCGCTCGAGGGTGAGGAGGTCGGACGAGGCGGGGCCGAGGGTGGCGACGATCTTGGTGTGGCGGGACATCCGGGCTGCTCCGGTCGGTGGCGTGCCCGCATTCTAGCAGCGCGGCCGCGACGGCGACTTCGCGCGCACCGTACGCGAGGCTTGCGGATCGGCCTGCATGGCATATATTGGATGAAGTCTGTTCGCGGATGGCGCCCGGGTGCCGGAGCCAGCCTCGCCACCCACTGGAGGAGCGTCATGGCCCTACCCGGCAAACCGAGCCGTCGCACAGCCGCGATGGCGGTGTCGAGCGTCGTGTTGTGCATGCTGTCCGCAAGCGCGGCGGCCGTGCCGTCCAGCCTGTACGTGTTCGGCGACAGCCTCTCGGACAACGGCAACCTGTATGCCTGGACTTCGAATCCGTCGAATCCGGTGACCTTCGGCTTGCCGATCCCGGTGTCGCCCCCCTATGAGCAGGGAACCTTCACCAATGGCCCGGTATACGCGGAGCGCCTTTGGGACAGGCTCGGCCTTCCCGGGGAGCTCGCTCCGGCGGCGCTGCCGGGCGGCACGAACCATGCGGTAGGCGGGGCGCGCTCGCGCTACCACTCCTTCGATGTCGGCCCCGACGGCCTGCCGCCGCTCGTGTGGCCCGCCAACTTCGCGTCCTTCAGCCTGACCGGACAGTTCCAGGGCTACCGCGACGGGCTCGCCGGTGGCGCTGCGGACGCGTCGGCGCTGTATCTGGTCTGGGCCGGTGCGAACGACCTGCAGGACGTGCTCCGGCTCGCCCAGCTGAGCGGCCCCGCCGCGGCCGGTGCGCGGCTGGCCGAGGCGGTCGGCGATGTGGCCGGCGTGATCGGCGGGCTGGTCGGCCTGGGCGCGCGCCAGCTCCTCGTGCCCACGGTGCCGGACATCGGCGCGCTGCCGGTGGTGGCCGCCTTCGGTGCGCAGGCCCAGGGAATCGCCCGCCAGTACAGCATCGCGTTCAACCAGGCGATCGACCAGGCCTTGCAGTCCTTCGCCGGCATCCCCGCGCTCGAGGTGCTGCGCTTCGATGCGTTCGGGCTGCTCGACGAGGTCGTCCGCGATCCCGCGGCGAACGGCTTCACCGACATCGACACGGCCTGCCTGCAGGGGCTGTACATCGCACCGACGCCCGGTGCGCCCGCGCCGACGATCTGCTGGAATCCGGACGAGCATCTGTTCTGGGACGTGGTGCATCCGTCGGCGGCCGCCCACGTGATCCTCGCGGACGAGATGTACCGCGAGGTGCGCACCGCCTTCGTGCCCGAGCCCCCGCTGCCGGCGCTGCTCGTGGTGGGCGCGTTGTTCCTCGGCGTCTTTCGTCGCCTGCGGCTGACCAGGCCGCTGTAGGCGTCGGGAGCGCGCAGCTTCGTGCGCAGCGGCGCGCTTCACCTTTCGGGCTGTTGCATTGCGGCAACGGGGGGCGTGACTTAATCCACTGAGGGAGACTTTGCGCGGCGTCGGGCGCGGCGATCTGGGTTGTGCACTGCGGCATCCGTTGTATAGTGTGCTGCCTGTCCTGCACATCGCATCTTCATGACGCTCCCGCGACCTTGCGCAGCTTCGGCCGCCTCGCCCTGGCCGGCACGCCTGGATCTGCTCCAGAGCCTGTCCGGCCTCGCCCTCGCCCTCTTCATGTGGCTGCACATGGGCTTCGTGTCCGCGATCCTGATCAGCGCGGACTTCGCGTGGGCGGTGGCGCGTTTCTTCGAGGGCTACTTCTTCCTGCCGCGTCCGCAGGCGTGGCTGGTGACGGCCTTTGTCGCTGCGATCGCGCTCCTGTTCGCCCTGCATGCGCTGCTGGCGCTGCGCAGGTTTCCCGCCGACTGGCGCCAGTACCGCATCGCCGCGCGCCACGGCAGCCGTCTGCGCCATGGCGACACGACGCTGTGGTTCGTGCAGGTGGCGACCGGCTTCGCGATGTTCTTCCTCGCGCCGGTGCATCTGTACGCCATGTTCATGCATCCCGACCTCATCGGCCCTTACGAATCCGCCGATCGCGTGTGGACCGGCGGCTTCTGGCCGCTCTATCTCGCCTTGCTGTTCGCAGTCGAGGTGCATGGCAGCGTGGGCCTGTACCGCCTGGCGGTGAAGTGGGGCTGGTTCGAGGGCCGCGACGCGCGCACGACGCGGCGCCGGCTGAAGCTGGCGATGTGGGGCCTGATCGCCTTCCTGCTCACGCTGGGGCTGACCACGCTGTTGGCGGAGATCCGCATGGGCATCGAGCATGCGCCGCGCGCCGGTGAGCGCTACGTACCGACCTGGCAGCGCAGCCCGACTGCGGAGGAGGAGGCGCGATGAGAATCGAATACACCGACGTGCTGGTGGTGGGCGGCGGCCTGGCCGGCCTGCGCACCGCGGTGGGCGCGGCAAGGCGCCAGCTGCGGGTCGAGGTGCTGTCGCTGGTGCCGGCCAAGCGCTCGCACTCGGTGGCGGCGCAGGGCGGCATGCAGGCGAGCCTGGGCAACGCCTTCAAGGGCATGGGCGACAACGAGGACGTGCACTTCGGCGACACCGTGCGCGGCTCGGACTGGGGCTGCGACCAGCTCGTCGCGCGCATGTTCGCCCACATGGCGCCCAAGGCGGTGCGCGAGCTCGCGGCCTGGGGCGTGCCCTGGAACCGCGTGCAGCGCGGCGCCCACGAGGCGGTCATCGACGGCGAGCGCGTCACGCTGACCGAGCGCGACGAGGCCCACGGCCTCATCACCGCGCGCGACTTCGGCGGCACGCGCAAGTGGCGCACCTGCTACACCGCCGACGGCACCGGCCACACCATGCTCTACGCGCTCGGCGACCGCGCGGTGGCCGAGCGCGTCCCGGTGCGCGACCGCAGCGAGGCGGTGGCGCTGATCCACGACGGCGGGCGCTGCCAGGGCGCGGTGGTGCGCGACCTGGAGACGGGCGAGCTGTACGCCATCCTGGCCGCCGCCACGGTGATCGCCACGGGCGGCTTCGGCCGCATCTGGGGCATCTCCACCAACGCGATCATCAACGAGGGCATGGGTGCTGCGATCGCGCTCGAGACCGGGGTGGCGCGCCTGGGCAACATGGAGGCGGTGCAGTTCCACCCCACCGCGATCGTGCCCGCCGGCATTCTCGTCACCGAGGGCTGCCGCGGCGACGGCGGCCTGCTGCGCGACGTCGACGGCCACCGCTTCATGCCCGACTACGAGCCGGAGAAGGCCGAGCTGGCCTCGCGTGACGTGGTCTCGCGCCGCATGGCCGAGCACATGCGCCGCGGCAAGGGCGTCAAGTCGGCCGCCGGCGAGCACCTGTGGCTGGACATCGCGGTGCTCGGCGCCGCCCATATCGACCACAAGCTGCGCGAGGTGAAGGACATCTGCCGCCACTTCCTCGGCATCGACCCGGCGCGCGACTGGATCCCGGTGCGGCCGACCCAGCACTACTCGATGGGCGGCATCCGCACCGACCACCGCGGCGAGTCGCCCGCGCTGCGCGGCCTGTTCGCGGTGGGCGAGGCGGCGTGCTGGGACCTGCACGGCTTCAACCGCCTGGGCGGCAACTCGCTCGCCGAGACGGTGGTGGCGGGCATGCTGGTGGGCGAGTACGTCGCCGACTTCGTCGAGTCGCACTCCGGCGCCTTGCACGTCTCGCCCGGCCTCGCGCGCGAGTTCGTCGGCCGCGAGCGCGCCGCCCTGGAGGCGATCGCGGCTCGTCCGGTGTCCGCGCCGGGCGGCGACAGCGTGGCCTCGCTGCGGCGCGAGATGGAGGCGACCATGACCGAGCACGTCGGCCTGTTCCGCAACGAGACCGGGCTGCGCACGGCGGTCGCGACGCTGACCGACCTGTATGCGCGCGCGCAGCGGGTCGGCATCGCCAGCCGCCACCTCGACGCCAATCCGGAGCTGGTGGCCGCCTACCGCCTGCCGCGCATGCTCGCGCTCGCCCTGTGCGCCGCGCAGGGCGCGCTCGAGCGCCGCGAGAGCCGCGGTGCGCACGCGCGCGAAGACTACCCGGCACGCAACGACCGCGACTGGCTGCGCCGCACGCTGGCCTGGTGGCCGGTGGGCGCCGCCACGCCGGTGCTGGAATACGAGCCGATCCGGGTCGAGAGCATGGAGCTGCCGCCCGGATTCCGCGGCTATGGCACGCGCAACATCGTCGAGCATCCGGCCACCGCGCTGCGCGAGGCCGAGCTCGAGTCCATCCGTGCCCGTCTCGAAGGCGCGGGGGGTGCCCCGCTGCAGGCCGCGCTGCTGGATTTCCGCGCACGCCTGCCCGAACGCTATCGCGGCGACAACGAACGCATCGCCGACATCGAAGAGGGAGCGCCGCGATGAGCCGCCGCCTGAAGATCTCGATCTTCCGCCACAACCCGCGCGACCCCCGGAGCGTGCCGCGCCTGGTCGACTACGAGCTCGACGAGCGGCCGGGCATGACGCTCTTCATCGCGCTCAACGCGATCCGCGACTCCCAGGCGCCCGACCTCAACTTCGACTTCGTGTGCCGCGCCGGCGTGTGCGGGGCGTGCGCGATGGTGATCGACGGCCGCCCCGGGCTGGCCTGCCGCACGCTGACGAGCACGCTGCCGGCGGCGTTCAGCCTCTATCCGCTGCCGGTGTTCCGCCTCGTGGCGGACCTGTCGGTGGATACCGGGAGCTGGATGCGCGAGCTCGCCGAGCGCCTGCAGACCTGGGTGCATCTCGACGCGGAGCCCGATCTCGATCGCCTGGAGGCGCGCATGGAGCCGGCGCTGGCCGAGGCGGTCTATGAGCTCGACCGCTGCATCGAATGCGGCTGCTGCATCGCCGCCTGCGCCACCGCGCAGATGCGCGAGGGCTTCGTCGGCGCGGTCGGTCTCGAGAAGATCGCGCGTTTCCGCCTCGACCCGGCGGATACGCGCGACGACGCCGACTTCTACGAACTCGTCGGCAACGACGAGGGCATCTTCGGCTGCATGAGCCTGCTCGCCTGCAACGACCTCTGTCCCAAGGAGCTGCCCCTGCAGACCCAGCTCGCCTGGCTGCGCCGCAAGATGGCGGGGCAAGGGGTACGCTGGCTGCGGCGGGGATGAATCGAGCGCCGCAATCGCGACTCGCGTCGCTCCTACGCCCCCACCCGAGACGCCGCGGGTCTTGTAGGAGCGACGCCAGTCGCGATCCCGGCCACGCGGTATTTGCAGGCCGTGCGTCGCCCGCCGGAGCGCCCGATCGCGACTTGCGTCGCTCCCACGACAACCGTCGCGCTCCGGCCAGCGCCTGGAATTGCTTGTAGGAGCGACGCCAGTCGCGATCCGGCGCAATAGGCCAGCGCGGCCTGAATTCCAGGCGCCGCAATCGCGACTGGCGTCGCTCCTGCACCCCACCCGAGACGCCGCGGGTCTTGCAGGCGCGACGCAAGTCGCGATCGGGCGGTGCCGGATCGGGGCTCAGTCCTTGACGCGCGCTTCCAGCGCCGCGATCGCGGGCAAGGTCTTGCCTTCGAGGAACTCGAGGAAGGCGCCGCCGCCGGTGGAGATGTAGCCCACGTCCTCGGCGATGTGGAACTTGGCGATCGCCGCCAGGGTGTCGCCGCCACCCGCGATCGAGAAGGCCTCGGAGTGCGCGATCGCCGAGGCCATCATCTTGGTGCCGCCGGCGAACTGGGGCAGCTCGAACACGCCGACCGGGCCGTTCCACACGATGGTGCCGGCGTTGGCGATGATCTCGGAGAGCTTGGCGGCCGTCTTCGGGCCGACGTCGAGGATGCGGTCGTGCGCGCCGACCTCTTCCACCGGAATGCGGTTGGCACGCGCCAGCGCGGAGACCTCGTCGGCGACGACGACGTCGACCGGCAGCGGCACCTCGGCGCCACGCGCCTTCATCATGTCCATGATCGCCTGCGCTTCCTTGACCAGCTCGGGCTCGGCGAGCGACTCGCCGATGCGCTTGCCGGAGGCGAGCAGGAAGGTGTTGGCGATGCCGCCGCCGACGATGAGCTGGTCCACCTTGTGGGCGAGCGACTTCAGGATGGTGAGCTTGGACGAGACCTTGGAGCCGCCCACGATCGCCACCAGCGGGCGCTGCGGGGATTGCAGGGCCTTGCCGAGCGCGTCGATCTCGGCGCCCATCAGGATGCCGGCGCAGGCCACCGGGGCGAAGCGGGCGATGCCGTGGGTGGTGGCCTCGGCGCGGTGGGCGGTGCCGAAGGCGTCATTGACATAGACGTCGCAGAGCGCGGCCATCTTCTTCGCCAGCTCTTCGTTGTCCTTCTTCTCGCCCTTGTTGCAGCGGCAGTTCTCGAGCAGGACGACCTCGCCCGGCTTGACCTCGAAGCCGCCCTCCACCCAGTCGGACACCAGGCGTACCGGGCGGTGCAGCAGCTGGCCGAGGCGCACCGCGACCGGGGCCAGGGTGTCGTCGGGGCCGACCGTGCCTTCGGTGGGGCGGCCGAGGTGGGAGGTGACCATCACCGCGGCGCCGTTGTCCAGGCAGTACTGGATCGAGGGCAGCGAGGCGCGGATGCGGGTGTCCTCGGTGATGTTGCCGGCGTCGTCCTGCGGCACGTTGAGGTCGGCGCGGATGAAGACCTTCTTGCCGCGCACGTCGAGTTCGGTGAGTTTCTTGACTTGCATGATTCGCTCGTTCCCGGAAAAACGCCCTGCGGGGCAGGGCGTCGATTCGACTGGATGTCCGTGTGTAGCCTGGCGCTTACTTGGCGTTGCAGAAGGCGCGCGCGGCGTCGAGCATGCGGCAGGAGTAGCCCCACTCGTTGTCGTACCAGGCCAGCACCTTGACCAGCACCGAGCCGTCCTCGCCCTGGATGACGCGGGTCTGGGTGGCGTCGAAGGTGGAGGACACGGTGGTGTGGTTGAAGTCGGAGGACACCAGCGGCTCGGTGTTGACCGCCAGGATGCCCTTGAGCGGGCCGTTGGCTGCGGCGGTCATCAGCGCGTTGATCTCTTCCTTGGTGGTGGCGCGCTCGGCGGTGAAGGTGAGGTCGACCAGCGAGACGTTGATCGTGGGCACGCGCAGGGCGAAGCCATCGACCTTGCCGACCAGCTGCGGCAGCACCAGGCCGACGGCCTTGGCGGCACCGGTCTTGGTCGGGATGATGTTGGCGGCGGCGGCGCGGGCGCGGCGCAGGTCCTTGTGGCGCACGTCCACGGTCACCTGGTCGTTGGTGTAGGCGTGGATGGTGGTCATCAGGCCCTGCTTGATGCCGACGCTGTCGGCCAGGATCTTGGCGACCGGGGCCAGGCAGTTGGTGGTGCACGAGGCGTTGGAGACCACGGTCATGTCGCCGCGCAGCACTTCCTCGTTCACGCCCATGACGATGGTGGTGTCGACGTCGTCGCCGCCCGGGGCGGAGATCAGCACGCGGCGGGCGCCCTGGTCGAGCAGGGCCTGGGCCTTGGCCTTGGTGGTGTAGGCGCCGGTGCATTCGAGCAGCACGTCCACGCCGTGGCTGCCCCAGTTCACGCCCTTGGGGTCCTTGGTGGAGTAGAAGGGGATCTTCTTGCCGTCGATGATGATGACGTTCTCGCCCTCGGTCTCGACCGAGGTGGCGAAGCGGCCGTGGGTGGTGTCGTACTTGAGCAGGTGGGCGTTGGTGGCCAGATCGCCCGAGGCGTTGATGGCGACCACTTCGAACTCGTTCTGCAGGCCCTGCTCGTAGATGGCGCGCAGCGTGCAGCGACCGATACGACCGAAACCGTTGATGGCGACCTTGATGCTCATCCTTGCTTCTCCCTGAGATAACGGTGGAAAACCGCGTGATTTGTGTTTGCCGATGCCCTGCCGGTCCGTGCGGGACCGTGTCCTGATGTGCAGCGGGAGCGATCCGTTTCCGGAACCGCTCCCGCGCCAGGGTCTCGTCAGAGCACCGACTTCACTGCCTGCACCACCGCCTCCGCGGTGATGCCGAAATACTTGAAGAGCTCGCCCGCCGGGGCCGACTCGCCGAAGCGGTCGATGCCGATCACGCGGCCTTCGAGCCCGACGTACTTGTACCAGCCGTCGGTCGTGCCGGCCTCGACCGCGACGCGCGGCAGGCCGGCGGGCAGCACGCTCGCCTTGTACGCCGCGTCCTGGCGGTCGAAGACGTTGGTCGAGGGCATGGACACCACGCGCACCGCGACACCCTGCTCGGCGAGGGTTTTCTGCGCGGCCACGGCGAGCGCGACCTCGGAGCCGGTGGCGAGGATCACCGCCTGCGGCTTGCCGCCATTCACGCCGGCCGGGGCCTCCGACAGCACGTAGCCACCCTTGCGGATCGCCGCGACCTGATCGGAAGTGCGTGCCTGGAAGGGAAGGTTCTGGCGCGAGAAGCACAGGCTGGTCGGGCCATCCTTGCGCTCGATCGCGTTCGCCCACGCCACGGCCGACTCGGTGGTGTCGCAGGGACGCCACACGTCCATGTTGGGGATCAGGCGCAGCGTGGCGGTCTGTTCCACCGGTTGGTGGGTGGGACCGTCCTCGCCGAGGCCGATCGAATCGTGCGTGAACACGAAGATCTGGCGCACCTTCATCAGTGCGGCCATGCGCAGGGCGTTGCGCGCGTACTCGCTGAACATCAGGAAGGTGGCGGTGTAGGGGATGAGACCGCCGTGCAGGCTGATGCCGTTGGCGATCGCCGCCATGCCGAATTCACGCACGCCGTAATAGACGTAGTTGCCGCCGCTGGTCTTGCTGACGCCCTTCGCGCCCGACCACAGCGTGAGGTTGGAGCCGGCGAGGTCGGCCGAGCCGCCGAGGAGTTCGGGCAGCCTGGGTGCGTAGGCCTCGATGGCGTTCTGGCTGGCCTTGCGGGTGGCGATGGTCTCGGCCTTGTCGACGACCTTGGCGAGCACCGCGGCGACGTGGGCGTCCCAGTCGGCGGGCAGCTCGCCGGCCATGCGGCGCTCGAACTCGGCGGCGAGCTCGGGGTGGGCGGCGCGGTAGGCGGCGAAGGCGGCGTTCCATTGCGCCTCGAGCGAGGCGCCCTTGGTGCGCGCGTCCCAGGCCGCGTAGACGTCGGCCGGGATGTGGAAGGGCGGGTGGTTCCAGCCGATGTGGGCGCGCGCGGCCTCGATCTCGGCGGCACCGAGCGGGGCGCCATGCACGTCGTGGCTGTCCTGCTTGTTGGGCGCGCCGGCGCCGATGATGGTCTTGCAGCAGATCAGCGTGGGCTGGGCGGTGTTGGCCTTGGCCTGCTGGAGGGCGGCCTCGATGGCGACCGGGTCATGGCCCTGGACGTCGCGGATGACCTGCCATCCGTAGGCTTCGAACCTCTTCGGGGTGTCGTCGGTGAACCAGCCGTCGACATGGCCGTCGATGGAGATGTTGTTGTCGTCGTAGAACGCGACCAGCTTGCCCAGGCCCCAGGTGCCGGCGAGCGAGCAGGCTTCGTGCGAGATGCCTTCCATCAGGCAGCCGTCGCCGAGGAAGACATAGGTGTGGTGGTCGACCACCTCGTGGCCGGGGCGGTTGAACTCGGCGGCGAGGATCTTCTCGGCGAGCGCCATGCCGACGGCGTTGGTGATGCCCTGGCCGAGCGGACCGGTGGTGGTCTCGATGCCGGGGGCGTAGCCGTATTCGGGGTGGCCGGGGGTCTTGCTGTGGAGCTGGCGGAAACGCTTGAGCTCCTCGATCGGCAGGTCGTAGCCGGTGAGGTGCAGCAGCGCGTAGATCAGCATCGAGCCGTGGCCGTTGGAGAGCACGAAGCGGTCGCGGTCGGCCCACTTGGGGTTGGCCGGATTGTGGCGCAGGTGGTGGCGCCACAGCACCTCGGCGATCTCGGCCATGCCCATCGGCGCGCCGGGATGGCCGGAGTTGGCCTGCTGCACCGCGTCCATCGCGAGGGCGCGGATGGCGCCGGTGATGGGGTTGAAGACCGGGGGCTGGACGTTGCGGGTCGACTGCATGCTGTTTTCGGGCCGGAGGCCGCCATCGGGAAAGTTCGGAATTATCCCTTAAAAGACCCCGGGGATGCCAATGCTGCGTTGCGGCAATCTCGCTACGGGCGAGGGCGACGCGGCGGGTGCGGCTGCGAAGCGGTCACGGGACCTGGGTGGTGCGCGCCGCCTGCACTCGCGGCCCCTCGCTGCGCTCGAGGCTGCCCTCGGCGGAGGACGCCGCGGGGGCGGCGACGCAAACTCGTCGCTGCGCTCCTCAAACATGCGTCGCCTTGCTTCCCCCGCGACGCCCTCCACCTCGGCGCTCCTGAAGTTGGCGCGCATCACCCCGGCCCCGCGACCTTGCGTGTGTGCGGCTGAGGGCGGGGGGCGTGGTCGCGTCGGAACGGGGGAGCGGTTGCGGGGAGGCCCGATCTGGAGGTCTCGTCGGGGCGTTCGCGCCTCACACCCACTGGCGGCGGCGTTCCATCAGCTTCCAGATCAGCGGGGTGAGGATCAGCTGCATGGCGAGGTCGAGCTTGCCGCCGGGGATCACGATGGTGTTGGCGCGGCTCATGAAGGCGTCGTGGATCATGCGCAGCAGGTAGGGGAAGTCGACTCCGCGCGGGTCCTTGAAGCGGATCACCACCATGGACTCGTCCTGGGTGGGCACGTCGCGCGCGATGAAGGGGTTGGAGGTGTCGACCACCGGCACGCGCTGGAAGTTGATGTGGGTGCGGGCGAACTGCGGGACGATGTAGTGCACATAGTCGTGCATGCGGCGCAGGATGGTGTCCTGCACGGCCTCGGCGGTGTAGCCGCGCAGCTTGGTGTCGCGGTGCAGCTTCTGGATCCACTCGAGGTTGATGATGGGCACGACGCCGATCAGCAGGTCGACGTGGCTGGCGATGTCGGCCTCGTCGGTGACGAGTGCGCCGTGCAGGCCCTCGTAGAACAGGCAGTCGGTGCCGACCGGGAGATCTTCCCACTCGGTGAAGGTGCCGAGCGGCAGGTTCCAGCGCATCGCCTCGGCTTCGTTGTGGATGTAGTAGCGGCGGCGGCCGGTGGCGGCCTCGCCGTAGGCGCGGAAGAGGCTCTCGAGCTCGGAGAGCAGGTTGGCCTCGGGGCCGAAGTGGCTGATCCCGCGCAGGCCCGCACGCTCGGCTTCCTCGATCAGCGTCTTCATCTCGGCGCGGGTGTGGCGGTGGAAGCTGTCGCCCTCGACGATGGCGGCGTTGACGTTCTCGCGGTGGAAGATCGCTTCGAAGGTGTGCTTGACCGTGGTGGTGCCGGCGCCGGACGAGCCGGTGACGGCGATGATCGGGTGCTTCATGGACATGATGGGTTCCGCCGCTGGCGAGTCGGTTTCGACACGGATTCTGCACCGCAATAAAGCGGTGTGCGAGCCATCAGGAGCGCGCCTTGACCCAGGCCGACCATTCGGCGAACAGCGCCGGGCTGGTGGCGGCGATGACGCCGCGCTTGATCGCCGGGCCGGACATCAGCACGCCGCCGTCGAGCGCCTCGGCGATGCCGCCGGCTTCGGCGAGGATCAGGCGGCCGGCGGCGTAGTCCCACAGCATCTGCCCGCCGTGCAGGTAGACGTCGAGCCGGCCGGCGGCGACAAAGCACCATTCGAGGGCGCTGGAGCCGAAGTTGCGCTGCGAGTAGTAGGGCGGACGCACCGCGAGCTCGTCGCCGAGGTGGTGGCTGATGCGCTTGAAGTCCACCCCGGCGACGGCGTCGCGCAACTCGGTGGCGCCTGCGCGCAGCGGCAGCTCGGTGCCGTTGAGGAAGGCGCCGGCGCCGCGGGCGGCGTAGAAGGATTCGTCGGTGATCGGGTTGTACACCACGCCGATCACCGGCTCGTGGTCGATCAGATAGGCGATCGACACCGCGAACAGGGGGATGCCGTTGGCGAAGTTGGTGGTGCCGTCGATCGGGTCGATGCACCACAGGCCGCGCGCGCCTTCCTTCCACAGCGCGGCCTGCTCGGCCGCGGTCATCTCCTCGCCGAGCACGGCGCCGGGCAGGAAGGCGGGCAGGGCCTCGCTGAAGCGCTGCTGCGAGGCCATGTCGGCCTCGGTGAACAGCGAACCGTCGGCCTTGCGGTTGCGCGCGGACTTCAGGTAGCGCGGAAGGATCTCGGCGCGCGCGATGTCGCGCACCATCGATTCGAGGGCGCGGGCACGGGCGAGGCGGTGGGCGGCGGTGGGCATGGCGGGCTCCTTGCCGGCGGGCGGCGGGAGAGGGGCAGGGGGCGAGGGGAGCTGGGCCTATAATCTTACGATGATTTCACGATTCCACTTTCCGGATCGCCTGCCCTCGGGCGGCGAGGTGGCGCTCCCCGAGGCGCTCGCCCACCATGCGCTGCGGGTGTTGCGCCTGCGCGATGGCGAGGCGGTGGTGCTGTTCGACGGCAGCGGCGGAGAGGTCGATGCGCGCCTGGCCGTGCGCGGCAAGGCGGTGTTCGCTCGGCTCGGCGAGGCGCGTGCGGTCGAACGCGAGTCGCCGTTGCGCATCGTGCTGGTGCAGGCGCTGGCTTCGGGCGACAAGATGGACTGGGTGGTGCAGAAGGCGGTGGAGCTCGGCGTGCATGCGATCCAGCCGGTGCAGGCCGAGCGCTCGGTGCTGCGTCTGGCGGCCGAGCGTGCCGACAAGCGCGTCGCGCACTGGCAGCAGGTCGCGATCGCGGCCTGCGAGCAGTGCGGGCGCAACCGCGTCCCCGAGATTCGCCCCCTGCAGCCGCTCGCACACTGGCTGGGCGCGCATCGCGCGGCGCCCGGCTACGTGCTTGCGCCCGGCGGGGCCAAGGGCTTTGCCGACGAACCCGAGCCGAAGGACGAGGTGCACCTGCTGGTCGGGCCGGAGGGTGGCTGGAGCGAGGGCGAGATGGCGGCCTTCGACGCCGCCGGTTGCCGGCGCGTGCGGCTCGGGCCGCGCGTGCTGCGCACCGAGACCGCGGGCCTCGCCGCCGTGGCGGCGCTGCAGGCGCGCTGGGGCGATTATTGAGCGGCCGTCTGCGCCGCTGCGGACGCGCTACTTGCCATGCAGCACCTTCACCACCCGGCGCAACGCGCTCTCTTCCGGGTGGGGCTGCACGAGGAAGCCGAGGCCGTGCATCAGGCGCAGCATCTTGGCGTTCTTGCCCAGCACGTCGCCGAAGATGTTGCGATAGCCCTTGCCGCGCGCGACCTCGATGAGGGCACCCATGAGGCGGCGGCCCAGTCCGTGGCGTTGCCAGTCGTCGGCCACGACCAGGGCGAACTCGACCGATTCGCCGTCGGCGGCGAGGGAATAGCGGGCGCTGCCCACCATGTGCTCGGCGCCGGCGTCGTCGATGGTGGTGGCGATCAGCGCCATCTCGCGGTCGTAGTCGATCTGCGTGAAGCGCGCGACCAGCGCCGGGCTGAGCTCCTGCAGCTCTTCCATGAAGCGCATGAAGCGGGTCTCGGCGCTCAGTCCGTCGAAGAAGCCCAGCACCAGGTTGGCATCCTCCGGGCGCACCGGACGCGTACGTACGGCACGACCGTCGCCGACCTTCCAGTCCTGGACGAGGTGCAGCGGATAGGGGTGGATCGCCATGTGCGCGTAGCGGTCGCTGCCGGCAGGAAGGCCCTGGTCGATGACGACGCGGGCATCGGCCGCGATGGCGCCGTCGCCGTCGATGAACAAGGGGTCGATCGCGAGCTCGCGCACCCAGGGCAGCTCGCACACGAGGTCGGACACCGACACCAGCACCTGCTCGATTGCGGCGCGGTTGAGCGCGCCGCCCTGGCTGCGCGGGCCCTGTGCGGCCGCCGGGATGGCCGAGTCGATGAGGTCGCGGGCCAGCACGGGGTTCAGCGGTGGCAGCGCGAAGGTGCGCGGCGCGGAGGCGTCCTGCGCGCCGAGGCTGATCACCGGACCGAAGATCGCGTCGCGATGCACCTGGATGCGGAAGGCGCGCGCCTGCGGCCGGTACAGATAGGGCTCGATCGACACGCCGTTGATCTGCACCTCGGGGTGGCGCAGGCGCACCGCGTCGACGATGTCGTGGAAGGCGCTCCACACCGACTCGGCGGTGTTGAGGTTGAGGCGCACGCCGCCGGATTCGGACTTGCTCGCCAGCTCGGGAGCGTCGACCTTCATCGCCACCGGAAAACCCGCCTGCTCGGCGACGAACAAGGCCTCGGTGGCGTCGCGGGCGACGGTGGTGTGCGTGACCGGGATGCCGAAGCTGCGCAGCAGCGCCTTGGACTCCATCGCCGAGAGGATATGGCGACGCTGGTTGAGCAGGGTCTCGATCAGCACGCGCGCACCACCCGTGCGGCGGTAGGCGGCGGCGCTGCCGCCGCCGGCGGTCTGCAGCAGCAGGGTCTGGTTGTGGTGGAAGCGCGAGATGTTGTGGAACAGCTCGATCGCCGCCTCGGGCGAACTGAACACCGGCAGCCCGGCCCGGGCGAGCAGCGCGCGCGCCTCGGCGACCTGGCCGCCGCCCATCCAGCAGCAGCACAGCTGGAGCCGCACCTGGGCGGCGAGGTCGATGATGTCCTGCGCCACCTCGACCGGATCGACGAGCGCGTGCGGCGAGAGGATCACCAGCACGTTGGAAACCGCGGCGTCCTCGGAGAGGGCGAGGATGGCGTCGCGGTACAGCTGTGCGCTGGCGTCGCCGCCGAGGTCGAGCGGGTTGTGGGAGTGCCGCTCGCGTCCGCCGAGGCGCTCGAGCGTGGCGACCGTCGGCGAGCCCAGCCCGACGAGTCCGGTGCCGAGGTCCTTGGCGCGGTCGGCGGCGAGATCGGCCGGGCCGCTGCCGTTGGAGACGATGGCGAGGCTGTCCTCGCGCGGTCGAAAGCCGCAGGACAAGGCCTTGGCGGCGAAGAAGAGCTGGTCGATGTTCTGCACCCGCACCACGCCGGCGCGGCGCATCGCCGCGTCGAAGACCACGTCGGCGAGGCCGGCGTTGTCCGCGTCGGCGGCGTTGTTGTCGCTGCGACCGTGGCGGCCGGCCTTGAGCAGGATGATCGGCTTGACGCGCGCGGCCGAGCGCAGTGCGCTCATGAACTGGCGGGCGTTGCGGATGTGATCGACGTGCAGCAGGATGTAGCGCGTCTGCGTGTCGTGGATCAGGTACTCCAGCGTTTCCCCGTAGTCGATGTCCACCGTGCCGCCGAGCGAGATGACCGAAGAGAAGCCGACGTCGTTGGTCAACGCCCAGTCGAGCACGACCGAGCACATCGCGCCCGACTGCGAGATCAGGGCGATCTCGCCGGGCTTGACGGCGATGCGGGTGAGCGCGGCATTGATCCCGCTGCCGGGGCGTGCGATGCCCAGGCTGCCGGGCCCGATCAGGCGCAGCCGGGTCTCGCGCGCGGTCTCGACGATGCGGCGCTCGAGTGCGTTCCCGCTGGCGCTGATGATGACCGCGTTGCGTACGCCGCTGCGCCCGCACTGTGCGGTGACGCTGTGCAGCATGCGCGCGGGGGTGGCGATGATGGCGAGATCGACCGGTCGGCCGATGTCCTCGACCGAGCGGTGGCAGGGATGGTCCTGGATGCTGCCGTACTTCGGGTTGACCGCGTACAGGGTGCCGCGATAGCCGCCTTCGACCAGGTTGCGGAAGATGACGCGGCCGACGGACCCGGGTGCGTCGGACGCGCCGATGACGGCGATCGAGGACGGTTCGAAGGCGGTGCTGAGAGCGTGGGAGCCGGCCATGATCTTCGCGCTGGAAAGTGGATGAGGTCTAAAGGGATAGCAGGCCGCTGCCCTTTCGGCGTTGACCTGCGTCAGGGGCGCGCGGCCGCGTCTCCGTCCGCGAAGGAAAACGGCCGTCGAGACGGCCGTCGGAAGCTCCTGCGCGCGCGGACGCCGTCGGCCCGCAGATCGTGTCAGCGCTCGTCGAAGCTGATCTTCAGGCGCTTGGTGGTGGCGCGCGCCTGGCAGCTCAGCACGTAGCCCTGCGCGACTTCGTCGGCCTCGAGGGTGAAGTTCTTGTCCATCACGACTTCGCCCTCCGTCACCTTGGCGCGGCAGGTGCAGCACACGCCGGCCTTGCACGAGAAGGGGAGGTCGAGGCCGGCGTTGAGGCCGGCGTCGAGCAGGTGCTCGTCGGGGCCGATCGCGATCTCGTGCTCCTTGCCGTCGAGCACCAGGACCATGGTGATGTCCTTGGTCGCGGCCGCGACGGCCTCGGCGGTGCTCGAGGCCCCGACCGGGTGCGCGCCGGCGGGCAGGTTGGCGGTGAAGCGCTCGGTGCGGATACGGTCGGCGGGCACGCCGGCCTCGACCAGCGCGGTCTCGGTGGCGGTGATCATCTCGTCGGGGCCGCAGATGAAGACCTCGTCCATGCTGCCCACCGGCAGCAGGGCGTCGATGATCGCGCGCACCTTGGGACCGTCGATGCGCCCCTGCAGCAGGTCCACTTCCTGGGCCTGGCGCGACAGCACGTGGATCATGGTCAGGCGGTCGCGGTAGCGGTCCTTGAGGTCCTGCAGGTCCTCGTTGAACATCACCGTCGACATGCGGCGGTTGCCGTAGATCAGCGTGAACTTCGAGTCCGGCTGTTCTTCCAGCGTGCTCGCGGCGATCGACAGGATCGGGGTGATGCCCGAGCCGGCGGCGAAGCCGACGCGGTGGATGGCGCGCTTCTTCTTGACCACGAAGCGGCCGTCGGGCGGCATCACCTGCAGGGTGTCGCCGGCCTTGATGGCGCGCGTGGCCCAGTTCGAGAACAGGCCGCCTTCCACCGGGCGGATGCCGATCTCGAGCTCGCCCTCGCGTGCCAGGCGGCTGCGCGGGCTGCTGATCGAGTAGTTGCGGCGCACGTCCTGGCCATCGATGGTGGCGCGCAGGGTGAGGAACTGGCCCGGCTCGAAGGCGAAGCGCTCGCGCTCGGCCTCGGGGATGGCGAAGGTGATCGCCACCGCGCCGGCGGCCTCGGGGCTCACGCGCTTGATGGCGAGTTCTTGGAAACGGGGGGCTGACATGGCGTCTGGGCTCCGGCTCTTAATAGGGTTTGAAATAGTCGAAGGGCTCCTGGCAGTCGAGGCACTTGTACAGCGCCTTGCAGGCCGTGGAGCCGAACTCGGAGGTGACGACGGTGTGGGTGGAGCCGCACTGCGGACAGGCGACCGCCGCGGTCGGCTGCCGGCGCACGAACTTCAGCACGCTGACCTCGGCGCCGCCGCTGCTGCCGCAGGTGCGGTGGGGCGGGGCGATGCCGTAGGCGCGCAGCTTTTCCTTGGCCTCGTCGCTCATCCAGTCGGTGGTCCAGGCCGGCGCGAGCTGGGTGATCACCCGCGCCGCGATGCCGGCCTGTTCCAGGCTCGCACGCACGTCGTCCTCGATCTGCCCCATGGCGGGGCAGCCGCTGTAGGTCGGGGTGATGACCACCTCGATGCCCTCCGCCGTCTCCCGCACATCCCGCAGGATGCCCAGCTCGCGCAGGGTCACCACCGGGATCTCCGGGTCCGTCAGGGGCTCCAGGGTGGCCCAGACCTTGTCCACGACGCTGCTCATGGCCTTCGCCCTTACCAGGTGGCGCCCGGGTGGGCGCGGGCCAGACCCTGCATCTCGCCGAGCAGGTAGCTCAGATGCTCGGAGTGCAGGCCGATCTTGCCCTCGGTCACGTAACCGTGGAAGTTCGGGCGGGTCAGGGTGGCTTCGGCCAGCGCCTCGTTGACGAGCGCGTCCCAGGCCGGGCGCAGCGCCCATACGTCGATGCCGATCTTGGCCGCCACCGCGGCGCCTTCGGCCGGGCTGGTGGTCCAGAACTCCTCGGTGTAGGGCATGAGGTGGTTCACCGCCGCCTGCGCGCGGGCGTGCGACTCCTCGGTGCCGTCGCCCATGCGCACCAGCCAGTCACGCGAGTGGTGCAGGTGGTAGCTGGTTTCCTTCAGCGACTTGGCGGCGATCGCGGCGAGGCTGGCGTCGGCGGACTGCTGCAGGCCGTCCCACACGTGCACCATCAGCGCCGAATACAGGAAGTTGCGCACGATCGTGGTGGCGTAGTCGCGGTCGGCCGCGGCGTAGCCGACCAGCGCGCCGTGGTGCGGGAGCTCCAGCAGCGTGTAGTTGCGGAACTCGTGCGGGCCGCGGAAATAGGCCAGCTTGTCCTCGGTGGCGTCGCCGCCCTTCAGCTCGGCGGCGCGCTGGTACAGCAGGCGCGCCTGGCCGATGAGGTCGAGGCTGACGTTGGCCAGCGCCATGTCTTCTTCCAGGATGGGGCCGTGCCCGCACCATTCGGCGTTGCGCTGGCCGAGCACGACGGCGTTGTCGGCCAGGTGCAGCAGGTAGTCGATCGGCGTGCTCATTACATGTGCCCCACTTCTTCAGGGATCTCGTAGAAGGTCGGATGGCGGTAGATCTTGTCGGCCGCGGGGTCGAAGAGCTCGCCCTTGTCGTCCGGGTTGCTGGCGGTGATGGCGACCGAGGGCACCACCCAGATGCTCACGCCTTCCTGGCGGCGGGTGTACACGTCGCGCGCCATGTGCAGGGCCTGGGCGGCGTCGGCCGCGTGCAGGCTGCCGCAGTGCTTGTGCTCGAGGCCTTGCTTGCTGCGGACGAAGACTTCCCAGAGGGGCCAATCCTTGAGTGCGGGGGTGTTCATGCTGCCTCCTTCAGTGCGCGTTCTTTTTGCTTGCGGGCATAGGCCTGGGCCGCGTCGCGGACCCACTGGCCATCGTTGTGTGCCTTGACCCGGGTGGCCAGGCGTTCCTTGTTGCACGGTCCGTTGCCTTCGACGGTGTTCCAGAACTCGGCCCAGTCGATCTGGCCGTAGTCGTAGTGGCCGCGCGCCTCGTTCCACTTGAGGTCGGGGTCGGGCAGGGTCACGCCCAGCACCTTGGCCTGCGGCACGGTGGCGTCGATGAACTTCTGGCGCAGGTCGTCGTTGCTGATGCGCTTGATGCCCCAGCGCATGCCTTGCGCGCTGTGCGGGCTGTCGGCATCCGGCGGCCCGAACATGGCCAGGCACTTCCACCAGTAGCGGTTGACCGCGTCCTGCACCATCGCGCGCTGCTCGTCGGTGCCCTTCATCATCACCAGCAGGGCCTCGTAGCCCTGGCGCTGGTGGAAGGATTCCTCCTTGCACACGCGCACCATGGCGCGCGCGTAGGGGCCGTAGGAGCAGCGGCACAGCGGGACCTGGTTCATGATCGCCGCGCCATCGACCAGCCAGCCGATCACGCCGACGTCGGCCCAGTTGAGCGTCGGGTAATTGAAGATCGAGCTGTACTTGGCCTTGCCCGAGTGCAGGCCTTCGAGCATCTGGTCGCGGCTGGTGCCCAGCGTCTCGGCGGCGGAGTACAGGTAGAGGCCGTGGCCGCCCTCGTCCTGGACCTTGGCGATCAGGATGGCCTTGCGCTTGAGGCTGGGCGCGCGCGAGATCCAGTTGCCCTCCGGCAGCATGCCGACGATCTCGCTGTGGGCGTGCTGGCTGATCTGGCGCACCAGCGTCTTGCGGTAGGCCTCGGGCATCCAGTCCTGCGGCTCGATGCGCCCGTCGGCGTCGATGCGGGCCTCGAAGGCGGCTTCCTGCTCGCTCGTCGCATTGGAGACCGCTGCGAGTTTCTTTCCGGAATCGTCCGGAATGTCCATTGCCTGGGTGTACATGTGTTTCCTCCTAGCAAACACCGCACCGGGAAATACCGGCACGGAACGCGGGGTGCGCATGGCTGTGACCCCGCCTCCTCCTCAAAGGTCCGCCACGCCCGGGGCGCGGCGGGTGTTCATTGCATCCACGCCGGCGAGCGCTTCTCGAAGAAGGCCGTGAAGCCTTCGCGGGCTTCGGCGGTGGCGCGCTGGCGCGCGATGCGGCCGGCGGTCTCCTCGGCGACGGCGTCGTCGATCGGACGCCCGGCCAGCGCGGCGATCAGCTGCTTGGCGGCAAGCTGGGCCTGCGGGCCGCAGGCGAGCAGGGCCTGCACGAGGCGATCGACCGCGGCGTCGAGTTCATCCAGCGTGACGACCTCGCCGACCAGGCCCATGGCCTTGGCCTCGGCGGCGCCGAAGCGTTCGGCGCTCTGGAAGTAGCGCAGGGCGTGGCGCGGGCCGATGGCGCGCAGCACGTAGGGGCTGATCACCGCGGGGATGATGCCGAACTTGACCTCGGAGGTCGCGAAGCTGGCATCGTCCGCGGCGATCGCCATGTCGCAGGCGGCGGTGAGGCCGGTGCCGCCACCGAGCGCCGCGCCCTGCACGCGCGCGATGGTCGGCTTCGACATCCCCGACAGCGTGCGCAGCATGGCGGCGAACTTGCGCGAGTCGGCGAGGTTCTCCGCCTCGGTGCTGTCCGAGGCGCGGCGCATCCAGTTGAGGTCGGCACCGGCCGAGAAGTGCTTGCCACGCCCGGCCAGCACCACCACGCGCACGCCGGCATCGGCGTCGAGTTCGGCGCAGGCGGCCGCCAGCTCGGCGATGAGCTGCTCGTTGAAGGCGTTGAACACTGCCGGCCGATCCATCCAGATCGTCGCGACGGCGCCGCGGCGCTCGATGGCGAGGGTTTCGTAGTTCATGGACTGTCCCGTGCCTCAGACGCGCTCGATGATCATCGCGATGCCCTGGCCGACGCCGATGCACATCGTGCACAGCGCGTAGCGGCCATTGCGGCGCTGCAGCTCGTAGGCCGCCGTGGTGACCAGGCGGGCGCCGCTCATGCCCAGCGGGTGGCCCAGGGCGATGGCGCCGCCATTGGGGTTCACGCGTTCTTCGTCGTCGGCGAGGCCGAGGTCGCGCAGCACGGCGAGGCCTTGTGCCGCGAAAGCCTCGTTGAGTTCGATCACATCCATCTGATCGAGCGTGAGGCCCGCCTTGGCGAGCACCTTGCGCACCGCGGGCGCGGGGCCGAAGCCCATGATGCGCGGCGCCACGCCGGCGGTGGCCATGGCGACGACGCGGGCGCGCGGGGTCAGGCCATGCTTCGCGGCGGCGGCGTCGGAGGCCAGCAGCAGCGCGCAGGCGCCGTCATTGACGCCCGAGGCGTTGCCGGCGGTGACGCTGAGCTCGGGGCCATTGACGCCCTTGAGCTTGGCCAGCATCTCCAGCGTGGTTTCGGGGCGCGGATGCTCGTCGGTGTCGAAGACGATCGGGTCGCCCTTCTTGCGCGGGATCACCACCGGCACCAGCTCGTCCTTGAAGCGACCGGCGGCGTGGGCGGCGGCCCAGCGCTGCTGCGAGCGCAGCGCGAAGGCGTCCTGATCGGCGCGCGAGATGTCGAAGTCGGCGGCGACGTTGTCCGCGGTCTGCGGCATCGAGTGCGTCTCGTACAGCTTCTTCATCAGCGGGTTGATGAAGCGCCAGCCGATGGTGGTGTCGTAGATCGCGGCGCTGCGCGAGAAGGCCGACTCGGCCTTGCCCATCACGAAGGGCGCGCGCGACATGCTCTCGACGCCGCCGGCGATCATCAGCTCGGTCTCGCCCGACTTGATCGAGCGCGCGGCCAGGCCGATGGCGTCCATGCCCGAGCCGCACAGGCGGTTGACCGTGGTGCCGGGCACCTCGATCGGCAGCCCGGCGAGCAGGCCGGACATGCGCGCGACGTTGCGGTTGTCCTCGCCGGCCTGGTTGGCGCAGCCGTAGATGATGTCTTCGACCGCGGTCCAGTCGACCTGGGGGTTGCGGGTCATCAGGGCCTTGAGCGGCACGGCGCCGAGGTCGTCGGCACGCACGGAGGCCAGGGTGCCGCCGTAGCGGCCGATGGGGGTGCGGATGGCGTCGCAGATGAATGCTTGAGTCATGGCCAGCTCCTTACAGTTGCTTCGGGCGCTGGTCGATGACGCGGCGGGCCTTGCCGGTCAGCGTGCGCGGAATGGCTTCGAACTCCATCACGTTCACCTTGGTGGAGATGCCGATGATGGTCTTGATGTGGTGCTGCAGCTCGCGTGCGATGTTCTCGGTCTCGGTGCGGCTGAGCTTGCCGGAGAGTTCGCGCTGGACCTCGACGCGGATCTCGACGTTGTCGAGATGGCCGTCGCGCGTGAGCACGATCTGGTAGTTCCCCGACAGGCGGCGGTCGCGCATGATCTGCTCCTCGATCTGGGTCGGGAACACGTTCACGCCGCGCACGATCAGCATGTCGTCCGAGCGCCCGGTGATCTTGCCGATGCGGCGGAACGAGCGCGCGGTCGGCGGCAGCAGGCGGGTGAGGTCGCGGGTGCGGTAGCGGATGACCGGGAAGGCTTCCTTGGTGAGCGAGGTGAACACGAGCTCGCCTTCCTCGCCGTCGGGCAGCACTTCGCCGGTGTCGGGATCGATGATCTCGGGATAGAAGTGGTCTTCCCAGATCACCGGGCCGTCCTTGGTCTCGATGCACTCGCTGGCCACGCCCGGGCCCATGACCTCGGTGAGGCCGTAGATGTCGATGGCGTCGATGCCGAGCTTGCGCTCGATCTCGCTGCGCATGCCTTCGCCCCAGGGCTCGGCGCCGAAGATGCCGATCTTCAGCGAGATGTCCTCGGGCTTGATGTTCAGGCGCTCGAACTCCTCGGCGATCACCAGCGAGTAGGACGGCGTGACCATGATCGCGTCGGGGCGGAAGTCCATGATCTGCTGCACCTGCTTCTCGGTCTGGCCGCCGGACATCGGCACCGCGGTGCAGCCGGCACGCTCGATGCCGTAGTGGGCGCCGAGGCCGCCGGTGAACATGCCGTAGCCGTAGGCGTTGTGCACCATGTCGCCGGCACGCACGCCGGCCGCGCGCAGCGAGCGGGCGACCACGTCGGCCCAGTTGTCGAGGTCGCGCTTCGTGTAGCCGACGACGACCGACTTGCCGGTGGTGCCGCTGGAGGCGTGCAGGCGGGCGACCTTGTCGCGCGGCACGGCGAACAGGCCGAAGGGGTAGTTGTCGCGCAGGTCCGTCTTCGTCATGAAGGGGAACTTCGCGAGGTCGGCCAGCGACTGGAGGTCGTCGGGATGCACGCCCGCTTCCTCGCAGCGCTTGCGGTAGGGCGCGACGTTGTCGTAGGTGTGGCGCACCGACCACTGCAGGCGCTGCAGCTGCAGGGCGGAAATTTCGTCGCGGCTGGCGGTCTCGATCGGGTCGAGGTCGCCGGGGCGGGGGCTCTTCACGGGCATGGTGTGGTCTCCTCTGTCTCTCTACGTGTGCTTGGGGCCGCGCGGACCCGTCTAGGCATTCTCTGCGGCGAGTCCGGCGATCACCTCGCCGGAGATACGGTAGCTCTTGCCCCGGAACAGGGCGATGGTGTTGCCTGCGCTGTCGCGCACGGTGACGTCATAGACGCCGGTGCGACCGGCCAGCGTGCGCTCCACGGCCTCGGCCTGCAAGGTGTCGCCTTCGCGCCCGGTGGCGACGAAGTCGATGTTGCATCCGGACGCCACGGTGTTGCGGTTGTAGGCGTTGCAGGCGTAGGCGAAGGCGGTGTCGGCCAGGGTGAAGATGAGGCCGCCGTGGCAGATGTGGTGGCCGTTCACCATGTCGCCGCGCACCGTCATGCTGACCCTGGAGCGGCCGGGACCGACGTGCTCGATGCGCATGCCGAGCGCCTGGGCGGTACGGTCGCGCGACCACATCGCCGCGGTCACGGCCTCGGCCAGGGCCTGCGGATCGGTCGGGATGGGCTGCGCATCAGTCATGGATCTTCTTTCCGGCGAACACGCGCTGCTGGATCAGCGGGGACACGCGATAGCGGTCCTCGCCGTAGAAGCGGGCGAGGTTGGCGAGTACGGCGCAGATCGCCGGCAGGCCGACGCGGTCGGCCCATTCCAGCGGTCCGCGCGGGTAATTGACGCCGAGCTTCATCGCCGCATCGGCGCCGGCGGCATCGCACACCCCCTGGTTGACCGCGTCGGCCGCTTCGTTGGCGAGCATCGCGACGGTGCGCATCACTGCCAGTCCCGGGGTGTCGCCCAGGCGGCAGACCTCGAAGCCGGCCGCCTGCAGCAGGCTGATCGCGGCGCCGACCGCGGGCGCGAAGCAGTTGATCGCGGCGCCGACCGCGATGCGGCCGGCGGTGGCGTAGTCCAGTGCGAGGTCGATCAGCACCACGTTGGCGATGCCCATCTCGGTGGCGCGTTGCGTGGCGGTGCGGCCGTCGGTGACGAAGATCACCGCGCCCCCCGTCTCGGCGATGCGACCGTCGTTGGCTTCGCCCCAGGTATGGGGGATGTTGCGCTCGAAGAGGCGGTCGGCGAGCGCATGCACGGCGGCCGAATGGCCGTGCAGCACGATCTCGTCCGGTGCGTGCTGCGCCACCGCGACCTGGGGTGCGGGGCGCGCGGCGCCCTCGCGGTAGTCGTAGAAGCCGCGGCCCGACTTGCGACCGAAAAAGCCGGCGTCGACCAGCTCCTGCTGGATCAGCGAGGGCGTGAAGCGCGCATCGTTGTAGAAGGCGTTCCACACCGAGCGTGTGACGGCGAAATTGACGTCGTGGCCGATCATGTCCATCAGCTCGAACGGCCCCATGCGGAAACCGCCGGCGTCGCGCATGATCGCGTCGAGTGTGGCGCAGTCGCCACCGCCTTCGTTGAGGATGCGCAGCGCCTCGGCGTAGTAGGGACGGGCGACGCGGTTGACGATGAAGCCCGGCGTCGAGCGCGCATGCACCGGCGTCTTGCCCCAGGCCGCGGCGGTGGCGAACAGGGTGTCGGCGACCACGCGCGCGGTGGCGAGGCCGGAGACGATCTCGACCAGCTTCATCAGCGGCGCCGGGTTGAAGAAGTGCAGGCCGGCCAGGCGTTCGGGGCGCTGCAGGGCGGCGCCGATCGAGGTCACCGAGATCGACGAGGTGTTGGTGCCGAAGATGCAGTCGGCGCCGACGATGTTCTCCAGGTCGCCGTACAGCTTCTGCTTGGCTTCGAGGTTCTCGACGATGGCCTCGACCACCAGTGCGGCGTCGGCGAGCTCGGCCAGCTGGTCGACGGCGATCAGGCGTTCAGCGGCCGCCTGCGCGGCTTCGGTGCTCATCTTGCCCTTGTCGGCGAGCTTGCCGAACTGGGCACGGATGCCTTCGATCGCCTTGGCGGCGGCGCCCGGACGGTTGTCGAGCAGCTTGACCACGTGGCCGGCCGCGGCCGCCACCTGGGCGATGCCGGCGCCCATGGCGCCGGTGCCGACCACGGCGACGACAGCCGAGGCGGGCAGCGGCTGCGCGGCGGACTTGGAGATCTGGGTGTCGGTCACGCTCATTCCCCGGTGAACTTCGGTGCGCGCTTTTCCATGAAGGCGGCGACGCCTTCGGCGTAGTCGGGGCTCCAGCCCAGCTCGCGCATGAAGCCGCCCTCGAAGGAGAGCTGCTGCTCCAGCGTATGGCCGGCCGCGGCGTGCATGGCCTGGCGGGTGCGCACCAGGGCCTTGGTCGGCATGGCGGCGAGCTGCGCGGCGAGCGCGTCCACCTTTGCAGCGAACTCGGCATCGTCGTACGCCGCCCAGATCAGGCCCCAGTCGGCGGCCTTCTCGGCGGGCAGCTTGTCGGCGAGCATCGCCAGGCCCATCGCGCGCGCCATGCCGACGCGCTGCGGCAGGAACCAGGTGCCGCCGGTGTCGGGTACGAGTCCGATCTTGCTGAAGGCCTGCAGGAAGGAGGCCGACTTCGCCGCCACCACCAGATCGCAGGCGAGCGCCACGCTGGCGCCGGCGCCGGCGGCGATGCCGTTGACCGCGGCGATGGTGGGCACGCGCAGGTTCTGCAGGCGCAGCACGAGCGGCTTGTAGTTCTTTTCGACGACGTTGCCGATGTCGGGCATCTTGCCGCCCACCGACGCCATGTCGGGATCGGCCAGATCCTGGCCGGCGCAGAAGGCGCGGCCGGCGCCGGTGAGCACCAGCACGCGCGCGGCCTTGTCGGCGTGGACGCGGTCGAGCGCGTCGCGCAGCTCGGCGTGCATCTCGCCGGTGAAGCTGTTGAGCTTGTCGGGGCGGTTCAGCGTCAGGCGGGCGACGCCCGCCTCCACTGCAAACTGGATGTTGTTGTATTCCACGGACGGATCCTCAGACGTGGTAGCGGCGCTGGACGACGCGGAAGCGGTTGGCGACGAAGGCGGAATCCGAATACGAGGCGTTGGCCGACGGGTTGCCGCCGGTGCCGTGGTAATCGGAGAAGGCCGCCGACTGGTTCACGAACACGCCGCCGGTGAGGTTGATCGACAGCGCGACCTTGCCGCGCCAGGTGGCTTCGGTCATCGCGTCGATGACGTCCTGCCTCGTGGAGTAGAGCCCGACGGTGAGCGCGCCGTGGGTCCTGACCACACGCTCGGAGAGCGCGATCCCTGCGGCGGTGTCGGCGACCTTGACGATGAAGCTGATCGGGCCGAAGCGCTCTTCCATGTAGGCCTTCTCGTCGGCGGCGTCGCAGGCGAGCAGCACCGGGGTGCGCACCTTGGCGCCCGGGAACTCGGGGTTGTCGAGCTTCTGCGAGGCCAGCACGACCTTGCCCAGCGCGCCGCTGTTGGCGATGTCGATGCGTTCGGCGGTGTCGGCGGACTGGATCGCGCCGAGCACGGCGTGGGCGACCTCGGGTTTGGACAGGAAGCGCTCGACCGCACGGGCGAGGTCGGCGCAGACCTCGTCGTAGCTCTTGTGGCCGTCCTCGGTGTCGATCCCGCCCGCGGGCACGAAGATCGCCTGCGAGGTGGTGCACATCTGGCCGGAATACAGCGAGAGCGTGAAGGCGAGGTTGCCCAGCATCGCCTTGTAGGAGTCCGTCGAGTCGATGACGATGTTGTTCACGCCGGCGAGCTCGGCATAGACCTGGGCCTGGCGGCAGTTGTCGATCAGCCACTGGCCGAACACGTTGCTGCCGGTGAAGTCGACCGACTGCACCGCCGGGTGGGTGGCGAGCGCCTGGGTGACGCTGCGCTGGGTGGCCACGCACAGGCTCACCAGGTTGGGGTCGATGCCGTTCTCGGCGAGCACGGTGCGGATCGTGCGCACGGTGATCGCCGCCGGCAGGATGGCATTGCTGTGCGCCTTGACGATGACCGCGTTGCCGGTGGCGAGCGCGGCGAACAGGCCCGGGTAGGTGTTCCAGGTCGGGAAGGTGCCGCAGCCGATCACCAGGCCCACGCCGCGGCCGACGATCTGGAAGTGCTTCTTCATGACCAGCGCCGGGTTCTTGCCCTGGGGCTTTTCCCAGGTGGTCTCGGCCGGCACGAAGCTCTGTTCGCGCCAGGCGTAGGTGACGGCCTCGAGGCCGCGATCCTGGGCGTGCGGGCCGCCGGCCTGGAAGGCCATCATCCAGCCCTGGCCGGTGGTCATCATGACCGCGTGGGCGATCTCGAAGCTCTGCTTGTTCAGGCGCTGGAGGATTTCCAGGCAGATGCCGGTGCGGCCGTCGGTGCCCGCCGCCTGCCAGCCCTTCATCGCCTCGAGCCCGGCGGCGATCAGCGTCTCCGGGTCGCACACCGGATAGCGCACATCGAGCGCCACGCCATAGGGCGAGCTCTCGCCGCCATGCCAGCCCGTCTGGCCCGGCTGCCCGAGCTCGAACGGCTTGCCCAGGTGCGCCTCGAAGGCGCGCTTGCCCTCGTCCGGCGCCGCCTCGCCATAGAGCTTGGGGCTCGGCATCTCGGGGAAGGCAGACCAGTAGCCGCGCGTGGCGATGGCGTCGAGGGCGCTTTCGAGGGTGGCGCGGTGCTTTTCGAGCAAGGGGTGGGGCATGGGTCTCTCCGAGTGGGTGGTCTTGTGCTTCAAACGATACAAATCGATTTGATAAATGTCAATACTAGGTATCTATTCTGGAGGGGGTGATCACCTCAAGTTTTGATAGGCGAAACACGTTTAGATATAAGGAAGTCTTTTATAAACAGTTGTATATGTGAAAATTATCGGGGTGTTCCGGCAGCCGTAGCCAGTCGAAAAACCCGGGGCGTCCACTGCTCTGGGCTTGATGTGATACAATAATAAATAGAAAAATCTAGTGTTAGTATCGTATTAATCTCCTTGCTGCATTGCCCTCCCGCGCACTCGCCCGCACGCATCCAGGCTTCGTGCCCGCGGAATCGGCGTGGCGCTCGTCCTCGAGCCTTGCGTACGCGAGTGCAGCGGCCTCGAAAGCGCGCTCCGGCGCTAGGCGCATCTGCCCGGAATCGATAGACTTCGGGCCCCCAACCGCAGCGCGAACAAGCTCGTCCGTGACCACTTCCATCCAAGATCGCCTTGAAGCGTTCCGCAAGCAAGATCGCGTGCAGGCCGGGTCGCTGATCATTTCCGTCTTCGGCGACGCCGTGCTGCCCCGAGGCGGACGCATCTGGCTGGGCAGCCTGATCCGCTTGCTCGAGCCGCTTGGGCTCAACGAGCGTCTCGTCCGCACATCGGTGTTTCGGCTTGCGCGCGATGAATGGCTGGTCAGCGAGCCTTGCGGCCGCCGTACGGACTATATGCTGACGCCTTCCGGTCTGCAGCGTATCGAGGAGGCGTCGCGCCGCATCTACGCTTCCGCTGCGCAGGGCTGGGATCGTCGCTGGCGGCTGATCCTCGCCGTCGGCGAGCTTGCGGCCAAGGACCGCGAACGCCTGCGCAGGGCGCTGTTCTGGCAGGGCTTCGGCGCCCTCGACGGGGACTGCTTCGTGCATCCGAGCGCGGACCTCATCACCGCCTTCGACGCGCTCGTCGGGGAGGGGTTGGGTGGGCTGCTGCCGCGGCTCAAGCCCCTGATGGCTGCGGATGCGGCCCTGGGTGCGGCGGCCAGCGACGCCGACCTGGTGCATGCGGCATGGAATCTCGAGCGCCTGGCGCAGACCTATCGCGAATTCGTCGACTGCTACCAGCCCGTGCTGGCCCAGCTCCGCGATGGCGCCAGCGAGTCCGGGGATGAGAACGCCTTCCTCATGCGGATGCTGCTGATCCACGACTACCGCCGCCTGCTGCTGCGCGATCCCGGATTGCCCGACGTGCTGCTGGCGAGCGACTGGCCGGGGCAGCGTGCGCGGCTGCTGTGCCGCGAACTCTACCGTCGGCTGCTGGTGCCGTCCGAGCGCCATATCGACGCTCACCTCCGCCTCGCCGACGGCCGCACGCCCGAGGCGTCGCCCCGCCTTCTCGCGCGCTTCCAGGACGCCGACCCGCTGCGCGGCGCCGCCTGAGCGCCGCCAGCCTCTTCCCGCCGGTCGGCGCGCGGCGACCGGGGCGGGGGCGTGCGGGACGCGTTCATGGCCGTGCCGCCCTGCGTGCGCCGCCGGCCTCAGCCTTCCCGCCTGCGCAGTTCCACCAGCGGCACCACGTCCGGCATGTGGATGCGCTTGCGCCCGGGCTCGACCGCCGCGAGCGGCACGGTCTCTTCCATCGTGGCCAGGCTGCGGCGGGTGAGGTCCTGGTAGGTCGCGGTTCCCGAGCTCTTCCAGCGCATCTCCTCCTCGGAGAGCGCGCGGATCGCCTTGGCCGGCATGCCGGCGATCAACATGCGCGGCGGCATCTCGACGCCGGCCTTGACGAAGGCCGCCGCGGCGACGATCGATGACTCGCCGATCACCGCGTTGTCCATGATCACGGCGTTCATGCCGACCAAGGCGTTGCGGCCCACCCTGCAGCCGTGCAGCACGGCGCCGTGGCCGATGTGTCCGTCCTCCTCGACCACCGTATCGGTGCCGGGAAAGCCATGCATCACGCAGGTGTCCTGCAGGTTCGAGCCGCGCTCCAGGATCAGTCGCCCGAAGTCGCCGCGCAGGCTTGCGCAAGGCCCGACGTAGCAGTCCGGGCCCACGATCACGTCGCCGATCAGCACGGCCGACGGGTGCACGTAGGCGGTCGGATCCACCACCGGCACGATGCCGTCGATCGCATAGACTTTCAGCTGATTCATCCTTGTTCTCCTCCGCTCGGACTTATGTTACATATAAAGGAAAGATTTCTTCAATAAGTAATTTTATCGGTGAGGGGGCTTCGATGAGCGACGAACTCGACGGCAAGCACGGCGTGCAATCTCTCGAGGTGGGCATGAGCATCCTCCGCGCCATGGTCACCGGCAAGCGCTCCATGATGCTCAAGGACATCGCCCAGGCCGCCGACATGCCGCCCTCGAAGGCGCACCGCTATCTGGTCAGCCTGATCCGCAGCGGACTCGTCGAACAGGACCGGCTCACCTCGCGCTACGACCTCGGTCCCTTCGCCCTCAACCTCGGCCTGGTCGCCCTCGACCGCGTCGACCGGATCCGTCTCGGCTTGAGCGCGATCGGCGATTTGCGCGATCTCACCAACGAGACCGTCGCGCTCGCCGTCTGGAGCGATCGAGGGCCGGTCGTCGTGCGCTGGGAGCGTCCCCGTCGTCCGATCACCGTCAATGTGCTGACCGGCACCAGCCTCAGCCTGCTGAGCTCGGCCGCCGGGCGCGTCTTCGCCGCATGGCTGCCCGAGCAGCAGACCGAAGCGCTGCTGCGCGCCGAGCTCGAATCCGGTCGGGTGCCCGCGGGCATTGCCACCCTCGACGACGCGCGCCGGCTGCTCGCCGAGGTCCGCGCGCGGGGTGTGGCGGTGATTTCCAGCGGCTATTTCGCCCGCGGCGTCGAGGCTGCGGCGGCCCCGGTGTTCAACTTCAAGAACGAGATCAACATGAGCATCGCCCTCGTGGGCGTCGAGGGCACGCTGGATCTCCTCCCGCACAGCCCGGTGCTCCAGGCGCTGAAGGAGGCCTGCGACGCGCTGTCGCGGCGACTCGGCGCGACCCTTCTCCCGGGTGTCGAGTCGGGCGACCACGCGACCTGAGGGGTGGGTGCGGCGGGAGGTTGCGCACAGCAGGAGCCGGATACTTTTGGAATTGATACAAAGTTTCTGCTTGACGGGATCTTTTGTATCAATTCTAATAACTAGAACGCGTTCTGCAATGCAGAACTTGCGCGCCCCGAGCGCTGCGCCCCCGGCGCGCCGGCCCCCTCGCACCGCACAACCACTGGAGGAGACACCATGAAGTTGCGTAACACCCTGCTGGCCGCCCTCGGCCTCGCCTTCGCCGCCACTGCCGCCCATGCCGAGATCAAGGTCGGTGTCGTGCTCTCGGCCACCGGCCCCGCCGCTTCGCTGGGTATCCCGGAAAAGAACACGATCGCGCTGCTGCCGGCCACCATCGGCGGCGAAAAGGTGAGCTACATCGTGCTCGACGACGCCTCCGACACCACCACGGCGGTCAAGAACGCCCGCAAGCTGACCGTCGAGGACGGCGTCGATGTGATCATCGGCTCCACCACCAGCCCCGCTTCGCTGGCCATGGTCGACGTCGCCGCCGAGACGAAGACGCCGATGATCTCGATGGCCGCGTCGGCGCGCATCGTCGCGCCGATGGACGACAAGAAGCGCTGGGTCTTCAAGACCCCCCAGAACGACCAGCAGATGGCGTCGGCGATCGTCGAGCACATGGTCGCCAACAAGGTGACGAAGGTGTCCTTCATCGGCTTCGCCAACGCCTACGGCGAGGGCTGGTACGAGCAGTTCAAGAAGCTGGCCGAAGCCAAGGGCATCGAGATCGCCGCCAGCGAGCGCTTCAACCCGGCCGACACCTCGGTGACCGGCCAGGCGCTCAAGCTGATGTCGGTGAAGCCGGACGCGGTGTTCATCGCCGGCTCGGGCACGCCCTCGGCGCTGCCGCAGAAGACGCTGCGCGAGCGCGGCTACAAGGGGCCGATCTACCAGACCCACGGCGTGGCCAACAACGACTTCCTGCGCATCTGCGGCAAGGACTGCGAAGGCACGCTGCTGCCGGTCGGCCCGGTGCAGATGGCGCGCAGCCTGCCCGACAGCCACCCCGTCAAGGCGAGCGCGCTGGCCTACGTGGAGAAGTACGAGGCCGCCAACGGCGCGGGCTCGGTGTCGAGCTTCGGGGCCTACGCGTGGGATGCCGGGGTGTTGCTGCAGGCGGCCGTCCCTGCCGCGCTCAAGGCGGCCAAGCCGGGCTCGGCGGAGTTCCGCACGGCGCTGCGCGATGCGCTCGAGGGCGTGAAGGAAGTCGCCGGCGCCACCGGCATCTACACGATGAGCCCCGACGATCACCTCGGCCTGGACGACCGCTCGCGCGTGATGATCGAGATCCGCAACGGCACCTGGTCGCTGCTGAAGTAAGCATCCCCCTCCGCGGCGGGGCGCCTGGCGTCCCGCCGCGCGTCTGTCGGGGATTTCCGACACATCGAATCAATCACGGCGGTCCGCGAGGCACCGCCGAGACGAGGCATTTCCATGGATATGTCAATTGCATTGATCCTGTCGCAGGACGGGATCACCAACGGCGCGATCTACGCGCTGCTGGCGCTGGCGCTGGTGCTGGTGTTCGCGGTCACGCGGGTGATCTTCATCCAGCAGGGCGAGTTCGTGGCCTACGGGGCGCTGACGCTGGCGATGATGCAGTCGGGCGTGTTGCCGGCCACGGTGTGGATGCTGGTGGCGATGGGAGCGCTGGTCACGGTGCTCGACGGCGGGCTCGCGCTCAAGGCGGGGCAGGGCCGGCGTGCCGCGAGCGTGGCGGGCTGGAACCTGGGCTATCCGCTGGCGCTCGCCGCGGTGGTCGGCGGGCTGGCGGTCAACGAGCTGCCGCTGGCGGTGCAGGTGCTGCTGACGCTGGCGATCGTGGTGCCGATGGGGCCGATGATGTACCGCCTGATGTACCAGCCGATCGCATCGGCGCCGGTGCTGGTGCTCCTGATCGTCTCGGTGGCGCTGCATATCGCGATGGTGGGCCTGGGACTGCTGTTCTTCGGAGCGGAAGGCCAGCGCACGCCGGCGTTCAGCGAGTTCAGCCTCGAGCTCGGCCCGCTGATGGTCTCCGCGCAGACGCTGTGGGTGGTGGTGGTGTCGGTGCTGCTGATCGTGGCGCTGTACCAGTTCTTCGAACGCACGCTCTACGGCAAGGCCTTGCGCGCCACCGCGATCAACCGCGTCGGTGCACAGCTCATGGGGATCTCGCCCACGCTCGCCGGCAAGCTGACGTTCTTCCTCGCCGCCTTCATCGGTGCGCTTTCGGGCGTGCTGATCGCCCCGATCACCACGATCTACTACGACACCGGCTTCCTGATCGGCCTCAAGGGGTTCGTCGCCGCCATCATCGGCGGCCTGGCGAGTTATCCGCTGGCCGCCGTGGGTGCGCTCGCCGTGGGGCTGCTCGAAGCCTTCGCGTCGTTCTGGGCCAGCGCCTACAAGGAAGTCATCGTGTTCACCCTGATCATTCCCGTGCTGCTGTGGCGCTCGCTGCGTAGCCACCACGTGGAGGAAGAAGAATGAGAACCGACCGTCTGGTCCTGGGGGCCTTTCTCGCCCTGCTGCTGCTGGTGCCGGCGATCCTGTCGCCGTATTACGTGACGCTGCTGAACTACATCGGCCTGTATGCGATGGTTGCGCTCGGCCTGGTGCTGCTCACCGGGGTGGGCGGACTGACCAGCTTCGGCCAGGCCGCCTTCGTGGGTCTGGGCGCCTACACCACCGCGGCGCTCACCACCGCGACCGACCTGCCGGGATGGCTCGCCTGGGCGGGGACTTCGCCCTGGCTCACCCTGGCGGTCGGGCTGCTGCTGACCGCCCTGGTCGCGGTGCTGATCGGCTCGCTCACCCTGAAGCTCTCGGGGCACTTCCTGCCCCTGGGCACGATCGCGTGGGGCATCAGCCTGTACTTCCTCTTCGGCACCATGGAGAGCCTGGGCGGCCACACCGGCATCAGCGGCATTCCGGCCATCGGGCTGCTGGGCTGGACGCTGGACGAGGGCGGCGAGATCTATTACCTGATCTGGGCCTTCCTGCTCGTCGCCATGCTCACCACCCACAACCTGCTCGACTCGCGCGAGGGGCGTGCGATCCGCGCCCTCAAGGGCGGCCGCGTGATGGCAGAGGCGATGGGCGTGGACACCTCGCGCTCGCGCATGGTGATCTTCGTGATCGCGGCGCTGCTGGCGTGCGCCTCGGGCTGGCTGTATGCGCACATGCAGCGCTTCGTGAACCCGACCCCGTTCGGCGTGCATATCGGCATCGAGTACCTCTTCATGGCGGTGGTCGGCGGCGCCGGCTACGTGTGGGGGGCGATCGTGGGCGCGGGCGTCATCACCGTGCTCAAGCAGTGGCTGCAGAACTGGCTGCCCAGCCTGCTCGGCGCCACCGGCAACTTCGAGACCATCGTGTTCGGCCTGCTGATGGTGCTGGTGTTGCACCGCGCCCGCGAGGGCCTGTGGCCGATCCTCAAGAAACTGGTGCCGGTGCGTGCGCTCCGCAAGACCATCGACCCCGACGCCGAACCGCTGCCGCGGCGCACCCTGCCGAAGGCGGGCGAGCTGATCCTCGAGGCCAAGGACGTCACGCGCCGGTTCGGCGGCCTGATCGCCAACAACAACATGAGCCTGGAGGTGCGCGCAGGCGAGATCCTCGCGCTCATCGGCCCCAACGGCGCGGGCAAGAGCACGATGTTCAACCAGATCTCGGGCGTCGACACCCCGACCTCGGGCGAGGTGCGCTTCCTCGGCAAGCCGGTGGCCGGCCACGACTCGCGCGAGATCGCCCGCATGGGCATGAGCCGTACCTTCCAGCACGTGAAGCTGCTGCCGACGATGAGCGTGCTCGAGAACGTGGCGATCGGCGCCCACCTCAGGAGCGACAAGGGCGTGTTGAGCTCGGCCTGGCGCCTGGACCGCGCGGAAGAGGCCCGCATCCTCAAGGAAGCCGCCCGTCAGATCGAGCGCGTGGGCCTGGCCGAGTACATGTACGAGGAGGCCGGCAGCCTCGCCCTGGGCCAGCAGCGCATCCTGGAGATCGCGCGTGCGCTGTGCGCCGACCCCTGCCTGCTGCTGCTCGACGAGCCCGCGGCCGGCCTGCGCTTCAAGGAGAAGGAGGCGCTCGGCGAGTTGCTCCGGAAGCTGCGCGCGGAGGGCATGGCGACCCTGATCGTGGAGCACGACATGGACTTCGTGATGAGCCTGGTCGATCGCGTGGTGGTGATGGAGTTCGGCCAGAAGATCGCCGAGGGCCTGCCCGACGAGATCCAGCAGAACCCGGCGGTGCTCGAGGCCTATCTGGGCGGTGTGGAATGAGCGGGGAGAACGCGATGACAAAGCAGACGCAAGGCAGCGCCGCACCCTCTAACGCGGACGCGAAGAACCCGGTGCTCGAGGTCAAGGACCTGTGCGTGTCCTACGGCAAGGTCGAGGCGCTCACCGATGCCAGCCTCACCGTCGGCGAGGGCCAGATCGTCACCGTGATCGGTCCCAACGGCGCGGGCAAGACGACGATGCTGTCGGCGATCATGGGCGTGCTCGGCTCGCGCGGCCAGGTCGCCTTCGACGGCAGCGTGGAAGGCGTGCCCGAGGTCGAACGCATGGTCGCGCGCGGCATGACCCTGGTGCCCGAGAAGCGCGAGCTCTTCGGCGAGATGAGCGTCGAGGACAACCTGGTGCTGGGCGCCTTCCAGCGCTATCGCATGGGCAAGCGCGATCACGCGCAGACGCTCGAGGAGGTCTATGCGCTCTTCCCGCGCCTCAAGGAGCGCCGCAGCCAGGCCGCAGGCACCATGTCGGGCGGCGAGCGCCAGATGCTTGCGGTGGGCCGCGCGCTGATGGCCAAGCCCAAGCTGCTGATGCTCGACGAGCCCAGCCTGGGGCTGGCACCGCTGATCGTGCGCGAGATCTTCCGCATCATCAGCGAGCTGCGCCGGCGCGGGGTGTCGATCCTGCTCGTCGAGCAGAACGCGCGCGCCGCGCTGCAGGTGGCCGACTACGCCTACGTGCTCGAGACGGGCCAGATCGCCATGCAGGGCCCGGCGCACGAGCTCGCGGACGATCCGCGCGTGATCGAGGCCTACCTCGGGCTCGGCGGCAAGCACCAGGCGATGCTGTCGACCTGAGCCACCAGCCCTCAGCTCCCCACGGAAAAGGACAAGACCATGGACGCGATGCGCATCCTGATGGACGAACACCAGTCGCTGGCGGCGATCATCCACGCCATCCGGCACATGATCGGCGAGATCGATGCCGGCCGCCTGCGCCCGGATCACAAGCTGCTCGAGGCGATGGTGCATTACCTCGACGCCTACCCCGAGAAGCGCCACCACCCCAAGGAAGATGCCTTCCTGTTCGGGCCGCTGCGTGCCCGCACGCACGACGCGGACGCCGCGCTCGACCGGCTCGAGGCCGAACACGCTCAGGCCGACGCCCGCATCGCGGTGCTCGAGGCCGCGGTCAAGGGCTACGCGCAGGACCCCGTCGGCGGCTTCGAGGCCTTCAAGACCGCCTTCAACGACTACGCCGCGTTCTATCGCAACCACATGATGACCGAGGAGCGCGAGGTGCTGCCGCAGATCCGCAAGCACTTCACCGCAGAGGACTGGGCGCGCGCCAACGCCGGCTTCATCGCCGACGATCCCCTCGGCGGCACGCGCGCCAGTGCCCGGGCGGGCGAGGAGGACTTCGCGCAGATCTTCTCCAGGCTCGTCGCCGCCGCGCCGGCGCCGATCGGCTTGGGGGCGGGACCGTACAAGGGCTGAACGCGCGCGCCCGCGTTCCACGCCGGTGCCCGGCCGGGCTAGAATCCGTCGTCGATTCCAGTCCGCCGGGTCGCCCCATGTGTGTCCGGCCCCAACAGCGGTGAATGCGTGAGCGCCGAAAACAGCAGTTCCAGTCCCGAAACCTCCTCTCCTTCCCCGGCCGTTCCACGCGTGGATGACGCCACGGCCCAGTTCGTGGCCTGGGTGCGCGGCGCGGCGCCCTACATCCACGCCTTCCGCGGCCGCACCTTCGTCGTCGGCTTCGGCGGCGAGGTCGCCGCCGGCAAGCGCGCACAAAGCCTCGCCTACGACTGCAACCTGCTCGCCGCGCTCGGCATCCGCCTGGTGCTGGTGCATGGCGCGCGACCGCAGATCGATGCCGAGCTCGCCCGCCGCGGGCTCGAGCCGCGTTTCCACCACGGCCTGCGCGTGACCGACGCCGATGCGCTCGAATGCGTCAAGTCGGCGATGGCGGTGACCCGCTTCGAGGTCGAGGCGCTGCTCTCGCAGGGCCTGCCCAACACCCCGATGGCAGGCAGCTACATCCGCGTCACCGGGGGCAACTTCATCACCGCGCGGCCGGTGGGCGTGGTCGATGGCGTCGATTACCAATACACGGGCGCGGTGCGCAAGATCATCGCCGAGGAGATCAACGCGGACCTCGACCAGCAGAACGTGGTGCTGATCACCCCGCTCGGCGTCTCGCCCGCGGGCGAGATCTTCAATCTCGCGATGGAGGAGGTGGCCGAGGCGGTGGCGGTGGCGCTCAAGGCCGAGAAGCTGATCTACCTGTGCGATGCGCCCGGCCTGCTCGGCGAGGATGGCCAGCTGGTCGAGTCGGTCACCGCCGACGAGGCGCAGGGCAAGCTCGAGACGGGCGAGGGGCTCACCGAAGACCTGCACCTGTTCCTGCCGTGCGCGATCCGTGCGGTGAAGAAGGGGGTGGCGCGCTGCCACCTGATCGATCACGACCTCGACGGCGGCCTGCTGCTCGAGTTCTTCACGCATGCGGGCGTGGGCACCGTGGTGTCGCGCGACCCGCTGTTCCGCCTGCGCGAGGCCACGGTCGAGGATGTCGCCGCTCTCGTCGCGCTGATCTCGCCGATGGAGGCCGACGGCACCCTGGTGCGGCGCGGGCGCGAGCTGCTGGAGCAGGAGATCGAGCGCTTCACCGTCGTCGAGCACGACGGCGTGCTGGTGGGCTGCGCGGCGCTGTATCCGTTCAGCGAGGACAACGCCGCCGAGCTCGCCTGCCTGGCGGTGACGCCGGAGTATCGCCGCGCCGGTCTCGGCGACCAGCTCCTCAAGCGCATCGAGCGGCGCGCGCGCGTGCAGCGGCTCGAGCGCCTGTTCGTGCTCACGACCCGCACCGCGCACTGGTTCCGCGAGCGCGGCTTCAGCGAGATCGGCCCCGAGGCCCTGCCGCGGCAGAAGCGCGAACTCTACAACTTCCAGCGTCGCTCGAAGGTGTTCGTCAAGCCGCTATGAGCGCCTGCCCGGCACCCGGCAAGGCGGAGGACGCCGAACTGCTCGCCGAGATCGCGCTCGGCGTGCGCAGCGTCGAGGCGATCTTCCTGCCCGGGCTCGCGCTGCGCTGGATCAGCCCCTCGATCGAGGCGCTTACCGGCTTCACGGCGGCGGATTGCGTCGCGGCGGCCGACCCCTTCGAACTCCTGGTGTTCGAGGACGATCGCGTGTTCTGCCGGCGGATGGCGCAGCGGGTCGCTGCGGAGGAATCCGCCCAGGCCTTCGAGCTGCGCCTGCGCGCACGGGATGGGCGGGCGGTTTGGGTGCAGACGCACTGGCGGCCGCGCGCCGACGGCGGCCTGCGCCTGTCGGCCGAGCACATCCAGGCGCGCAAGGAGACCGAATTCACCCTGCTTGAGACGGTGGCCGAGCTGCGCCGCCAGGAGGCGCTGCGCGAGCTCTACCTCGTGCGCAGCAACGACGAGCGCCAGCGCCTGGCTGCGCTGCTGAACCTGATCCGGCTCGGCATCCTGTTCATCGACCACGACCGCCGCGTGCTCTACCACAACCGTGCGATGCTGGCGATCTGGGGCTATCCCCCCGACACCGTGCTCGTCGGCTGCCGCGACGCGGTGCTCAAGGAGCGTGCGCCGGTCGTGCTCGCCGATCCGGCGGGCTATCTCGCCCACATCCATCGCACCGTGCGGGCCAAGCAGTCGATCAGCGAAGAGTACGAGTTCCGGTTCGCCGACGGGCGCATCGCCACCGACCGTTCGGCGGTGGTCGCGGGCGGGGAAGCCGGGCGGCGCATCGGCCGGCTGTGGATCTACGAGGACGTGACCGTGGCGCGGCGCACCTCGATGCAGCTCGTCGAGCTCGCCGAACGCGACGAACTCACCGGTCTCTACAATCGCCGTCGCTTCCATGAAGAACTCGGTCGCATGCTCGCGGACGCCGGGCGTCGCGGCAGCCGGCTCGGCCTCCTCGCCTTCGATCTGGACGGTTTCAAGCCGATCAACGACTCCTTCGGCCACCAGGCCGGCGACGAGGTGCTCGTTCGCCTCGCGCGGGAACTCGGGCGCACCGTGCGCCGCAACGAGACCTTGTTCCGCATCGGCGGCGACGAGTTCGCCCTGCTCGTGCCCGAGGGCAGCACGGAGGGCCTGTGCGAACTCGCCCACCGTCTGGTGGAGACGGTGGGCGCGATGCGCTTCGTCTTCGAGGGCCGCGCGGCGCGCGTCACCGCCAGCGTGGGCATCGCGCGCTTTCCCGACAACGCGCGCGAGGGCGAGGCCCTGGTCGCCGCCGCCGACGAGGCGCTCTATCGCGCCAAGTCGGAGGGGCGCAATCGCGCCGCGGTGTCCGGGAGGCGGGCCGACGAATCGGCTAGAATGCCGTCCTCGAACCCCGATGAACCCGCAAGCAGAGAGGATTGAACAATGGCTCGCATGGTGAACTGCGTGAAACTCGGTCGCGAGGCCGAAGGCCTGGACCTGCCACCGGTGCCCGGCGCGCTCGGCAAGCGCATCTTCGAGAACGTCTCGAAGGAAGCCTGGCAGCAGTGGGTCAAGTACCAGACCATGCTGATCAACGAGAACCGCCTGAACCTGATGGACGCGCGCGCGCGCAAGTACCTCGCCGAGCAGATGGAGAAGCACTTCTTCGAAGGTGGCGCCGACCAGGTGGCCGGCTACGTCCCGCCGCAGGCGTAAGCCCGGATCGCCGATGTAAAAAAGGGGAGCCGCAAGCTCCCCTTTTTCATGCCTGACGCCTCAGCCCCTGCCGAGCTGCGCCTGCGACTTCTCGAAGCGCACGTCCTCGCCGCGCGCCACGAACACCACGTGCTCGGCGATGTTCATCGCGTGGTCGCCGACGCGCTCGATCGCCTTGGCGATGAAGAGCATCTCGAGGCAGCTCGAGATCGTGCGCGGGTCTTCCATCATGTAGGTGATGAGCTGGCGCATCACGCCCTTGAAGCCGGCGTCGATCTCCGCGTCCTTGCGGCGCAGGTCCTCGATGCCTTCCGGATTCACCCGCGCGAAGGCGTCGAGCGAGGCGCGCAGCAGTTCGAGCGCGAGCTCCACCGCCTGGGTGAGGCCCACGCGCGGCACGAAGGGGGTTTCGGCGCTGTGCAGGCGGCGCGCCGCCTTTGCGATCTTCTTCGCCTCGTCGCCGATGCGCTCGAGGTCGGAGGCGATCTTGATCACCGCCAGCACCAGGCGCAGGTCGCCGGCGGCCGGCTGGCGCTTGGCGATGATGTGGCTGCAGTCGTCGTCGAGCTCGACCTGCGCGAGGTTGATCGGCTTGTCGCCTTCGATCACGGTGTCGAGCAGGTCGAGCTGGCCGCTGCGCAGGCCCTCGATCGCCTTGACGACCTGCGCCTCCGCCAGGCCGCCCATGTTGAGGACGCCACGGCGGATTTCTTCGAGTTCGATGTCGTACTGTCTGAGAGTGTGTTCTGTCATGTTCGCCACGATCCAGTCCGGGAAGCGCGCAGGCTAACAGGCGATTGTTAAGGTTTTGTTGCCTGCAACACGGCTGCCATGCAGGTCGCTCACCGTGCGTCCAGCCGTTGCACGCCGCCGGGGGCGGCGAGCAGCAGCACGTCGGCGCCGCGCACGGCGAAGAGCCCGTTGGTGACCACACCGACGATCTGGTTGATCCGCATCTCGATGGCGACGGGGTCGGTGATCGACAGCCCATGCACGTCGAGGATCAGGTTGCCGTTGTCGGTGACGAAGCCCTCGCGCAGCCTGGGCTCGCCGCCGAGCGCGCGCAACTCGCGGGCGACGTGGCTGCGGGCCATCGGGATCACCTCGATCGGCAGCGGGAAGCGGCCGAGCACCTCGACCTTCTTGCTCGCGTCGCAAATGCACACGAAACGCTCGGACACTGCGGCGACGATCTTCTCGCGGGTCAGTGCGCCGCCGCCGCCCTTGATCATCGCGAAGCCGCCGTCGATCTCGTCGGCGCCGTCGACATACACCGGCAGCGACTCGATGCCGTCGAGGTCGAACACCTCGATGCCGTGCGCGCGCAGGCGTTGCGTGCTCGCTTCGGAGCTGGAGACCGCGCCGCGGATGCGATCGCGCATGCCAGCGAGCGCATCGATGAAGTGGTTGACGGTGGAGCCGGTGCCGACGCCGACGATGCTGCCTTCGACCACGTGGTCGAGAGCGGCGTAGGCGGCGGCTTTCTTGAGTTCGTCCTGGGTCATGTGCGCGAGGAAGGGATGAGGTGGGAAGGGGAAAGGGGGAGGGGGAAGCCGGCCGCTCAGACGATGCCGTGGAAGGGTTGCACGAGGACGGTGTCGCCTTCTCTCACGGCGGTGCAGTCAGCCGGCAGCACGACGAAGCAGTCGGCCTCGGACATGGAGCTCAGCACGCCGGAGCCCTGGGCGCCGGCGGGCGCCACGGCAAGCGCCTCGCCGCTGCGCTGCAGGCGGCCGCGCAGGTATTCGACGCGACCCGGCTGCTTGCGCATCGAGAAGGCGGCGCGCACGGGGAAGCGCTCGGGCGCGGGCAGCGGTGCGACGCCCATGAGCTGGAGCAGCGCGTCCTGCACGAACTGGTAGAAGGTGACCATCACCGCCACCGGGTTGCCGGGCAGCCCGAACAGCACCGCATCGCCGATGCGGCCGAAGGCCATCGGCCGCCCGGGCTTGATCGCGAGCTTCCAGAACGCCACCTCCCCCATGCGGTTCATCATCTCGCGGATGAAGTCGGCCTCGCCGACCGACACGCCGCCGCTGGTGATGATCACGTCGGCGGCCTGGGCGGCCTCGCGGAAGGCCTCCTCGAGCGCCTCCGGGCGGTCCGGCACGACGCCGAGGTCGAGGAGCTCGCAGCCCAGGCGGGTGAGCACGCCGTGCAGGGTGTAGCGGTTGCTGTCGTAGACCTCGCCGGGGCCGAGCGGGCGGCCGATCGAGGCGATCTCGTCGCCGGTGGACATCACCGCCACGCGCAGGCGGCGGCGCACGCACACCTCGGCGATGCCGAGCGAGGCGATCAGGCCGAGCTCGGCGGGGCCGCAGCGCTTGCCCGCGGGGATCGCGACCCCGCCCTCGGCGAGGTCCTCGCCGGCGCGGCGCAGGTTCTGGCCCTTCTTCTGCCCGATGGGGATGAACACGCGCTCGTGCTCGCGACGGGCGACTTCCTGCACGACGATGGTGTCGGCGCCCTGCGGGATGGTGGCGCCGGTCATGATGCGCACGGCCTGGCCGGCGCCGACCATGCCCGAGAAGGGCCGGCCTGCGAAGGCGGTGCCGACCACCGCGAGCGCGCTCTCGCCATCGGCCGAGAGGTCGGTGGCGCGCACCGCGTAGCCGTCCATCGCGGAGTTGTCGTGCGCGGGCACGTTGCACGGCGCGATCACGTCCTCGGCGAGCACGCGGCCGAGCGCGGCGCGTACCGCGACGCGCTCGCGCCCGGCGATCGGGGTGAGCGCGCCGAGGATCGCGGCGCGCGCGGCATCGACGGCGAGGAAGCTGCGGTCGTCGCCGCCTGCGGGATTGGGATTCATGCTTCGGGTCCGTCCTCGATAGCCGACCGTCCGCTTCGCTGCGGCGCGCTTACAGCGCACCGTAGGAGTGCAGGCCGGTCAGGAACATGTTGACGCCGATGAAGGCGAAGGTGGTGACGAGCAGGCCCACCACCGCCCACCATGCCAGCACCGCGCCGCGCAGGCCCTTGGTCAGGCGCATGTGCAGCCAGGTCGCGTAGTTGAGCCACACGATCAGCGCCCAGGTCTCCTTCGGGTCCCACTGCCAGTAGGTGCC
>WBZL01000347.1_pt1 | contig 51491 bp, 50 predicted proteins | sample 5204291 | NCBI WGS metagenome assembly WBZL01 (sample SAMN12344345, study PRJNA552823) | activated sludge metagenome | biome: Activated sludge suspended growth; feature: Nitrification reactor; material: Wastewater; isolation source: activated sludge from nitrification reactor of wastewater... | reverse complement strand
AGGACGATGACCAGTCCGAAGCCGAACATTCCTACCCTGAACAACAAGGCGTAAACCGGTGCGTAGGTCTCTTCCGGTGCCTGACGGATAAAGGTATACCAGCGGTTTCCGTCAAGGCTGGAGGGCGTGAGGCGATGACTGAAGCGCACCGGCGCGGCCCCGACGATCGCATCATGCCCGCCGTGTGCGTCGTCGTCTGCGACCAGCCAGAGAGGATGCTCCATCGCCAGCCGGTGCATCAGGCCTGACGGGATCAGGTGTGCGGTGGGCGGCAGCACCGGACAGATCAGGGGGGTGCCTTGGGTGTCGAGCAGCATGGCATGGCCGGTGTGTCCGATGTGGATCGGGAGGATCATCTGCGTGAGCAGGCTGCGACGGAGGACGAGGCCGACGACCCCGATCGCGGCATGGCCCGGATTGTCGACGATGGGCACGGCAATGTGAAACAGGACATCGCTGTTCCCCGAATCCGCGGCCATGTTGCTCACGTAGGCGCTCCCGGCTGGTGCCTCCATGGCTTCGCGCCACCAGGCCTGGTGTTCCTGTCGCGGCGGGACGGTAGGGTCCGTGGAGGCAATGACGAGTCCCTGGTAGTCGGCTACGGTGATACGCGCATAGTGCCGCGATTCGCGGGCCCAGATGTCGAGAAGGTGCGGCGTCATTGAGTCGGGAGTCAACCGCCGAATCTGCCGGGGAGAGGCAGGTGTTCGAGCGCTGCGGATGTCCGCAGCGGATGAGTCCTGCGTGTGTTGAGATGCCAGGGTTGCGGCCAGGTGAGCGGCGCGATCGATTTCATCGTCCACGGCGGTCGCCAGACGAATCGATGTGGAGCGTGCGATTTCCTGAAACCCTTCGCCGATAGCTTGCTTGAGGGTGGCGGTGCTGGAGTGGTAGGTCGCCCAGAGCGCGACCATGCCGGGCACGATGCCGACAATCAACAGCGCAACGAAGAACTTTCTCTGAAGCCGCCCGGTTCGTGCTGGACGGTGCATCAGCCTTGAGGCTGCGAGAGGTTGTGTTTGGCCATTCGATACCGCAATGTGTTGCGGGTCATCTTCAGGAGTCGGCTCGCTTCGGACACATTCCCCCCGCTTTTCTGAAGGGCTTCCTGGAGCATCGCTTTTTCCACTTCCTCGACCGAGAGTCCCAGCGACAGCAGTGATGGCGCGTCTGTCTGTATGCCGGAAGGGTGAGGCGGCGTGGCCTGCAGGGAGGCCGGAAGGTGCTCGGGCAGAATCGTGTCCTGCTTACAGGTGATGGTCAGCCATTCCACGACGTTATGAAGTTCCCGGACATTTCCGGGCCAGGCATAGGACTTCAGGATGGCCAGGGTGTCGGGGGCGATCCCTTTGATGCGGCTGCCACGCTCGCGACGGGCCTGGTTGAGGAACTGGGTGAGAATCGGCTCAATGTCTTCCGGACGTTCCCGTAGGGGCGGCATGCGAAGCTGGTAAACGTTCAAACGGTAATACAGGTCCAGACGGAACCGTCCGGATTTGATGAGATCGGGTAACTCCTGGTTGGTGGCCGCGATGACCCTGATGTCCACGGAGATGCTGCGGACACCGCCCAGCGGCTCCACGACATGCTGCTCGAGCACCCGTAGCAGTTTTGCCTGGGCCGTGAGGCTGAGCTCGCCGATTTCATCCAAAAACAGCGTGCCTCGATCGGCGATCTGAAAGCGGCCCGGCTTGGATTTCTTGGCATCGGTAAAGGCGCCCTTTTCATAGCCGAACAGTTCGGATTCAAGGAGGTGTTCAGGAATGCCGGCGCAATTCACGGCTACCATCGGTCCGTGAGCACGCGGGCTGACCAGGTGAATGGCGCGTGCCAGCAGATCCTTGCCTGTGCCGCTTTCCCCCGTGATCAGCACGGTGGCATCGGTGGCCGCGACTTCCTTCGCCAGCCGCTTCACGAGTTCCATTTCCTTGGACACGCTGACCATGCGGTCAAACCCGAACTGCTCCTGGAGGCCTGCGCGCAGGGCCCGATTGTCCCGGGCGAGTTGGCGGACTTGCAGTGCGCGGGCGATCACGATCTTGAGCTCTTCGTTGTCGACCGGCTTGGAGATGTAGTCATAGGCGCCCTTCTGCATCGCCTCGACGGCCGACTTCACGGTTCCATACCCGGTGACGATGAGAACCGGTACGTCGGGTACTTGTTGGCGGGCGGCTTCCAACACCTGCATGCCCGACACCGCGCCCAGTTGCAGGTCCGTGATGATCATGTCGAGGGCGTCATGGTCTTGGATCAGGTGAAGGGCTTCGTCTCCGGAGTGCGCCAGCAGCAGCTGGTACCCGGCAGGTTTCAACACGAGCTCAAAGAGCCGCCGCATGCGCTCTTCATCTTCCACGATCAGGAGAGTGGGTGCCTGCATGGCCTCGTAGCCGGTTGTGGTGGATCCTCGAACGAGCGAGAACGTGATGCCGTAGCCTACCACTATCGGCAGGGGAGGAACAGTGGGGCGGGGTTAGCGGGGGCCGGTCGGCGGCGGTGCGGGGGTATTGGCTGAGGCCCAGGACAGGTTGCGCAGGAATCCGGAGTACTTCGCGCGCTTGATGGGGCTCCGTGAGAACGTAGCCATGAAGGTCTGCTCGTCCATTTCGGCGAGGTGCGTGAGGTTGGGGGCTGTCGTGAGCGAGCTGGGCTGGAAGCCCGGTTCGCCGGTGGGCGTGGCCTGATGATTGTAGGGGCAGATGTCTAGACAATCGTCGCACCCGAAAATCCGGTTGCCGATGCCGCGGCGGAGCTCCTCAGGTAAGACGGACTCACTGCCGCGAAGTTCGATGGTCAGGTAGGAGATACAGCGCCCGGCATCGACGACATAGGGCTCGGTAATGGCGCCTGTCGGACACGCTTGAATGCAGAGGGTGCAACTACCGCAGAGATCCGTTCCAGCTTCGTCAGGCTCCAATTCCACGGTCGTCAGAATTTCTCCCAGCAGAAGCCAGGAGCCGAATTGTGCCGATACGAGATTGGAATGTTTGCCGATCCAGCCGAGGCCGGCCTGTTGGGCCCAGGCCTTTTCCATGACCGGTCCCGTATCGACATAGGCACGATGATTGTGGCCGGGGGCCAGCGTACTGAGGTGCGCCGCCAGCTGCCTGAGGCGATCACCGAGAATGTCATGGTAGTCGCGACCCCAGGCATAGCGGGCGATGCGCCCGTTGCCTTGCCGTTCATCGGCGCGTTCGTCGGTGTAATAGTTCATCGCGAGTGAAATGATGGAGCGGCAGCCGGGCAACACCAGGGCCGGGTCCGCTCGTCTCTGCGGATCACGGGCCATCCAGGCCATGGTGGCGTGGAAGCCGCGTTGAAGCCATGCCGTTAACCGTGCGAGCAGGCTGGCGGGGGAAGTGTGTGGTTCCGGAAAGGGGTCTCCCTGATTCTGCGTCGACAGCCTGGCGACGCCGACGACGTCGAAGCCCAGGTCTCGCGCAGCCTGTTTGATTTGCGCGGTGAGCGTCAGGGACATCAGGGTTTCGTGCACTCGAACCGCACCATGAACTGCCCGGTGCAATGGCTGGAGTCGCACCGGGTGCAGTGGCCGGTGATGCGGGTTTTCCAGTCCGTCCCCTTTTTGTCGAAGGTGCAGAAGGTGCGCCCGGCCTTCGACACGGTCGTCCAAGGTTTGTCTGTCCCGGGAAACTTGGCAATGACGCAGCCGCTCGGGATCGGCACTTGGCACTGGTGGGCGGGGTCGCCCTTGGCCATGCCGAAGCTGCAGGATTGCTCTGTGGTTGCGGCGGAATCGGTCGGGGCCTGCGCCTGGACGGCAGCCGATGTGAGGAACGACATGAGGATGACAGTTAGAGCGACACACAGCGGAGAACGATTCCGTCGATCCATACCCGATGACTCCAGAAAAAGCGCCATCGTACCACAGCCATCGTTTCTGCCGCGAACCTCCGCAACCGAATTATCCACCGTCTAACCCCGGGAGGTGCCGATTCTGTCCATGCGGTGTTCAAAAATCACCGTCTGGTCGTGGCGTGCCCGCAGAAGGCAAGGCCGAACTCAACGTCGAGGCAGACGAATCTGAATGGCATGCTAGTTGCGTAATTTCAGGGCATCGCCGGCGTATGGATACGTGTGTGAGAGATGGCCTGCCCGCCGATGGCAGTGCCAGGGCCCTTGGGTGAGAGCATGACACGCGAAAAAATTTTGATCGTGGACGACGAAATGGTGGTGGCCGAGGACATCAGACGTCAACTCGGCTCGTTCGGGTATACGGTGATCGGCGTCGTCTCGTCGGGAAGCGATGCCGTGCACGTGGCCGGAGAACACCGGCCCGACCTCATCCTCATGGACGTCAAGCTGAAGGGCCCGATCGACGGGATCGATGCGGCCCGCACGATCCACGCACAGTACGGGATTCCCGTCATCTATCTCACGGCGTTCTCGGATGAGGACACGTTGGAGCGGGCGAGGCAGACGCGTCCTTTGGCCTATTTGATCAAGCCCTTCGTCAGCAGCGATCTGCGGGCGGCACTGGAAATCGCGCTGTTTCGTCATCGTGTCTCGCGTATTGCCGAGCAACGCGGACGCTGGCTCGATGCCGTGGTGCGGTCCATGGGGGATGCCGTCGTGACCGTCGACTTGCTGGGCCGCGTGACGTTGCTCAATCCGGCGGCGGAGCAATTGACCGGCTGGTCGCAATCGGATGCATTGGGAAAGGCCATTCAGGAGGTGATGATCTTGCTGGATCCGCAGCAGCGAACCCCGATCCTGCACCCGGCCTTGCATACGCCAGGGCCTCACCCTCACCCACAGCCCGGTGCGCGACCGTTTCTCCTTCTCGATCGTCGGGGAGAGGAGCGCCTGATTTGCGATAGTACGGCCGTGATTCAGGATGAGCGGGGAACGGCGTCGGGCGTGGTTCTGGTGTTTCGTCCCGCGGCGAACGTGTGATTCAATGACCTGCCCCTTGCAGGGGCTTGTGTCAAAAGTGTTTCGTCGCCCCCTCCGCGACTCTCGCACTCACCGCCGCCGATGGGTATACTTCTGGAACACCTGGAACCTTACCGATGCGTTCGATCATACGGTGCCTCTGTCGCGTGGGCATGGTGGTCGCCGGCCTGACGGTCTCCATGCTCGGCCCTGGTCTTCATGCCCGGGCGGGAGAAGTAGGGGCTATCCACCTGCTTCGTGAGCTTGTCGTGCAAGCGGAGCCGAACGGTGGCGTGCGGGCGACGGCCACACTCCTGTTTCCCGGGAATCCCTCCGTGCTTCATTCGATTCTGACTGAGTATCAGAAGTGGCCGGAACTGTTCGAAACCAAGATGCGCATGGCAGAGGTCGAGGAGCACGAGGGGCATGTGCTCACCGATGTCTATATCTCTCATCCGTTGCTGCCGGGCGAACAGCGACTCATCTGTGAGTCACAGGCGTTGCCGGGGGGCGGACTCGTGACTGAACTCAAGGGGGGGGATTTCAAGCAATACCATCGGGCCTGGAAGCTTGAAGCGGCCGGCGACGGAAGCCAAACCAGAGCGGAATTTGAACTGCTCGTCGAGCCCAAGACGATGATTCCGGACTGGGTGATTGCGGTCGCCATGGAGCGGGAACTCAACGAGCATTTCCGCCTGGTGCGGCAACGAGCGTTGGATCGGGTTACGAAGGAAAGGTGAACGTGGACAGTTCGGCTTTGTCCACACCCTGTTTGACGAAGGCGCTGATCTCCAGGTTCCGTTCGATGCGGAGGATGTCGTCGAGTCTCGTTCGGGTACTGGGATGCAGGGGGACAAAGAGCTTGCAACAGTCCTGATCCGGCTCGATCGAAGTGGTGAAGCTCCCGATCTGCTGTGCCTGTTCGGTAATTTCGATCTTATCCATTCCGATCAACGGCCGGAGCACCGGAAGTTCCGCCGCCTCTTCGACCACGGACAGGTTTTCCGGCGTCTGTGAGGCCACCTGGCCGAGACTATCTCCGGTGACCAACGCCCAGCACCGTTCCCGTCTCGCGAGTTCCTGTGCGATCCGGATCATGATCCGTCGGTACAACACCACGCGGAAGGGCGCCGGCGCGTTGGCGACGATCTCCCGTTGAATCTCGCCGAACGGGACGATATGGAGCCGTGATTCGTACTGGTAGGCTGTCAACAATTGGACCAACTCCTGGACCTTTTCCTCTGAGGCCCGACTGACCAGCGGGCGACCGGAGAAATGCACGAAGACGGCCTTGCATCCGCGTTTCATCATGCGATACGCGGCGACGGGCGAGTCGATGCCTCCCGAAATCAAACAGGCGACTTTTCCGCTCGTGCCCACCGGCATGCCGCCGGGCCCTTGAATTTTTCGTGCCGCGATATGGGCCTCGTGAGTGAGTAACTCGATGTAGAGCGTCAGGTCTGGCTGTTTCAGCTTGACGGATTTTCCCGTGACATCGAAGAGGTAGCCGCCGACTTCGCGTTCGACGTCCATGGAAGTCAACGGCAGGCGTTTATCCGCGCGTTTGGCGGTTACCCGGAACGAATGAAACGTGAGCCCGGCAAGCTGCTGTTCCGCGACCTGTTTGAGCCGCGTAAGGTCAGGCGCGTGGAGATCCAGGGGGACCGATTCGGTGAGGAGGAAATTCGATACTCCGCAAGTCCGTCGGAGACGCTCCACGACCTGCTCGGGCGAGACCTGATCGGGGATGGTGACCCGAATGCGCCCCTGTAGCGATTCGATTCGCCGTATCTTTAGATCGCGCAGCGCCAAACGGAGGTTGCGGACGAGTCGTTGTTCGAAGAAGTCGCGGTTGCGGCCTTTGAGGGCGAGTTCATGGTAATGGACGATTGCGCAGTGCATATCTTAGCGTGAAAGGGAAAACGTGAAAGGTAAGAGGTTGAAGGAAATCAGCCTGCCGAAAATGTCATGCATGCAGTTCACGATTTCGATCCCAGACTACGAATGAGGCCGCGGAGCATCTTGTCGACTCGCTCAAGGAGTGCATTCAAGACCGCCCACTCTTTAGTCCCAAGATACTTAAGACGAACAGCAAGTTCCAGTTGCGTGTCGGGTTCGCTGAGCGAGCCTTTGGCGATATGGAGAAATTGAACAAACTCGCGCTTTGTTTGCCTCGCTGCGCCTTCGGCAATATTGCTTGGGATGCTGACTCCTGCGCGTCTGATCTGGCTCGTTAGGCCATACTGCTCTGTGGAAGGGAAGTGATCGGTGTTTTGATAGACTTGCTGCGCTAATTCAATTGCCGTTGTCCAGGCATCCAGTTTTTTGTGGGGCTTGTTCATGCGTGAGCGTTAACAGAACGTTTCACTTTTCACGTCTTACGGTTCACGACGTTCCAGGAACCGTTCGGCGTCGATGGCGGCCATGCAGCCGGACCCGGCTGCCGTAATCGCCTGGCGATAGTGCGTGTCCTGGACATCGCCGGCGGCAAACAAGCCGGGCACGCTGGTCGCGGTTCCCCGCGAGGTGATGACGTAGCCCTTCGCATCCATGGCGACCTGGCCCTTCACGAGGTCGGTGTTGGGTCGGTGACCGATGGCCACGAAGACTCCCGCGCACGCGTGTTCCGTGGTGGTTCCGGTTACGATATTCCTGAGTCGGACTCCGGTGACGACGTCCTTGCCCAGTATCTCCTCAACGAGGCAATTCCATGCGAACGAAATCTTTTCATTCTTCATCGCGCGGTCCTGCATGATCTTCGACGCCCGCAGTTTGTCGCGGCGGTGTACGACGGTGACGGTGCGCGCGAACTTCGTGAGGAAGGTGGCTTCCTCCAAGGCGCTGTCTCCGCCGCCGACGACGACCAAATCCTGGCCGCGGAAAAAGTACCCGTCGCAGGTTGCGCAGGTCGAGACGCCATGCCCGGTCAGGCGTTGTTCATCGGGGAGACCGAGCTGAATGGCCGATGCGCCGGTGGCCAGAATCAAGGCCGCGGCCTCGACGGTCTGTTCTCCGTCGATCGTCAGACGAAAAGGCCGTCGGGAAAGGTCCACCGCCGACACGTCGCCTGTCAGAAACTCCGTCCCAAACCGTTCGGCCTGCCCCCGCATTTCCTTCATGAGCTCCGGTCCCATGATCCCCTTGGAAAAACCGGGATAGTTTTCCACCTCTGTCGTGGTCGTGAGTTGTCCGCCGGACTGCCAGCCCTCGATGAGCAGTGGCGAGAGATTCGCCCGCGCGGCATAGATGGCGGCGGTGAGTCCGGCCGGCCCGGATCCGATAATGACGAGATTGCGCATGCGCGGATGCTAACACACCGAAGCCGCGAGGGAAAAGCTGGTGCTAGGCCAGGGCGAGGAGTTCGCGGTAGAGCCGCTTCACGGCGGTAAAAAGGCGCGGACGGGAGATGGTGCCGTCGAGGAGATAGTCGGCGGCGGCAGCTTTGTGCTTCAACGGCAGTTGGCTGCGGATGCGCCTGATCGCTTCGGCACGCGTGAATCCGTTGCGGCGGTTCAACCGAGCGATTTGGGTGGGGCGATCTGCGGTGACGACGATGACCTTGTCCACGCGTGCGTCGATACCGGCCTCGAAGAGGAGCGGCACGTCGTACACGACGACTGCCTTCGGATTCTTGCGGCCGGCCGACTTAGTCAATCGGGCCTGCTCCCGCGCGACGCGAGGATGAATGATCTGTTCCAGGCGGCGCAGCTGTGTCGGCCGTCGGAAGACGAGGGCCCCTAGGGCTTGACGATTCAGCGTGCGATCAGGGTTCAGCACGGTCGTGCCGAACGTCTTGACGATCGTGCGCCAGGCTGGTTTGCCGGGCTCGACGACCTGATGGGCTAGCGCATCGGCGTCGATGACCACGGCTCCGCAACGAGCAAACATGCGCGCAACTGTGCTTTTGCCGGTCGCCACTCCGCCGGTCAGGCCCACGAGCATCATGGGGCGTGAAGATACCATGGGGTGCTGGACCCCGCAACGCGGCTCGATTGACTTCTCGTTGGTCGCGGCGGTATAGCCATCCCTATGACCTCTTCTCTGCTTCAACGCGTGTTCATGTGTCTCGTGCTCATGGCCATGGCCGTGACGGGTGCGCTGGCGCAAGAGCCGGCGGCTGGGGAACGCGAGCCTCTGGTGGTGGCCTTGGATGGGTCGGGACAGTACCGCTCGATTCAGGAGGCGGTCGACGCCGCGAAGAAGGGGGATACCATTCTGATCAAGCCCGGTGCCTATGCCGAAGATGTCACGATTCACAGCAAGGAAAACGTGCGTTTGATCGGGGCCGGCATGGATCAGGTAACGATTCTGGGCCGAGAACGGGTGGGCGTGTTTCATATCGGCAAGTGGCCGTACGGCGCCACGAACATTGAGATCTCCGGCATCACGGTCAATGAACACGGCGGGCATGCGATGGGTATGTTCAACGGCCGTGGCATTTATTTTCATCATTCGCGCGTGAAAGGTATGTTGTTCACGCAGCAGGTCGAGGATGTGCGAATCGAAGATTGTGTCATCGGCGGCAGTGAAACCACGGGCATTCAGTTTGCCAACTCGCAGGCCGTGATGCGGGGGAATTTCATCCATGACAACGACCATGGGGTCAGTGTCGCGGGCAAATCTACCGTACGCCTGGAGCGAAACGTCATCACGAGGAGTCTCTTCGAGGCAGTGATCGTGAACGATCAATCCCGGGCTATCCTGGTCGGCAATACGTTTGTGAAAAACGGCGGAGGGGCGGCGTTCCTCGGCACCTCCCAGAACGAAGCGTCCGGCAACATCGTCAGCTTGAATGCCTATGGATTTGTCGTCAGTGCTTCAAGCCGGGTGCTCTTGTCCTACAATGCCATGCAGAATTCCGGATCCAACTACCTACGTTCAGGCAATCCCAACCAACCGGCTCCCGAATTGAAGCCCGATTCCGATTTGACGGTGGATCCACGTTTCGTTGACACCACACGAGACGATTTCAGGCTGCGAGCGGATACGTCCCTCGTCCGGATCGGCGAGTTCCCCTATCTGGGCGCCCTCCCCCCGCTGACCGAATCCCACTAATCCTCGGCCAAAGCAGTCACAAATTCAGTGGTTAGCCCGCGCACCAGTCCGGACAAGTCCATGTGCTATGCTTCATCGTGAGCGGAGACATGACGCGGCTCCGGTATGGCTCAAGAATTGCTGTACTACGACCGACAAGGGATTGGAGGGTAAACGTGGCCAGCTTTCGATTCGAATTAGAAAAACGCAGTACCGACGGGATTCCCAACCTGGCGGAAGTGGAATCCGGCAAGCTTCTTGGGGCGGTGTTGCCCATGTCCGAGCAGGCGCAACTCCAGCTGCGGGACAGCATCGAGGTCATCGACTATCTCATGAATCAAGAAGGTGTGATCTGGAGTTAGTGCCTCTGTCTTCCGGGTAAGCCTGCCGCAAGCTGTCTCCCGCGTGTTCCATGGCCCCGTTCCGGTTAGTCACGGACCCCCATTGGGGCCGGTTTCCCCTCTTGTCCTCAGCCCCATTCCTCAACTGCACATTCGCAGCAGGGTGATTCGAGAGTCCGGGATGTCTCGGTTCGATCCCCAGTTGAATCTTTTTGACGCCGGGCGCATGCTGGTCGCGGTTGCGTGGCCGACTGCGGCCGCTGGACGGGAGTCTGTGTCATATGTCGACATCGACAGGGGGGGAGGCCGCACGTCAGCCCTCGGCCGAGCAACAGCGCCTTGAGGAAGATGATCTGCGTCAGAAGCATTGGAAGCGGTGGGGTCCCTATTTGAGTGAACGGGCCTGGGGGACGGTGCGAGAAGACTATAGCCCTTATGGCACGGCCTGGGAGGCGCTTCCTCACGACGAGGCGCGTTCGAAAGCCTATCGGTGGAATGAGGACGGGTTGGCCGGAATTTGCGACCGTCACCAATTCGTCTGTTTGGCGTTGGCGCTGTGGAACGGGCGCGATCCGATCCTCAAAGAACGGATGTTCGGCCTCACCGGCCATGAAGGCAATCACGGAGAGGATCTCAAAGAATACTATTTCTACCTCGACTCGACGCCCACGCATTCCTACATGAAATTTCTCTATAAGTATCCGCAGGCCGCGTTTCCCTACAACCAGCTCGTCGAGGACAATCGCCGCCGGACCCGGAACGATCCGGAGTTCGAGCTCCTCGATACGGGGGTGTTCGACGACGACCGATACTTCGATGTGTTCGTGGAGTATGCGAAGGCCTCGCCCGAAGACCTGTTGGTGCGGATCGAGGTCATCAACCGGGGCTCGCAGCCTGCGGATTTGACCCTGTTACCGACGATCTGGTTCCGCAATACGTGGTCATGGGGCCTTGATGTGCGTCGCCCTCGGATGCGCAAAGGCCCTTCCCTGCCGGGTGTCAGCGTGGTGGAGTTCGATCACGACTACTATGGCCGCCGGCAACTGCTCTGCGAAGGAGCCCCCGACCTGCTCTTCACCGAAAACGAGACGAACACGCAGCGTTTGTACGGCGACGCAGACGGTGGACGGTATGTGAAGGACAGCTTTCACGCGTATGTCGTGCAGGGAGAGAAGGCTGCGGTCAATCCAGACCAGGTCGGCTCGAAAGCCGCGGCGCACTATGTCCTGTCCACTCGGCCGGGGCAGCCGGTGAGCATCCGGTTGCGCTTCACAAACGGCTCATCCGACCGGGCGTTTGATCCCGATACCTTTGATGCGGTTTTTGCCGCACGGCTTCGGGAAGCCGATGAATTTTATGCGCCCTTGGCACCGCCGGATGTGTCCGACGACGCGCGCTTGGTTCAGCGGCAGGCCTTTGCCGGCCTGTTGTGGAGCAAGCAGTTTTATCACTACGCAGTCGATCGCTGGCTGAAGGGGGATCCGGCCGGTCCTGAGCCGCCATCCGAACGGTTGCGCGGAAGGAACGCCGACTGGACGCATCTGTACAACGCCGACGTCATCTCCATGCCGGACAAATGGGAATATCCCTGGTATGCCGCCTGGGATCTGGCGTTTCACTGCCTGCCCCTTGCGCTCATCGATTCCCGCTTCGCGAAGGACCAGCTCGTGCTCATGCTGCGGGAGTGGTATATGCATCCGAACGGACAGATTCCCGCCTACGAGTGGGCCCTGGGGGATGTAAATCCTCCCGTGCATGCCTGGGCAGCCTGGCGGGTGTACAAGATCGAAAAGAAACGCAAAGGGGTGGGGGATCGTATCTTTCTGGAGCGAGTCTTCCACAAACTGCTGCTGAATTTTACCTGGTGGGTGAATCGCAAGGACGCCGAAGGGAAAAACATCTTTCAGGGCGGATTCCTGGGATTAGACAACATCGGAGTCTTCGACCGGAGCAAACCGCTCCCCACCGGCGGGCATATCGAACAGTCGGACGCCACGAGTTGGATGGGTATGTATTGTCTCAACATGTTGTCCATCGCCCTCGAACTGGCGCGCGACGACCGGGCTTATGAAGACGTCGCCAGTAAGTTCTTCGAGCATTTCGTCTATATCTGCCGGGCCATGAACAACATCGGCAACGCGAAGATCGAACTCTGGAACCGGGAAGACGGGTTTTTCTACGACGTACTGCATTTGCCCGACGGCAAGACATTTCCCATGAAGGTCCGGTCGATGGTCGGGCTGATCCCCCTGTTCGCCGTGGAAACATTGGATTCGGAGCTCATCGACCGGCTGCCTCGCTTTAAGCATCGCATGCAGTGGTTCATCGAGAATCGCCCGGATTTCAGTCTGCACATCGAAACACAGTCGCAGGACGGGGAGGTGCGTCGGTTCCTGTCGCTGGTCAATCGCCATCGCTTACCCAAGGTGTTGCGGTACTTGCTGGATGAACGCGAGTTCTTATCGCCGTATGGTGTGAGGGCGTTGTCTCGCTATCACCAGGAACATCCCTACATCCTCTCGATGATGGGGACGACGCATTGCGTGGAGTATCAGCCGGCGGAATCCACGAACGGCCTCTTCGGCGGCAACTCTAATTGGCGAGGGCCGGTCTGGTTTCCGGTGAACTATCTGCTCATCGAATCGCTGCAGAAGTTTCATTACTATTTGGGTGACTCCTTTACCGTCGAGTATCCGACCGGGTCCGGGCAGCGGCGCCATCTTGCCGACATTGCCGCGGAGTTGTCCCGTCGCCTCACGCATACGTTTCTGCGCGGAGCGGATGGCCGGCGTCCCGTGTACGGCGGCACGGAGAAGTTTCAACAGGATCCGCATTGGCGTGACCTCGTGCTGTTCTACGAATATTTCCATGGCGACAACGGTGCCGGGATCGGCGCCAGTCACCAGACCGGCTGGACTGGCCTGGTCGCGAAGTTGATTCAGCAATCAGGGGCGTAAGCCGGAGTGAGGGCATGACGATCGATGCGCGGGGGTGCCGGGATCTTGAGCGGGCATTGAGTCTGGAATGGCTGGAACCGAACGGTCGCGGCGGGTATGCGTCGGGAACAGTCGCCGGGGCCAACACCAGACGGTACCACGCCTTGCTGCTGGTGGCCAGGCATCCGCCGGTCGATCGTGTGGCACTGGTCAATCATGTGGAAGAATCGATCGAGATCGGAGGGGACACATGTCCCCTCTCGACGAACGTCTATGGCGGGGCCGTACATCCGGAGGGCTATCAATATTGCGAGCGGTTTTCCGACGTCCCCTGGCCGACCTGGCGGTTCGCCTGTCGCGGCATTCGGTTGGAGCGAGAACTCGTCTGTCCGCACGGCCGTGACTTGGTGATTCTTCGCTGGCGGCTGCTCGATGACGCCTCGCCGGCCGTGGTGTTGCGTGTGTGCCCGATGCTCACGGGGCGGGATTTTCACGCGACGCACCAGGAAAATGCCGCATTACGAAGCGAGGCGACGATCACGGAGGGGCAAGTGGTCTGGCATCCCTACGAGGGCTTGCCGCCGGTGCGGGCGCAGCACAACGGGCAGTACCATCACCGGCCGGATTGGTACCGCCGGATTCACTATCCAGTCGATCGGGAGCGCGGGCTTGAACATGTCGAGGATTGGTGGTCGCCGGGCGAGTGCCTGTTCACGCTGACGCCGGGGACGACTGCCGAACTCGTATTCACCACGGAGACCATTCCGCCCCTCAGCGTGACGCAGGTGATGGACGCGGAACGTCGTCGCCGCGACACGTTGGTGACCTCTGCGCCGACAGAAGACGAACTAACCCACCGCCTGTGGGTCGCCTCGAACGCCTTTCTTGTCAAGCGGGCAGCCAGACAGACGGTGATCGCCGGGTATCCCTGGTTTGCCGATTGGGGGCGCGATACGTTCGTCGCCCTGCCGGGGCTCTGTCTGGTGACCGGCCGATACGAGGTGGCCCGGCAGGTCATCGAAGCGTTTGCGTCGTATGTGTCGCAGGGGATGGTACCCAATCGCTTTCCCGACATCGGGGAACAGCCGGAATACAACACAATCGATGCCTCCCTATGGTTTATTCACACCGTAGATCGGTACCTGTACTACAGCCGCGATCTTGTGGGCGTGCAGCGGATGGCCTGGCCCGCAGTCAAACAGATTCTCGACGGATATCGGCAGGGCACGCGGTTCGGGATCCGTATGGACGAGGACGGAATGATCACCGGCGGCGTCGAAGGGGTGCAGCTGACCTGGATGGACGTCAAAATCGGCGAGTGGGTCGTCACGCCGCGGCATGGAAAGCCGGTCGAGATTCAGGCCCTCTGGGTACGGGCCCTGGCGGTTGCCGCTGCGTTGGCGGAGCAGTTCGGTGAGTCGGCCTATGCGGCACAGTGTCGACAGGATCGTGCCCGCGCGACCGCATCGTTTCGGGACCGGTTCTGGTACCGGACCGGAGGGTATTTATTCGATGTGGTCGACGGGCCGACCGGGGACGATGCGTCGCTGCGGCCCAACCAGATTTTTGCCCTGGCGTTGGACGATCAGTTGGTGACCGACGCGCAGGCGAAACAGGTGCTGCAATTGCTCAAGGAGCGCCTCCTTACGCCCGTCGGGCTGCGGACGCTGGCGCCGGAAGACATTCGATTCTGTGCATCGTACGAAGGCGGTGTGGCCGAGCGGGATGCCGCGTATCACCAAGGGACCGTGTGGCCCTTCTTGCTCGGTCCTTTCGTGACGGCTTGGGTGAAAACCTATGGGGACAGTCCGTCCGTGCGGCGCGACGCACGGCTGTTCCTCCAGGGGTTGTTCGAGCATCTTGACGAGGCCTGTCTGGGCCAGGTGTCGGAAATCTTTGACGGAGAGCGTCCCCATCGAGCACGCGGCTGTGTCGCGCAGGCCTGGTCCGTGGCGGAGCCCTTACGCGCGCTCATCGAAGATATCGCTGTGACCAGCGAGGGCGTACCGGTGATGCGCTGAGCTGCCGTGCCCTGCTCGATGCCCGCCCCCACGTCGCGGCTTGTCCTTCTACCAGCGTGACTGACGCGTCGATCTTTTCTCCGGATACCTCCCCAAAATTCTTGACAGCGCCGGAATCGTTCCGGTAAGCATAGGTTTAATGGGACTGTTCACATCGATACGTGTGTCTGCATGGCTCTCCGTCGGCATGTTGCTCGCCGGTTGTCAGCTGTTCGATGCCTCCACGCAACCGACGACTATCCGATCGACGTCGGTGATGTCGATGTGGGAGTTGTACCGACACTGCCAGTCCAGCGGGGATGTCGAGACAGTCCTGTCGGCCGCCAAAGAATTGCAGCAATCCGCCGATACTCATGTCGTTCCTGCTCCCGATGTTCCGAAAAGCCTGGACCGGTTTGTCACGAAACAGCCGGTGCGCACGACGGTCGATCCCAAAGCCCTGGCTGCATCATGCACCTTGCAGGCCGCGCGGACGAGTCTCAGCGCGGGGCGCGAGCAGGAGGCCGAGCAGCTCCTGTACGCCGTAGTGCTGAGTTATCCCGAAAGCGATTACACCTTCTATGTCGCGCAGGCGAAGGTGTGGATCGCGGAACTGCATCGTCCCGGTGCAGGTGAGCCCGTCATTCATCCCATTTCCATCAACTGACCGCCGTCGATTTCGTCCGGTCTCCCTCTCGCTAAACACCTGTACGTGCGCTGCTGCAGAGCCTCACCTCGTCACGCTATGCTTCTCGCGATCTCGTGTTCCAGACCATGCGTCTCCGGCGGCGAGATTCGGACTCTCTTGCGCACCTGCTGTGTGCGTCCCACCGGTGCCGGTGCGGATGGCCGGAGTATTGACAGCGCGGGTGGATGGCCGTAGTCTCGCGATGCGAGGATCAGCGAGACAACGACTAAGGGAGGCCAATGATGGTGAGGGCGATACAGGAGTCCGGCAGGAAATGGGGCCGTGCGGGGCTGGCGGCCGTGATGCTGGTACTGGCCGGCGGAGGGACGGTGGTGGCACAGGCAGCGGATGAGTTGCCGAAAGAGTCAGTGTTACCGTCGTCATTGGCTGGAAAAGCCGCGCAGGCAGCGGTGGATTTTTGTAAGAAGGACGGCTACCGAGTCAGTGCGTCTGTGGTGGATCGAGCCGGCGTCTTGCGGGCCATGTTGCGGGCCGACGGCGCTGGTCCGCATACGGTCGACAGCAGCAGGAAGAAGGCCTACACCGCGGCAAGTCTGCGTCGTGCGACCACGGAGTTGGCGGAGATGATCGCCAAGCAACCGGCCTTGCAGGCGTTGCGAGAGATGAACGAGAGCATTTTGATGGTTGGTGGGGGACTGCCCATCGAAATTGCCGGCGAAGTGGTGGGGGCGATCGGGGTCGGTGGTGCTCCGGGCACTCATCTGGATGATGCCTGTGCCGAAGCCGGTCTCGATGCCATCGGCGCCGCCTCGAAGATGCCTACCGGAAAATGACACGAATGCGAAGGCAGGGACCGGGCTGGATGGTGATCGGCCTGGTCCTTCTCCTGGTCGCCTGTAATAGTGATCGCCCCGAGCCGGCGGAGGTCGAGCTATCTTCGGTCGGTGTCCGCGTGCGGTTGACTCGTGTCGCCACCCATCCGTTTCTGGCCCGTTATCGGCTGACCCTCCATGTTGCCGGCCGGCAAGGTTGTGAGGCGACGGCGGAACTGTTTCCTGATACGGGGTATGCCGGACGCCGCAATCTGTATCAGCAGACTTCCGGTGCGATCACGGTCTTGGGGCAGTACGACGCGAGGGTGGTGGATCCGTCCAGTTGTGCCATTCGCCTGGTGGAGTTTCAAACGCTGGCCGGGCAGGCCACCTATCTGGGCATGTTCGACGTCGATGCGCAGAAGCGATGGCAATTCCTCCCGCCCTCGGTCAGACCGGAACGGCCGTTTGAAAAGCCGTGATCACGAGGCCGGTTATTTCCCGGTGCGTGACTCTGTTGCACGCTCCTTGAACGTCAGTTCCGCCACGGCCGACTTGTCCATCTCTCCCTTGCCGATCGCGACCAATCGCCGATACTGCTCATAGGTGGCCTTGGCCAGCGGGAGGTCCAATCCGACCTGTTCGGCCAAGGTACAGGCGATGCCTGAGTCTTTCGCGGCATGGGCGGCAGAAAAATAGCACTCGTGCGCACGATGTTGCATGTCTTCACCGTCGGTTTCCAACACGCGGGAGTTGGCGCCGGTTTGAGAAAACACTTCGCGGAGCATGGCGAGGTCCAGGCCCAGAGCAGATCCCAGTCCCAGCCCTTCGGCCAGGGCGGCGGTATTGGCGTTCATCACCATATTCACGAGGGCCTTCACCTTGGCGGCTTCTCCGGCCGGACCGATATAGCGCAGGTGTGCGCTCAAGGCGTTGAGTAATGGTTTGGCTCGCTCGAAGACGTCGGGGCGTCCGCCGCACATGAGGTAGAGTGTCCCTTGGCGAGCCTGTGTGATGCTGCTGGCCATGCAGGCTTCAAGGCACTGTCCGCCCTGTTGCTCCACCAACGTGTGGGCCTCTCGTTGGAGTGCCGGGGAAAGGGTTGCGCAATTGATGAAGAGTCGTCCGGCCGCGTGTCGCAAGAGGCTATCACCTGATCCGGGGGCGTAGATCCGCCGCATCGCCTCATCGTCCGAGACGACGGTCAGCACCGTGTTAACGGGTTCGGCCAGGCCTGCCAGGGTTGGGGCGGCTGTGCATCCCAGTTCCTGCGCCAGTGCTTGCGCGCGTGGTGCGTCGGTGTCATAGACCGACACAACGGGGTAATGGAGTTCCTGGAGCCGTCGGGCCATGTTGGCCCCCATACGTCCTACTCCGACGATGCCGAGACGAAAGTCTGACTGTGCCATCCATGACCTCCAGGAAAACCTGCTGCTCTGATCGGCGCGGAAGTGTACCATAATCGCTTCTGATGCAGGTATCCTGATGCCTGAAGCGGTCGAGCCATCAGAAGCGTGTATGTGTGGCAGGAGCGATGGGAGTCCGGGATGCAACAAGCGATCATCGGGTATCATCAAGACGAAGAAGGCCACTGGGTCGCAGACCTCCGCTGCGGGCATGGCCAGCATGTGCGCCATCAGCCGCCCATGACCAGTCGTCCTTGGGTGCTGACCGTGGAAGGGCGGCGGGCGTTCCTCGGCACCGAGCTCAATTGTAAAAAGTGTGAAGAGGGTGGGGATGGATACAACCCCACCGGGTCCCTGTCGTAAGAACCCGGTGACGTGTATGCCGGTTCGGTGATGTCGTGCCGGAATGCCGGAGGCTGAAGCCCTCCAGGGACGTTAGGCCCAAATCCAATTGAACAGAGAAGAGAACCACCCGCTTACACTAGAGAACCAGGATTCTTCTTGCGGTGCTGGGGTGGCCGTCGGGCGAGGAGCCGGAGCGGCCGCTGGTGCCTGAGCCACTTTTGCCGGTGCCGGCGAAGGCGTGGATGGCGCAACCGTCGGCGTTGGCTGCGGCGCGGTCGCCGCCGGGGCGAGACTCGTCGCCGGTGGGGGAGTCGGCTGGGCTGGAGCCGGAGTTGCCGCAGGGGCCGGCGAGGCTGCCGGGGATTCTCCCGTGTTCAGTTGCGGGGTCAGCACTGCGACCATCGGCGGCGCCGGTTGCACATGATCAATCATGGTCGCATGCGCGTCCGTAGCAGCGTCTGTCGGAGCCATGGTCTGTTCACGCTCGGCGGTCAGCGCCTCCAACCGTTTCTCAAGTCGCTTCGTCTCGCTGATTTCCTTCGCCATCGCCTGATGCCGAGCGCGCAATGCGGCGATGTTGTGCTCCAGGAGCGCCAGTTTGGCCTGGTTGGCCTTGTGGATCTGATCATAGGAGGCCTGAATCTGCCTCAGCTCGCTCTTGAGCGCGGCAAGGGCGCGTTCATCACGCTGGTTTGCGAGATGGGCCTCCTCCCGTTGTTGCTCCAGCCCTTTGATGTCCGACTGGGTCTGAGCCAGTTCATTGGCCCTTGTTTTCACTTCCTGCTTGGCGGCGTCGTAGGTCCGTTGTGAGACACAGCCTCCCAACATCAATGCAGCGCTTCCCACGATCCAGCAGAGGGTCATGGCTCGGGTCGTCAGAGCTGAGGCGTTCGCTGCTCGTGAAGATGGGGTCGTTGGTTGCATGGGACGTTCCTCTCAGGTGCATAGAGTGGCAGTCTCTGCGTCAGGTGGCTCGCCCTGTGCGGAGCCACTGTGCCTAAGGTAATTTTTCAGAAAAGGGGGAAAACGGCAAAATATTTCGGGAAACCTGCAGTCGGTTGTCTGGGGCGGGAAAGGGAGCGTGCGTCCGGTCGGACGCCTATTCAATGATGATGGTGTCTGCCGGGGACTGCGTCTCCATCGCCAGACCTGATTCCTGCCAGGGCTGCAGGTGAGGGCCACTGTACCGATAGCCACCGGCGACGGGATCGGTGGAGAGGAGGAGCGGGGTATCGAGATCGAGAACGTCAAAGCCGCCCATCCCCAGCACGAGGCTGAACGAACAGCCCATGGCAATACGAGTTTCCAACATGCCCCCGACCATGAGACTGAGGCCGATTGAGCGGGTGAATGCGGCGATGCGCCGGGCTTCGATCACCCCGGTTTTCATGATCTTGATGTTGATATAGTCGGCGGCCTGCATCTCGACGACTCGGCGTGCATCGTCCAACGATCGCACGGACTCGTCTGCCGCCACGGGAATGCCGGTCAAATGCCGGATTGCCTGCAGACCGTCGAGATCATGCCGTGCTACCGGTTGTTCGAGCAGAACCAGCCGCCCTCCGAATTGCTTCACGCCGCCTGCGAAACGTAGGCAGTCCTCGCGGGAAAACCCCTGGTTTCCGTCACCGATGAAGCTGATACCTGGAAGCGCCTCATGCACGGCGTGGAGCCGGCGAATGTCCTCCTCGACATCGGTGCCCACCTTCATTTTGAACAGGCGGAATCCTCGTCCATGCCAAGCGCGCGATAGGGCCACGGTCTTCTCTAGACTGCAGATGGGAATGGTGATGTCGGTTTCATGGGCACGAATCTCGGCCTCTCCCCACAGCCGCCAGAGTGGTATGCCCTGCGATCGGCAATAGGCATCCAGTACGGCGGTTTCCAGCCCGCAGCGGGCGGCTGGCTGGAGCGGAGCCTGCTCCAAGAGCCGGTCAGCGAGCGATTCGTAGTCTGCCGCAGACTGGCCGATCATAGTACGGGCGAGGCCCGTCGCAGCGGCAAAACAGGAGGGGCGATCCTCTCCCCCGACTTCCGGAAACGGCGCCGCTTCCCCGAGGCCGTCAGCTCCGTCACGCAATGTCACTCGGATGAACAGGTTTTGTGCCGTCGCTCGTGCGCCGGTAGCGACGACAAACGGATCCGTGACCGGGATATCGACCGGCCAGATCTCGATCCGTTGTATGATGTGCGGGGTCACGGGTAGGCTGCCTTAGTGGGGAGTGTTCATCCGTACCGGTCATTTTTCCAGGGGAACGCGGTATTGGAATAGCCCCGGACTTCCCAGAAGCCCTTCTCGTCCTGTTCCGAAAACGTGATCTCCTTAATCCACTTCGCCCCCTTCCAGGCATAGCGCTTCGGGACGATCATGCGGACAGGGCCGCCATGTTCTTTGGTGAGCGGCCGTCCGTTCCACTTGTAGGTGAGCAAGACGTCATCATCCTGACACGCGCTGAGAGGTAAATTGGTGGTGTAGTCGTCGTACGACTTGAACAGCACGAATCGGGCCGAGGGCAGCGGTTGAACCACGGTCAGCAATTGTTTGAAACCGACCCCTTCCCATTCATTGTCGTAGCGGCTCCAGGATGTGACGCAGTGGAAGTCTGAGACGTCCTTGAACTGCGGCTGGGCCAGAAAATCCGCCCATGTCCAGGTGACGGCCGTGGTGACGGCACCGCCGACGGTTAGTCTCCACTCGTCGAGAGAAATCTCCGGTTTGTGGCCGAGGTCCAGCACCGGCCAGGTTTCTACCAGGTGCTGGCCGGGCGGAAGCCGATCGTCGCCTTCATAGAAAACCTCGCGTTCTTCCCCGCCGCGGCGGGCCCTGGCCCACTGTTCCTTGCTTTTGGTCAAACGGTCATTCTGATCCATACCCAGCCTCCTCACGGGACAGAGTAGGGCAAGTGGGTCTGGCCTGACAAGGGGAGAGGGCCTGAGAACCGGAGGTGGCAGCGTATGGCCGGTGGCACAAGACGCCCGCGATCGTGACGGAGCATTTCGGGAGAAGTACTTGGAATGTGTGATCGGTATTCGTCGAAGCAGCGTGGGTGGTCGAGGCAGACGGATACGGCTGGCTCCGGAAGGCCGTGGGGCACCTGGTGGTACGAAGAAGGAGGATCAGGCGTGGAGCCTGGTCTCTCGTTCACACCAGCGTTGCGGGCGCATCAACGTCCCCAGCGCGGCGATGGCACAAATCGTCGCCAGGAGAACAAAGCTTGCGATGAGGAAAAAGCCACCTTTCATATCATGCACCGAAAGCGGTCCCATGACGTCATCTCCCTGCTATGATGCAAGTGTACCACCATCACTCCGTGTGCCAACCGCAACTGCAACGCCATGATTCTTCGGGTGAATGTTTCCTGAGACGTAAACTGCAGTGCGGGCAGGGGCGCATCCACACATGTGAGGTGGTCTCGTGGATGGGGTGCGAGGTACGGGTCTGCTGCGAAACCGAATGTGTCGTCGGCATAGCAGGGTCCAGAAGATCGATGAGTGTGACAACCATGACATTACCTCCTCTCGCCCCCTGGCTTCAAGAGATCTTTCGGATAGCGACATCCCGTACTTGAGCGGTGCGGCGAGGACCGTGAGCGACGGCATGATGGCTGCGACGGTAGGCGTGTCCATTCAGCCTGGCACGGAGAGGGCGTGGTGTCTGCCTGCCCCATTACAGGAGGCGACAGTGGGAGAGCCTACGATACCTCTTGCGGCGAGGTGGCGATTGACACATGCGCGGAGAGACACCATGATACCGCCGAGGAGCACAGCAGCACGATGACGTCTTCTGCGGATAGATCCTTGCAGCCGAAACGTGCCAACACCGGAAAACTGATGCTGGGACTGTCGGTCGGGCTCGCCGTCACGGCATTTTTTTATTTCGATCTCGGGCGATACCTGTCGTTGGATGGGCTGAAAGCCAACCGCGATGACCTGCTGGTCTTCACCGACTCACACTACTCGACGGCGGTGGTCCTCTTTATTGTCGCCTATTGCCTCGTGGTCGGGCTGTCGTTGCCAGGTGGGGCGATCATGACCCTGGCCGGAGGATTTTTGTTCGGCAGCGTGTGGGGGACCCTGTATGTCAATGTCGGAGCGACCGTGGGAGCGACCGTGGCTTTTCTAGTGGCACGGTATCTGCTGCGAGACTGGGTGGAGCGGAAATTCGGGAGCCGGTTGGGTGCTATTCAGGAGGGGTTTGCCAAGAATGCGTTCAGCTATTTGATGACCCTCCGTCTGATTCCCTTGTTTCCGTTCTTTCTGGTTAATATGGTGTCGGGCCTCACTCGTGTCTCCGTCGGGACGTATGTGGCCGCCACGTCCCTGGGGATCATTCCAGGCAGTTTTGTGTTCGCCTATGCCGGGCGTCAGCTAGGGACGATCAATTCGCTCAAGGAAATCGTCTCGCCGAATGTGTTGATGGCCTTTACGCTGCTGGGTCTCCTGGCGTTGGTTCCTATCCTGTACAAGAAGTTTTCCGGCAGGGCGACGTCGGCAGTATGAGGGGTGACGAGGTGCTCTCGGGGAGCCCGGGGGAACGGTATCGATGAGGTCCCGTGAGGCGGGAGTCGGCCTTTCTTCGATGCCGGCGCCGAGGCAGAGTCCGGTGTGTCCAGGACAACGAAGACGGGCCGACGTGACTGAATCACGTTGATCCATCCGATTGGGTGAACCCAAACCCGGCTGGGCGATGCACCATCGTGATCATCGGAGTCGATACCGCAGTATTCGTCATCGCAGTCGCTGCGGCAGGATTGGCGCGAAGGCTGCCCTGGTTGAACGCCACTTGAGGGGGGGATTGCTCGAAGGTCGGCTATGTACCCCTCATAGCATGGATTTGTGCTTAGACGGTGTGGGTGAAAAAGATGGCCTCACATCTTGTGGGGAAGGCGGTCAGCGCATTCTCCGTGTTAGGCGTGACGAATGTCGTCACGATCGGCCCGCGGTGTTCGAAACCGCGATTGCCGCTGAGGTCTCAGACCGCTGCAGAAAATGGAATCCCGTTGTCAACGTGGCAGCCCCCTTGTACGTTGGAATGGCTGACAGGCAGGGGCGTTCACCAATGGGGGGATGTATGAAACACGTGATTTGGAGCGCGGCGTTGTTGTCGGTGTGTGCATCGTCGGTGGCCTTTGCGCAGGCAGAGACTCCGAGGATTGATCAGCGGCAGGCCAACCAGGAGCGGCGTATCGATCAAGGGATTGCGAGCGGCCAGCTGAATGAACGTGAGGCCATTCGCTTGAACAATCAGCAGGAACACATCAACAACCTGGAGGATAAAGCCAAAAGCGACGGCGTTGTCACGAAGAAAGAACGGGCGCGCATCAGGCATGCCCAGGATCGCACGTCGCGCCATATTGCTCGCCAGAAGCACGACCGCCAGCAGCGATAACATGCGTCTGAGGCCGGCCCTCAGGCCGTGTGTGCATGGGGTTGTCCGTCCGGCGTCTCGACTACGGCGCTCATGCTTTTCTTTGAGTCGTTCCGTGCCGTCCGCGACGTTGGTTGTGGACGGCACGGCCGTTTGACGGCCCTTCGTCGTGAGCCGCTACCCAATCCATCCATTCCGCCGGTCCTTGCGGGACTCCCTGACATTTCTGAATCGATTCGACCGATCCTGCTAAAATGCCGGCATGGATCTGATCACGACGCATGTCAATGCTGATTTTGACGGCCTGGCCTCCATGGTCGCAGCGAGGAAGCTCTATCCCGGGGCAATGCTGGTGCTTCCGGGGGGCGCGCAGGAGTCGGTCCGGAATTTTCTGGCTACGCATAATTTGGAGATGGCCCGCCTGAAGGATGTCGCGCTGGAACGAGTCCGGCGCCTGGTGCTGGTAGATGTACAGGAGCCGGATCGGCTGGGCCCATTACACGTGCTCAGTTCCCGCGGCGACGTGGAGGTCCATCTCTTCGACCACCATGGGGTTGAGGAGACTGCCAAGCAGTCGCTGTGGCTGTCGGTCAGCCAGCGGCATGTCGATTCCGTCGGGGCCACCACCACCCTGCTGATCGAGCAATTGCAGCGCAGGCAGATTCCCCTCACCGCCGATGAGGCGACGGTGTTGGCGTTGGGTTTGTACGAGGAAACCGGTTCGTTCGTGTATCCTTCAACCACTCCGCGAGATGTGGAGGCGGCGGCCTTTGTCTTGCGGGCGGGGGCCGATTTACGTGTGGTGGCGGAGACGTTGCAGCATCCCCTGGATCCGGATCTGATCGCGCTGCTGAATGATCTTCTGCAATCGGGTGAGATTTATTACTTGGAAGGTCGGAAAATTCTGGTCGCCTCGAGCGCCTATGATCGGTATACGGGCGACCTGGCCGAAGCGGTTCAACGGCTGGCGGAGCTGCAAGGCTTCGACGCGGTGATCGTCGCGATTGCGCTGCAGGAGAAGGTGGAGGTCATCGGGAGAAGCCGGAGACCGGAAATCGACGTGGCCTGGATCGCGCGCGAATTCGGCGGCGGCGGCCATGCAGTCGCGGCGGCCGCCAGCGTCAAAGGGCGCACCCTAGTGGAAGTTCAGCAGCATCTGACCGAGCTGCTGACGCAGCGGTATCGCCCCACGTTGTTGGCCCGGGATGTCATGACGACGCCGGTCAAATCCATTGCCGAGGAGGCCACGATCGCGGAGGCCGAACGGGCCATGACGACCTATGGAGTCAACGTGCTTCCTGTGGTCGACCGGAAAGGGCAGTATCTCGGCACAATTGCACGGGAAACCATCCAAAAAGCGCTCTTTCATCACCTTGAGGCCCACCACGTGGGGGATTGGGCCAGCAGCGGGCAATATAGTGCGCAGCCTGAGACGCCGTTCCACGACATTGAAACCAAGATGATCGAGCTGAACCAGCGATTCGTGCCGGTGTTGTCCGGAGGAAAAACAGTCGGGGTCATCACGAGAACCGATCTGCTGCGCAGCCTTCATGACGATGTTCTTGCGGGTGGGCGCGGGAAGCCGAAGTCGTTGATGGGATTGGAGTCGACGGGGGGGGTGCGGCGGCGAGACCTCAAGGGGTTGTTGCGTGATCGTTTGCCTCATGCGGTGCACGATCTATTACGGATGTCCGGCGAGTTGGGAGAACGACTGGGTGTGTCGGTGTATGTCGTCGGCGGATTTGTCCGTGACCTGTTGCTCGGGATCGACAATCTGGATGTCGACTTTGTGGTGGAGGGAGATGGGATCGCGTTCGCGCGCGCACTGGCGAAGGCGCATGGAGGAAAACTCAAGGCGCATGAGCGGTTTGGCACAGCAGTGGTGCACCTGCCTGATGGCTTCAAGCTGGATGTGGCGACTGCTCGCACCGAATATTACGAGTACCCGACTGCGTTGCCGACGGTTGAGCAGAGTTCGATGAAGAAAGATCTCTATCGGCGAGATTTCACGATCAATACCTTGGCCATCGCGCTCCGACCGCGACAGTTCGGCCAACTCATCGATTTTTACGGCGGGCAACGTGACCTGAAGGAACGCCTGATCCGGGTGCTCCATAGTCTGAGTTTCGTGGAGGATCCGACGCGGGTGTTTCGCGCGATACGATTCGAATTGCGGTTCAATTTTCACTTGAGCAAAGAAACGTTGGCGCTGATCAAGGGCGCAGTGAAGATGGAATTGTTTCACCGCTTGTCCGGGCAGCGCCTGTTGGATGAGTTGCGCCTGCTGTTTTCGGAGCGGACGCCTCGGCATGCGGTTCGACGTTTGTCCGAACTCGACCTGTTGCGATTCATTCATCCGAAACTCAGCTGGTCGAATCGGCTGGATCGCCGGCTCATCGAGGTGGAAGCGGCATTGGATTGGTATAAGCTCTCCTGCCTTGACCGGCCCATCCGTGGATGGCTGGTCTATGCGATGGCACTGGCTGAAGCCATGCCGGACCAAGCGGTTCGCGATATGCTGACGCGGTTTCCGTTTGCCGACGCCGAGCGCACTGCACTCAATGAAGCCCGGTTTCTTACGCAGCCGGCTTGTCGGACGCTGAGTCGCCGTGCGCCATCGAAACCTTCGGAAACGGTTCGGGTGTTGACGGGATTGTCGGAGGAGTGCCTGGTGTTCCTGTTGGCCCGGAGTCTGACGGACTCGGCGAAGCGGCAGCTGTCCCTGTTTCTCACGACCTATCGCAACGTGAAGCCTGCGTTCACGGGGAAAGAACTCAACGCCTTGGGCCTCAAACCAGGCCCCCTGTATCGCACGATTCTGGCGCGTTTAACTGAGGCTCGGCTGGATGGGGAGGTCAAGAGCGAGGAGGAGGAACGAGCGCTGGTGAAGGAGTGGGTCGATCAGGGACGGGGGCGATCAAAAACCACACGCGAACGCAGATGAGGATACCTCGTCTGTCTGTCCGCACGACCGGACGTGCGACGCAGGCCGGAATGGGGCCTCTCGCAGCCGACGGGACAATCGGCAGAAGCTACGCCAAGGGCTCAACCGGCTCGAATTCGTCGTCGGTATCGACGGCGCGAACCTCTTTCCCCATCGCGGCGACAAGACCGTCGTACACGATGCGAGCCGCGTCCGACCATTTCGGATTGAATGGGCGACCAGCGAAAGCGGCCTCAGCCGCCTTGTTCTCATCGTGGGTAATCTGTCGAGGAGTCAGTGTGGTGTCCATACGGATAATAATAGATCGCTTCAGGGCAAAGTCAAGAAGTGGTTGGCCCGGCAGGCCCCTCTCGTTTGGCGGGGAGCACAGCCATGCATAGGCGCCGTCGTGCGTCAGGCATAGGGTCGGTGCGGACGATTCAAGGATTCTGCGGCGTCAACAGCCGGTCAAGTTCCGCATGCGACGACCGAAACAGTTCGGATGCCTCCTTCGCGGTGATGACCCTAAACGAGAGGCTATCTCCGGGCCCCAGCTGGGCGGCAAGAGAACGATCGGCACGAATCAGCGTCGCCAGTTTCGTATACCCACCGGTCGGTTGACAGTCGGCCATCAAGAGAATCGGCTTGTGATCCGAGGGCACTTGAAGGCTGCCGGCGCTGACGGCCTCGGAGATGATATCGGCTGGGCTACGATGCGGTAATTCCGCTCCTTCCAAACGATACCCCATACGATCAGATTCCGAGGTGACGCGATAGGGGCTTGTCGCCAGGACGTGCAGCGCGTCCTCAGTAAAGTGGTCGACCTGTGGTCCTGGGATCACGCGCAGGATCGGAGAAGCGAGATACTGAGGCCGAGATGACTGCGCGAGTGCGCGTCCCTCACAGCACCTGCCCGTGCTCGGGGGAGATCCTACCGTAAGTTGGTCTGACTTCTTTAGTGGGCGTCCTGCCAACCCGCCCAGTCCACTCCGTACATGCGTCGAACGGCTCCCGAGCAGGAGAGGCGCTTCGATACCGCCTGCGACTGTCAGATAGGCGCGGGTACCTTGTCGGCGCGTTCCGAACCGCAATCGGCTTCCGGCCGGTATGGTGGTCACGGTCCACATGGGAAGGGACTGGCCTTCGCATGTCGGTGACAGGTCTGCCCCGGTGATGGCGATGGACAGCTGCTGTTCAAAGAGCAGCTCAGGACCTTGCAGGGTGAGCTCCAGGCCGGCGGCGCGGTCGGGATTGCCGAGCAGGCGGTTGCCGACTGTCAGGGCCCAGGGGTCCATGGCACCGCTCACCGATACGCCGAACCGCTGATAGCCGTAGCGGCCGAGATCCTGAATCGTCGTGAAAAGTCCGGGGCGCAGCACATGGATGATCGATGGGTTAGGCGACATGGTCTACGCGTGTAGCGGAGATTCCGGCTTCGTCGAACATGACCCGCAACGCCCGGGCCAGAGGGACCGCATCGGGTGTATCTCCGTGCAGGCAGAGGGTATGAATCTGACAGTGCAACATGGAGCCATCAATGGCGGCGATACGGTCGGCTGCGACGAGCGACCGTGCGCGGGCCAGCACCGTTGCTTCATCGTGCAGGATGGCGCCCGGTTGCCCACGAGGCACCAGGCTACCGTCGGCTCGATAGCCCCGATCGGCAAACCCTTCGGCAGCGACTCTGAGCCCCTGCGCCGAGCCCGCGGCGATCAATGCAGATCCGGCCAGTCCGACGAGGATCAATCGATGGTCGAGTCGCGCAACCGCCGTGGCGATGGCATCTGCAATCACACGGTCCCGTGCCGCCATGTTATACAGGGCCCCGTGCGGTTTCACATGCGACAGGCGGGCCCCCTCCTCCTGGCTGATGCGCATGAGGTCGCCGACCTGTGAGCGAATAAGTTCCTCCACGAATGACGGGGACAATGGTTGCTCACGCCGTCCTTGGGACTCCCGATCGGGAAGCCCGGGGTGAGCGCCGATGGCCAACCGGTGCCGGAGGGCCGTGCGAACGGTGCGGCGCATGAGGGCCGCATCGCCGGCATGCACGCCGCAGGCGATATTGACCGAGGTGACCAAGGTCATCAGGCGCGCTTCCACTTCCAGTTGGTCGGTTGTCACGGCTTCGCCGAGATCACAATTCAAATCGATGCGGCGTCTCTGTGTCATATCCGGTTCAGGGAGAGCCTGGCAAACTCGTCTTCGTCGATCGGGACAAACCGTACCGAATCACCGGGCTCCAGCAAGAACGGCTTCGCTCTGGTGAGACTGAACAGACGAACCGGTGTCCGCCCGATAATGCGCCAGCCACCTGGGCTAGTCTGCGGGTAAATGCCGGTTTGAGTTCCTGCAATGCCGACGGAACCAGCGGCAACCTGCCGGCGCGGTGTCGGGTGGCGGGGCGTGGCGATGCGCGTCGGTACGGTGCCCAGATAGGGAAACCCTGGACTAAATCCCAACATGTAGACGCGGTAGGTGACGGAGGCGTGAAGCCTGCCGGCGTCGATAGGCGTCAGGTCAGCCTGTTGTGCGACGTCGGGTAGGTCCGGGCCGGCGGCGCCACCGTACCACACGGGAATGATGTGCGTGGTGGCGGGACGGGTTGGCGCATCGATGTTGTGGGGGATGAGGGCCTGGATCTGTCCGGTGAGTGTGATCGCATCGGTCTGCAACGGATCAAAGTAGACGGTCGCGGATCGATAGGTGGGGACGACTTCTCCCACGCCGGGAAGAGCGGCCTGGTCGATGATGGCGCACGCTGCGAGGACTCGTTCGTTTGTTCGAAGGGTGATGCCGTCGCCGAATTCGATGGTGAGGGCATACTCGCTCATGGGTACGATTCGTGGCATCATGCGCACGCAAGGCCGCGCGGAAGGTGACGGGGACCGGCGGCGATCACTCCGGTAGCGGTCTCCCATTCGTTTCGGTTGCCAATGGGAGTATGGCCAAACCCAACAGGTAGATCAATGCAATGGCGCCCGCGGCACTGTTGAACGAACCAAACACGGTGACGAGCCAGCCCGTGAGAAGCGGCGCCGCCGAGGCGAGTACACGGCCTGCGTTGAAACAGAATCCCGCCCCTGTGGCTCGAAGGCGTGTGGGATAGAGCTCAGGGAGGTAGATCGGAAACCCACTGAAGATGCCGTTGTTGAAAAATCCGAGCATCGGCAACAAGACCAGCACCTCCGCATAGCTGTGGGGAGCGAGAAAGGTGGCCGGCAGCAGGATGAGGCTGCCGAGACACATCAAGCCGAAGACAGGGAGACGCCCGAATCGATCCGCCAATGGCCCGAATCCCAGATACCCCAACAGGGCACCGGCGTTCATCGCCATGATGGCGTAGCTCACGTTTTCACTGAGGACGGCGGGATCCTGCCCCTGCAGATCGGGCAGGGCGCGGATCAGGGTGGGAGCCCAATTAGTCGCGCCCCACACGCCGAAGACAGCCACGAAAGCCAAGGTGGCGCCCACCAGGGTGTCGCGGCGCAGCGACGGCTCGAACAATTCACGCAGGTGCGGCAGCGTCGCGCGAGCTGAGCGTCGCTCCAGTTCACGCGCCTGCAGCCAGCGTTCCGGTTCTTTGACCCATCGACGGACCAGCAGCGCCACAAACGCCGGTAGGATGCCGACCAGGAACAGCACCCGCCACTCGGAATCTTTCAGCAGGAGATTACACCCGGCGGCAAGGAAAAAGCCGAAGGCCCAGGCCGACTGTAAGATGCCGGCGGCTCTGGCCCGTTTGTGTTCAGGCCAGGTCTCTGCCACGATCGCCGCCCCCGCCGCCCATTCTCCGCCGACGCCGAGGGCTGTGAGAAAACGGGCAATCGCCAGATGCCACCATTCCTGGGCGAAGGCGGCCAGCCCCGTGAAGATTGCGTACATCAGGATCGTCACAATCAGTGTCTTGGTGCGGCCGAAATAATCGGCCGCTATGCCGAAGCCGATGCCGCCGATGGCCCAGCCGATCAGGAACATGGAAAAGACCAGGCCGCCGTACCATCCGATGCGTTCGGCGGTGACCTCGCCGTTGGCGGCTCCGGTGTGGAGCAATTCCTGGAGGGCGGGATGGAGCACGATCGCGTAAATCGTGGCGTCCATCGCGTCGAAGACCCAGCCCAACCAGGCGACGAACAGGACCAACCATTGGTATCGTGTGACGCCGTTCGTCCATCCCACGCAGAGTCCTCCTTCGTTCCGTAACCGAATGGCCGCCACGCTATGGCCAGAATGTCGCACTGTCAAGGTGAAGCTACCGGAGTGCCGTGGTATAGTCGGCGGTATTATGCCTCGAATCGATTATTACCGTGTTCTCGGTGTGTCGCGCGACATCTCCGATAATGACCTCAAGAAAGCCTATCGAAAGCTCGTCTTCGAGCACCATCCCGATCGGAATCCTCAGAACACCAAGGCCGACGAGAAGATTCGGGAGATCAATTCCGCCTACGAAGTGCTCGGCGACCCGGAGCGTCGGCGCACCTACGATCGCCTGCACTGGGGCGAGGAGCCCAGGGCGGAGGCCGCCGATCCCTCGCAGATTCTTGAGGAGATGGAGAAGAAGTTGTTCGACGAAGGGCGGAAGGAAGTCTTCGCCGTCCTGATGAAAATGGTGCCACGGATCAAGTCGGAGCTTGCCGTCATTCGTGAGCGCACGGTCGCGCACCAAGGTTACGACACCTTCAAGGAGCCGATCGTTGCCGCGCGCGGAGCGGAAGTCATCGAGGAATTCGTGACGCCGGACATGGATCAGCGCAAACAGCGCCTGCTCGAAGTGGCGGTGCAAATGATGGTGTCGCAATCGGTGGTCGCGCGAGGCGATGAGGGTGGGATTCGGGCGCTCCGGGGGCGCTTGGAAGACGCATTTCGGAAAGGCCGGATCAACGGCTTCGCTACAGCCCTGGAACTGCTGTACGAACGCAGGTAGCGTCGAACGCCGCGCGCTGAGGCCGAAGCGATCCGGAGTTCAACAGGGATCGCCTCGAAGGTGCTGTGGCTTACATGCGTGCGAGCGGCCCCGCCACGAAGCGCCCGCCCTGCATCACCCCGGCGATCCGTTCCGGTTTCTGCAGGAGGTCGATTCGTCGCAGCGGGTTCCCGTCCACGATCAGGAGATCCGCCTGCTTTCCGGCTTCGATGGTGCCGATTTCCTCAGACAGGCGCAGCAATCGTGCGGCGGCGGAGGTGCTGGTCATGATCGCGTCCATCGGGGGCATGCCGAGGCGTACCATGCGATCCAGTTCCTGCGCATTGTCCCCGTGATAGTTGAACGGGGTCCCGGCATCGGTGCCGAGCGCGATGGGCACCCCGCGCCGCACGGCTGCGCGGAAACTCTTTTCGTGTTGTCTGACCATATTCTTCGCTTTGGAGCGAGCGCTGTCCGGAATACCACAGCCGCTCGGGCAGGCAGCCGTGGTCGCGAGTGCGGACAGGGTCGGCACCATGTAGACGCCTTGCCGGCCCATCATCGCGGCGGCTTCATCGTCCATCAATGTGGCATGTTCGATCGAGTGCACGCCGGCGCGCAACGCATTTTTCATTCCGGTCGCCCCGTGCGCATGGGCGGCGACATGTCGCCCGCCTGCGGCGGCGACCGCTACGGCGGCTTGCAGTTCTTCCACGGTCATCTGGGCATCATCGGGGGAGGTGCCTGGCGTCAAAACCCCGCCGGAGGCAATGACCTTGATGACTTCCGCCCCGGCATCGAGTTGATCCTGCACGGCCGCTCGAACCGCGGCAACTCCGTCCGCTTCGCGCCCGATAAAGCGCGCATGTCCGCCCGGCATACAGATCGCCAGCCCGGCGGCCACAAGACGTGGCCCAGGCGTCAGGCCTGCGGCGATGGCGTGCTTGAGCGTAAAAACGGCATGGTCACGGAACCCCACATCGCGCACGGTGGTAAATCCGGCCTGCAGCGTGCGGCGGGCCAGCTCGGCGGCTTTGAGCAGCGTGACGGATGAAGATTCACCTTCGACCGCCGCCACCACATCGGCTTCCGCACCCAAGCAGAAGTGGACATGGCAATCGATGAGTCCCGGGAGGACGGTGAGACCACGGCCGTCGATACGTTGCGTTCCCTTGGGGATGCGGATGCTACGGTCTGGGCCGGCTGCCACGATGCGGGTCCCCTCGATGACGAGGGTGCCCCGTTCAAGTCGCCCTCCGAGCCCGTCGAGAATTCGGATCTGCCGGATCGCAATAGTCATGGCGCCTCGCTGATCGGGATGGTGACGATGACGCCGCCCATGATGTCGTTCAGTTTATAGTCTCGCCGTGGGCTGTTCGCGTGCCCATTGTGGCAGGAGACGCAGCTCTCGGATACGGCGCGGTCGGCGTAGATCCCCTGAAAATACCGGATGCCGGCCTGTTGGTAGAAACCGGTGAAGGGTTTTTCCGGTGCCTTCATGACGACTTCCAAACCGCGCCGTTCAAACTCGCTGTTCGGCCCGTTCCACACGTAGATCGGGGTGAGACTCGCTAAGCGGAAGCTGAGCTTCATATCCTTCTGTGCCACAAGCCGCCCCGATTCGAGGAGGAATTGAGCGGGCAACGGCAGGCCTTTTTCCTCCTTCCAATGTTCGAGCGCCTCAACCACGCCTTGCGTATGCAACTTATCGACGACGTTTTGTGTGTAGTTGGCTCGATTGGCATCGATCACCGCGTGAATAAAGCTGGTGACACGCTCCGGGGACACCATATCCGCCTTCCGCGATTCGGCGACGGCCAAGGCGATGACCCAGTAGGTCACGGCCGCGACGAATCCGGCCACGCCGGCCGCCATAATCCATAGTCCGTTTCGACTCATGCACTCCTCCTCGTCGTCGACCGTGAACCGGTATAGATGTCGACTGCCGCTTGCACCGCGCGGCCGGCCTGCACGGGCAGGCCGTGTTGAACAACGATCTCCTCCAAGGCGCCCAGCAGCGTCAACACATGAGCCTGCCGGCTCGATTCGCCCATGAGCCCGATGCGCCAGACCGTCCCACGCAGCGGTCCCAATCCGCCTCCGATTTCAATGCCATAGTCCTGGAGGAGTTGAGCTCTCACTGCGGCGTCGTTGATGCGATCCGGCAGGGTGACACAAGTGAGCATCGGGAGTCGATGCTCGGCGGACGGCAGGGCTCTCATGCCCAACGTGTCGAGTCCAGCCAGAAGCGCCTCGCTGTTCAGCCGGTGGCGTGCGAAACGCGCCTCCCGTCCCTCGGCCTGCACCAGACGTAAGGCCTCTCGAAGACCATACAGCATGGAGATGGGGGCGGTATGGTGGTAGGCCCGGCTGCGATCATTCCAATACTCGGCGATCAGGGCCAGGTCCAGGTACCAGCTGTGGCAGGGAGTCCGTCGCTGCCGAATCGCCTCCATGGCTCGCGGACTCATCGTGAGCGGGGCGAGTCCTGGAGGACAACTCAGACATTTCTGGGTGCCACTGTAGCACGCGTCGATGCCCCAGGCGTCCACCTCGACCGGAATACCGCCGAGGGACGTTACCGCATCGACGATGAGGAGGGCTCCGTGCGCGCGGCAGAGGGCGCCGACGTCTTCGAGCGGTTGCCTGGCCCCGGTGGAGGTCTCAGCGTGCACCAGCACGACGGCTTTGACCGGAGCGGAACGAGCGAGCTGTTCCTGCACGGCTTCCAACGGAATGATGTTTCCCCATGGCGCGTCGATGCGCAACGGCACTCCGCCCTGTCGTTCGACCATCGCAGCCAGTCGTGTTCCGAAGACTCCGTTCACGCCGACGAGGGCTCGGTCTCCCGGTTCAATGAGGTTGGCAATCACGGCTTCCATGCCTGCCGATCCGGTGCCGGACAAGGCGATGGTGAACTCATGGTTGGTCTGAAATGCGGCGCGGAGCAGGGTCTGAATATCGTTCATGAGGTCGAGAAACAGCGGATCCAGATGCCCAATGAGCGGCTGAGTCAAGGCGTGTAGGACCCGGGGATGAACGAGGCTCGGCCCGGGGCCCAAAAGCAGGCGATAAGGCGGAAGAAACTCGTGATCCTGTGAAGGCAGGCTCATCGTCGGAGTTGATCGTGTCTCGTCAGGGAAGGTTGCACGGCCTGGCTACAGGTCTGCGTTGTATGAGCCCTAGTATAACGAAACCGGTGGGGATTCAGCCATGGGATTATGCCCGGCCTGGGGGGGGCGAGGCGGTGTGGTGCCTGTTTCACCTCTCCGAGGCCGGTGTTATACTCCGGCGCTTTGTGCTTTTCGGGAGAACCTTATGGACGCGGATCCATCGACAGGTCTGACAGCGCAGCCCGCGGCGTCACCGATACCCTGTATCGGAGCCCCCCCTCCGCCCCATGCCTACAATCCCGGTTTCTCGCGAGCGGTCACCCTGTTGTCCGCCATAGTTCTGTCGGCCTCGATTATGGTGGTGGCATGGCTCTCGTTCGATGTTCCGAGGATCGAGCGCGTTCCGGATGCCGAACGGGCCCTCAGCCATATGGTTGGCCGCCTGATGGATCAGGAGGAGGGACTGAAGACGCTGCCGGTGTGGGAACAGGTACTGTACGACCTCACGATGGGGAGCGACGCGAACGATCGCGAGCAGGCCATTGAATGGTACCGTGAACTTGCCGAAGAATCGTCCGATCCATTCGTCGATCTGCACTTGGCGATTTTGCAAGGGGAGTCCGGGCAACTGCCGGAGATTACGCGGCACATCGTGCGATGGAGTCGGCAGGGTGAGCCATACCCGTCGTTCTCCCGATTGCTGCAGGCCGCCTATGTGGATGCCCACGTGCCGCCGCCGGTCGCCTTGAACTTACAAGCCTACCTGGCGGAGCAGCCGGTCGCCGGTTGGTTCTATACCCGGCTCGCCACACGCATCGCCGAGCGGGCAGGAGACCGTCCCCTGCTGCTGACGATCGAACACTCTTCGCAGCAACGCGTTGAGACGTTGGTTCGACGATCGCGGGCCTTTGCGTGGCTTGAGCTTGCGCTCATGTGCGCTGGGTTGGTGGTCCTGTGGGTCTGGATCCGGCGGGGGAGGAGGAGCACGATGTTTCGCGTCGGCTCGGCTGAACTGCCGCCCTTATGGGCCGGTCGTCTCGGTGCCGGCGTGCTGCTCCGAGGCGGCGCCGTCGGGGCGCTCCTGACCGTGGCATTCCTGTTTGCCGCAAGTGATCTTCCCTCGTTGCGGGTCGTGGCCGTCCCGCTGTCGAACCTGCCGTTGTTGGCGCTGGCCTACTACCACCTCCTCCGACCCCAGCGACAAACCTTCTGGCGAGGTTTCGGTCTCAGTATCCAGCCGCGTCACCTCGGCCAACTCGCGCTCGCGGCTCTGGCGGTCGTGGCAGCAGGATTGGTGGGTGAGTGGGTATTGGGTCGGATTGCAGAGCCGCTGAAACTGATCAGCCATTGGACGGAATGGTTCGATGCGGATCTGGTCTGGGGGGCTTCGCCGACCCTGGTGGTCAGTCTCTTGGAATATGTGTGTTTCGCCCCGCTCTTCGAAGAGTTGGCGTTCCGAGGCCTCTTGTTCGGTGTCTTCCGCCGACGCTTCCAGTGGAGGACTGCAGCCATGCTGAGCGCAGCGTTGTTTGCCCTTGCCCATGGGTACGGACTCATCGGGTTCATCAGCGTCTTTTGGAGCGGGCTGATCTGGGCCTGGGCCTATGAACGCACCGGGAGTCTCTGGCCCGGGGTGCTGGGACATGCGGTCAACAATCTGCTGGTGTGTATCAGCGTCATGGCGTTGCTGCGATCCTGACGCGAGGGCGTTGCCCCTGTCCCACAGGGTCCTCACGGAATCGTCCGAGGGCTGGTCGAGGGGGAAGCAGCAACGTCGAAATCTAGATAGACCGGTGAGCGGTGACGAGCAGCATCTGCGCCGGCTTCCGGCTTGCGTTCCGCCAACAATGGCGGCTGCCTGCAGGAATGCCGACCGCATCTCCTCGCTTGAGGAGGTGGACGTCTTCCTCCAGCGTCAGTTCGAGCGATCCCTGCAGCACCATGGCCAATTGTTCGGCTTCCCGGGCATAGGGTTTATGACCGCTCGCGCCGCCAGGCTGGATGGTAATGATCATGGGCTCGAACTGGCTGTCTTTGTTGAAAGGGCCGAGGGTTTCAATCCGTGCGCGAGACCATTGGCTCTGGACGACGGGGCGGGCGCCGGAGCGAATGATGGCCGGGAGGATCGGGTCTGCCGTGCGAAAGAATTCTCCCAGGGTCACGCCGAGCGCGGAGGCGATCCGCTCGGTGGATGCAATAGACGGTGAGGCCTGACGGAGTTCAATCTGAGAGATGAAACTGGGGGAAAACCCGCACTTGTCGGCGAGCATTCGCACGGAAAGTCGGCGGGATTCTCGCAACCGTCGAACGATGTCCCCGACGTGTACTTCTGGTGTCGGGCCACCCCTGGGGCGGACTGTTCGAGTCATGTCTCTCCTCGCGGTCCTGCCCTGGCGTGATCCCGCGTCCCGAATGAGGGGCGAGTGTACACGTTTCGCGCAGGGGGTACAAGGTTTACGGGTGACCCTGGCCCACGCCACTGGCTCTATCCGGCAGTGTCCTTTGCCCGACTTTCCTACCGCAGCGACCCGGCTCAGCCCGACGGATGCTGGTCTTGCGCAGGGGGTGTGGCAGAAGGACCCTCAATCGACCGGAGGGCCTGGTACAAATCAGGATAACGGAGCGTGTACCGGAGCTGTGTAAGCGCCCTGTGGTTGAGAATCCGTTTTCCGGTCTCCTCTGCATTGGCCTGGCGTGGACTGATCACGCCCCATCGAGAGGATACTTCACGGCAAATCTCGGACCAGCGCCGCGGCTGGCCGTCACTGATGTTATAGGATGCTCCCGGCTGACCGTATTGCAGGGCCTGCAGGCACAGCTGGGCCAAGTCTTCCACATGGATGAGGTTCACGAATTTGTTCGTTGGGCCGACGCGCCCCCGCCTGATCCACTCCACCGGATTGCGATGCGGGCCATAGATCCCTGCGACGCGCAGAATGATGGCTCCATGGTGCGTGCGAAGATATTCTTCCCCTTGGACGCGGGGCAGGTCGCCATTGATGGGACTGGTTTCATCAATCCACGGAGGCAACTCCGCCGGAGGATGGTCCTTTTGGTCGTAGGCCGAGGTACTCCCGAGCACCACCAGTTTCCGCCCCGCATGGCAATGGTGTCGGGCGAAGGCCTGGACCCGGTCCAATGGAGTGGCGGGAAATGTCCAGATGAGGTCTCCGTCCCAGGGCAGGGTGGGCCAACTGGTCTGGTCCGTCAGATCAAACCGAAGGCGATCGGGTGGGGGGATGTCGGTCAGCTGACACTCGGGCCGGCGACTGCTGGCAAGGACGCGACGCGATTGCGTGTGCGCCAATCGGCAGATCCACCGTCCTGTATAGCCGAACCCGAGAATGACAAGAGGGGCCATGGCGCTCATGGCCCCATCATACTCGAAGTGCCGGCCGGTTTCCTGTGGGCCGGTTTCCGGGCATGCTGGTTCTGGTCTCCTGGCCGAACGGCATGCTAAAATCCCGCCCCGATGGCGCCTCTCAACCAACGGCGAGACGAGCGGATGGATCAAGTCGACCGGTCCCTCGATGCCCTGGGCCAGCGGCGACAGCATGTGATGGTCGGTTTGGCCGGCCTGCTCGCCTGTCTCTTTTTTATTCTGGATCTTCAGTTACCATTGGGGGTGGCAAACGCGGTGTTGTACAGCGCGGTGGTGCTGCTGTCTTCCGCCAGTCAGTACCGCTGGTTGCCGATCGCTACGGCCGGTGCCTGCTCCATCATGACCCTCGCCGCGGCCCCGTTTAGTCCTCGTGTTCCCGGCCTTCCACCCTGGTTTGAGTGGGGCAATCATCTCTTCAGCCTCGTCGGGATTTGGACTCCGGTGCTGTTTGTCTTTCAGCGCCGCCGCACGGAGTCCCTGTTAAAGAAAATCAATGAGCGGTTGGAGCAGGGAGTCGAGGAGCGGACCGCGGATTTAGCCGCCAGTCGTATGGCATTGGAGCGGAGTGAGGAGCAACTGCATGTCCTGGCCGGACGTATTTTGACGGCACAGGAAGAGGAGCGTCGACGAATCGCTCGGGAGTTACATGACGATGTCAATCAGCGGCTGGCCCTGTTGTTGTTGGAGTTGCAAGAGGTCGATCGGCACATTGCGGGGGCGCCCGGCGCCGCGCACAACGGGGTTCGCCATGTGTTGAAAGGGCTGGAGGAATTGTCGGACGACGTGCGTTACATGGCCTATCGTTTCCATCCCTCTATCCTGGACGATTTGGGATTAAAGGCCGCTCTGCAACGGCTGCTGGATGACTTTTCCAGCCGGACCGGCGTGAAAATTCTTTTTGTCCATCAGCCGCTCGACCACCAGCTGGATAAGGCGGCCTCGACGGCCTTGTACCGGGTCGTGCAGGAGAGTTTGTCCAACATTGCCCGGCATGCGAAAGCGACTCGAGTAGAGGTGGAGGTGACCGTGGAAGACGAAGGTGTGGTGGTGGTGGTGCGTGACGACGGCCAAGGGTTCGATCAGCTGCTGGTCGACAAGGGGGAAGGGGGGCTGGGTCTCCTGAATATGCGCGAGCGCCTCTTGTCGGTTCAGGGCACCTGTGAGATCGAATCGATTCCAGGAAAAGGCACGACGGTGTCGATGTATGTGCCCCTGGTAAGGGTGGCGATATGACGTTGCCCCGCATCTTGTTGGCCGACGATCATACCTTGGTGCTGGAGGGATTTCGGCGCCTCCTGGACGATCAGTGCGAGTTGGTCGGCACGGTCGGAGACGGACGTGCCTTGCTGGATGCCATCCCGCAGTTGAAGCCGGATATCGTGATTCTGGACATCTCGATGCCTGTGCTCAATGGGATCGATGCCGCGCGCGTGCTGAAGGTCAAGTACCCTCAGGTAAAAGTCGTGTTTATCACGATGCATGCCGACCCGGCCTATGTACGGGCGGCATTTGAAGCCGGTGCCTCCGCCTATTTATTGAAACGCTGTGTGGGGGAGGAGTTGGCTCAGGCGATACGGGCGGTCCGAGGCGGGAATTTTTACGTCACGCCGCTGGTCACGAAGGAAGTCGTCGAAAGCATGTTGCGCGGCGTCGACGGCGGAGCCCCGTCCGGCCCCGAACTCACGACTCGCCAACGTGAGGTGCTGCAATTGTTGGCCGAGGGACATACGGTCAAGGACATTGCCGCCACCTTGAAGATTTCCCCCCGCACCGTTGAGTTTCACAAGGGGCAGATTATGGAACAGTTGAATCTGCACACGACCGTCGAACTCGTCAAGTATGCCCTGGCTCAGGGGCTCACCAGCCAAACCTAGTTTTCCCATCAGGTTCGCCACGCTGCTCAGCGGTCGATCGGGAGTGTACTAGTCTATGGACTGGTAGTTTTTTAATCTCCATACCTCGTGTTATTACGCGTGTGGTTTTCCCTTCACTTGCCTACTATGCGCCATCTTTTTGACTACGAAATGACTCGTAGGAATATGGGAATAACGATGCCGCGTCCACGTGTCCTCATCGGGGATTCATCCCAAGCCATGCTGGCGTTTTTAGAGATCTTGCTGGAGCCTCAATTCGAGGTCGTTTCTTCAGAAACCGAAGCGGAAGCCGTCGTCTTGACGGCAAAAAAGCTTGCTCCCGACCTGGTGATTCTCGATTTTTCCCTCTCGTTTCTTGAGGGCCTCGGGGCGGCTCGGCAGCTGTATGAAACGATGCCGAACAGCAAAGTCGTCTTTTTCTCCTTTCATGAAGACCCTATCTATGTCAGGGCGGCGTTCGAGGCGGGAGCTCGGGGCTATCTCGTCAAGCATCTCACGGTGGATCTGGGGCATTATCTCGGCCGGGTGTTGCAGGGTGAACGCGTCTGTTGGCCGGACGGTCTTGAGACGCAGGTGTCTCGGATGAACGACAACTGAAGCCTGTCCGGCCAGGTGATGGATTCGCGCAAAAGGAGACCGACGATGGTTCGAGTCGTACCGATGTGTGACCTGTGCCGGCGGGTTCGTGATGATGGCTTCTCGACGAGAGGAACGCAGTGTTGGGTCGATTTCCCGAGTTACCTCGCGCGGCATGTCGTGGCTCCCTCACAAGTGCGATTTTCGAGAAACTACTGCAGCGAGTGCCGCTTGTCGTACGACATTTTGAGGACGTATGGCGGTGCGACAAGATAAGGCCCTTGCCCTGGGAACGTCGGACAGGCGGTAAGCGACCGCCGTGTGTTCCGTGACGAATCGTCCCGCCCTGTGCGTACACCTCGCCCAGGATATCGCCTCTACTGCTCCGGTGAGCGTTCGCGCCGCTTCGGCCGTCCATTTTTTGGGTTCGATGGTTGTGCTACGATCAGCCGATGACGCCGGCCTTGCCGTTTCACCCCATTATCGCGAACTGGTTTACGGGACGATTCGCTTCCGCGACGGACGTGCAGTTGCGAGCCTGGCCGGCTATCCAATCCGGGCATGATCTCCTGATCTCCGCCCCGACCGGGTCCGGCAAGACACTGGCGGCCTTCCTCGCCTGTATCGACAGGCTGTTTCGCCAGGCCCTGTGCTGCGAGCTTCGCGACGAAACCCAGATCCTCTATGTCTCTCCGCTCAAAGCGCTGAGCAACGACGTTCAGAAGAACCTTCAGCAGCCGCTGAGCGAGATCGGTCAGGCCGCCTTGACGGCGGGGCTCCTGCTGCCGGACTTGCGGGTTGTTGTACGGACCGGCGACACGCCGATGACCGAGCGCCAGCAGATGCTCCGGCGACCGCCGCATATCCTGATCACGACTCCTGAATCGCTGTTCATCCTCCTCACCGCGGAGAAAAGCCGGGCGATGCTGAGGACGGTGCGCACGGTCATTGTGGATGAAATTCATGCAGTGGCGCCGAACAAGCGCGGCGCACATCTGGCCCTATCCCTGGAGCGGGTTGCGACGCTGGCCGGCGGGGCTGTCCAGCGGATCGGCTTGTCCGCCACCCAGCGGCCGATCGAGACCGTTGCGGAGTTTTTGGTGGGGAATAGACCCTTGTCTGCCGTCACGCGTGAAGCGTATCTCGTGGGAGACGGGACGAACGATGAGACACGAGCGACGAACCGCCCACTGATCATCGACGTGGGACACCGTCGCGACATGGATCTCGCCGTCGAGGTGCCCAAGGACGAGTTGGGTGCCGTCGCGACCAATGCTATTTGGAGCGACGTGTACGACCGAGTGGCCTCCCTGGTCGAGGCGCATCGCTCCACGCTGGTGTTTGTGAATACCCGTCGTCTGGCCGAGAGGGTTTCCCATTATCTGGAAGAACGGTTGCGGCATCTGGGAGAGGATATGGTGGCGGCGCACCATGGGAGTCTGTCGCGCGAGATTCGGTTGTCGGCGGAAGATCGCCTGAAGACGGGGGCTGTCCGGGTGGTGGTGGCCACGGCGTCATTGGAACTCGGCATCGATGTCGGCACGGTCGACCTTGTCTGCCAGATCGGCTCGCCCCGTTCCATCGCGACCTGTCTCCAACGCATCGGCCGGGCCGGCCATTGGGTCCACGCAATCCCCAAAGGGCGACTCTTCGCCACGACACGCGATGAGCTGATTGAATGTGCCGCGTTGATCCGGGCGATCAGAACTGGGGTGCTGGACCGTATCGAGGTACCGCCGGCGCCGCTGGACGTCTTGGCTCAACAGATCGTGGCGGCGGCTGCGACGCAGTCCTGGGATGAGGCGGAGTTGTTTGAGCTCTGCCGACGGGCCATGCCGTATCGCGATCTCACCCGCGCCTCGTTCGATGCCGTGATACAGATGTTGGCCGATGGGTTCGTCACCAGCCGTGGCCGGGGACGAGCCTATCTCCACCATGATCGCATCAACCATCACATCCGAGGACGTCGAGGAGCCAGATTGGCAGCCATCACCTCCGGCGGCGCCATTCCGGATACGGCCAACTATGTCGTGATCGCCGAGCCGGACGGCACGGTAGTCGGGTCGGTGGATGAAGACTTCGCGGTTGAAAGCCTGGCCGGAGACATCATGCTGCTGGGCAATACGTCCTGGCGCATCAAAGGGGTGGAAACCGGCAAGATGCGTGTCGAGGATGCGCAGGGCGCACCCCCGACGATTCCCTTTTGGCGTGGAGAGGCTCCGGCGAGAACGGCGGATCTCTCCGCGGAGGTGGCGACGCTGCGTGACGAGATCGATCAGCGCCTGGGCGCCGCCCCATCCACAGTTGCCTTCCTCATGCCGCCGGTGCAGTGGCTGAAGCAGGAATGCGGGCTGGATCAGCGCGGGGCAGAACAGGCAGTCGAATATATCCTGGCGGGGAAAGCGGTGCTCGGAACGGTTCCGACGCAGCAGACCATCGTCGCGGAGCGCTTCTTTGACGAGAGCGGCGGTATGCAATTGGTCATCCATGCTCCGTTTGGCGGACGAGTCAATCGCGCCTGGGGCCTGGCGTTGCGAAAACGGTTTTGTGTGACGTTCGACTTTGAATTGCAGGCTGCTGCCACGGACGAAGGCATTGTGTTGTCGTTGGGGGAGAAACACAGTTTCCCACTCGACTCGGTGTTTGCGTTTCTCAATCCCAGGACGTTGCGCGAGGTGTTGACGCAAGCGGTCCTACAGGCTCCCATGTTTATGACGCGTTGGCGCTGGAATGCCTCGCGTGCGCTGGCCTTGCTCCGATGCGTCGGGGGCAAGCGGGTTCCACCGCAGATTCAACGCATGCGCGCCGAAGATCTCCTGGCGGCGGTCTTTCCGGACGCCATTGCCTGCCAGGACAATTTTCAGGGTGAACGCACGATCCGGCAGATTCCCGACCATCCCCTGGCCCAGGAAACCATCCGGGATTGTCTGACCGAGGCGATGGATCTCGACGGGTTGATCTCCGTGTTGGACCGCATCGAATGCGGCGCGATCGTCTGCCGGGCTGTCGATACGCCGTTGCCGTCGGTCTTTTGCCACGAAATTCTCAATGCCAATCCCTACGCGTTTCTCGATGACGCGCCACTGGAAGAACGCCGGGCGAGGGCGGTGGACATGCGACGCACGCTGCCGCCGGAATTGGCGGGTGAGATCGGCGCATTGGATCAGACGGCCATCGATCAGGTCGTCGACGAATCGTGGCCGGTGGTGCGCGATGCGGAAGAATTTCATGACGCGCTGTTGTCCCTCGGATGGGTGCCTTGTGAATGCAGGCCCGGCTGGGATCTGCTCGTGCCCACCCTGTCTGCCGCGGGTCGCCTGGTGACGTTGTGGCAGGGAGGAACGAAAGTGGGGTGGCTGGCTGCGGAGTGTCGACACTACGGACGGCAGCTGTTTCCTGACGCCCGGATCGAGCCCTCTTCCGCCTCGAATGAGGCCGCAGACGCGGTCGAGCGCGACGAAGTGCTGACCCGCGTCGTGTTGGGATGGATGGAAAGTATCGGGCCGACGACTGCCGAGGCGCTGGCCGCCCGTCTGCACCTGTCGACGCAGGATGTGGATGGGGCGATGGTGCGATTGGAAGCGCAGGGTCATATTCTCCGTGGCCGATTTTCGCTGCCCGCGTCACACACGACACGTGACGTCGTTGAGTGGTGCCATCGACGTCTCCTTGCGCGCATCCATCGTCTCACCATCGGCCGGCTGCGCAAGGAGATCGAGCCGGTCTCGGCCGTCGAGTTCATGCGGTTCCTGTTTCAATGGCAGCGGGCCGCGCCCGGGGCGCGCCTGCATGGAGAAGCAGGGTTGCTGGACGTGGTGAAGCAGCTCGGTGGATTCGAGGCGGCCGGGTCGGCCTGGGAAAGCCAGATTCTGCGCGTGCGTATGGCCAAATACCAACCGGAATGGCTGGATCGGCTGTGCCTGAGCGGGGCGGTGATGTGGGGACGCTTGACCCCTCATCCGCGGCTGATGCAGGAGTTGTCGGCGGGACCCGGGCGACGTGTTGTGCCGACGCGTGTCGCTCCGGTGAGCCTGTTTGCGCGGGAAGATGCGTCCGTGTTGCTTGCGGCGACCGGAGAGGAGTTGGCACGGCTGGATCTCTCATCCAAGCTCAGTGCCCCCGCACAGGCCATCCGCCGTTGCTTGCAGGATCGTGGCGCCAGTTTTTTCAGCGAGCTGCTCCATGGAACCAGGTTGTTGGCTTCTGAGGTGGAAGACGGGGTGTGGGAGTTGGTGGCAGCCGGACTGGTCACGGCGGATGGGTTTGACAATCTGCGCGCCCTCATCGATCCCAAGCGGCGGCGGGCGGAGGCGTCCGATCGCAGTCGTCGGCCACGCCATGTCGGCGGCCGTTGGTCTCTGTTGAGACCGGCCGCCAGCTCGTCGGATCCGCGCGCGACGGCAGAGGCCGGCGAGCGTGTGGCCAGGCAGTTGCTGCAGCGCTACGGAGTGGTGTTCCGCGATTTGCTGGCACGTGAGTCGATCGTGTCTTCCTGGCGGGACTTGCTGGTGTGTTACCGGCGGCTCGAATTCACCGGGGAAATTCGTGGCGGCCGGTTTGTGAGCGGGTTTACGGGAGAGCAGTTTGCGTTGCCGTCGGCATTGGAATCCCTGCGAGCGATGAAAAAACGCCCGGGCAGCGCACATCAACAGGAGATCAAGCTCTCGGCCGCCGATCCGCTGAATCTTGCGGGTGTGATATTGCCTGGTCCTCGAATTGCCGCAGTGCCGTCGAATTTCGTGGTGTTTCGCGACGGGCTGGTCGTCCGCACCGTGACCGGGCGTGACGCGCAGGATCGGCCGGAGTCGCCGATCTTGGAAGTCGCTCGACGGGACGTTCGCCCCTGATCAGACCAGCGGCGCCGGGATGGCAAGCACCGGGCAGCGCGCTCCGCGCAGCACGCGTTCCGTCGTGCTGCCGCGCAACATGTCCAGCACACTGTCCTGTCCCTTCGTCGCCATGACGATCACATCCACATCGAACTCGGCGCCTGCGGCCAGAATCCATTCCACAGGATCGCCTTGCCCGAACAGCTGCTTCCAGGACCAGTCGGGCTTGTCCGGAAGCAGCAGTGCGGTCGCGTCCGGTTCTTTTCCGGCATGCACCAATGTCAGCGTCACCGGGGACACGTTCAATTGAGAGACCAGCGCGATCGCCGCATCGATCGCCGGTTGAGACGGCGGGGTGAGCGAGATCGGCAATAGGAGTCGGTTGAGCGAAGTTTTCCCGGTCTCCCGGTCAACAAAACCGTGAACATGCGACGGGACGAACAAGGTCTTCACATGCATGTATCGCGAGACCGGTTCAGCCAGCGAGTGATGCACCCACCGGGCGAACCCTTCGTGTTGATGCGTGGCCAAGACCATGAGATCGGTGGGGGCGGCCGTCAGGTGATGGATGATCGCTTGTTTGGCGTCTGAGGCCAGGGCGCGCACCTTTCGGATGTGCACCCCAAGCCTCGTGACATCGCCCTTCGCACTGGATTCCGGCAGCAGCCCCCATTTAGCGAGCGTCGGGCGAACGCGGGGAAAGTCCTCGAATCCCTCAGGCGAGACCTCGGGATCCACGTGCATGATCGTCAGTTCGGCTCGGTAGGCCACGGCCAGCTTCAGGGCGTGGGCGAATGCTACCTGACTGTCTTCTGAAAAATCCGTGGGGTGGAAAATGCGGTGAATGACAAGCGGTGTACGCGGCGCATCCATGTCGATGTCGAACTCCGATGAGGTGCAGGGCACATGTTTCGTGACGGCTCGTTCGATGGTCAGCGTGCCGACGCGTGTAGGTCTCTCACGAGGTCGGTGGCCGAAGGATTCGACGATCGGCTCCATCGGCCGAATGTCGCTTGCGCGGCCGGCCGAAAAGTCTGTCCATCAAACGTGGCGGTGAGTCGGCCGAGCGAAGCCAGATACTCGCCTTGTCCGCGCGCGGCATCGGCTTCGAGATTCTCCGCGGTATACGCGGTGAACGCGGCCACCTTGTGTTCGGGCTTCAGCATGCCGTCCTCGTTCCACCAGATGCGTCCCGAGGTCGTGCCGGTGATATTGGAGGTGGTATCCGTGGTTTCCTTGAAGGTGGCTTTGAAGGAGCAGGCTGAAAGCAACATGATGAACAGCCCGCTGAGTGCGGCGATCAATGAGCGAGTGCCGGTGGTCATGGGTGAGCCCTCCATGTTGTCTCAGAGCACCGTGCCATGTGCATGGTGCCGACTATACCATAGTCGTTGAGAAAATCAGCCGGGAAGAGTCGTGCCGTTGCGGTGCCGACAGGAGGGAGCGGTTGACAATGCCTGAAGGCGTGAGCACAATCGCCGGGTCGTTGATGGGGCACGAATTCGGGCGAGGCGTCCTGGTGGATCTCGATGGGCCCAGGAGCAGACGCACCCCGGCATGACAAGGAGGTTTCGGTATGAAGACCGGCGTTGGGATGTATGTGATTGCGGGGGTGATCTGCGCGGCACCGGCAGTGGGGGCGGAGTCGGTGCCACTGAAGCCGGGGGAGTACCAGGTGACGGCTGTTACGGAAAGCAGTAACGGCGAGGCCGGCAAACCGGACACCCGGAGCCGCTGTCTGAAGGAAGAACACCTCGCCAATCCCGACGCGGTCTTTAACTACTATGCCCTCAACGGCTTCAAGCCCAATCCGGCAAATAAAGTGATGAATGTCTCCATGCACGGTGGAAATGTCAGTTATGAGATCGAGGGGGTTTATGCGATCACCCGCGTGGAAGGCACGGTCTCGAACACGGGCTTTTCCGTCGTTCGGAAGGCGACGCCGAAGGGGGACAAGGCGCTCTCCGTAACGATGAAGGTCGACGGAAAGCGAACGGGCGACTGTTCCTCAAAGTAACCTGCCGATTCCTATCTCGTGAGCACACCTCGCCTCCGATCGCTGAAGGAGGCCGGGACCTCCGGCCTCCGATGCCGCCTCGCCTGTAACCCTCAGTTGCCCCACAACCGTTGATACCACGTCTTCTCGTGTCCGCTGGGCTCCCGTGCCGCGAGGTGCATTTCCCGGCGAATGTCCTCGATATTCCACCCCGTCATCGATGCCAGTGTTTGGGCCTCGCGCTCATATCGTTCAGGTAACTGTCGGCGGTAAGTAACGGCCGCCGCACAGGAATCCGTGCCGGCCCAGGCATGGCGAAGGATGTAGCGCGCCTGGAAGTTGGCACGATCCGCCGTTTCCTGGAACATCAGATCTTCAGGAAAATGCGTGGCATCGTATCGGACATGCAGCCGCGTGAGAAACACCTGCGGGCCTTGCGGCAACACCCCGTTCCTTCCGCGCCCCTGTGGCTCCTGCCAAAATACGCCCAGACTGCGCAGCTCTTCCGCCGACAGCGGGTTGGCGGCACAGGGATCGCACCAGCTCATGTCCCAGGCATATTCCAGGAACAGACCTCGTCCATGCTCGCGCGTGACCTGTTGCGAGAACAGGTCGCGGTAAAAAACGCCGAATCGGTCTTTCACGTAAGGCGGGATGTCCTGGGCCTCGGGCAGGCGTACCGTCCGGTAGTTCGTCGTTTCCACCCGCCCTTGTTTCGTGAGCAGATAGATGAACAATTCCTGTGCGCCGTCGGCATTCACGGTGCCGAGCCGGATGGGCAACATGAACTTCGGCGATTCGAAGGCAATCTGCAACGGCCGCAGGTGCGTCAGTCCCAGTTTCGCCTGCTCCCCGAGATTCACCTTGGCGACGAAAAATTTCATGCCTTGTGTGAGATAGCTGCGTAGAACCGGGGAGGCTCCGTTGGGAATCTTGTAGTCATGCTCGGTCAGCCAGGTTTCGAGCCCGGCACTTTCCTTGGCCGAGAGGATGAGGATGTCATATTCGCCGACGGTATATTGTGCTTCGATGGTGATGCCCAGGGCCTTGTCGCGCGTCCTGGGCGAGGCGGCTGCCGGCGCCAGGCTTTTCATGGCATCCATGCTCCGGCGTTCCATCAATTCCTCACGCCGGCAGGGGTTCTCGTCGAAGTATTCCACGAGCCGCGGGGCCGAATAGTCGGCGAGATGGGCGAGTACGGCGGCATCACCCACATGGATCTGTTCTTTCTTCAGGATCGTCGGGACCGGCACCACCAGGGCGAACTCCTTCGCGTCACCCGTGAAGTCGTTCGCCATGGTGATCACCGTCTTGTCGTCGTGCCGTGCGATGGCCACCTCCGACGCCTTGTTGAACAACTTGGTGTCGACCTTGCCGACATAGAAGCCGCAGAAGGCCAAGGCCTCGCCGGTCCAGAGGAAGAGTCCGGCGGTCAATGTCAGAACAGGAAGCAGCCAACGTTTCATGAAAACCTCCTTGGTTGTGGGATGGGTAACGAATTCAGCATCGGAAGCAGTGTGGGGGGGCGGCCTGTTGTCGGGCGAGGGGCCGGGCCACTCGTAACGCGGGCCAGGCAGCCAGGCGTCGATCAGCGGAACCAGCGGCGCACAAAGGATGAGCCCCCACAGCGGAGCATTCGGACGAAACAGGCCGAATTGAACGTAGCAGGCGGTCAGGGCGACGCAGAGCGCATAGGTGATGCGTCCCACGCGGGAATCCGGCGTGGTCTTTGGGTCCGAGATCATGAAGAAGGCAAAAATCAGGAGCGCGCCGCTTTCCAGTTGATGGAGCGGAATTGTCAATGGATCGCCGATCCAGAGGGCGCGCGCGACCAGGAAGACGACGTAGCACACAAGAAACGCCAACGTGACATCGGCTCGCGCCGCACGGGTGACGACCAGGCTGCCGAGGCAGGCAATGAAAAAGCCGAACCAGGCGACCTGGCCCCACTGGCCCGGCGAGATCCACCCGAATCCGGTCGCCAGCACGACAGCCAGCGCGAGGGTGGTGGGGTTGAAGAGGTGTTTGTGGCGCCGGCGAAGGAGGAACTTGCTGCTGATCGCAAGCAGCGCAGCCGCAGCCGACACGGTAAGGTCATTCGTGCGGAGGAGGAGGCAGAGCGACAGCGACGAGATGAGGGCGCTCTTGGGATCGAACGAAGGGAGGCCGACCAGGCCGGTCGCGGCATATTGTGCCAGCAGTGCGGTCCCGATGGTGACCGCGATCTGTGGGAAGGAGACCTCGAACTTGAGCCAGAGGAGCCCGTACGTCAGCAGCGTGCCGAGGGTGACGATCTGATACAGGCGGGGATCGCGCCAATTGATGACAACGCTTGGTTGCGACGTGCCCTGAATCTGCTCCATGCTGCCTCCCTTCACAGGAGGATATGGTGCGAGGCGGGGAATCCTTTCAGGCGGGAAGCTGGCGAGGCGGGGAGCCCATGCTCTTTGCTCGCGGAACGCGCGGCTTCGGAAAGCCCTCGTTCGACGCGCGCAATCGAGCACAGGCTCCCCGCCTCGCCGAAATGAGAGAATAGCGGCTAGGGACATCCCCCATTGAACAGCCGATGGCTCATGCGTAACATGGAAGGGACAATGGCACGGTAGGAGATGGTATGCCGTTTCGCGTCTGGTTCGTGGTGCTCCTCGTCATGGGACTGGGAGGGTGCTCGCTGGAGCAGGAACTGTCCCGAACGCCGCGAACGGCGGTGGAGCAGGTGCTGCTGACCCAGGCGTTGACCCATGCGCTCAAGAACCTTACCCTTCAACTGCCCGGCGGCGTTAATGTGGAAGTGGATGCGACCGGGCTGGAAAGCGACCGATCCCGGCTTCGCATGACGAACTCGGACTTGGGTTCGTTGAACAGTCCGGCCCGCGATATTCTCTACATTCGAGACCTGGTGGCGGCGGAATTGGGGCGTCGAGGGTATCGGGTGCGGGCGCGCGATACGGAGTCGCCGTACCTTGTGCGCGTGATGGCCGAGTCATTCGGCACGATGCAGGGCATTACCTTTTTCGGCATGCCGCCGGTGCAGAGTGTGCTGATTCCCTTTGCGCTGCCGGAACTGACGCTCTACAAGCAGCAGAATCAGAGCGGATATGCGCGGCTGCACCTGGACATCTACGACAATCGTACCGGTGAATTTCTCGGATCGTCCGCCACGCTGGTGGGCCGCACGTTTTACAACCAGTACACACTGCTGTTCTTTCTCACCTGGGATCGAACGGATATCGATGCACCGCCGTGAGAGGGCCGCCCGCGCTGGTCACCTGCCGCCTTGCCTACGGTACCGTCGAGATGCTGTCCCCCTGCCCGTTCTCGGATATACTCGCGCCCATGCTTGAACTGCTGATTGTGTTGGGAAGCCTGGTGCTGATCGGGTTGACCGGGCTGTTGACGGTCGTGGTGACGCCGCCGCTCATGGTGGAGTTTGGGATCTGGGTCCTGGCCGCCGGCCTGTTGATGGGAATTCCGGCCGGCTGGTGGTATCACGTGATGCTGTATCGAACCCTGGCGGCCAGAATGCCCGTGCCTCCACAGTGGTGGCGGAGGCCGGTAGACCTGCATCCTCTCCTGACGGCGAGCGAATATCGCCGCATGCGACCGTGGTTCGTGGCCGGGGCCGTGGGGTTTGTGTTGTGCGTCCTCGGGGGGACGGCGGCGATTGCCGGGATGTTGGTGTTGCGGTTCTCTTCCTGAGATGAAGGTGCGGCAGCCCGGCCCGTTATCGACTCACGAGAATATCGACGGCGATTTGAGCAACGGGTGACGCGTCAGGATTCACGACATACGTCGCAAACTCCTGTGGGCCGGTGGCTTCTTCAGGGGAGATCGTTTCGATCAGCAGATTGCCGGAGAACCGGTCGAGCATGCCGACCTCTTGCATCGTGAGCGGGCCGAAGGGCTTCGGTGAAAACCGGAGAACGAGATCGAGCAGGCCGCTCTCTGCCGGGGGCGGCATGGGAATCTCGGCTCGTGTCCTCGCGACGACCTTCAGCGAAATTTTCCCGGTTTCCTGCGGGGGCCACCAGAGTCTGGTCCCGGCCGATCCGAGATTCTGCAGGAGTTGCAGATATCCGTCATGGGTGGACTCCACTAGTACACGCACGGGCAC
>WBZL01000345.1_pt1 | contig 51631 bp, 41 predicted proteins | sample 5204291 | NCBI WGS metagenome assembly WBZL01 (sample SAMN12344345, study PRJNA552823) | activated sludge metagenome | biome: Activated sludge suspended growth; feature: Nitrification reactor; material: Wastewater; isolation source: activated sludge from nitrification reactor of wastewater... | reverse complement strand
GCTGTCGTGTTCGTCAAACAGGAAATTCACGCCCGCCTGCGAAAAGTGCTGGAGTTCAGTATTCTTCGGGCAGGTTTACGCCAAAGCTCACAATTTCTTAACGGCATTAGGATGAGGCCTGTCCGCCCTTTGTTCTATGATCAAAATTTAAATTGGCCAGGCGGGCGGGTTGTTTTTACGACTTTCGCAAAAGGGTTTACTTTTGAACTGTATTGGCAATAATTTCGTAATTTCAAAAATATTTTGGACAGCAGTGTTCAGGAATGCTACGCATAGAACGATTTTGGATTTGCTGAAACGGTATTACATGCATATTTTACATATAAAATTTCCACGATGCGACCAATGCTGATTCTGAAATTCTTGTTCGCCATTCTGTTCGTTTCATCAGTTGATTCCTTCTGTCAGTTCAGCCAAGAGTGGGTAAGAGAATACAACGGACCCGGAAACGGAAATGATGAGGCGACAGATCACTGCACGGATAACGAAGGGAATGTGTATGTGACCGGCTCAAGCTTGGGCACGGGTTCGGGACTGGATATATATCTCTCTAAGTATTCTCCGGCAGGCAATCTCTTATGGGAAGTAAGATACAACGGATCGGGTAACAATGCAGATATACCTCATGCACTATGTGTTGATAATTCAGGCAATGTGATAGTTTCAGGAGAAAGCACAGGTCAGGGCACCGGAAGGGACATTACGACTCTTAAATACAACAACTCCGGCAGCATGATTTGGGAAAGAAGAATCAACGGCAACTGGAACAGCGATGACCGTGGAGCAGATGTTCATGCAGATGATTCGGGAAATATTTTTATACTCGGAACAGTATCTGACTCGATCACATTTTTGGATTGCGTCACTGCTAAATACAGTCCGGCGGGAGATCTTCTCTGGACAAGAACTTACAACGGACCGGCAAACGGAAATGACCTCGCTTCTGACATGACAGCAGATAAGTCGGGAAATATTTTCGTAACCGGAGGCAGTTTGGGTGCAGGAACCATAAACGACTTTGTCACTATCAAGTATGATGTCAACGGGAATGAACTTTGGGTAAGGAGATACAACGGTCCTGCAAATGGAAATGACAATTTTACATTCGTTGCGACAGATGATTCGGGAAATGTTGCAGTCACCGGTTCAAGTGTGGGAACAGGCACCGGACTGGATTTTGCCACATTGAAATATTCTCCGGCCGGAGATCTTCTGTGGCTTGTAAGGTACACGGGACCTTCCAACTCCGCTTTTGATGAACCCAAAGCAATCTGTACGGATGTTGACGGAAACATTTTTGTTGCAGGTTCTAGTATAGGTCAAAATACTTCTTATGATTTTGCAGTCGTAAAATATTCTTCTGAGGGAGCTGAGCAATGGGTAAGGAGATACAACGGAATCGGCAATAACAGTTTTGATGAGCCAAGATCGATCTGCAGTGATAACTTCGGGAATGTGTTTGTTGCGGGACTAAGCGGAAGTTCCACAGTAAGCGATGATGTAGTAGTTATAAGATATGATACAGACGGAGAGCAAACATGGTTGCTGAGATATAATTCAACCTCTAACGGAATTGACGCGGCAAATACTGTAACCTATGATATGTTTTCCGGAATCATGATCAGCGGAAGCTTTAACAGCGGAGTTAACGGAAACAACCTGATGGTGATGAAATATTCATTGATGACAGGAGTAGTCTCTAACAGCGAACTTCCATCCGGCGACTACAGACTTCATCAGAACTTTCCCAATCCGTTCAATCCAAGTACAATGATCAAATTTAGTGTTCCGCAATTGATCACCGGGAATGTTAGAATTATCACGCTAAACATTTATGACATAAGCGGCAAGCTATTGAGAACACTGGTAAATGAAGCAAAGGGCAGCGGTGATCATGAAGTCGTGTTCAGCTCGGAAGGAATTCCAAGCGGAGTTTTTTACGCTGTTCTTTCGGCTGATGAAGTTTTGGTTGACATAGTGAAGATGACGTGCATCAAGTAAGCGGTTTAGGAATTTCAAGTATCTGTAGATTGTATTAGTTTTTTGAGCTGCAGATTCCGATGCGGTTGATGTTTATTGCAGAGCAAATTGTTTTCGCAACGTAACTCTGTGAAGAAAGTTTTGATATATTTGTGAAAGCATCATGTCACCCCTTCGGGCTTTCCCTTCACTTCTAAGATTCGTTTTTAAGTTTATATAAAAAATTTGGTATTCGTGTATTCGTGGCAATAAAAATGTTAGCCACGAATAGTATTATTGAAATCCATTTTGAGCAGATCTAAAATCACCCCTTCGGGATTAAGATGTTGCTTGTATCCTGTGCAATAATCTTTTCAACCCTTCGAGCTTTCTCTCAGGTGAGATTAGTTGTTTAGTTGAATTATTGATTTGGTGTTTGTGTATTCGTGGCAATAAAAATGTTAGCCACGAATAGTATTATTGAAATCCATTTTGAGCAGATCTAAAATCACCCCTTCGGGGTTGAGATGTTGCTTCTATCCTGTGCAATAATCTTGTCAGCCATTCGAGATTTCTCTCTCAGATGAGATTAGTTGTTTAGTTGAATTATTGATTTGGTGTTTGTGTATTCGTGGCAATAAAAATGTTAGCCACGAATAGTATTATTGAAATCTATTTTGAGCAGATCTAAAATCACCCCTTCGGGGTTGAGATGTTGCTTCTATCCTGTGCAATAATCTTGTCAGCCATTCGAGATTTCTCTCTCAGATGAGATTAGTTGTTTAGTTGAACTATTGATTTGGTATTCGTGTATTCCTGGCAAAAAAGATGCAAGCCACGAATACACGAATATTTTTATTTAAATCCATTTGTGATCCTGAAATAATATCAACCAAACGAAATTACAATGATGCTTCTGTCCATTTTTATAACTTGTCATTCCTTAGGGCTTTTCTTACTTGGGCGAGATTCGTTGTTAAGTTGAATTATCAAACTAGTATTCGTTTATTCGTGGCAAGAGAGGTGTTAGCCATGAATGCGCAGATTTTGTTTTGAATAGCTCACAACTTACTTGTCAATATTTCACCGGCAACAATCTCTTCGTTCCTATCACTGATCAATTACACTCTTCGGAAACCAAAGTGCACAAAAACATCGCCAAATGTGATTACTTTAAAGATCAATGCTCCACAGAATTCTTCCTGAATCTGCATCAATGCAAGTGGCGGTCAACATAAAAACAAGAATGAGTTTGTTGTCAGAATACACGACCCTCATTGTGTTCAGATCAGGATCTCCTTTTGAAAAAACAAATTCGAAAGAGGATTTGTCGAATCCTTTATCCGGTTCACGGTAAATGTTGTCAAGTTGTGTATTCCATCCGGGGGTTAGAGTAGAATCTTTGCCAAGAAATATTTTTGATATTACTACTTTGGCTTTATCTGAAACATCGGATTGGCTCAGAACAAAGACGCTATTGTCGCTTGTGACTATGTCATAGAGTTCATCATCGGAATATCTGCTCAAATCTCTTTCGGCATACTTAATTTTGTCTTCTAAGTTATCGATACTCCTCTGAATTTTTCTATAGCCATGCTGCATTGAATTCATCTTAGATTTATCAGCGGAACTTGTATCAATGTTTTCAATAATTTTCTTAAGCGAATCTACTTGATTCTCATACATACTGATCTTTTCTTTGTACGGTTCGAGAAATTTCAAACTGGCATCGCTTGAATAGATGATGTTTGAGCTCTTCAAAAAGTCTCCTTTCAGAAAAGAAGGTTCCTTTATGTCTTTGCTAAAATAGTTAATGTAGTTTCTCGGACTGCCTTGAAGATAAATACTTGCATTTGCGTCGATCTTCATTGAGCTGGAAGTGCAGGTATTATCAAAATCAAAACTCTTAATTGACTTGGAAGTTTTTTCGGCTTTAAGTGATACCGGATCAATGTAATATACATATCCTGCATTGTCGGAAACCATTGGCTTCATTTTCATCACATCGAATCCGTAATATTTCTGAATGCTGTTCCACTCGGGTTTGCTGAGATTGTTTGCAAGAAAAGGATTTGTTTTGATAATGTCTTCCTGTGAAATTATTACTTCGAGAGTTTTAGGATCTTTTGCGTGAAATCCGAGGTTCGCATCTACACTTTTATACCAAAGCTTTCCGTTTGTCTCACCGAGGAAAGCACATTCGCTTTCTTCTCTTTCGCCCAATACAATTCTCTTAATGAGCTTGCCCGTGTTAATGTCATAACTTGAGATCCGGTTTTCCGTGTAACCTGAAATTCGCCTGAAACCTCCCTGATCAGATTTGGATACAGCCTGAAACACTTCTTCCTTTATTACCACAAAAACACCTTCACTATTTTTTGAAACTATTACTTCCTTAATGTCATCTGCACGGTCTTTCATCGTATCCTTTTTCATGGGATTGCATGAACAAATGACCACAACAAAAATCAAATATAAAGATGTCTTCATTTTCATTCTTGCACAAGTTATTGAATTCCTGTTTTTGAAAAAAGCAGATTCTGCTATGAAGAAAGGAAATAGTGAAATTGGATTTGAACAAGATATCTTATTTAAGAGTGTATCGAGAGCCGCGGATGAACGGTTTTGGTTGAGTCTTGTTCTGTTTTTCACACAAAGTTTCAGCGATGTAAAGTCTTTTGTTGCAGATTTGATTTGAGCAGATTTGATTTATACTGCTTCATAACAGATTGCCGGGAATATTTACTGGCAGGAGTTTTGCGGAAAATATTATCAATCCGGCAATGAGTCCTCAGGTCAATACTCACGTCGGAAAACATGTTACTCCCATCTTAACATGGAATGAGTTTTTGCTGAAATAAAAAAAAGGCTGCCTCACTGAAGAAGCAGCCCTTAAGCATTCTATTTTAATCCAATATTTTACTTCAGATCGAAACGATCGAGGTTCATAACTTTTGTCCATGCCGCTATGAAATCGTTAACGAATTTCTCACCCGAATCATTTGCTGCATATACCTCCGACAATGCACGCAGTTCTGAATTTGAACCAAAGATCAGATCGAATCGGGTTCCTTTCCATTTAACGGCTCCTGTCTTGCGGTCACGCGCTTCAAAGAAATGCTTTGATTCATCCGCAGCATGCCACTCATAACTCATGTCAAGCAGGTTGACGAAGAAATCATTTGTAAGCGCATCCGGTTTCTGCGTAAATACACCGTAATCAGAGTTATCATAATTTGCACGCAGCGATCTGAGACCGCCGACCAGCACCGTCATTTCAGGAGGTATCAGAGAAAGCAACTGTGCCTTGTCAACCAGAAAATGTTCCGCAGGAATTGCAGTTACTTCCTTTATGTAATTTCTGAATCCGTCCGCAAAAGGTTCCATTACTTGGAATGACTCTACATCTGTCTGTTCCTGTGACGCATCGGTTCTTCCGGGAGCAAATGGAACAGTAACATTACGACCTGAATTTTTTGCTGCCTGTTCAACGCCGGCACATCCTGCAAGTACGATCAGGTCAGCAAGAGAAACTTTCTTTCCGCTGCTTTGCGAAGCATTGAATTCCTGCCTGATCTTTTCTAATGTTCCAAGAACTTTTGACAGTTGTGAAGGATTATTTACAGTCCAACCGATTTGCGGAGCCAGACGAATCCTTGCTCCGTTTGCGCCGCCTCTCTTGTCAGAATCGCGATACGTGGATGCCGATGCCCAGGCAGTAGTTACAAGTTCTGAGATGCTCAACCCCGACGAAAGTACTTTGCCCTTCAGAACTGCAATATCATTTTCATCTATGAGTTTATGATCAGCTGCCGGAACCGGATCCTGCCAGATGAGTTCTTCAGAAGGAACTTCAGGACCTATGTAACGTGACTTCGGACCCATGTCACGATGCGTAAGCTTAAACCATGCACGAGCAAAAGCATCTTCAAACTCCTGCGGGTTCTCATAAAATCGTCTTGAAATTTTTTCATATTCCGGATCGAAGCGAAGCGAGAGATCAGTTGTAAGCATTGTCGGACGGTGCTTCTTGCCCGGATCAAAAGCATCAGGAATTATTTCACCTGCATCTTTTGCAACCCATTGAAATGCGCCTGCGGGACTCTTAGTAAGTTCATACTCATATTTAAACAAGTGCTTGAAGAAATCGTGGCTCCATTTTGCAGGAGTAGTTGTCCATGTAACTTCGGGGCCGCCTGTCAAAGTATCCGGACCCTTGCCTGACTTGTATTTGCTCATCCAACCCAATCCCTGCAGTTCGATATCCGCAGCTTCCGGATCCGGTCCGAGATACTCAGCATTTCCTTCTCCGTGGGCTTTTCCAAACGTATGGCCTCCGGCTATCAGAGCGACTGTTTCTTCGTCGTTCATTGCCATTCGTGCGAATGTCTCACGTATGTCTATTGCTGCAGCTAAAGGATCAGGGTTGCCGTTAGGACCTTCAGGATTCACATATATCAAGCCCATCTGAACTGCAGCCAAAGGATTCTCAAGTTCTCTGTTTCCCGTGTATCTGTTCTTATCATCCAGCCACTTCTTTTCAGAACCCCAGTATATGCTTGCATCAGGTTCCCATACATCTTCTCTGCCTCCTGAGAAACCAAATGTTTTGAATCCCATTGACTCTAATGCAACATTTCCTGTGATTATCAACAAGTCAGCCCATGATATCTTGTTACCGTATTTCTGTTTGATTGGCCAAAGCAGTCTTCGTGCTTTGTCGAGGTTAGCATTATCCGGCCAGCTGTCAAGCGGAGCAAAACGCTGAAGTCCCTTTCCCCCTCCACCTCTTCCGTCACTAACTCTGTAAGTTCCTGCACTGTGCCATGACATGCGGATGAAGAACGGACCATAATGCCCGAAATCAGCGGGCCACCAATCCTGAGAGTCGGTCATAAGTTTGTGAAGATCTTTCTTTAACTCATCATAATCCAGGTTTGAAAATTCCTTTCTGTAATCGAAATCTTTTTCTAAAGGGTTTGATAACTCCGAATTCTGTCTGAGCATTGCCAAATTCAAGCGATTTGGCCACCAGTCGGAAATTCCGGTTCCGTTCAGAGATGCTCCGTTTTGTCCAAGCGCCCCTGTAAACGGACATTTGCCTGATTGGTTTGTATTAGTTTCCATAATGAAGTGAGTTTTTATTTGTAGGTATCTTCAAAATTAGCTCTAATAGAATAATAAATCAAAATGATAATTTCTATATTCTCATAACTTATATCTATATCAATGAACCTGCAGCAGCTCGAATACATAATTGCAGTAGACCGTTACCGCCACTTTGTTACAGCCGCAGAAAAATGTTATGTAACTCAGGCTACTCTCAGCATGATGATCAAGAAACTTGAGGAGGAGCTTGGCGCAAGAATTTTCGACAGGTCAAAGCAGCCTGTAATTCCTACTCTTATAGGAGAGAAAATAATTGCGCAGGCAAAGATCGTCATTAAAGAGGCATCTAGAATCAAGGAGCTTGTCAGTGAAGAGTCAGGCCTCATGAGCGGTGAGCTACGGATCGGAATCATTCCGACTTTGGCGCCTTACATTTTGCCGTTGTTCCTGAAGAAGTTTCTCTCAAAATATCCTGACATCAAGCTTCAGATTAGTGAACTTACCACGGATGAGATCATTCACAGGATCAAGCTAAATCTGCTTGATGCGGGAATTCTGGCAATACCGCTCGCAGAGTCGGACCTTGTAGAGGTACCATTGTTCAACGAGGAGTTTGTCATCTACTCATCACAAAAGGCGGCAGGACTGAAGAGGAAGTATATGCTTCCGGCGGAACTTGACGTTAACAGTCTATGGCTGATAGATGAAGGACATTGCCTGCGCAATCAGGTAATAAACCTGTGCGAGCTTAAACTCAACGAAAGAAAGATACACAAGTTTGATCTGTCGGCATCAAGCATTGAAACGCTCAAGAAAGTAGTGGAACTCAGTGAAGGCGTTACCGTTCTTCCATACCTTTCGCTTAATGATCTGTCAAACGAACAGATGAATAAAATCAGATATTTCAAGCCGCCGGCGCCTGTTCGTAAGATCGGATTGGTGAGTTTCAGATACTTTGTCAAGGAGAAATTGCTCGATGCGTTGAAGTCGGAAATTCTGAACTCCGTTCCTGCCAATATGCTGTCGGAGCGCAATAAGACTGTTGTGAAGATCGAAGTTGACTAAGCGAACGTGTTATAATAGACTATTCACCATCCGTGTGTCCTTCGTGATTTGCTCTTTCCGGTTTCAATTGATTCAGATTGAAACGAGTTCTGATGTTTTGACACAGAGAACACAGAGTAACACTGAGTTCACGGAGGATTTTGAGGGATGATAGAGTCAAACGAGTTCAACCTCTGAGACCGTTGCGACAACTCTGTTCTCTTTGCAGTTTGCTCTTTCCGGTTTCAGATGCTGCAGACTTAGATCACTTCACATTTTTGACACAGAGAACACAGAGTGACACTGAGTTCACGAAGGATTGTGAGAGATGAAGAAGTTTAAAGAACTCACACTCTATGTCCTTTGCGAAAACTCTGTGTCCTTTGCGGTTTGCTCTTTCCGGTTTCAAATGCTACAGATTTGGATCACTTCAGATTTTTGACACAGAGAACACAGAGTGACACTGAGTTCACGGAGGATTATGAGAGCTCAAGAAGTTTAAAGAACTCACACTCTATGTCCTTTGCGAAAACTCTGTGTCCTTTGCGGTTTGCTCTTTCCGGTTTCAAATGTTACAGATTTGGATCACTTCAAATTTTTGACACAGAGAACACAGAGTAACACTGAGTTCACGGAGGATTGTGAGAGATGAAGAAGTTTAAAGAACTCACACTCTGTGTCCTTTGCGAGGACTCTGTGTTTTTTGCGGTTTGCTCTTTCCGGTTTCAAATGCTACAGATTTGGATCACTTCAGATTTTTGACACAGAGAACACAGAGTGACACTGAGTTCACGGAGGATTATGAGAGATGAAGAAGTTTAAAGAACTCACGCTCTGTGTCTTTTGCGACAACTTTGTGTACTTAGCGGTTTACTCTTCCGGGTAGAAGAGTTCAATCACTCTCTCCTCACAAATACATACTGTACAATTATTACTGTAACTGAATACATTCCGCAACATCTCAAATTTACATTGAATATCTCCGTCTGTATAAATAGGTTTCTCATCACAAATTGCAGCAACGTATCTGCCCTGGTTTTTTGTATTCTCTCAAAGGCATATTACTCAAGTTCACCAGTTCTAATTTCTTTGAAGAATACTGTTACCAATTAACGAATACCTTCTGTTTGAAAGAAGTATTTTGACAATGATTTGAACAATCCGCAAAAAATCATAAGAACGCCCGATCAGAGACTCAGAGTGTTCATCAGCTCGACTCTGAAGGAACTTGCCGATGAACGCGTATCCGCAAGATCATCGGTGGAACGATTGCGTCTGATCCCGGTCATGTTTGAGCTCGGTGCAAGGCCGCATCCTCCAAAGGATCTTTATCAGGCATACCTGAAACAAAGCAATATCTTCATTGGAATATACTGGCAAAGTTATGGCTGGATAGAGGAGAATGAAACAATTTCAGGAATTGAAGATGAATACAGACTGTCAGATCCTCTTCCGAGTCTGATATATGTTAAAGAGCCGGCTCCGTTAAGAGAAGAGAAACTGAAAGAACTGCTCAATGACATTCGCTCTAAGGGAGATGTCTCGTACAAGTCATTTTCAACTGCAGACGAACTCGAAAAACTCATTACAGATGATCTTGCAATTCTTCTTAGCGAAAGATTTTATTCCGTTGAAGACTCTTTGCCTGAAGTAACCGATTCAATACGTGTTCACACTAATATTCCGGATCAGATACCGCAGATCATTGGAAGAGAAAATGACATGCAACGCATCGTTGAGCTGATAGTTGAAAAGGAAAATCATCTGATAACAATTACAGGCACAGGCGGAATCGGAAAAACAAGACTCGCGCTGGCTGTTGCAAAGTCACTTACCGGACACTATGATGACGGTGTCTATTTTGTAGATCTCTCTCACATTACAGATGAGGTTGACATATTCAAACAGATTGCATCTTCGCTGGGAATTCAACTGTCAAGTGCGGAAGATGTTGTAAGTCAGATCACGGGATTCATTTCATCTCAGAAGATATTGCTGGTACTAGATAATTTTGAGCACCTTGCTTCTTCTTCAGCAAAGATCTCTTCATTCATTCACAGTTGCCCAAAGCTTACCATCATAATTACCAGCAGAAATTCTTTGAACATGGCAATTGAGAATGAATACCGGTTGCAGGCTCTCTCTGTGCCTTTGGAATCAGACGAATTCAATGAAACAGCTGAGTCGCCTTCCGTTCAGGTATTCATCAATAAAGGCAGATTGGCAGACAGCAACTTTGTTCTCACTGAAGAAAATTTTCATGATGTGGGAAAGATCTGCCGTCTGATTGACGGAATTCCTCTGGCAATCGGACTAGCTGCAGCTAAGGTACGAGTCTTCTCACCAAAGATGATTGTCGAAAGACTCAGCAACAAGCTGAACATTTTATCAGGAGGATTTGCTGACGCCCCTGCAAGACATAAGACGATGCGTGCAGCAATAGAGTGGAGCGTTGAACTATTGAATGAGCAGGAGAAAACTTTGTTTCGCAGACTTGCTGTGTTTATCGGTGGATTTGATTTTGATGCATTAGAGAAGATCTGCAGTGAAGGATTGGATGACCCTGCAGAACTTACGGAATCTCTGCTGATAAAGAATCTGATAAAGAAAGAAATGGAAGTGAACGGCATGCCGAGATACAATATGCCGGGACTCCTTCTTGAGTATGCTGAGGAATTGTTCAATAAGTCAGATGAACGGGATACAATCCTGCTGAAGCATGCTTATCATTATTTTGAGACAGCCATGAATGACACATCCGTTTTTTCCGGACAGCAACCCGGAGCTGTATCACGTAAATGGGGATACGATGCTGAGAATGTGATCGAAGCCGCAGAAACATTTTGCCGGAATGAGAAGTTTGCTGAAGCCGTGAATCTCATCTATTCTCTTTGGCAGTTGTTCTGGATATTTGATTTTGATGATGCCTTGGAAAAGAAGGTCAACCTTCTGAAGATCATTGAGCAGGCAATATATCTCTCAGAAGAGGATATGGGAAAGCTTCTGTGGTTGGCCGGAGCAAATGCACTTGGCAAAGGAGATGAAGTCATCGCCGAAAAGTTTCTTTCACAGGCATTGCCAATTTTTTCACGCACTAACAACAAGAGCGGTTTTGGCTGGGCCAATCATCTCATCACTTCGATACATGCTGCATAACATCAGGACAGATCTAACGAACAGATACTCAGATCATTTGAAGAGTCAGCCCGCTTGTTCAGGGAAAGCGGTGACTTCTGGGGAGAGTGCGGTGTAATTCAGAATTCAGCCGCACTTGAAACAATGCTGAAACATTATTCGAAAGCTATGAGACTCTATGACGAGTATGACCGGCTTGCGAAAAAAATTGGTAACATGTCTCAGCAATCTCACATTCTCATAATGAGAGGATGGATTCATATCCATATGAAGAAGTATGACAAAGCACTTGAGTATCTTAAGAGCGGAATGGATTATTATAAAGACGGAAGTACTCCGGAGGGGCTATGCTACGCATTGATAATTATTTCACTCTATTTTTTCAAAACGAAGAATGAACATAAGGCAATGTTCATGGCAGGTGTTCTTGACAACATCATGCCAAAATTCGGATTTACTCCCTGGCAAATGCTTTCATCTGTAAGCGACTTTGTAAAAGAGAAGGTCAGGAACACTAAAGATCAATCACTCATTGATGAATACGAAAGAGGATTGAACTTGGGAATTTATAAGGCCATCAGAATGGCAAATGAAATGCTGCAGGAGGAGAAGTAGATAATTTGCGCGAGAACTTTCCATACTTACTAACATCATGTATCAGGCTGAACATTGCATTTGCAGTCTTCGCAAGAAGGAATATCTAAAACAAATTTAGAAGGTCTTAGGTGACTTCACCGGCTCTAATCAAGTTTCCGAATATGTTATGAACTTTCTCCACTCTGTATCACAGGAATCTTCACTTTCTTGATCTTATCTTTTTTCTGCAATGATCGTCTCCTCGGTGTCTTGCGCATGAACATGCTCTGATCAGTGACCTTTGATTCATCTCTCACGTCCGGGTATTCATAAATGTTATATCTGAAGTTTCTCAATACGATCTTTTCCTCATCCTGTGAGATCACGTAATTCGGCAGCATTGGAATCTTACCGCCGCCACCCGGAGCATCAATAACAAACTGCGGAACTGCAAGTCCTGATATGTGCCCCCTAAGCTTGTCCATGATCTCCATTCCAACTCTCAATGGAGTCCTGAAATGGTTGGCCCCCTTTGTCAGATCCGCCTGATAAATATAATACGGCCTTACTCTCATTGCAAGCAAGCCCTTCATAAGCTCTTTCATTGTATCCGCATTGTCGTTCACGCCTTTCATTAATACGCATTGATTGCCGACAGGAATTCCTGCATCAGCAAGCATGCCGCATGCCTGCCTGCTTTCGTTTGTAATTTCCCACGGATGATTGAAATGTGTGTTGACATAGATTGGATGGTAACGCTTCAGCATCGCGCACAATTGCGGCGTTATCCTGTGCGGCAGAACGCAAGGCATCTTTGTACCAAGTCTTATGATCTGTATGTGAGGAATTTGTCTGAGTCTAAACAATATCTTCTCAAGCATTGAATCCGTAAGCATCAGTGGATCGCCTCCGGATAATATGACATCGCTGATCTCTGTATGCTGCTCTAGATATCTGAAAGCAGAGTCAAGAGTGCGCATGGAGATCTTGCTCTGATTGCCGACCTTTCTTTTCCTTGTGCAGAATCTGCAGTATAGTCCGCATTGAGATGTAACAAGAAACAGCGCGCGGTCGGGATAGCGGTGAGTAATATTCGGAACTGGGCTCATATCATCTTCGTTAAGCGGATCCTCAGGTGAGTCGATGTCTTCAAGTTCAGCAATATCCGGTACGCACTGAAGCCAGATGGGGTCGCCGGGATAACGTATAAGTGAAAGATAATAAGGATTGATCCTTGCCTGAAAAAATTCATCAAGCTTTTCTGCAACTTCGCGGTCAATGCAAAATTTTTCCACGAGGTCGTCAACAGTGTGTACACTGCTGCGGATCATTTCCTGCCAGAGTTCCATATTTGCTCCTTTGGTTTTCTTAGTAAAGTATTGCCGTCACCATGTAAGATACTTTGCGAAAATCACGAGTGAATCTCCCGGCCTGTAAAACTCACGAATAGTAACCAATTCGGTATAGCCGTTCCTTTCATAGAACCTTCGTTCCTTTTCGTAAGATGGCTTCTGGCTTGTCTCAATCAGGATCAGCCTGCCGCCTTTTTTCTTCAGGTGTACTTCGGAAAACTGTACGAGCGAACTGCCAATGCCTTTTGACTGTATCTCGGGATTAACTGCGATCCAGTAAAGATCGTAAGTCCCTTCAGTCAATGGCCTGTGTCCGATACATACATATCCGTTGACAATTTTTCCTTCGGCATCAACGAAGATCTCATAATCCTTTTGAGACTTGTCCGTGATGTAATTATCTATGAGCTCCAGAGCAACTTTAATTTCTTCCTCCGTAAAACTCCCGCAGGTTACAAGGATCTTCACCAACTGCTCTCTGTCTTGCAGTTCCAATGGACGGATCATGCTTTTATCCCCCATCTTGATGAAGCAAAACTGATTATGTTCTGTATGAGCTGTTCGTAGCTCCATCCGTATGCCTTTCCGCTTCTTGTGAAGCCGGTATCCTCATCCACATTTGATGCTATGTCAGGATTCGGATTAAGCTCAAGCACATAAGGGATGTTGTCCTTTACCCTGAAATCAACGCGCGCATAATCCGATGCGCCGATGATCGAATATACTTTTCGTGCTGTGTTCATTATTTTTTCTTCAAGTTCCGGTGAAATGTTTTCTGCCGGACAAACTGCTTTTGTCCCGGCAAATTCAACTGTCTTGTACATCCACTTGCTGTTGTAGCTTACTATCTTCGGATAATCATCCGGCAGTCCGGTAAAGTCTATCTCTGATATCGGAAAGACTGTCAGATCTTCCGGACCGTTAACTGTATTTCCCACAACACTTACATTGATCTCTCTTCCGTCAATAAACTCTTCAACAAGCGCCGGTTGCCTGTGCTCATCAAGAACAAATTCAATTCGCTCTTTCAATTCTGCATCGCTGTACACAACCGACTTGTTCTCAATACCAATGCTTGCATCTTCGCGACTTGGTTTTACAATTAACGGAAACTTGTTCTTCACTCTTGAGTATCCGTTTGAACGGAACTCATTTGGATTTGTGCAAAGATAATGAGCGGCAGTCGGAATTTCGTAATAATTCAATATCTCTTTTACTCTCCATTTGTTAAGCGCTATGCCAAGTGTCAGAGCTCGCGAACCCGTGTACGGTATTTTCAGTATCTCAAACAGCGATGCAATATTCATCTCCTGCGTAGGATCTCCGTCAAGTGATTCGCACAGATTGAAAATCAAATCAGGCGTATCCATTCTTAGTTCGTCAATAAGCTTGTAAACATCAAGGGCTACAGGTATGATTCGCGTTTCGTGACCTGTCGGAGCAAGAGCGCGCTGAACCGATTCAAGCTCATCAATGACACCATACTCGCTCATATCTATCGCCTCTTCAACGGCATCTATGTCAGTAACACCGTCATCATAGATTTTTCCGGTAGCATACTGCAGCGGATCATTGTATATGATGTGAATCTTCACTCAGTGCATCATTGACTTGTTTCTGCTTACTGCTTCTTCAAGTACTGCATTTATCATGGCGTTGTAGTCAAGTCCGTGATGTCTTGCCGCCTTCGGATAACAAGAATTGTCTGCGGGATCAGGAAGTATTCCGGGCAGAGGATTTATTTCCACAATGTTCGGTACATTATCGGAATCAAGCCGGACATCTATCCTTGCCCAGTCACGAATGCGCAGACTTCGATAAGCTTTGAGACAGACATCTTCAATCTCCTCATAAAGTGAGGAAGAAACTTCTGCAGGACATCTGAATATATCCAGCTTATTTTCCCGCGTATCAAAGAACCATTTTACTTCATAAGAATAGATTCTGTTAAAGCCATCGGGTACTGAATCAAGATTGATTTCAACTATCGGCAACACCTTTGCACTATCTCCGTTACCCAGCATGGAAACAGTAAACTCTTTCCCGGGAAGGAAGTCCTCAACAATCGCCGGCTGTCCGTAGCATTGCTTAATGCGTGAAATCTCTGAACGAAGTTCTGCCTGGTTTGTCACAACCGAAGAATTATATATCCCTTTGGATGAACCTTCATGAAGAGGCTTTACAAACTTAGGATAACTGTTTGAACTTGATGAGATGTTTACGTCATCAGTTATGAAGAACGGAGCATTCGGTATTCCGTAGTAAGAAAGGATTTCCTTGCATCTGGATTTGTCATGGCAGATTCCGGTAGTGATTGAATCACTGCCTGTGAATGGTATGCCAAGCATTTCAAGCATTGAGGGTATTTGTGATTCTCTTGATGCGCCTCCGAAACCTTCGGCTACATTGAAAATGAAATCACTGTTAAGTTCAGATAGTTTTAAGAATGCATCTTTGTCAGCTTCAACAAGGTCAACTGAATGTCCGAAATGTTCAAGTGCATTGCGCACGGCATGGATAGTTTCCATTGAGTCCCACTCGGCAAATGTATCATCGAGTCTGTCAGGATAATTCTTAACGAGGTTTTCATCAAGGAATTTTTCAGCGCCGTTAATTGATGCCGGCTGCAATCCTGTTCCGGGCAGGCTTCCAATTATTTGAGAATCCTTCTTTACGTTATACGTAACGCCGACGCGCAAAGTCTCCTGTTTGTAGTTATATAAGATTGTGCAAATATAACATTATAACTTTGTTTGTCAATGAGTCAGTATTGATATCTGCAATGATCTGTTCATAAAAAAACTTCCGGAAAAATTCCTTTCCCGGAAGTTCTTTTGAAAAACTGAATCGATCTGTATCAGGCCTTGCCGAGACCCTTGATCTTGAATGAAAGCATAATGTACATGATGCCGGAGATGACAGCAAATATTCCGATAACCATAACAACTGCATTTCCGGATGCAACAACATTTGAGAACAGAACCAAAGCAAAAATTATTGAAATAACTCCGCTCAAAATTGCCAGCCATTCATTGGCAATCACCTTACGCAACTTGATCGCGTATATGATCTGCATAATCCCAGATATCAAAGCCCATATAGCTATAAAGTAAACCAGAGATGCCAGAACGAATAACGGAGACATTATGAAAACAATACCGATGATCAGGTAAATGAGTCCTTCGAGCACTCCCATAATTTTACCTTCACTTTTGGAAAAGATCGAGCCGACTATTGTGAATATTCCGCTTATGGCAGCCACTATTCCGAGATACAGAATAATTGATGCAAGAACGGCACCTGGGCTGAATAAAGCAAAAAGACCGAAGAGCAAAAGCAGAATTCCTCTTACAAGAACTGTCCACCAGCTTTTTTGTAATGCTTCTATCATAGCTCTGACTCCTTAATTTGATTAGAAATATCTTTGTGCAATTTACTCAATTTAGTTTTAACAATGTCATTAAAATCCCATTCCAGAAAATTGCTGCAATGATAATCCATTCCGGTCCATATCAAATCTCAGCAATGCATTTCAACTCAATAGCAATCGGAGTTGGCAATGAATTGATCTCAATCGTAGTTCTGCAGGGCAGATTGTCTTTGAAATATTCTGCATAGATCCTGTTGTAAGTTGCAAAGTCATCCTTCATATTGGTTAGATAAACTGTAACATCAATAAGTTTATCCCATGAAGAGCCTGCCTCTTCGAGAACGAATCTTACGTTGCGGAAGACCGAATGGCATTGCGTTTCAATGTCATAAGAAATGATGTTGCCTTTGTCATCAAGCTCGACTCCGGGAATCTTTTTAGTGCCTTTTTCTCTCGGACCCACTCCTGAAAGGAACAACAGATTGCCTGACTTTCTTGCATGAGGATAGAGTCCTACAGGCTCCGGGGCTTTGGACGAGTTAATGATTGATTCGTCGCTCATTGGATTATTTTTACGGCAAGTTAGCAAATTACCGAAGCGATTTAAATTGAAAATTATGCGTGAGGTGTAAGTAAACCCTGTGCGAATCGCTTAATAAAAAGCAGAATATCTAAAATCTTTAAAATAGATTCTTAATTGGCATTATTCTAACTTGCCAGCAAATGATAAAGAACATTGCACAAATCACAACTCCAAATCTTATCATCAGACCGTACGTGGTCAGTGATGCGGAAGAACTCCGTAATGCAATTACGGAAACGCTTGACAGTCTGATGCCATGGATGCCATGGGCTTTGAATGAACCTCAGGATGTTCATCAGAAGGCTGAGCTTATCAATAGCTGGACTGATGCCCGCAACAACGGAAGAGATTTTGTTTATGCAATCTTTGATAAGAGCAACATCTTCGCGGGCTCAACAGGCCTGCATCCGCGTGTAGGGCCCGGAGCGCTGGAGACCGGCTATTGGATCAGAAGGAAGTTTCAAGGAAGAGGTTTCGCCACCGAAGCAGCTTATGCAATGACGAAATGCGGTCTCAAATATGGAGACATAGAAAAGATGATCATCAAATGCGACGCGAAGAATGAAATCAGCTCTAGGATTCCAAGAAGACTCGGCTTTACATATACAGGTGAGAATTTTTCGAATATTCATAATGCAATGCATCTTAACTTCTGCCTGAGCAAGAATGATTTCAAGGAGATGAAAGAGTTTGAAGGTATTGAATTTTCTCTGGTTGACAATGACTGATAAAATTTATAAATGGAATACAAGATAAAGAAGGATTACAAATCCCAATACAAAGATCCAATAACACTTTCAGCCGGTGACATTGTTACTCTCGGTGAAGAAGAGAAGGAAGAGAAATGGAAGGGCTGGATTTGGGCGGAACATAATTCCCAAACTGGTTGGATACCGCTTCAGATAGTTGACATCATGCCGGATTTGAAGGGAAAGATAATCGAGAACTATTCCGCAAAGGAACTTGATGTAAACAAAGGCGAGATAGTTGTAAGCATAAAAGAGATGAACGGCTGGATTTGGGTAATGAATGAGAAGAATGAAGATGGTTGGATACCCGCAGAGATTGCTGTTGCTCATAAGAATCATCTCGGAAGGATTTCTCTGATTGCATCAGTTTCAGGACTGGCGTTGACCGAATTCCTCATCAGAAGCGGCATTGCGGACGGACCCGTAATGGAAGTGATCAATACGGGATTTGAAGGAGGCACGGTCGGAGGACTTGCCGACTGGTTCGCTGTCAGCGCACTCTTCAAGGAGATTCCTATTCCATATATCAGAAGACATACGAACATCATCGTAAAGAACCGCGCAAAGATCTCCGAGGGTGTTGTTGATCTTATAACAAACCGCTGGCTTTCACCGGAAGTTATCAAAGAGAAACTTGTTGCTTTAGATGTGTCATCCGGAATTATCAGTTATCTTTCAAAACCTCAGAATGTTGACAAGATCACTGAGTTCATCCGCACCGAAGTTCTTTCAAGAGTATCCGCAAGTCTTGATTCTCCGGATCTTTCAGAGTTCTTCGAAAGTTTCCTGAAGGAGCAATTGTCCAAGGCAGATTACGCCCGACCATTGGGTAACTGGCTTAAGAATTATGTCGAGTCCGGATCTCATGACGAGCTGATCGGCAAAGTTCTGGAAATTGCCGAACGATCGCTTAGCGACCCGGAAACAATCGAAGCAATCGAAGACAAGATTAATGAGCTGATCGAAGATTATAAATCGGAAGGTATGATGAAGTCATTGGGCATGTCAGTCGCTGAATTCTTAAACATTGTTGACCGTGATGTGATCTCTGAAAAACTAGTATCCGGTATCAACAATTTTATCCGTGAACTTAACTCTCAGCCGTCGCATCCGGTCAGAAATAAGATGGACAGGAATATCATCAAGTTCGCGGACGGGCTCATCAATGGTGACAAGTCAACAATCATAATGGCGGAATCAATTAAGCAGAAGATTCTTGCTAATACAAAGCTTGGAGAATTAATCAGCGATCTGTTGAGAAAAACAAAGTCATCACTTGACGAACAGCTCCGAAGCAATGACACAAGTCTCATGAAGATAGTCGCAAAAAATATTGAATCCGCTGCAAAGGAATTTGGCAGTAACAAGGAATCACAAATGAGGTTCAATGAATGGGTAAGAGAAACTGCCATTCAGTTGATAAATTCATATCATCATAAAATAGGTGAGATGGTAAGAGATAGTCTCTGGAAGCTTGATGACAAAGCTCTTGTAGGTCAGATCGAGGAGAAGGTTGGAAACGATCTTCAGTTCATCAGACTCAACGGCGCAGTGATTGGATTCTTTGCGGGAGCATTGATCAAAGTGATCAAGCTTTCGATTTGATTCTGAACTTGAATATCCAGCAAGTTGATTTCGTGTTAAGCATGCAATCTTAATGAATTAAAGGCACCCTCAATCTTCAGAATGAGACAGTGCCAATCTTACAATTACCCGGCATGATCAGCAAGAGCAAGCTTCGCAATTATTTTTTAAAGAGGTGCGACAATATCACAGGATCTCTCAATCGTTTCTGTGAAACAGGTGATCATGAAGAAATTCACAAGCTGAGAGTGGAATTCAAGAAGCTCAGAGCGCTGGTATCGCTTGTAAACGAATGCACTGACAATTCACTGATTCCGAGTGAATTCCGAACTGCAAAGATGGTTTACAAAAGAGCCGGAACAGTTCGTGATGCTTACATTGCGCGTCAGCAACATATTGCCGTATCACAAATTGATTCGGGAGGTGTAACGGAGTTTCTTGAGCTTGCAGCTCGTCAGTTTTGCAGTAAGCGAGAGCTACATCTGCTTGTGATGAATGACTGGCGAGATCTTGTGAAGGAGCAGTTTGAGAATATTGGTAATCATCTTGCTGTGGAATTCTACAGGAAGTGGCTTCACCGATTGGAGCACAAATTCATGGAAACTAAAGAAGACGAACTTCATGACTGCAGAAAGATCATTAAGAAACTAATGTACCTTTACCCCCTGATGCATGAACCCGTTAAGAATGAACTAAACATCAATACGGATTACCTTGACGCCCTTCAGGAAGAGATTGGGAAGTGGCATGATACGCTTGTTGCTCGAGAGCATTACTCTGTTACAGAAGGCGAATTCAGCAAACATTTACAACATCTCGAAAAAGAATCAGCTTCCAGAATGAATTCCATCAAGACTCTTACAGACAATTTTCACGACAAGATCATCTCAGTATGAACTAGTTACAGATCACTGAAACAACTTGTCTATCTCTTCAGAAGCTTGAATCCTATTTCTCTTCCAAGTCCCTGAAACATCGCAAGATTTATCCAGAACCAGGCGAACTGCTCCATCAATTGAAATTTGTCGTTGCCGCCGATATCGTAGCACTCTGCAAAACCGGCGTCTTCAGCCAATTGCTCTGCAATCGCTTTTCCTTTTTTACTGTCACCTGCAACAAACATATCCAGCCTCATGTTTCCGTAAGAAGTGTCAGCCATGTTGTTGAATCCTGTTGTATTGAAGCATTTGACAACATCCCTTGTGGAGGTGTTTGCAAGAATTGCTTCTGAAGTATTGCTGAAACCTTTAGGGCCATTACCCGCGATAATGTTCATTGCATCTATTATCACCTTGCCGGATGTATCACCCAATGAACTTGCAACTTCAACAGCTGCAGCAGCAGGTACGGCAATAAGTATGATATCAGAAAGCTCAACGGCTTTGCCGACAGGATGGGCTGTGGTATTCGGATTTTCAAGAAGCTCTTTCCCTTTGAAATCAACTGCATCCTTTACACCGAGAAATATCTCGTGTCCGGCTGCCGACCATTTGGCTGCGAGGGCTCCGCCTACATTGCCTGTTCCTATTATTGCTATTTTCATTTGATTGTGAATTTGTTACAAAATTAGTTGATGACGTCTTGTTCCCTTACTTTTATTTTGACTTCAATTCCTGACTTCCAGAATTCTTTAACCTAAAGATTCTCCTCTTCCTTCGGCTAATTCTTAACGAGTATTCTGTTGAATTTTAGGAGATCATTGATAGAATGCTATCAAATGTTTTTGATTACTTATTCAGCAGTTCAACAACCAATTCTGCGGCAGCGGCCCCTGAGTTCTGCTGCTGACCTGTTATTAAATTACCATCCTGAATAGCATAGGAAGAGAAGGGCTCAGCGACCTTGAATGTTGTGCCATCGATTTTCCTCGCTTCAGTTTCAATTCTGTATGGTTGTATTTTCAAGCCAACCGCCTGATCCGCGAAGTCTTCCTCGGCATCTGCAAACCCGGTCCAGGTCTTGCCTTTGACAAGCAGTTCTCCGTCAGACTTCCTTGCATCCAGCAGCAGCGTAACCGAATGACATACTGCGGCAGAAGGTTTTCCGGCCTCATAGAAAGATACGAAAAGTTTTTCGAGATCTTTGTTGCCTTTGTAAGTGTACATTGGTCCTTGTCCGCCAACAAGAAAAATTGCATCATAGTCATCATGTCTGACTTCAGTAAGTTTCTTTGTATTTTCCAGCATTGAATTGAACCAATCTCTCTGCATGAACCCCAGTGAAACTACATCGTGTGCAGAATAACCGCTTGCATCAGTTGGATCAGAATAACCATCCATCATAAGTTTTCCGCCGCCTGTTGAGACAAGCTCAACTTCATATCCCGCCTGCTGAAAGATGTGGAGCGGATGAGTAAGTTCCGCCGCCCAAAAGCCGATCGGCCATCCTGTTTGTTGCGACACTGCAGGGCTGCTGGCAACCATCAGTATCTTTCCCTTCGCTGGCGCGCCGTGAAAATGTACGTAGGATTTTTTCTCTTTTGTCATATTGGAATTGATCTTTAGTTTGTTTGATTCTCAAATAATGATATTGCAAAATTACAATGATATGTTACATTTGCCAATATGGTTACAAAGTTGAAAGTCACATACTTTTGTGTAAGAATTGAGAAATCATTTCGATTCTAAACTATGCCTGAATTCACCTACAAGAAAAAGCTATACTATAATCCGGTCGAGTTTGCAATGGACAGGATCGGCGGAACATGGAAAATGCCTATTCTTTGGAGATTGAAAGACAAAGTGATGAGATACGGTGAACTGAAGAAAGACATGCCCCGTATCTCAGACAAGATGCTTACCTCTCAGCTCAAGGAACTTGAAGAGGAAGGCTTCATAAGCCGGAAGGTTTTCCCCGTAGTTCCACCAAAGGTAGAATACTCAATCACAAAGCGGGGCAGGAAGGCGATAAAGATAGTAAGCACAATCAGAGATTATGGACTCGAGTTGATGAAAGAGTTTGGGGTTACTGATGAATTGAAAATAAAGAAGTAAGAAAATCTCCGACAGCTTATAACTTTTTTCTTAGCTCAATACTTTATATGACTAATTCCTTCGAATGTAGTTCGTCACAAAGCAAGCTGATTTGTTCAGTTTGAAATTCTTCTGTAATAGTTGATCTGTCCCAAGTGATAATTAAGATGAGTGATAAGATGAATCAACAGGTAACCGGTTGAAACCTTTCCGAATGACTTCTCAAGAGGATAGTCTTTCTCCAGATCTTCCTGTGTGAGTTCTGAAAAGACAGAACTTACCATTTTTTTCGTGTTTTCGATATCGCCGATGATCTCTTTTGCCGGAACATTCTTCTTTGTGAATTCAAGGTCACGTTCTCTGATATACCCTGAATTGCCAAGAGTTGCGCCGATGAAGTGATTAAGATTTCCTGTGAGATGCAAAGCGAGGTTGCCGGCGGAGTTTGAGATGCCTTCTCTTATCCTCCAAAGACTTTCTTCACTTTCAAAGAGTGTTATCTCTTCCTTCAACCGGTCAAGCTCTCTGAGAAAGAAACTCTTAAGCGTTTCACTGTTCATATGCTTTGTTTTAATTTGTTTAAGATAGTAACATCAAACTGAAAAGTTTCAGTGAATTTTTGTCCACATGAATTGGAGTTCATCATGCATCTAAAATCCAGTCATGTTCTCAATAAAGCATTCAAACCAAATGAATTTATAATGAGCCTGCCAATTGCTATTTTGACATAAATCAAATCAGGAAAATGGATTCCCTGCAAACACTTGATTACAAAAAACGCACTATGGTATTTGACCGAAAGAGTTACTCCGACGAAACTCTAATTGAATTGTATAGAGCAATACTTCTTCCGAGAATGATCGAGGAAAAAATGTTGCTGCTTCTCAGAAAGGGGAAGATATCCAAATGGTTTTCCGGTATCGGACAGGAAGCTATATCCGTTGGTGTGACAGAAGCCCTTGACAATGATGAGTACATTCTGCCTATGCACAGAAATCTTGGGGTATTCACATCCCGCAAAATGCCTTTGGCAAAACTTTTTAAGCAGTTGCAGGGAAAGTATAACGGGTTTTCAAAAGGACGCGAACGGTCATTCCATTTCGGCTCAAATGACTACCACATAGTGGGAATGATCTCGCATCTCGGACCGCAACTTGGAATTGCGGACGGGATCGGACTTGCCAGTCTGCTTAAGAAGGAAAACAAGGTCACGGCTGTTTTCTCCGGAGACGGCGGAACAAGTGAAGGAGATTTTCACGAATCACTCAATGTTGCAGCGGTTTGGAATCTGCCTGTGATATTCGTGATTGAAAACAATGGTTACGGGCTTTCAACACCGCTGAACGAACAATACAAGTGTGAAGACCTTACCGACAAAGCGATCGGGTATGGCATGGAAGCATTGCAAATCGACGGCAATAATATTCTCGCAGTCTATGACACGATAAAGACTTATGCAGAATCTATCCGGCTCGCACCTCGTCCGGTCTTCATCGAATGCAAGACCTTCCGCATGCGCGGACATGAAGAAGCATCAGGAACAAAGTATGTGCCTAAAGAACTTTTTGATGAATGGTCAAAGAAAGATCCGGTTGAGAACTATGAGTCATTTCTTTCTGAAGAAGCTGTCCTGACAGACGAACTCAGACTGACTATCCGAAATGATTTCAAGGAATCAATTGACATTGCTCTTGATGAAACATTTGCTGAGCCGGAAATTGTGCCTGATACTGAAAGCGAGATCAATGATGTTTATGCACCTTATCGGCAAATTATTACCGCGCCTGCTTCTGATAAGAAATCTCCCAAGAGACTTGTAGATGCCATTTCCGACGGATTGCGGCAATCACTGGAGAAGTTTGATGAGCTTGTGATCATGGGACAGGATATTGCTGAATACGGCGGAGTGTTCAAAGTTACAGAGAATTTTTATAAGGATTTTGGCAAGGACAGGATTCGCAATACACCATTGTGCGAATCTGCCATTATCGGAACTGCTCTCGGACTTTCGATAAAGAAAATGAAGGCAGTCGTTGAAATGCAGTTTGCTGATTTTGTCACATGCGGCTTCAATCAGATCATCAACAATCTTGCAAAGATCCATTACCGCTGGGGACAGAATGCAGACGTTGTTGTAAGAATGCCTTGCGGTGCAGGTGTTGGCGCAGGACCGTTCCACTCTCAGTCAAATGAAGCATGGTTCTTTCATACTCCCGGTTTGAAAATATTCTATCCTTCCAACCCATACGATGCGAAGGGACTCATTACCGCTGCGATTGAAGACCCAAATCCTGTAATGTACTTTGAGCATAAAGCTCTTTACAGAAGCATAACAGAAGATGTTCCTGATGACTATTACACAATAGAGTCCGGCAAGGCGAGACTGATCACGGAAGGTGATGATATTACAATTGTAACTTACGGCATGGGAGTTCATTGGGCCAAGAAAATACTTGAGGAGATGAAAGAAGTTTCCATTGAGCTGATCGATCTCAGAACACTTCTGCCATGGGATAAGGATGCGGTTGAATCAAGTGTGAAGAAGACCGGAAAGCTTTTGATTCTCCATGAAGATACATTGACCGGAGGAATAGGTGCCGAGATCGCAGCGCACATATCGGAACATTGCTTTGAATTTCTTGATGCTCCGGTGATGCGAAGCGCAAGCCTTGATACACCAATACCATTTGCCGTAACGCTTGAAGAGAACTTCTTTCAGAAGAGTGCATTTGAATCTAAACTCAGGCAACTGGCAAACTTCTAACACATTCACAATCTTCAAGTCTCAACTTAAGCATTTCTCCGTTCCTTTTGTAGATTTGCATAGTGCATATTAAGCATTTGCAAATGACTGCTCATTTCCCTATTTCCGATGACTTACTTAAGAATTATTAAATTGCTCATTGCTCTCAACTTTTCCCAAAGGGATGGCTTCACCGCAATTTTCAACTTTCAACTTTCAACTCTCAACTCTCTTGCTGTCATCAGACCAGGACTCCTGATCAAACTCAACGAAGCCTGAATTAAGATTGGGATCACAAGAATTGTAAACAGATTATAACCTTTCATTACTTGCCCGTTAGTCATATTTTGCACGCAAATTAGTCAACCTGAATATTAACGTACAATGCCTTAAGGGCATAGTCTTTCTAGCTATCCTATTGTATTGCGGCGTTATCAGCGCGCAAAGCAAGGGTAGTATTAGGGGCAAGATCATTGATGAAGAAACAAGGAGTCCTGTTGAAGATGCAATAGTTGAACTTCTCAACACTTCCCGCAAAGCTACCTCCAATGCAAATGGTGAATTCACTTTTGAAGGACTGGAGTTTGGTTCCTATCAGATAAGAGTTTCTTCTGTCGGCTATAATCCTCAAATCAAGTCTGATCTTACCTTGTATGCAAGCAAACCGCTCGATGTCATATTCGTACTTTCTCCGAAAGGTGTAACCACTGAGCAAATTGATGTTGAAGGTAATTTCTTTCAGCAAAGTTCTGATGTCAATGTCAGTTCAATGAATCTTGATTATGAAGAGATCCGCCGAGCTCCGGGAGCAACCGAAGATATTTCGCGAATGCTCCAATCAGCTCCCGGTGTTGCCATTGGCAATGACCAAAGAAATGACATCATTATCCGCGGCGGTTCACCTTCAGAAAACCTCATTCTCATAGACGGTATTGAAGTGCCTAACATAAACCACTTCGGAACAGACGGATCAACAAGCGGGGCCATAGGGTTCATAAACAATAAATTCATTCTTGAAACAAACCTCCTTACCGGCGGCTTTCCGTCCACATACGGAGACAGGCTTTCCGGAGTCGTAGATATTAGATTCAGAGAAGGAAGCAGGAAAAACTTCTTCAGCGATATCAATCTGTCCATTGCAGGCTTCGGAGGGTTGTTTGAAGGTCCGATAAGTGACAAAGGTTCTTATCTTTTTTCTGTCAGAAGAAGCTATCTTGAACTCATTAAGAATTCTATCAGGCTGACAAGTGTGCCAAACTATTGGGACTTCAATCTTAAAGCAAACTATGATCTGAGCTCAACTGATAAGATAAAACTGATCGGTCTGCTAGGACTCGACAAAATAGATTTCTCCGGTGAATCGGCGCAGAATAATCCTTATGGAAATTCACTGAGCAATCAAAACACGCTTGCTACCGGAATCAGCTATACAAAATTATTGAGCAATGGATATTGGGAAAACGTAATATCAGATGCTTACTCCGAAAATTTTGTGAGACAGATAGACAGCAGAACTGCCGATCCAATTTTTGATTACACATCAAGCAATAATGAAGTGATTCTCAGATCAAGTCTTAATTACGTCCTTTCCGGAACATTCACACTCAATACAGGCATTGGGGGAAAACTTGCCGCCATCAACAGTGAAACTTATCTCAAAGGTGATACTAACGCTGCCGGATTTGTTTATGACACAATTAATGCCGTGGCAAAGTTTGATACATACAAACTCTTTGCACATGTAAATCTTACGGGCAAATTCTTCAAAGACCGGCTGACTGCAAACGCAGGTGTGCGTGTTGATTACTTTGACTATATAAATCTTAAGTCATACTTCTCCCCAAGAGCCGGAGTTTCATACAAGCTGACTCCTGTTACCAATCTGAATCTTGCAACTGGCATTTATTATCAATCTCCTGAATACCTGTGGCTAAGCACGGACGTCAGAAACAAAAATCTCAACTCGATAAGATCTACTCACTTCATCGCAGGTGTTGAACACTACTTTGCAGTTGACTTGAAAGCAACACTTGAAGCGTACTATAAAGAATATAAGGATTATGCAGTGTGGAAGGACATACCTACATATATTCTGATTGACGGCGGAGCAGACTTCGGACCTAATGTTGTGGGAGAAGCCGTTAGTGCGGGAAAAGGAATCGTAAAGGGAATTGACATTACACTGCAGAAAAAGCTTTCCGGATACGGGCTGTATGGCATAATAAACTATTCATACATACACTCAGGATTTTCAGCTATTGAAGGCGGAATAAAACCGGGAGCTTATGATCCGGGACATCAGTTCACACTAATTTCAGGATTCCAATTTAAGAACGGATGGCTTATCGGAGGCAGGTTCAAATATAGCGGTGGAAGGCCTTACACTCCGCTTGATGAGGAAGCCTCGTTTGCTGTGAACAGAGCAGTTTTTGCAACAACAGATTTCAACAGCTCCCGCTATCCTTATTATATGAGAATCGATCTGAGGGTAGATAAGAAAATTGACTTCAGCAAAGCCAGTCTGGTTGCATATCTTGAGTTACAAAATGTATTTGACCGAGAAAATGTTTACAGGTACTACTGGGATGATTTTGAACGGGAAGCAGGTACGGTCTATCAATGGGCATTCTTTCCGGTCGGTGGAATCAGTGTTCAGTTCTGAATCGGTTTCCCGTTTGAAGAAAAGACTCTTTTGGAATAATGGGACAGGTCAGTCAAAGTAGTTGTAAATCGCTATGATCGCAACAATCAGAATCACGATGTACAGCGCTACAAGAAATGAATTTCGTAATTGTTTTCTTCTGATCTGCCGTCTTTCGTAGGATACATAGCTTTTTGAATAATCTCCCGCATATGGATCCCATTTGTAATGCTTTTTTACTTTATCTATATCCATAATATCTTTGTAAAGCAAGATAGCGATTAGGAAAAAAAGAATCTAAGTAAACTTTGATTCCACTGTCAAAACTATTCGTCTTTACTTTCAAAATCATTCCGATAGTATTCCTGCAGACTTCTCACCTCTGACTTACCTTTTTTGATCATAGCAATTCCTTCAGCAAATGAGCTTGCCGCAGAGAGTGTTGTAATGAACGGAATCTTGTATTGAACTGCCGTCCATCCAATGGCATATTCATCAAACCTTGACTCAAAGCCTAGCGGTGTATTAACAACAACCTTTATGTCACCGTTCTTTATCCTGTCCACAACATTTGGCCTACCTTCATTTACTTTGAAAACCGGTTCAGCTGAAATTCCATTGTCATTAAGAAACTTTGCAGTTCCTGTGGTTGCAATCACGCCAAATCCCAGTTCAACATATTTTCTAATTATATCAACTGTCTTCTTTCTCTTGTCATTTTCATTTACGCTTATGAATACGTTCCCGCTTGTAGGAACCGGTGAACCGGTTGACTCCTGTGCCTTAGCCATTGCTTCACCGAACGTTGTTGCAATGCCCATAACTTCACCGGTTGACCTCATCTCCGGACCGAGAAACATCTTAACTTTCGGAAATTTCTGAAACGGGAATATGGATTCCTTTACACCTATATAGCCGATGTCCTCAAAGTTCTTAAGTTTGAATTCCTTAAGCTTCCTTCCTGCAATAACCTTTGCTGCAATCTTCACAACCGGTACTCCTGTAGTCTTACTTACAAACGGAACCGTCCGTGAGGCACGTGGATTTGCTTCAAGCACATACACGATCTTTTCCTTAACCGCAAATTGTATGTTTATCAGCCCGATTACATTCAGCTCAAGCGCAATCATCCTTGTATAATCTTTGATCTGCTTCAGATTCTTTGGATTGATCGAGATCGGAGGAAGTATGGAAGTGCTGTCACCGGAATGAATCCCGGCTTCTTCTATATGCTGCATTATTCCGGCTATGTAAACATCTTCTCCGTCGCAAATTGCATCAACATCTATCTCCCTTGCTTCTTCAAGAAACTTATCAATCAGCACAGGGTAATCTTTTGAAATCTCAATGTCTTCTTCGAAGAACTTGCGAACCTGAGTATCATCATATACAATTCTCATTGCTCTGCCTCCTAAAACATACGACGGGCGCAGCAGAACCGGATAGCCGATCTTATTGGCAATCTTCTTTGCTGAATCATAATCGAGAGCTGTGCCGTACTCCGGTTTTGGAATACGAAGCTTATCGAGAAGCTTGCCGAATTTTTTTCTGTCTTCTGCAACATCAATATTCTCTGAAGATGTGCCCAGGATCTTCAGGCCGTTCTTTTCAAGCTCCTTCGAGATCTTCAGTGGTGTCTGACCGCCGAAACTGACAATGATGCCTTTGATCTTCTTCTCAATTCTCGCAATGTTAAGCACATCTTCCGGAGTAAGCGGCTCAAAATAAAGTTTGTCGGTAATATCATAATCCGTTGACACTGTTTCAGGATTGCAGTTTATCATAATGGTTTCATATCCTTCTTCTCTAAGAGACTTCACGCATCTTACACAGCAATAATCAAACTCTATTCCTTGTCCGATCCTGTTTGGACCGCCGCCAAGGATTATGATCTTCTCCCTGTCGGATGTAATGCTTTCATTGAATTTCTCATAAGCTGAATAATGATAGGGAGTACTTGCTTCAAACTCTGCCGCGCAGGTATCAACCGTTTTATAAACAGGATAAATGTCATGTGTCTCACGAAACTTTCTGATCCTCTTCTCGCTTGTCCCCAGCATGTGAGCTATCTGTTTGTCGGAAAAACCAAATCTCTTTGCCTTCAGCAAGACTTCCTTTGTCAGTTTCTTCTTGTTCATGATATGAATTGATCTTTCACATAAAAAAAGAACTCACTGCACTTGAAAGCACAATGAGTTCGGTTCAATATCGTAATTAATAATCCTTTCAGACTTCAGCTTTGACCTTTTCTCCTGCAACAATTCCATATTTTCCGACAACTTCATAATCATAGCCGTTAAGTTCCGGAATTGTTGAGCAGAGTTCTTCAAATACTTCTTCAGAATTTTCAAATGTGAATTCATGGCCCATAGCTTTTGCAATCAGCTTAATGATCTTCCAGCCCGGTCTTGAGTTGTACTTCATTCCATGAGTCCATCTGTCATTGTGTGCGCCGAACTTGTCAAGTCTCGACATGGAGAATTCACCAAGCAGTCTCTCCTGATCAAGCGTTGCAACTGCAGGTCGGATTCTTTGAATTCTGTTTTCAAAATTTACAAATGTACCATTGATCTCCGCATATGTTGAAAGCGGAAGTACAACACCTGCTGATGAAGAATTATTATTTCTACCCGAAATTATCTGAATGCTGATTCCGGAGTTATTAAGAAAATTGTCAGAACCGGGTAACCTGCCAAGATCATCATTAAGAATTACTACAGTCTTTATCTTTCCTGAGCTGAGTCTGTCAATCGTTTCATTTGTGAATGCAGATATGCCCAGGAGTTTAAGACCATTGGAATTTGGAGTTCTGTCTGATCTCTTGTACAGATCATCGCCAAAGCTCTCATCAATATTTGGAATGTAGAACAGGTCCGTTCTTCCGAAAACTGTGCCGGCAAATTTCTTCAGTGCATAATTGTCTTCAAGTGTTGAAAAAGGTGATGCAGCAAACATCACTTCATCAGGATTGAGGTCTTTCAATATTGATGCAGATCTTGACAATGCCTCGTCCCAATTGACTTCAATCAAATCTTCCTTTTCCATTGATGCACCTTCATACCTTATCATAGGCGATTTATACCTGTATGACTCATCATTGATATGATCAATTGTATTGAGCCGTCCCCAGTCGCATAGCCAGTAATCATTTACATTCAGATTCTCTCTCGGCTCTATTCTGAGTATTTCGTTGTTCCTTACTCCCATTATGCTGTTACATCCTCTTGCACAGCCGGGACAGACTGTATCAGTGAACGACATGTCCCATACCCTTGAACGAAATCTGAAATGTTTTGAAGTAAGCGCGCCAACGGGACATATCTCTATCACATTCATTGAATACGGATTATCAAGCTCTTCACCCGGAAATGTTTCTATTGTAACATGATCGCCGCGCTGAACAAATGTCAGTTCAGGATCTTTGGCGATCTCCTCGCAGAATCTTATACATCTTGAACAGCTTATGCACCTTTCCTGATCAAACATTACATTGGGACCCAGTGCAACTCGTTTGTCTTTTTCATTCTTTGTCTCATCAAATCTTGATATTCCAACGCTGTATTTATAAGCGTAATCCTGAAGCTTACACTCACCTGCTTCATCACAGATCGGACAGTCAAGCGGATGATTGATCAGAAGAAACTCCATCACGGCATTCTGTGCATGTATAGTCTTTTCAGATTTTGTATGAACTATCATTCCGTCTGTTGCCGGAGTAGAACATGCAATTGCAAGCTTCGGCATCTTCTCAATTTCAACAAGGCAAATTCTGCAATTTCCTGATACTGACATTGCAGGATGCCAGCAAAAATGCGGGATGTCTATTCCTGCATCTTTTGCCGCCTGAATGATTGTCTGACCCGGCTTAAATTCTATATCTCTATTATCTACTGTTATTTTAGGCATCTTGCGATCAAAAAATTTTGTTCAAATTACTTGTAATTTTTGCCTTTATCAATTCAGTTTATTTATTCACGTTGGCTAAATTTCTCAGAACTCACTATGAACACAAAGAAAGTTTTAATAATGTCGGAGGATAAAGAAATAATGGGAATTGTCAGAATATCCGCATTAACACTAACAAAACTGAACTGCCAAATAAGCGTTTTGGAAGAACACAGCAGCGATGGAGTTTTGACAAACTCGGTTTCTCCTGACCTCGACCTAATAATAATTGACACTGATAAGGATCATTCCGAAGCTGTTTCATTGATAAAAGAAGTCCGGACGCAGGAAGGATCAGCAAAGAAAAAGATCCTGCTGATCCACGGCGGTGTTTTAGATAAAGACCCATTCTTCAAAGCAGGTTGTGACAGCATAATGAAGAAAGATGAATTCAAGAGGGTTGTCAACAACATCCTCGTGATGTAAAAACAGATCTTACCTGATATGAGGTAATTGTTATTTTGAATTGAACACAGACTTCAGCAAGTGATATACTTAGCCGCCGACATTTGTGTTCAATGCTTCCGTCAATAAGATCATGCCGGTCAGACGAAGCGCCTGACATTTCAAACAATTGAAACTAATCTACGGCTGAAATAATCTGCGAATAGAATCAGTCTTCCAATTCATAATCTTCAACCGGCGGAACGAATCCCGGCGGCATGGCTCCCGGCCTTTCGAGGAACTTCACATTCTTTGCAATGTCTTCTCCCATCTGATTCTTTTCTATCGTAAATTCAACTCTGTCTCCAACCTGAAGTTCGTTGAAATCAGTATCTTTGCAATAAGAATAATGGAAGAAAAGATTGTTAGGGGGATATTTGATGAACCCGAAACCATTCTTGATACTCAGTATTTCTCCTGTGTCAGAAATGCCAACATTACCGTTAACTATGGGGAACGGCGACATGGAAGGAGCAGGCATAATCCTTGGTGCAGGTTTCTTATGTTCATACTGAACAAAAAGATTGTTTACTATCGGGTCATTCTTTCTTATCCTGTTGTCAATAAGTTCATGCATAGCAATGGGATAAGTAACTTCCTCAAGCAGATCCTGAGAAGTTCGTGTTACAATTTTTTGACCGGTGTCGGTGGTGTACTCAAAGTCCCAGCTGAGCACCATTACTCTGGTCCCGATTGAATTGAGCTTTCTTGCCAGCGGCACATAATCTCCGTCTGACGCAATCAAAACAAGGACGTTGTAATGTTTGTAAAATGAAAGCTCAAACGCTTCAAGAGCAAGCCAAACATCAATGCCCTTTTCCAGTTTGATTCCTTCAGCAGTAGATTTGACCGGCAAGTAATGTGTAATGACTCCCTCCGACATCAGAATATCATCAAAAACCCTGTCGTAGTAAAGAGTGTCTCCTCTTTGGCTTGCATCTGCTGCACTTAGCCTACCTCTGAAGTAATGGCTGTCAACAATCTGGCATAGCCGCGTGTCGTTAGACTCCTCCTGAGCTACCTGGTAACGGATGAATTCATGAAGCCCCGAAATGCTGAGCCTTCGGCGCCTTTGGTGACCGTAAGCATAGTAATTGCTCACCTGAAGAAAATAATTACCATCATAGAACACACCGATTCGCACTAACTTGTCTTGCATTTTTCTCCTCTTTCTATCTAATATTAGATATTATGTTTTAGAATCCCGGAAACAAAACAGAAACCCTTTTTTTCACAATAGTTTCCGGTTATTTCAATTATGAAAGCTGCATATCAAATCAGATATGCCGGTGCAATATAAAAAAGAATCAGCACTCCGCATGAGTGACGGGACAGATTCCTGAGCGAAATTATGGGTTTGTGTAAATTAACAATCCTATTCGGTTTTAACAATAGCAAGAATTTAAAGGTTACAGATTATTCCAAAATAACCCGTGTTTATGTGAAGAAGTACTTCATGAAAGTACTGATGCTAATTTTGGGCAGTTATATAAACGCGGTCTTTCTGAATCTGCAATCATTGAAATCTGCATGAGCCACTCACGCTGACTGTTGGTAATATAATCAGCAAAACTTCTTAAAGAAGCATATATTGCATTGCTTTAGCGTCATTATTGAACTATTTTCACCAACAGTTTTTAAGAAAAAAACCACTTAAATATTCATGCCTTCAATAGATTTAGTTCACGCCAGAGAGATATTAGACTCAAGAGGAAATCCGACCATTGAAGTTGATGTGATCCTTGAAGACGGCACGATTGGCAGAGCTGCTGTACCTTCAGGTGCATCTACAGGCGAAAGAGAAGCCGTAGAGCTTCGTGACGGGGACAAGAAAAGATATCTCGGCAAAGGTGTCCGCAAAGCAGTTGAGAATGTAAACACGGTTATCAACAAAAGAGTCTGCGGACTAAACAGTTTTGATCAGGTAATTCTTGATCAGGTACTTATAAAACTCGACGGAACAAAGAATAAATCCAAACTTGGAGCAAATGCCCTGCTTGGTGTATCGCTGGCAAATGCTCATGCCACTGCAAATTATCTTAACATGCCTCTCTACAGCTATATTGGGGGAGTGAATTCAAAGACTCTGCCTGTACCTATGATGAATATCATCAACGGTGGAAAACATGCAGACAATACAGTTGATTTTCAGGAGTTCATGATCATACCGGCAGGCGCGAAATCATTTGCCGAATCTTTGAGATGTGGTGCCGAGATCTTTCATGCATTGCGAAATGTGCTTCACAAGAAAAATTACAATACAAATGTCGGAGACGAAGGAGGATTTGCTCCAAGCCTTAAATCGAATGAAGAGGCTCTTGATGTTATTCTTGACGCAATCAATGCTGCCGGTTACTCGGCAGGAAAGGATGTATTCTTGGGATTGGATGTGGCATCGAGTGAAATGTGGAAAAACGGAAAGTATGAATTTTACAAGTCTCGTTTGCCCGATAAATCACCCGAGCAAATGGTAAAACTTTATGAGAAGCTTGTAAAGGATTACCCGATAATTAGCATAGAGGATGGAATGGCTGAGAATGACTGGAACGGATGGAAGATGATCACTGAAGCACTTAGCAAGAAAGTTCAGCTTGTCGGTGATGATCTGTTTGTAACAAATACCGAGATTCTACAAAAGGGCATTGATAAGAATATTGGAAATTCAATCCTCATAAAGGTTAATCAGATTGGGACGTTGACTGAGACTCTGAATGCAATTGAGCTTGCAAAGACGCACGGTTACACAAACGTCATCAGCCACAGAAGCGGCGAGACTGAAGACACCACTATTTCCGATATTGCCGTTGCTACAAACGCAGGACAAATAAAGACAGGTTCACTTTCTAGAACAGACCGGATCGCTAAATACAACCGGCTTATAAGAATTGAAGAAGAACTTGGCAGTGCCGCAATTTACGCAGGCAAAAATGCCTTTTACAATATTCATTAACATTTGATTTCCTAAATGAAACTTTCACAGTTCAAGTATCCGATTCCAAAAAACCTGATCGCAAAAGTTCCAAAATCTCCGAGAGATGCCTGCAAGCTTATGATAGTGAATCGTGAAACAGGAGAACTTACTTCACACAAGTTCAAAGATGTAATTAATTACATGGATGAGGGCGACGTGCTGGTCCTGAACGATTCTAAAGTCTTTAACGCAAGACTTTACGGAACAAAGGAAAAGACCAAGGCAAAGATTGAAGTCTTCCTTCTAAGGCAATTGTCAACGGAAGAAAATATTTGGGACGTTGTAGTCGATCCTGCCAGAAAGGTCAGAATTGGCAACAGAATTTTCTTTACGAAAAACCTGTACTGCGAGGTAATTGACAATACTACCTCAAGAGGAAGAATCGTTCGGTTCAATTACAACGGTGATTTTTCCAAGTACATAGAAAAATTGGGGAAAACTCCTCTTCCGCCTTATATCAAGCGCGAAGCTACGGAAAAGGACAAAGAAGATTATCAGACAATCTATGCCGAGAATGTAGGATCTGTGGCAGCACCTACAGCCGGACTTCATTTTACAAAAGATCTTCTTAAAAAGATTCAGGCGAAAGGTGTGAAGGTTTGTTATCTTACTTTGCATATCGGACTGGGAACATTCCGACTCGTTGAAGTTGAAGACCTTTCCAAACACAGAATGGATTCTGAATATTACGAGCTTTCAAAGGAAACAGCAGACATAATTAACATGTCCATTGCGAAAAGAAAAAAGGTCATTGCTGTTGGAACTTCTGTAGCGCGTGTACTAGAATCAAATGTTATAACAACAAAACATGTTCGCTATGGTAAAGGATGGACCGATAAATTCATTCATCCTCCGCAATCGCTTCGGATTGTTGATAAACTGATCTCAAACTTCCACATGCCGCAAAGCACTTTGCTCATGCTCGTTTGTGCTATGGCTGAAAGAGATTTGATTATGAAAGCATACAAAAAGGCGATCAAGGAAAAGTACAGATTTTACAGTTACGGTGATGCAATGATGATCATCTGATCTGATCACAGAGTATGAATATGAAAAAGCCCGGCTTGTCCGGGCTTTTTTTGTTAATTCCTATTTGTTGATTACTCAGAATTCTGACTCAACTTCTCAGGCACCATACTTTTCCGCAAACTCCTTGAATTGATTGAGATACTTTTCAGATTCTTTCCTGAATGCTCCCGGCATAAGAAAACCAATGATCTTCATAAATCCCTTGAACTGAAATTCATTCTCATTTATGTATCTGGTCTTGTTATCGGTGACAGGCTTGAAGAAGTTCTTAACTATATTGAATACACCGTTCGCCTCGTAAGTGCCACTGAATTCATCGGGAAGGTTCCGCACAGTTATTGTTTCAATCATTTCAATTTCGCGCTTGCCCATTTTGTACTTCAGCCGGGATTTTGCGCCGGGCTGTCCCGGAGTACCGCTTATGTGTTCAAAACTGATCAGTCCGGGTTGCCAGTGTTTCAGATTCTCCGGATTGTCAAAGAGTTCTACTACCTTTGCAACAGGAAGATTGATCTCGGTTTCAAGTGTGAATTTCATGAGGATTATTTTTCCTCAAAAATACAGATTTACATTTTAATTGTCATTCTTTGAATAAACCTGAGGATCATGTATCTCCATCCAGCTTTCCGGCCTTGCAACCATTGCCCAACCGTATTGTTGATAAAGATCATGAGCTTCCTTTGTCAGTAGTATCCATCTTCTTAATCCCTTAAGCTCCGGATAATTCATTACCTGCTCAAGCAACCACCTTGCAAGTCCCTGTCCGCGATGTTCCTTAAGAATGAACAGATCACCAAGATATGCGATGGTAGAAAAATCAGAGATCACCCTTGCAAATCCGATCTGCTTGTCATTGTGAAAGATTCCGAAGTTCAGTGAATTCTCAACTGCCTTCTTGACTCTCTCGAAAGGAATATTCTTGCTCCAGTAAGACTCATTTGCAAGAAAATCATGGATCATCTTCAAGTCCATTTTTGACTTGTCGGTGGTAATGATATAGTCACCTTTCTTTACTGTGATGTTTTCCATAATGCTTTTTGCCCCATGGCATGATTAATTGAAAAATTATGCCTACGGTTATGTTTGTTGCTCTATCACACTTATCCTATCCTTCAAATAAACTTGTGAACTGTCTTTTACTCGACCGGTTCGGGCTCACTTATTCTTTCAAGCAATGCATTGGCAAGATTTTCCGCCTGCACACGAAGTTCCGGAACAGCGGTTGATTCCCAAAGCAGTCCTTTGAGATTACCGCCCAATGTATATATATCCTCGCTCGGCTCATTGTCATTTCCAATGACTCTGAATGAAACATCGGCATCAATTCCAAGCTTCATCTGATCGGGTCTGATCAGTCCGTTTGCAACCATTGAGGCAATGAGAGGATTCTTGGATCTTGTGATGTCTGTAAACGGACCTGTGCAGTTTATCACTCTTGATACCAAAATGCTTTCATCTGTCATTGTCTTCCTGTTCCTGTAATCAACTCTGATTCCTTCCGGAGTCTTGTTTATGTCTATAAGTCTTCCCTTAATGATGCTGAGTTTTCCGTCAAGCTTCATTCTTAAGATCCTGTCATAAACATGCCCGGGAATTCTGTGTCTTGCAACTCCCCACAGGTGTCTCAGGTACTTCATGAATTTCTGCTTGTCTTCAAATGAAAGTTTCATCCATATACTTTGTGACTTTCCTCTGACAGAATCCACAACCGGTTCAGCCGAAATTCCCAACTGCCTCACCTGTCGCACATGCTTCTTGAACAATTCGAAAATTGTCTTCAGGTCATATGGCTCTCTCAATTCGTCTATAAGATTCTTGTAAACCACTCCGCCATGCCTGTGCTGAAGCATTGCAAATCCATTCGGTGATATTGAAAAAATCTTTCCGTGAAATCCATTGTCAACGAGCCCAATAACAGTATCTACCATAGTAAGACCATTTCCGATAATCAGAATATCTGAATCACTGTCACTGGTCTTGACGGCCTCGTTGCTCCACGGATTAGGAAAATATTCTTTGCTGCTGAAGAATTCTCTGTTGAGGATTTCCGGTTCGCCCGGTGATTCATTTCCTGTTGCAAGAACAATTACATCGGTAAATATTGATTCTGAATTCTCAAACTTTACTTCATACAAATCTTCAGTCTTTTCCACACCGGTTGCAGAATCATTGATCATGTTGACGTTTACAACTTTGTTCGGGCAATCAATTGTTTCTTTCCAAACTTCAGAGAGATATTCTCCATAAAGTTTTCTTGGCATGAAAGTTATTGCCAGAAGTTCTTTTCCGAGAGTCTTGTAAGTTTCTCTTTTTGCAACCCAGTTAAGGAAGTGGTCGGGCTGAGAAGGAAGACAACTCATTTTTGCTGTTGGCACATTCAGAACCAAATGAGGGTTATGGGTTGAATATGCGGGACCTTTGCAATCCGGATATCCGGTATTCACAATGTTCAGATCGAACGGTTCTTTTGCGTTACGTATCAGATGAACTGCTGTCATCATTCCGCAAAAGCCCATTCCGATTATTGTTATTGAGGAAGATTGTCTTTCCAATTTTTTCGTATGAATTCTTGAGTCACAATTTAAAATTAATCGTCAATTGAAATGTCCCACCAGGACTCTCATTGAACCGTCAATCAGCAGAAGTGTTGAGACAAATCCGCCGAGTGCACCGCCAAGATGTGCTTCATGTCCGATGTTTCCAAGCTTGCTTCTCATTCCGTAAATTGAAAATGCTATCCAAAGAACGGCGAACAGATATGCCGGCATGGGAATAAAAAATACATACAGCATGCTCATTGGAAAGAAGATTATGTATGAGAACACTATTCCGGACACTGCACCTGAAGCGCCAACAGCAACATACTGCGGATTGTTGTAATGGAATATCACTGTCAGTATCGAACCGGCAAACAGACTGATGAAATAAATCAGAAAAAAGTACAGACTTCCTTCAAATGCCCCGAAGCTTTGCACAAAGAACGCTTCAAGAAAAGAGCCGAAAGTATACAGAGCAAACATATTGAAGAATAGATGCATGAAGTTTGCATGTATGAAAGCTGAAGTGATCATCTGATAATACCTCTTGTCATGAACTATCTGATACGGCCATTCTGAAAACTTCTGGAAGTAGATCGGGTTGCTGTAAAATGCCCACAATGAAATGGCAATGTTTGCAAAAAGCAAGGTCGTAGTTACGGGAGTTTCAGCCAAAGATGTCATTTATGCAGGATGCAGAAAATTTATTGTGAGTCGAACTATCTTTGTATCAAGTTAGCAAAATGACAAGATATGAGAAATGCATTTTAAGATTCACTGATGTGTGTAGTAGAAATGACATGCGAAATTTCATTCCTGCCTTCATCTATGAAAGCAATCTTTTTATCATTCCCGGACCTTCGTAAATGAAGCCGGTATAAACCTGAACAAGCGATGCGCCAAGTCTGAGTTTTTCTTCAAAATCTTCTTTGCTGAAAACTCCCCCAACGCCGATCAGATCAGGTGTTTTGCCGGATGAAGACCTCTTCAGTTCACTTAGCCCGGAGAGAATTCTGTTTGATTTTCCTGATATAGGCCTGCCGCTTAGACCGCCCGCCTGATCGATCACAGTTGTAAGACCTTGCCTATCAATCGTTGTGTTTGTTGCAATGATTGCTGAAATATTGTTCAATGTACATATCTCAAAGACTGATCTGAGAGTTTCATCATTCATGTCAGGAGCAATCTTCAGGAATATTTCCTTTTCACTTTTCTTTTCCCGCACTGAGATCTTCCTGTTCAAAGAAGACAGCTCTGAAAGAAGTAATGCAAGGTGTTCTTCATCCTGAAGCTGTCGAAGTCCCGGCGTGTTGGGAGAAGACACATTGACTGTAAAATAATCTGCAACATCAAACATCATTTCAAAGCAGATCAGATAGTCACTCACTGCGTATTCAACAGGCGTTGACTTATTCTTGCCTATGTTTATGCCTATGATAAAGTCTCTACTGATATTAGTTCTTGCTTTGAGAATATTTTTTCTTATGACGTCAGCGCCGTCATTATTGAAACCGAGACGATTGATGAGTGCGGAATCCTTGGGTAGTCGGAATATGCGGGGTTTTTCATTTCCGGGTTGAGGCAGAGGTGTAACCGTTCCAACTTCAACGTGAGAAAATCCAAGCGCATCCCAGAAATCAATTGCGGCTCCGTTCTTATCAAAACCGGCAGCGAGCCCAAGCCGGTTTCTGAAATTAACTGAGCCAATGCTCACTTCTTTTGAAATTCCCGGTGAATAAGCAGAGCGAAAAACAGGATACGCGATTTTAAGATTTGAAGCAATGCCAAGCACCAGCTCATGAGCTCTTTCCGGATCTTTTGAAAAAAGGAGTGGCCTTATGAGTAATTTATAAAGATTCAAACCGGATTTTAAAAAAATAAAGCCCCTGAACCGTATCCAGGGGCTTTGGCAATTCATGTGAGAAAATCCGTTCACATACCGGAACGATCCCGCACAAGCGTCTCAAAATAGATTTTTTATAAGTCGGAACGGCTGGATTCGAACCAGCGACCTCCAGTTCCCAAAACTGGCGCGATACCGGGCTACGCTACGCTCCGCATTTGCGTATGCAAAGTAGTGAAACAGAACTTTTTATTCAAACCATATATGAAAAACTGCTGATTTTTCTCATTCATTCCTCAGCAACTTATCACTCCGAAATGATTCTCACCGTTGTACCAACGGCTGAGCCGTGGGCTGGATATATTGATGTTGCAAAAGACCCACGACTAAAGTCGTGGGCTGGATATATTGATGTTTCAATAAACCCACGGCTGAAGCCGTGGGCTGGATGAATTGATGTTGCCTATAACCCACGACTAAAGTCGTGGGCTGGATATATTGATGTTTCAATAAACCCACGGCTGAAGTCGTGGGCTGAGTGCATTGATGTTGCAAAGAACCCACGACTGAAGTCGTGGGCTGGATGAATTGATGTTGCCTATAACCCACGACTAAAGTCGCGGGCTGGATATATTGATGTTTCAATAAACCCACGGCTGAAGTCGTGGGCTGAGTGTATTGATGTTACTATGAACCCACGACTGAAGCCGTGGGCTGGATGTATTGATGTTGCCTATAACCCACGACTAAGGTCGCGGGCTGGATATATTGATGTTTCAATAAACCCACGGCTGAAGTCGTGGGCTGAGTGCATTGATGTTGCAAAGAACCCACGACTGAAGTCGTGGGCTGGATGAATTGATGTTGCAAAAGACCCACGACTGAAGCCGTGGGCTGGATGTATTGATGTTGCCTATAACCCACGACTAAAGTCGCGGGCTGGATGAATTTATTTCGTTGAACAATTTTCAATTTTCAATTTTTAATTGCTCTTCAAGGTCTTATCACACCAATAAAATTCGCTGCGTTGTTGTCGGCAATCGAGAAATCAGACCCGTCAACAAACAGATCGCCGTTAAGGTCGGTTACAACGTATCCACCGACAAAGTTGGAAGCATCATTGTCAATCAGGCTGATGTCAGATCCGTCAATGGCTCCGTCTTTGTTTGCATCACCGCTGAACAAAGCATATCTGAGTCCCAGGAGAACCTGATTGCTTCCAAAAGCCTGCGTAGCGGCAGTTGAAAAATCAAAGGCCAGAGAATTTGCCACAAAACTGTAACCGGTGTTGCTCCATGTCTCAATTGAATTTCTGTGATCAACAACAATATAATAGTTAACACCGTTGACTGCATTTGGAAATGAAAATGTTCCGCTTCCGTTAGTTCCCAGTATTGAAACAGATGAATCAACAACAGCATACGGAGATGTGCTGTTTCTTAAATATACTTTTGCCGTATCACTTACCATTTGATTCAGTCCGCTGTTGTACATGCCTTCGATCAAACAGGTGAGCTGGAGAGTGGGCAAATCTATTCCTGAAAATTTTATTACAACAAAATTTCCCTGCGAGCCGGCAGTCCCCGTGTAACTGCCTGTCCAGCATGCGCTGAAATCTGCGGCATATCCCGGAGTACTTGTTAAAATCGCATCAGTACTTCTGGATGTTCCTGTAAATCCCTGATGCCTGATCTCTACCAGCACATTGCCGCCGTTGTACTGCCATGGTGTATTGAATACTATCTCAGGACCGAAGGCGTTCGGACTTCCGCCGAACGTATAGGAATTCGCAGGAATCGTCAATGATCCGGATCTAACCTGGGTTTGAGGTCCTACTACATTGTTTGCAAATGTAAGACTTCTGTTCACCGGGTCAACACTTCCGCTCAGATAAATGTCGTAGTTTGAATATGTAACATCTGCTGTTGGCCAGTTCGCGGTAGCGGACGCAGGTATCCTCATGCTGAATCCGGTAAGATTCGTCCCCACAAGATTGGTCAACTGATTTGCATGGATAAGCAGCTGATAGGTTCGCTGAGCATTTGCCAGGGGTCCAAGAAATGTACCCGTTCCGGTTGTTCCGGCATAAGCGTTTGGAATCACTTGCGTAACACTTGGTTCATCACCGGTGTTGGATTTTGAATCAGCTGAGATTTTCCCGTTGATAAAGATCAACGAAAGAAGAATTAAAGTAATGGAAAGAATTTTCATAGATCCTCCACATTTGTTCTTTTGTTTTTAAAATCAGAAATGAAGTTGTGCTTCATATTCTGCTGTTAGTTATTGAAGTACTGCCTTTTCATCAAAAAAGCTTCAATACTAAAATCAAAAGTTTCTTCCATATAATTCAGACCCCGACACAAGATAGCGCTTTGTATCTCATACAACCTTTGAATTAAGCTAAACAATACATAAAGAAGTTTCAAGAGTTTTATGCCTTTGGATGAACAATTCGAAAATTCAGCAAGCGGCTCGCATCCTCAAGTAAGAATGTATGACGTATTGATGAAGAGTCAATTGGAAATCACATTCAGAAACTCAACATCAAACAAGAAACGGATGACATCTGATAACAATGCCATCCGTAAATTTAATGCACTCGATTTTTCTACCAGATCACAACTCTCTCATCACCTGTTCTTACCATTGGATCTCCGGGCTTGCCGCCAAACGCTTTCATAAATTCTTCCATGTTCAAAAGTGGACCGGTCACTCTGAACTCTCCCGGCGAGTGTGAATCCGTTGTTACAAGCAGTCTCAATGTTTCAGGACGCATGATAGTTCTCCACACTTGCGAATGCGAAAGGAAAAATCTCTGCTCGGGAGTGAATCCGTTAATGAGATTCCTTTCCTTGCCTTCGAGCGCCTTCTGCAAACCGTAATAAGCAACAATGAGTCCTCCAAGATCTGCGATGTTTTCACCTAAAGTCAGCTCGCCGTTCACATTCAGATCATCTGCAACTTTGTAACCATTGTACTGTGCTACAAGCTTGTCGGATCTTTCTTTGAATTTTGCCGCATCGCTTTCAGTCCACCAGTCAGTCAGATTACCCTCACCGTCATACTTTCTTCCCTGATCATCAAAACCGTGTGTGATCTCATGACCGATCACCATGCCGATCCCTCCGTAATTGACGGCATCATCAACTTCCGGATCAAAGAAAGGCGGCTGCATAATGCCGGCGGGAAATACTATCTCATTCTTTGAAGCACTGTAGTATGCGTTGACTGTTTGCGGCAGCATCCACCACTCGGACTTGTCAACCGGCTTTCCAATTTTATTAAGACTGTATTGCTGATTAAAGATCGAAGCCATCTTCATGTTATTATAAAGCGAACTTCTGTCGGCCTGCAATCCTGAAAAATCCCTCCATTTATCAGTATATCCGATCTTTACAACAAATGTGTTGAGTTTCTTCAGAGCTTGTTGCTTGGTTTCCTCGCTCATCCATTCATTCTGCATCAGTCTGTCTCGGAAAGCTTCCTTAATGTGAGCAACCATTTCCAGAGCTTTCTGCTTTGTCTCCGGGGTGAATTTCTTTGCTACAAACATTTGCCCCAGAGCTTCACCCATTGCTGTTTCAACAAAGTCAATCCCTTCTCTCCATCTTTCTCTTTCCTTCTCAACACCGCGGAGAGCCTTGCTGTAATAATTGAATGACTCATTTGCGAACGGTCGGCTCAGCTTGTCAGCGGCACTTCTCATAAGATTCCATTTGAGATAATTCTTCCATTCATCTATGCTCACATCGGAAAGCATTCTGTTAACCTCTTTAAAGAACTCCGGCTGCCCTACGTTTATTCCTTTGGAGAAATTTTTCTCATCATTTATCCCGAGCTTCTCAAACAATACACTCCATGAGAAATCGGGTGTAAGAGCCTTGACTTCATCAAGTGACATTAGATGATATGTCGCTTCAGCTTCTCTCATATCAAGCCTGCTCATCGAAGCTTTTGCAAGTCGCGTTTCAATTGCCAGCAAGTTACGAGAGATCTTCGAAGCAGAATTTCTGTCGTTTCCAATCAGAACAAAAATGTTCTCGATGAACTGTCTGTATTTTTCTCTGAGCTCTTTCGACTTTTCATCATCCTTCAGATAATAATCCCTGTCTGGCATTCCAAGTCCGCTTTGGAACAATTGCAGAATCACATTCTCACTGTTCTTGTCATCCTGTCCTGCCCAGTATGAGAATAGCCCTCCGTTCCTGTATCTCTTCATCTCCGAGAATACATTCATAAAATCATCCTTGCTTGTTATTGCATCAATCATTGCAAGATCGTCTTTGACAGGATCAAAACCATCCGCACTTATCTTAACAGTATCAATAGCAGTGTAGTAAATGTCGCCGAGCTTCTTTGCGTTGCTGTTTGAACTAAGCATCGGATCATTCATTGCCGTTTCAAGGATTTCTCTGAGGACTACTTCGTTATCAAGTTGGATCTTTCGCCAGTTGCTCCAACTGCTGTACTCAGGCGGTATTGAATTGTTCTTCAGCCAATTGCCTGATGAGAATTTATAGAAATCAACATTCGGATCAACGGACAGATCCATGTCTTCAATTGTAATTCCCTTTTCTGAGCCGGGACTTGCTTGTTCCTGCGATATTGTCGGAAAAGAAATCAACAGAGAAAAGAGAAATGCCGTGTAAAGCAGAATTTTTTTATTCATGAGTTTTTCTTATTCAATTTGTCGAACTTTCTTGCCAATGCAAAAAGCCGCCGCCATTATTTAATGACAGGCGGCTTCTGAAAATTTGCCTCAGTATTACTTATTTTGGGGAATGGAACGCAACTCTGTTTCCTTCTGTATCCATGAAAATTGCAAAATATCCTATCTCTTCAGTGATCAGAGTTTTTGGCACAATTACCTTTCCTCCGGCAGGTTCAACTCTTTCAAGCGCTGCAGAAAGATCCTCTCCCGCATTAAGATAAACCAAAGTACCTTTATCTCCGGGTTCGTTTCCCGGTCCCTGCACTATTGATCCGCCAACACCTTTGTTGTCCTCACCCATCGGGAAAAATCCCATTAGCTGATCACCCATTTGCATCTCATACAAATCTGAACCAACAATTGCGGCGTAAAATTTTTTGGCTCTCTGAAAATCTGTTGCCGGAATCTCAAACCAGTTTATTGCATTTGCCATTTTGTTCCTCCTTTATTTTTAGATTGAATTGTTGTGACTCACATTAGAAGTTTCAACTGCAAAACATCTGCTATAATGACTAATGTACGGAAGATTTCTCCTGAAGTTTCCTGCTTAATATCGCTTACTTAAAGATGTGTTGCTCACCTTCATTTAAGATGATGACCCTTTTGCTGAGAGTGTTTTCAGCTTCTGTTCCGGAACCGGAAGAGCCGGTTATTCCTGATCCGATCAATTCTCTCAAAGCATGCACCGGTTCATCAGTATCATTCGCATAAGTGATTGTTCCGTAATGAACAGGGATCATGTAGTCAGCTTTTACGTCCTCAAACATTTTCAAAGCACCAAAAGAAGTTACATGATTGTGGTTGTCTACTTCCATGCAATCTCTGCAAGGGCCAATCGGTATCAGCGCAAGGTCGATATCAAATTTGTTGCCAATTTCCTTGAATGCAATTTCATCATAGACCGTGTCTCCCGGATAAAAAACTGTGTGTCCCTTATACTCAACAACAAAACCCGTACAGCCCGGCAGGTGCCAAAGATAGCTGTCAAATCCGTATCTTCCGCCGTAATGTGATGTGAAAACGGAAGTTACCTTCATTCCATTGAACTCAACTGATTCGCCAATGTAGCCCTGTTTCCTTGTATTACCCGTTCCCAATCTTATCATTTCAAGATTCGGATAGTCCGGAAGAAAGTCCTCAACACCGTTTGGAAATATCAGACGTGCTCCCTTAAACCTTTTAAGGTCATTTATTTCATCGACCGTGTTTATGCTGAGATGATCCATGTGTGCATGCGATACAAGAATTGCATCAAGTCGCGGGATATTCTTCAGTTCAATTCCAGGCTCTGATGCTCTCAGCATCAATCCGCCGATGACTTCATTGAAAACCGGATCTATCAGGAGAACTTTATCTTCCATCTGAAGAAGTACGGATGAGTGGCCTATCCATAATGCAGAAAGCTTTACATCATCCTTAACTGGATCTGTAATTTTGTTCTTGATCTTCTTGGGTTCATCGAACAGTACTTTGCCTGTATTCTGGTATGCCATTCTTACTGCAAAGCATGATGAAAGAATCACAGGCATTAGCAAGCATATTGCATAAATGCTTAATTGCCTGAAGAGTTTCGTTTTGTATCCGGTGTTTCGTTTTGTCATTCTGTTAGTAATACTTAAAATTTAAACTGATACTGTATGTTGATCTTTCATTGAAATTGTAACTTCCCTGCAATCCGAAGATGCCATATAAAATATACAATCCTCCTTCGATCCCGTAATACTCTTCATCAGAACCGCTGTCGGAATTTCTGTAGTTCCATTTAGCGCCAATCGACCCAGCCAAATGTTCTCCGTATTGTTTGATGGGAAATGTGTATCTGAGTCCTGTACCAACTCCGAAATTATCATAGCCGGCATAATCAAATCCCGCCGTTGATACTTCCGGCTGAACAAAAAGCTCAATGGAGCCGGTCAGTCTTCTCACAGGATTGACCATGAAGAACTGCACCGGCGAAACAAACTTGTTGGCATGAAATGAATAGTTGATTGGAACAACATTCCATCTTAAGCCGAAGCTGAGTCTTCCGTCAATTTCATTTGCATCGTGATTATACACAGGAGAGGGAACTGCCTGAAGCAGAGTCCAGGAAAGATATTTCATGAATGGCCTCTCTTCGTCTTTACCTTTTCCATCCTTATGCTGAGCAAATGAGCCGGAAACAGTGAACAAGACAATCAGAAAGATCATAATCTTTCTGCAATTCATACCATTCGAAAGGAACATTTTACCAAATCTTTGATACATGTATATTAACTAATCCTGCCTTAAATTACCATTCAATGAATGTGTCACTAACAATGATTTGCTGATCATTCTGATATTTGATTACGCCTAAAATTATCACTTATTATCAATCTGTTACCGACACATCGATCAGAACATCACCAACCATGACTCGTTCAACCACATCCATGCCATCGGTTACTCTTCCGAATATTGTATATCTGCCGTCAAGATGCGGTGTGGCAGAGTGTGTAATGAAGAATTGGCTTCCTTCAGTGTCTTTTCCTGATGACGCCATTCCCAGAGTGCCTTCTTCATAGGTCAGAGGACTGTTCTCACTTCTTTGGCTATATTCTGGACCTCCGTATCCTGTGCTTGTGGGATCGCCTCCCTGAATTACGAAATTCGGCACAACCCGATGAAATCTTGTGGAATCAAAAAAATCTTTTTGAGCAAGTTTGATGAAACTTTGTACCGTAAACGGCGCAATGTCTGTAAAAAGTTCTAGCTTTATATCACCCTTAGAGGTTTTTAAAGTAGCTTTTAGAGGACTTGACAGCGATTCGATGAAACTCCAGTCAAAGTCATACTTATTATTAGCAGTCATTACCGGTTTTTCACCGGTGAGAGCTTCTATTGCATCAGATGAAGCTTTGGCAAGGTCATAGTTATCCGAATTGACTAATTGTCTCAGATCAGAAACAATTGTCTTGTCCCCAAGATTCTTGAAAGCATCTATAAATATGAGCTGAAGCAACAGATCTTCAGGATACTTCAGGTCATTGAAATCGAATTTCATCACGGAAGCAATTTCGCTTCTTTCCTTTATATATATGGAGTCCTGCAATGCATCAAGTGATACAGAAGTAATGAGCGGATCTTTTGAGCCCGCAAATTCAAGAAATATGAGGCGGCTTGTCAGTTGATTCTCCTTATCAAGCTTGTTGTCGAGCGAGGATATCATTTCAACAAAGCCCCTGTAAAGCTCTGCCAGTTCATCACTGCCGATCAATCTTCCGTCCGGATTCGGATGAAGTTCGTTGTATCGGGTTACTTCCTTTCTAACAGTATCTCTCACATCTTTAAAGATCACGGCATTATCAAAATTTCCGAATGCCCTGAGCACATCTGCTTTGACATTGAAATCACTGGTTGCCGAGAACAATCTGAACAGATCATTTTTTGATTCATCCTTCTTCAAACCCGAATATGATATTGCCGCCGCTCCGGTTTGTCTTGCTGTATACCTGGTATGCTGATTAATCACTTCAAGCAATATTCGACTGCCTTCATCTTTCCACTTGCTGCCTTTTTCAGAATCCATGCCGGAGTAAAATCCGGATGCAATGCTGATGGCATTCAGCGATACATTTTCGTTTTTGTCATTTATAGCTTCACGAAAGATCGTATTAAGCTGACCACTCATATCAAGAAGTGAATCGGCATCATAATTAGTAAGCATGTTCAGCATGTTGACTCTTACACGCCAATCTTCTTCAGAAAGAAAGGATTCGAGTGTGTACATGAGAAGCCCTTTGTCCGCAAGCTTTCCAAGAGCGGCAAATCCCCACATCCTTGTCTGCACATCATCTGACTCGGCTAGCGAATAAACTTCACGCTGAGCATTTGACAGCAGAGTCTTATCACCTTCACGCCAGAATGCAAATGCAGTATTTCTTAAAGTCTGCTGATCTTTTGAATTATCTGCCAAATGCTTCAGTGCATCAATGGCTGCCAGGCTCTTTATCCTCCTTAAGCCGAAACGGGCAATGGACATTGCAGCAGCACGCGTGATACCGGTATCCTGTGAATAAGCAAAAGATGAAACATTGACCAAATCCGTTGAGTCCCCAATTCTGCCAAGTGCGTCGAGAAAATACTTGCGTGAAGTTTCTGCAAACTGAGATTTTTCTTCCAGCAGAAATCGTGTGAATTTTCTGCTTTCGTCACATGGGATTTGTCCCAGTGCAAATGCAACAGCACGCATATCTTCCTCATTCGGATAATCCTTGAACGGACCGGCAAGAAGATAGTTGAGTTTGGAAACAGAGTTTGAATCTCCAATATTTGCAAGAGCATATATAGCTCTGACCCTTATCTCGGGGTCTGTGCTTAGAAGATATTTTCCGAGCTCATCATTTTCACCAAATGTTCTCTTATCCTGAAGTTCAAGGATCTTCCTTTCATCGGCGGAAAAATTCTGAGCATGAACTTCTGTTTTTGCAATAAACAAAACTAAAATCAGAACGCAGAAGATCTTATGCATTTTAAACTGTAAAAGTTGAAATTTTAGGTTAGAGTTTAAGTCCGAGTCCCAATGTGAAACTCCTTACGGCTTGTTTCAAGTCAGAACCTTTCTGTTGAAACCTTGCATTGAGTGATGATCTTTCCTTTTCATCAAAGTACACTGTTGCTGTTGCACCGTATTCATAGCGAAGCTCGTCCAGATCACCGAACACCCTCTCTCCAAGTCCGGACATAACTAACTGGAAGTACCATTTTCTTAATGCAATATCCGCAGAAAGTGAACCGAAGTAAGAAGTAACGTTCTTCTCATCTCCGTCGAAATCAGTTTCCTTCAGCTTGACAGAAGCGTTTGGATTCAGTCCGAAAAGCCACTTGCCGTCTATACTTTCTTCGGAAAATTTTCTCTTCGTGTAATCAACAATCGGAACAAAGAAATTTCTGAATTCGGGAACAAAGGTCAGAGCAATTCTGTAGATGTTCAGTTTGCTGTAAAAATCCCTGGTGTAGAAAATATCCGGATGAATTTTAAGCTCTTCGTTTACATGGTCAACAAGAATAATGTTTGTGCTCAATCCTGTTGTAAGTAATTCATTCTTATCCTTAGGAGTTGAGCCGGAGAAGTCAATCTGAACAAAGGGTTTGACATAACCCCGATAAAACTTTAGTCCAAGATATGTTACTGCAAGATCGACAGTAACTGATGCATTTGAATTCTCCGTCTTCTTATAGGAAAGCAATGCCGGATTCTTTGCCTGACTCTCGATTTCAAACGATCGCCTGATCTCGAATATCTTCTGAACCTTGTCAAGAAATGTCGTATCACTTTTGCTTTGTGATACTGAATCACGGAAAAACAAACTTAAGAGAATCATTGCCGTGACAGAAATGAATCTTCTGCAATGCTGTTGCCGGATTGAACAGAGAGTATCGAAGAAACTTTCCGCTATGCATTTCCGAAGACTCATGAACATTTCAAATATTCAGAACAGTTTTCCAGTTCTTCCAGGTGAGTCTGCGCTTTGATTCGATGTGTCTGTTGTAAGGTTGATCATAAAGAACATGTTCCCAATCGGGAGCAATGCTTCCGTCAATCTCCGGCTTGTCATCTATGAGAATATCCGCCTTCACAACGGTCTTGTCCCTGGTTAGGATAATATTGTTAACCCAGTCTGTTCCGAGATGATCATAGACCCAGTGGTATTTTTCAAGAACACAGTTCTCGTATTTGGGCAGCATCGGACTTGTGCATAAAAAAACTGTGTTTGCTGAAGCTTTGATTTCCTTCAGCGCATCCAGAGCACCGGGAATTGGCGGAAGGTTTTGATAGAACCCGGGCGCGTGGTATATGTCGCTGATGTGACTGCGAAATTCTTTCGGGTACTGCTCACGAACATAGAACCCTTTTCTTTCTTCAAGCGGGATGAATGGTTTATCGGGATGAAGTTCTTTCCATCTTCTCAGGAAGTCTCCTTCAAAATCGGCGATTACGCCGTCCATGTCTATCAGTATTCTCATTGTTGTTTTGATTGCTGCAAAGATATTGATTTGGTTTAACGGAAAAAATACGGTTGGCATACCGATATATGGTAAGTTGTTTAATTTCATTGCTGTCCAAAACATTTTTGTATTTCGAAAATTCTTTAGAAATCAAACTGGAAAGCTGGAAAATATGCGGTTAGGAAAAACAACCCGCCTCAGCCTAATTGCCGTTAGGAAATTGCGAGGGACGGCGTCAACGAGAATTTCCTGTTTGACGAACCCAAACGTGCTAACGTTTGGGTGAGGAGTTGAAATTCTCGTAGCCGTACCGAGCAATTTTAGGCAATTAGGCTGCAGCGGGCGACTTTTCTTTGCCAAGCTT